>Ga0070714_100001714_pt1 | contig 15954 bp, 13 predicted proteins | sample LARL83metaG_FD_65450 | JGI IMG/M metagenome (GOLD analysis project Ga0070714, IMG submission 65450) | Corn, switchgrass and miscanthus rhizosphere microbial communities from Kellogg Biological Station, Michigan, USA - LAR L8-3 metaG | ecosystem: Host-associated > Plants > Roots > Rhizosphere ...
CGGCGGGTCGACAAGGTAGTTCACCGAGGTGAGAAAGTTGGCAATCCTTCGAGGTGCCCGTTCCGCGATACGCTGGCACTCCACTCCTGTATTACTGGCATCCGTCCATTACTTTCTTAGATTCGGGGTCTGGCGCTGATTCAATGACCAGCTCCAGGCGACTGTTCGCCTTTGGCCTCCAGCGAATTGCTTTGGGCGTTGTTAGGTCGTGTCGAAGAGTTCCGTGCGGTTCACCTCAGCGCTGTGCTAAAACTGTGCAGAAATACCAAGTTTCTGTACCAAAACGGGTTGTGCTTTGAGCGAAAGCAGGTCCCCAGAATTGATATAAGGCCATGCAAAACCTGGGTCTGGATGTACGGGATGAAAAGGTCGGCGCTGCCTTACAAGCAGGAGGTCCGCGGTTCGAGCCCGCGACCGCCCACCATCCCTTTAAGTGGGAACTTCGCAACGGAACCTACTTCGAGATTTGCAGTTCCTCGGAAAAAAACTCGGCATCACGGGTGTGCGGGTCAGCTTCCACACTTTCCGGCACACGTTCGCTGGGAACTACCTTCGGGCGGGCGGAAACCTGTTCTATCTGTCGAAGTTCTTGGGGCATTCGAGCGTCACTACAACGGAGCGTTATCTACAGAGCCTTGGAGTGGAGGATTTGCGGGCAGTCCATGATCGGCTTTCACTATTGTCCAAGCGATGAGAGTTTTATGCGTCGATTGCTCGCAAGCCTGCCAGATTTCAACGACGTAGAATCGTAATGAATGCAAGACGCTGAGGAACTTAATTTGAGACTCTCAAACGTGGTGAGCGCGGTTCAGGCATCGAAAAACCGCATGATCGCCGCAGGAAGTTTCGGGAGCGCCGAAGAGCTTGAGGAGATCGGGTTGTTGACAATGTGCTTGGCGGCGCTTGAGGAGCACATATCGCTCTGTTGTGAAATCCTTTTGATCCGCCCAGAACTCGGTGGATTCTACTCTCCCAACAAGTCCGTCCTTACAAAGCAGCTGAGCGATAAATTGAATCTTTACAAAGCTTTGACCACGGCTACCGGAGTCCTCTACGACATCAGCACAGACTCGATCGAGAAAAGCATTGCCGGCGTCAAGGCCGTGGGTGAAGATCGGAATACGATTATTCACGGCCTGTTGTCCAAAAGCGACGATGGTAAAGTTTTCTTTCGTGGCAGAGGTCGTGATGTTCAGGCAAGTATTGACGAACTCCGAGGTTTGACGAAAAGATGTCAGGAGGCCGCATTCGACCTCACCACACAATTCTTCATTTTCTACACAGATCTCGTGGGTAAAAGATCCTCTCACGCGGTCATAGAGGCGGCTGTTCAGAATGCGCTACAGGCATGGTTCAAGGTGCAAACCTCGTCGAACACGTTGAGGGAGCTTACACTGAAAAAGCGTGAAGCAGAATCCGCTTTGATACCCGCGACCCAGACACGCCTAGAATCGCTTGGTCAGCTTGAGGTAGCTAAGAAAAACCTCCAGGTGGCGAAGAAGAACCTCGCAATGCAGAAGCGCGATAGTGCAAGGCGCGCGAGAAAACAGCAGTCAGAGAACGCGGGCTGACATGGAGACGGTAGGATCATGATTGCCGCCGCAAAAGAGTATGGTGCCCATGGTGTAGGAATCGACATCAATCCGGAGCGTATCCAGGAAGCCGAAGGAAACGCGAAAACAGCTGGAGTCGAAAGCTGGTGCGGTTCGAGGAGAACGATCTATTTGACGCCGACATTCACGACGCAACGGTTGTGACCCTGTTCCTGCTCAATAGCGTCAACCTGAAACTCCGCCCCAAACTGCTCAAAGATTTGAAGCCAGGCACATGGATCGTCTCGAATACGTTCGACATGTGTGACTGGAAGCCTGACAAAGAATTAGCGTCGGCTGACGACAGTGACGGCGAAGACTTTGGACTTAGCCACAAGTTTTATCTGTGGATCGTTCCGCAACGTAACGAATAGGTAGCGCCAGTGTGGAGACGAATCCGTCGTGCGCCGTATGGAGTCTCATGGCTGTTGATCGAAACGGAAGGTTCGACGCTCTGCATAAGAATGTGATCAAATAAAGAGGATTCCCCAAGAATAGGAGATCCTCAATGCGAAAGCTGCTCACTATTGCTATGCTTTTCTCTCCGCTAGCATTTCCTCAGACGCCCGATCTGAAGTCCATCCACAAAATCTTCATCGAGAAAATGCCAAACGATCTCGATCAGTATTTGCGCGCCGAATTCTTCAAGCAGATGAAGGGAAAGATTTCCGTGGTGCTCGACGAGAAGGATGCAGATGGTGTCCTTACTGGAATTAGCGAGGAGGAAAAAGGGACTGGCGCAAAGGTGACGGGGCGCTATTTTGGATTGCATGATATCGCCACTGGGAGCCTGAGTCTGCTCGACAAAGAGCGGAAGCAAATCTTGTGGTCCGATGAAGCGGGAGATCGAAGCCTCTTGTTTAGTGTTGCGCATCGGGGGGGCGAGAGAAAAGTTGCTGAACGACTCGTCGGGAAATTGAAAAAGGCGATGGCGTACTAAAGACCCGAACTGTTTTTCTTTTCGTGCTATGGGGAGTGTCGGCCCACTTGACTCTGGGACCTCGGAGCGGGGTTGAAAGAGCGGCTTAACCTGCAATAATCGTTTTCTGAGGGAGATACATGTGGCAAATGCGAAATGTAAAGGTGGGTGTGGCAAAACCCTGGACTCTCATCATGGAACAACGAACGAGCACCCACGGCATCCAGGGTATTGCTAAGAATGTGGAAAAAAGCTCGAAGAGAAGTCAAAATAGGCCATTGCTACCGGCCCGGCTTACATTCGACGGTCTTACCTGGTTCGCGTGGTACAATTTTTGCCGGTCACACAAGAGTTTGCGGGTGACAGAAAACATGGAAGCTGGGTTAACAGACCGCGTGTGGCCGGTACAGGAACTATTGGCGTAGAAAAGTTTAGGTTTTGTTGGCGGCGTAAGCACCCCTCAACCATCTTCACGGCCTGCTTGATTCGTATCAAGTCTGCTACCACAGGCGCGTGGCCACCTTGGGTTGAAAAAATTAGGCTATGGAGCGTTCCGACTGTTGCTATCGCGCTGGTGATTCTTACTCTCCAACGACTCTCTTAAGACAATTCAGGCAAGTCTTCGTACGTTGCGCGTCTCAAATAGCGCCGTTGGCTGGCGGGGTCATTTGCACCTTTCCTAGCTTCCGCAAACAAGAGCCTCATGGCCATTTTCACTCCGGTGAGGTGACGATTTACTTCTGAATTGAAATCATTTGTGCAATCCGCCAAATCTTTCCATTTCTGGGCATCCATCAGCCGAGAATAGGACCACCGAATGAATAGTCCCAAGGTGTTAGTTATGTAGGCGTCAACAGCTGGGACGAGTTCCATCACGGCTTTCCCATCGCGATTGAGAATCTTTTCCCTAGTTCCTCGTCGATCTTGAGAGACATGACAGCCAGTCTTTCCAATTGTTCTCTCTTCAAGGAAAGCGCGCCTTTCTTTGCCATCGTGGTTCAATGATACGACGCAATAGCCGAGATGCTAAGCGGTTAGGCTGATCCACTGCCTCGCCCAATCTTGATCGCCCAATCTTGATTTGAAATTTCCGCTAATGAAGTTTAGAATCAACGACGAAAGGAGCTTTGCTCTTTTGCTGCCGTTAGGAGGTCCGCGGTTCGAGCCCGCGACCGCCCACCATCCAGCCTGTTCTCAATCGCTTGGGTTTCAGCTCCCTGATTCAAGCCACCGAACCAGCAATTGCGAGTAACCATCGAGTTAGCAAAATGATTCGATTGGTTCCGCGAGAACGTCCAACACAAGCTAACTCATTGAAACTGCCGAGTACAATGGCGGGAACATCGCGTGCACAAGTTAACCGCAGGAGGAGACATCCCAATGAGAATGAAACGGTTTCTTAGCCAGTTGGTAATGATCGCGGCTTTGGCTATTATGACTGCGGGCGTTATGCCTGCTCCCACGGCTGTGGAATATAGTAATGGCGTACCGAACATCCACACGTACGGCGAGCAGTCTTCGATAGGCAACCCGTTCGGCCTAATATGGACTTGGCTACAGAGCTCTGTTCTCATTATTCTGTGAGAGACGAGGGCGGTTCCATCGAGCGTTCGGGCGGATTGAATCGAGGCGATTTACTGTATACTAACCGAGCCGGGAGATCAAAATGGTGATCCCGGCTTCAGGCTCATGGGAAGCTGTCGCTCCCGGAGTCAGGTCGGAAGTGCGACCCAAAATTGGAGGAACGTCATGGCAAAATCAATGATTGCATTCTTGGTGATGTTTGGGTTGGCCGCTACCGCGGCTGCTGCACCAATCATCATCCAGCAAAATACTTCAGGAACGCAGGCTACTGTTTTGAGTGGCTTTTTCGATGGTCAATCTGTCACCACGCCGACCGGTGGACCTTGGAACGGCATCGGATTCAATTTTGCGCAGTGCCTTGAACCTAGCGGGACTTCCTGCTTAAGCACGGCAAACCCACCGTTTGCGCTTGGCGGCCTGTATTTGCTCACGCAAATATACGATGGGACGCCGGCTGGATTAAGCACCGCGACACCGGGTTTTATTGCGCGTACAACCACAATCAGCGGCGGGGTTTGGACCTTCGACCCCAGTGTGACTCTGAATTCGAGCACCCAGTATTTCTTTTACATGGATACGGCCTTTAATGGACCCGAGGTCGTGTACTCCAGTGCGAATCCGTATGCAGGGGGTCAATATTTCGAGGCGAATTCCGGCAACGGACCCACTTATGGCGCGGATGATTCAGCCGTAGCAAATCTTGATCATGTCTTCGCTCTCACGGGCAATCCGGTGAATTCAGTTCCAGAACCCGGTACGGCAGCTTTGCTGATTTTCGGCATTGCCGGCCTTGCCGGCTCGGAAACTTTGCGCCGTCGTCCCCACCCCGGTAAGTAGAGTAAAGCAACGTGGTTCCGCCGGCGCTCACTTACGCCCAATGAAGCCATGGTGCGCGCTGCCGCCGTTACTCTGCAGCGCGTTCCGTAGGGGCCGTACAGGAAGCCCCTGGCCGACGCAGCACGCAGTGCGTGGGCCACGCGCTTCGTGGGAGAATGCTTCTTATGCAAAAGTTAGCATTGGTTCTGATGATCGCGGCGGCGGCAAAAGCAGCGGAAATACATCCGTCGTGGGCGTTCCTGGTTCCGGACAAGGAACAGCCGAAAGTCAGCGAGAGCGAGGAAGCCCGGCACCTTCCGGGCAGCACGAAGGCTTACACGCCGGCGCAGATCGACGATCTTTCGAATCCGCCAGAGTGGTATCCGGATGAGCATGGACCGCTGCCGGCCATCGTCCAGCACGGCAAGGGCGCGGCACTGGCTTGCGGCGCGTGCCACCTTTATTCGGGACACGGCCATCCGGAGTCGGCCGATATCACCGCCCTTCCGCTCGAATATCTCATTCGCACCATGAACGATTTCAAGAGCGGGGCGAGGATCGATCCGGCGCGGATGAACGGGATCGCCAAGGCGATGTCGGACGAGGAGATCAAGCAGGCCAGCGAGTGGGCGGCGGCGTTCAAAGCGGGCCCGTGGGTGAAAGTGGTGGAAAGCAGCAGCGTGCCGAAGAACTATGTGAGCGCGCGGGGCCGGATGCGGCTTCCGCTGCCGGGCGGAGGGATGGAGCCGCTGGGCAACCGCATTATCGAACTGCCGGAAGATGCTTTCCGGGCGACGAGCCGCGACCCGCATTCCGGATTTATCGCTTACGTGCCGGTAGGGAGCGTGGCAAAAGGTGAAGCGCTGGTGAAGACGGGTGGCGGCGGGAAGACAATCGCATGCGGGATCTGTCACGGCGACACGCTGAAAGGGCAGGCGGATGTTCCCAGGCTGGCTGGGCTGCATCCGGTGTATCTGGTCCGGCAGCTATGCAATTTCCAAACCGGGGCGAGCAATGGAAGCTCGGCAGCGCTGATGAAGAAAGTGGTCGCGAATATGACTGAAGACGATATGATCGCGATCGCGGCGTATGCTGCGGCGCAGAAGCCGTAGGAACTCAGGGCGTTCACCTGAGTGTGAACGCGGCACGCACGAGTGGCGTGCGCTACGAATTAAAATTGCAATTTGAAGCCGAGCTGGATGGAGCGGGCGGCGCCGCTGCCCACTTCGGGATTCGAGATCTGCACGTCCGGTGTCGTTCTGGAGCTTCCCAACAACGGATTCGCGCGGCTGGCCGGATTGCCGTTGACGGCTGGTGTGTACTGCGTCTTGTTGAGAATGTTGAAGACCTCGAAACGGAACTGGCCGCTGAAGCGTTCTGAGAACTTCACATCCTTGGTCAGAGACACGTCCATGAGCTTGAGTCCTCGGCCGCGGAACAGATTGCGTGAGCCTGTCCCGTAGCTTCCGATGGCGGGCGCCAGCAGCATCGATCCGCCCGAGGCATAGCAACCGTACTTAGCCAGAGAACTCGAATAGGTATAGCCGGGGTACAGCGGCGTACGATTCGAATCCAAGGAAGCTGCCTTGGATACACAGTCGGGACTGGTTGTACCAGCGAAGTAGGGCACATTGGCGTAGCCCAACCCGCTGAATGCCGAGGGATTGCCGTAAAAATTCCAGCCATCGACTTTTCCGCCAACACCGCTGATATCGTCGGTGGCGTCCGTTACGGTCCACGGCAGTGCGGTTTGCACGTTTACCACGGAATTAATCTTCCAGCCCTCGAGCAATTGGGCGAAGCCTTTCTTTTCGGGCAATGCATAGCTGACAGAGGCGGTCATGCGATGGCGAACATCGTCGGCGCTGCTGGCATAGTCTTGTCGCACATTGAACAGGTTAGCGGGAAGGCCGGCACCGTTCCAATCGCCGCCGGCTTCGTCCAGAGCGTGCGCCCAAGTGTATCCGACCAGGTAAGACAAGCCATGCCAGGGGCGTTGAGTCAGCGTGACCTGCAGTCCGTTGTAGTTGCTGAAGTCCTGGTTAGAGATGTAATTGATGTTGGATAGATACGGGAACTTCGCGAAGTAGGGACGATTGAGGTTCTCGCAGTTGGCGCTGGCCGCCGCTGCGGCGCCTACGATCTGCGCTGGAGTATAGGGAGTATTGCAGGTTGCGCCGGTCAGCCAACCCGAGCCGGGCTGGGGCCGGTTGATGTCGTTCAATCCGACGAGACCTATCCCGTGAGATCCCACGTAAGCCACCTGCAAGGACATGTTGTTCGAGAAGGCATGTTGCACGCTGAAGTTCCAGGACGGCGCGTAAGGCCGGCGGAGATTTGGATCGACGCCAGTGATGGCGCAAGGCCTGTTCGCACCTGCCGGAGTGGTGTTCAGCGGCGAATCGCATCGGACTGTACTACTTCCGGGCAACACGGGACCGGCGATACTCCAATTCACTCCCGATGTGAATTGCACGCTGGCAGTTGTGATATTGCCGGGACCCTGAACGCCACCCAGCAGAGCGCCGGTGGGAATGGCATTTACGCCAATGGCGGAGACGCCCTGTTGAGAGACGAATACGTTGAAGCCTTCGAGCACGTAAATCATGCTGGCGCCGCCGCGCACAACCCACTTACCCTTACCACCGAGGTCCCAGGCAAAACCTAGACGTGGCGACCAGTCGTTAGTACGTCTCCAAAGCTGGTTGAGGCCGTGCCCTATCTGTACTAAGCCAGTGGGGGAGGTCGGATCGAAATTTGCCAGTTGGTTGTTGGCATCTTTGATGGGCGTTACGGTTTCGTAGCGCAGTCCGTAGTTGACAGTGAATGTGTTGGTGATCCGCCAATCATCCTGGACGAATCCCGCCCATGCGAACTCAGACAGGGACCGCGCAGGCTGGCCCACGAGCACGGCCGGCGGCGTGGCCGCGTTCACTGTACCAGTTAGAAATGTGGTCAGGTTTGTAAAGGTGAAACTGCCGCGGCTGCCGGAATACGTGCCGCCAGTGTAGGCGAGGCGTCGGCCTTCCGCACCGAACTTAAGAGAATGCCGTCCTCGAAAGTAGGACAGGTTGTCGACGACCTGCTGGGTCCAGTCGGGGCCTTGGATCTTGGGGAACGTGCTGCAACAGCCAGTGGCGCTGAAGCCGGTGATGGTGATTACGGGGAAGCCGCAATTAGCGGGCAAACCCGCACCGGTGAGCGACGAATTGGTGTTCATGTTGGCGAGGTAGCCGTAGTCGGGGTGAGACACAACGCAGTCGCCCGGGTAGCTGAGTTGGTTCTCACGATTGAATCCGCCGCGGAGCTCATTGACGATGGTGGAGGTTGGCACCCAGGTCCAGTGGGCTCCCATGACCATAGATTTGGCATGCGTAAAGGTATCCCAATAATCCTGGGCGGCGGCGTTGTTCTGCGGTCCCAGACCTTCGTAATTGCCGACGAAGTATTCGCCAGAGATGGTGTGCTTGCTATTCAAGTGGTAATCGATTTTCGCGAGCCCGTTGTGGAGGTTCGCTACGCCGATGGGCGCGACGGAGTAAGAAACGGTGTTGCGATCCTGAAAGACGCCGGTATTGGCCGAGTCGCGGCCGCAGTTTCCGGGGCCATTGTAAACCAGGCCAGCCATCTTAAGGCTAAGATCTTTGGGCGGTGTCCCGGCAGGCAGCGCATTGCAAGCATCCAACACGCTTTGCGCGGGGTTGCCGATAGCGGCTCGCGTCGGCAGGGTCAGAGAACCGGATGGTGCGCCGATGGTATTGCGCTGTCCCTCGTAACCTAACAGGAAAAACACTTTGTCATGCTTGATGGGGCCGCCGACTGTTCCGCCGAAATCCTCGATTTCCGTTACCTGCTTCGGGGTGCCTGCCTGGATGAAAGGATTCCGCGCATCCAGCGAATCACTGCGGCCGAAGGCGTAGGCAGTGCCGTGCAGTGTGTTATTGCCGGATCGCAAACCGACATTCACGACGGCTCCGGGTTTCCATCCGTACTCCGCCTTGGGAACCTGCTGGGTATTGAACTCCTGGATGGCGTCAATGGGGACGATGGAGGTGGCATCACCAAAGATGGGGGTGGCATTCACGACGCTCTGCGACGAGAACCCCTCGACTGTATCCATGCCGTTCAAGATGTACACGTTGTGTTCGCGGCGCATTCCGTTGGAGCTCAGGCTCCACTTCCCGCTGCCAGGCGCGAGATAAGTGCCAGGTCGAAGCTCGAGCAGCTTTTGGAAATTGCGGCCCTGCACCGGCAGGTCGAGGATGAGCTGATTGCTGAGCGTGCCGCCCAAAACGGCGCTGGTGTTGTCTACCAGAGGGGCTTCGGCGGTGATCGTGACGGTAGTGGTGGTGTCGCCGGGCTGGAGCGTGACGTCGATCCGAACGTCTTTGGCGACTTCCAATCCGATGTTGCGGCGCTCGACATTCTTGAAACCCATCGCGGTGGCACGGACGATATAGGTGCCGGCGATGAGGTTGGGGGCTTGATATTCTCCAGCTTCGTTGGTGGTGAGAGTGCGGGTAGTGCCTCGGTCGGCATCGGTAATGGTCACGGTGGCGCTGGGCACGACCGCGCCCGTTTGGTCAAACACTGTTCCTAGAATTCGACCGGTGTCGGTTTGCGCAAACAGCGCGGAGGAAAGGAGAACGGTTATCAAAGCCGAAGCTAAAATCCTAATAGGTCTCTGGACATTCTTCAAGGAATGCATACGGACCCCCTTATGGGGTCAAACGTTATCACAGTTCGAACGGTTCGGTCAAGGACCACACGTACTGCGGTATACTGGCACATTCCGTTATTCAACATGAATCCAAGGGAGACGAGCATGACTAAGCAGACACGATTCGTAGTAACAGGACTGTTCTTATCAGCAGTGGTAATCGCACTAACTAATCGCGAGGCAGCCGCTCAGAACATCGACAAGTTTGTGATCTCAGGCGCCGCGGCAAAGAAGGCAATGACCAGGGAAATCTCGGCCGATACGGCTGCCAAGATCACGCAGGCATGCTTGGATTACGCCAAGGAGCACAACGTGGCGGTGACGGTCTTCATCCTCAACCCGACCGGGCAGATTGTGCATGCGCATCGGATGGACGGACAGGTACCGATCAATGTGGAGACCGCGGAGCTAAAGGCGAAGAGCGTTCTGTATACACGCGACTCCACGCATGCGCGCGCGAACATGGTGTCGGGCAATGTGGCGCTGCAGATGCGGTGGGCGCCGCTGGGCGTGTTTCCGACGTCGGGCGGACTGCCGATTATGGTGGACGATCAGATGATCGGGGCCATTGGTGTAGGGGGATCGAACGCGGATGAAGAATGCGCTTACGAGGCGCTGACCAAGGTGGTTGGTCCGCAACCGCCGCTGGCGCCGGCGACTCCGCCTGGAGGACGGGGCGGAGCGAGGTAATTCGCAGGCCGGAAGCCACGTCGGCAATCTTCGACGGGTGGAGTACTAGTGGCTCAGTGGTTCGCCCGATAGTCGAGGCGCTGAGAATGGACGAAGTCTAGTGAGGGAGACTCGTCCATGCCAATCAATAAGGCTGTCTGCTGCTCCGCACTGCTATTCGTTCCCCTCGCACCAGCCCAACCGATAAAGTCGTGGAGCAGTTACGAAGATTATTGCCACGACAATCCGCATGCGATGACGTGTCACGATGGCAAGCCGATCGACATGTCGGAGGCCCTCAAGCAATACGAGTATCATCCGAAGCTGGAGAACCCGACGGTTTCGGCCCCGACCGCGGCACGGCCTGTTCGTACAGCTCCGCGGGTGACGACGTTGAGCCCGCGGGCGCCGCGCACTCGCAGCTCGGCGAGTCCCTCGATGGTGGAAGTGGGCCAGCTGGACTGGCGTTTTGCGCATCCACACCCGGACCTGCTAATCGGCATGGACCTGGAGAGTCTGCTGGGGTCGGAATTGATGCGCACACTGCTACGAGGCTGGGCTGGAAAACTGGGCGCTACGCTGCAGGAACAAGACCAGATGCTGGCGGGTTTGGGCGAGGCGAAGCGGATTTTGATTTCGATTTCCAACAAAGATATGCTCGCGATGATGGTGGGCAAGATCGGAAACCTGCCGGTTGGTCCGCAGGCTGGCGGGTTGCAGTTTACGAGACTTTCAGAGGATACCGCTCTGATGGGAACGGAAGGAGGCTCGTTCGGAGCTTTGACGCGGCTTAAGCTGCAGCCTTTACCGAACCCGCAGCTGGACGAAGCGAAGTTGGTGGCTCGCACGTACGATTTCTGGGTATGGGGCAGGGCCGACCGGTTGTCGGGTCTCGGCGCGGGCGCAAATGGAAGCACTCCGGTAAAGAAGATCAAGCTGGGTGTGAGTTTTCGGGATGGCTTCAACATGCAGATGATCCTCGATACGCCGGACGCCGCGAGCGCCGCGCGTCTCCTGGACGCAGTGCAGAAAGGCGCACCGCGTGGCATGGTGGGCGCGGTAGAAGGGAGCTCGGTGCGGTATGCCATGGCGCTGGATCGTGACGCAGCGCTGCAACGGTTCACAGGGTTCATGACCGATTCGTTGGGCAAGCAATTTGCGCCGTTGATCACCGCGGCGAGACAGATGTCTGCGCGACAAGCTGGTGGTGCAAGGCCTTCGGCCGGGAAGATCGTTATCGACGGGCTGGATGAAGGGCCGAAAGAAGTTTCGATAAAGCAGTAAGGTTATTTCGCAGCTAGAACTGGCGTCTTGCGGCGCGATTTCGGAACTGATGGCGCGGCGGCGGGTGAATCGTCCATGGGCAAGCTGAAGCGGCGAATCCGGTCGTAAGAATAGAGAGCGCCCGCGACCGCTCCAGCGGTAGGAACCAGGCCGATTTCGCCGGCTCCTTTGGCGCCGTAGCCTCCCACTTCGTCGGGAACCTCAATCAGGATGGCATCGATCCGGGGCGTGTCTTTGGCTTTGAGGATGCCGCAGTCGCGCAGCAGCAGCGAGTCGGGCCGCGCGCCGGTGCTAGTGAAATTTTCCGAGAGCGCGTAGCCCAGGCCCATGTGGACGCCGCCTTCGACCTGTCCGGCACACGCTTTAGGATTGATGGCACGGCCGACGTCGTGAGCCGCCACCACTCGCTCAATCCGGCCATCGTCGTTTAGAATGACGACCTGAGTGGCATAACTAAAGGTCATGTGCGTGGTCGGATTGGTGAGCGCTTCAGGTGTGCCGGGCCGGGTAGTGAAGTTGCAGATGTAGTCGCCTGAGTACTCGCGGCCGGCGAGCTGTTCGAGCGTGGACTGCTTGAGGTCGGCGGCGAGTTGACTGGCAGCCCGTTGGACAGCGGCGCAAGTAAGCGTGGTGGCGCGCGAGGCCCAAGTCTCGCCGCATTTGGCGCCGAGATCCTTGTCCCAGTGGACGGTCATGATGTCGGGCGACAGTCCGGTTTCCTCGCAAACGGCTTGCCGAGCGGTGGTGAAAACGCCCTGGCCCATTTCGGTGTAGCCGGTCATGACTTCGAGACGGCCGCCGGGCAGCACGCGGATAAGCGCGTGGCCGCTATCGATGGTGCCGTTGCCGATGCCGGTGCTTTTGATCCCGCAGCCGATGCCGGCGTACTTCGCACTCTTATAGATGTCCTTGACGGCTTCAAGACTGCGCCGCAGGCCAGCGACGCTCGGACGCATGATCTGACCGGTGGCGAAGGCATCGCCGGGATTTAGAATATTTCGCTCACGGATGTCCCAGCCATCGATGCCGATCTTTTCGGCCAGGATATCCATGATGCCTTCGATGGCGAAGTGGGCCTGGTTGGTGCCGAAGCCTCGCATGGCGCCGCTGGTCGGGTTATTGGTGAAGACGGCCTTGGCTTCGATGTCGACGTTGGGCACGCGATAGGGACCGCACGAATGACAGGCCGCGCGCAGCAGGCATTTGCCGCCGGTGCCAGCGTAGCCCCCGGTATCTCCGACGATACGGACGCGCGCGGCGAGCAGGTGGCCTTCAGCATCAATGCCCACGCGATAGTGCAGGGTCATCGGATGGCGCTTGGGATGGAGCTGCGCGGATTGCTTGCGGGTGAGAACCGATTTCACCGGACTTCCCAGCAGGTGCGCGGCGAGCGCGGTCTGGGCCTGGATCGATAGCTCTTCTTTGGCACCGAAAGCGCCGCCCGACGCGGCCAGCTCGACCTCCACTTCCTCGGCCGGCAGATTCAAAACCTTGGCGATTTGAGCCTTGTCGAATGTCGAGCCCTGGCTCTGCGAGTAAACTTTAACGCCTTTTCCTTGCGGCAGCGCCAGGCACGCCTCCGGCTCCAGAAATGCCGGGTCGACGGGCTGCGTTTGGAAGGTGTGTTCGACAATGTGGGCCGAGGTGGTGAATGCGGCATCGACGTCACCTCGCGAAAATGTGGTGGTTTCGAGCAGGTTGGGATGCACGTGCAGATTTCCGTGTGCATGCACCTGCGGTGCGCCGGGCTCAAGCGCGGCGAACGGATCGGTCACCGGCTCCAAGACTTCGTAGTCGACCCTTACTTTTTCAGCGGCCTGGCGGGCGTGGAACGCCGTGTCTGCGACGACCAGGGCGAACATGTCGCCGACGCAGCAGGTGGTTTCGCCGACGGCAACAAAGATGGGCAGATCGGGGATCGCCAAACCAGTCCCGCGCTGTCCTGGGACATCGGGCGCGGTGAGAATCCTGACTACGCCAGGCATGGCGAGAGCTTCTGTGGTATCGATCGCAAGGATTCTAGCGCGCGGATGATCGCTCAGCACGGCAGCGCCGTGGAGCATCCCGGGAACACGCATGTCATCGATAAAAGGCTTCTCGCCCAGCGCCTGGTTGAGGCCGAGATAGCGGGAAATGGACTGGCCGATTCCGTTCTTGTGGGTCCCGTCGGTGGTGGTGCGGGTCAATCCAAATTCTTCGCCGAAGTAGGAATGGCGGCGTGGTTCCGGACGCGGAAGCTGTTTACCGTCGTTCCACATTTCGCCGGCGGTTTGCACGGCGTCGACGATACGCGCGTAGCCGGTGCAGCGACAAAGGTGACTGTCGAGCGCCTTGGCGACGGCTTCGCGATCATCGGTGCGTTTGTTGCGCAGTAAAGATGACGCGCGGACCAGGATGCCGGGAATGCAAAAGCCACACTGGATGCCGCCTTCATGCACAAAGGCTTCGCCCAAGACGCGGCGCATTTCCTCCGGCATACCCTCGAGCGTGACGACGTCGCGGCCTTCCATATGCTCGGGTTTGCGGAGGCAGGCCAGCACGGGCTGGTTGTCAACCAGAACCACGCAGCAGCCGCAAGCGCCTTCCGGAGCGCATCCGTTCTTTGGAGAGATGATGCCCATTTCCTCGCGTAGGACCTCGAGGAAATGCATTCCAGATTCGTAAGTGACAGAAGTCGCTTGCCCGTTTAGAGTGAAATTGACCTTCGGCATTTAACGCCGCACCGCTCCTCCGACTAACACAATGTTAGCAAACGTACTGATTTTTGAACAAGCTACGGGCGCGTCTAGTGGCTCTTGGCAACACTCGCCGTGCTCATCGGGCCGATGTTTTCGTACCACTTAATGTTGTGCGTAGCGCCGCCAATCATGATGATATCGGGACGTCCATCGCCGTTGATATCGGCGACCTGGCAACCGGAGGCGGACATGGCGAGGTGATCGAGTTCCTCGTGATGCCAATTGGCGCCGGTTTCGTCGGCCGAATAAAAGACGTGAGAGGTGGAGACTTTCCCGCGGGCGCGATCACCGGCGACGATCTCATCGCGGCCATCGCCGTTGAAGTCGCCCACGCAGACTTCGTGGCCTTCGGTGAGCTGATCGTAGATGACCTTGCGGTTCCAGCCGCCCTTGCCGTCCTCGGTGTAAACCACAACTTCATTGCCGTGCCACGGCTCAACAGTGGCGAGAATGCGGTGCTTGCCGAGGTGGGCGATCTTCACGTCGCTGGCGCCCAGACGCGGAGCCTCTTCGGTGTTATGACCGGGGACGATCACCTTCTTGTTCCACTTCAGGTTGTCGCCTTTGCCGGAAGCTGAATAGAGAACCACGCCCTCGAAGGTGGCGGCCAGCAGTTGCTCCTGCTTGCCTTTGCCGGTCCAGTTGACGACGCGAATCCGGTGCGTGATGCCACTAATGTTGTCGTCAACGGTCTGGCGCTTCCAGTCGCTCGACCAGTCCTTGGGAACGCGATAGAAAAACAGCGGCGTCTTGCCCTCGTATTTCGGCGCAGCGTTGGTGTCGCCGACCAGCGGAGCGTTGATCAACTCCTTCTTGCCGTCGCCATCGACGTCGGCCCAGGCGATATGGTGCGAGGTGGGAAAGGCGTCGAGCTTGGTGGATTTCCAAGGCTCGCGAGGATCGCCGACGTGCTGCACCAGCCACACCAGACCGGGACTCTTGGCCTGCTGCATAGCGAAGCCGCTTTCCAGCGCGATCTCTGGAATGCCGTCGCCATCGATGTCATAAGCCGCGAGATTGACCTGGCCGAGCAGGTCTTTCACGATGACGTGCGGCTGCCAAGTGGGATTCTCATACCAGGTGAGATCGGGCAATTGCTGGCTGATGCCGATGACATCGGGCTTACCGTCTTTATTGATGTCGGTGACGATGACCGCGTATCCGCCCTTGGCGTTGGCCTCAATGACGTGGTCTTTAAATTGGACTACTTGCTGGGCTGCCGCGATGCCGGCAGCGGTGACGAGGAGCAACAGGGTTCGACGCATATTAGGACTATCATACATCTGCTTGACTTCCGGGGGTGGGTTTCAATATAGTTCCAACAATTCGGTCTAGCGGAGGAGGCGCGGAAACGTGAGGATCATAGCGGGTTTCACGCTCGGCTTTATACTGGCTTGCACAGCAGTTTGGCCGCAGGCGATCTCGACCTCTCAGATCAACGGAACGGTGCGGGACGCTAGCGGGCTGGCGGTTCCAGGGGCCGAGGTCAAGGCTACGCAAACCGCCACCGGCGCGGTCAGAACGGTGACGAGCGGGAGTGACGGAAGCTATGTACTCACCGACCTGCCCATCGGGCCGTATCAAATGGAGGTCGGCAAAGAGGGCTTCAGCAAGTATGTGCAATCGGGGATC
>Ga0070714_100001715_pt1 | contig 15952 bp, 17 predicted proteins | sample LARL83metaG_FD_65450 | JGI IMG/M metagenome (GOLD analysis project Ga0070714, IMG submission 65450) | Corn, switchgrass and miscanthus rhizosphere microbial communities from Kellogg Biological Station, Michigan, USA - LAR L8-3 metaG | ecosystem: Host-associated > Plants > Roots > Rhizosphere ...
ACTGTTCGCGGCTTAGGGAATCGGCGTATTTTGATCGTAGACGAGCCGCCACTCGCCGTCTTCTTGCACGAATAAGAAGAGCAGCAAGAACTGCTTGCTGTTTTCGGCCTCACGGTAGCTTACACGCGTAAGCGCCCACGCGGCGCCTGCTTCTTCGCGCGTCCACAGAATCTCCGGTTCGAAGGTCCACCGATCGTCCATGAACCACTCGCGATGCGCGCCAACCGCGTTCTCGCGGCCTTCGATGATTCCGCCGTCGCCCCCGACGAAATGCACCTCGTTCTTTGCGAGCGTTGCCGCAAAACGATCGATGTCGCGTTCGCGTATCGCGTCGATATGCTCTTCGAGTGCCTCCAAAAATGTGGCGGCGTCGTTACGGTCGTTCATAGCCCCCGTTGTTTCCCCGGCCCGCCTGCTGGGGAAACGGTAGCAAGCGAATGATCTTTAGAGACCGCGCGGACGCCGGACGGAAGCTGGCCGCCAGGCTCGCACCCTATGCCGGCGGCAACACGCGCGTGCTGGCCCTGCCGCGCGGCGGCGTTCCGGTCGGCTATGAAGTGGCGCGAGCACTCAACGCGCCGCTCGATGTCTTCGTGGTCCGCAAAATCGGCGCACCGGGGCGCGAAGAACTCGCCTTGGGGGCGATCGCCTCCGGCGGTGTGCGCGTGTTCAATGAGCAGACGATTGTCGAGCTGGGCGTGGACTCGCAGACGCTCGACGCCATCACCGAAAGCGAACTGCTCGAACTGCAGCGGCGCGAAGAGGCATACCGCGGCGGCTTGCCGGCGCACGACGTGGAAAACCGAACCGTTATCCTCGTCGACGACGGCTTGGCAACCGGCGCCAGTATGCATGCCGCAATTCTCGCGCTGCGCAGACGCGGGCCGAGCGCAATCGTCGCCGCCGTGCCCGTCGCTCCGGCAGACACCTGCGTGATGCTCGCGCGATACGTCGACGACCTCGTCGTGTTGGCCCTGCCGCAGCCGTTTCGCGGCGTCGGTGCATGGTACGCCGATTTCGCGCAAATATCGGACGAAGAGGTACGAGCGCTGCTTCGCGAGGCCAACGCCGCGGTGGGACACTCCTAATGCAGACGGGCGATATCGCGCTCGCGCTCGACAGCAAACGCCTGGGAGCAACGCTGAACATTCCGAAAGCGGCGCACGGTTTGGTCATCTTCGCGCACGGGAGCGGCAGCAGCCGGCACAGTCCGCGCAATCGGTACGTCGCCCAAACGCTGAACGAACGCGGCATCGCAACGCTGCTTCTGGATTTGCTGACGGAAGATGAGGACGAGCTCGACCGGCGTACCGCGGCTCTGCGCTTCGACGTCGCACTGCTGGCTCGCCGCGTCGATCTCGCGACGGCGTGGGCGCGCGAAAGCGGCGAACTGCGCGAACTGCGCATCGGATATTACGGCGCGAGCACCGGTGCCGGGGCCGCGCTGCTGGCCGCAGCGACGCGCGATGATATCGACGCGATCGTTTCACGCGGCGGGCGTCCCGATCTCGCCGGAGACGCCTTGCGCGACGTGCAGGCGCCAACGCTGCTTGTCGTCGGCGAACACGACCCCAAGGTCATCGACCTGAACCGGCGCGCCGCATCGCAGCTGGGCGCGCACTGCGAAATCGCCGTCGTTCCCGGAGCCACGCATCTGTTCGAGGAGCCGGGAACGCTCGAGCAGGTCGCGGCGCTCGCCCGAGACTGGTTCCTGCGCTATTTGGGCACCGCGCCGGCATGAACGACGGCCGGGCGCGCCGCACTTCTTCGGCAATGGCTTTGGACATGAAGATTCCGGCCGGCGCCGATTCGGCAACCATCGAGGTCGACGGCCGCAAACTCGGCCTTACGAACCTCAACAAAGTCTTTTGGCCGAAACTCGGGCTCACGAAGCGCGACCTGCTGCAATACTATGCCGACGTCGCGCCTTTTGTGCTGCCGCACATCCGCGGCAAAGCCATGGTGATGAAGCGCTATCCGAATGGCATCGCCGGCGACTTCTTTTTCATGAAACGCGCGCCGTCTTCCACGCCGGAGTGGATCGAGACGTGCGCCATCGAGCATCGTTCCGGAAACGTCATCAACTTTCCGATGGCACAGGACACCTCGTCGCTGCTATGGCTGATCAATCTGGGATGCATCGATCTCAATCCGTGGTACGGACGCTGCGAAAGCTTCGATCGGCCCGAATATCTGCACTTCGATCTCGATCCGCAGCAGGCGCCGTTCGAAACCGTGCGGGAAGCGGCGCTCATCGTGCACGATGCGCTTCGCACGCTCGGCATGACGGTATTTCCGAAGACGTCAGGCAGTAAAGGCATGCATCTCTACGTCGGCATCAAGACGGGCCCGGTGCAGCACGACGTTTGGGCGTTCGCCAAGCGCGTTGCATTCGAACTGGCAAAAGCGCATAGCGATATCTTGACGGCGGAATACAAGATCGAGAAGCGCCCGCGCGGACGCGTGCTCATCGATTACAACCAAAATCGCCTGGGAGCAACGCTTGCGTCGATTTACTCCGTGCGGCCGACGCCCGAAGCCAGTGTCTCCACTCCGGTCACCTGGGACGAAGTCGAGCGCGGCATCCAGACCGCCGACTTCACCGTGCGCAATGTGCCCGAGCGCGTCGCGAAACTGGGCGACCTTTGGGCGCCGCTCACCCAGAAAAAAGGCCGGTTCGACCTCGCGCAACTCCTGCGGGGCGTCGCGAATGCGTAGCGAATAAAGACCGCACACCGCTGCATTATTGCAGTGGCGCTTTTGGGCGTATCACGGAGGATTGCGGATGTCAGAGCGGATGCTCACGCGGGCGGAACTGATTGGCGGCCTTCTTGCGACGGGAGCGCTTACGGCGTGCGGTCGCGCTACACCGCCCAGCCCAGCGCCTATCGCCCCGCAGTGCGGCGCCGCATCGACGAGCCGGGCCGCGGCGAACCACCGGGTACACGAAATTTTTTCCGACCCGTTTTTTAACAACTTAGATAAAGACGCCCTTGCAAAGACCTTTGATCCGTCGCCCCAGATCGAAGCGCTTCTTCGGGGGTACTTCGCCCAAGCCGGACAGCGGTCGCAGGTCAGCAACGTGATCGCGAGCATCCCGAGCACCGGCATCGTAATTAATTCACCCGGAACATACACGTTTGCCGGTAACATTGCGTGGACTCCGCTCCATGCCCAATGTTCGGCAATCACGATTCTATCCAGCGATGTAACGCTGGATCTGGCAGGTTTCACACTGACGGCTTCCGGCGCCGATAAGATGCAGCAGATCACCGGCATCGTTGCCGGATCGGCCGACGACCCCGCGATCACCAATGTCACGATCAAGAACGGTACTGTGGCAAATGCTCCCGAACACGGCATCCTCGCCGCGAACATCGGCGGCCTGACCCTCTCGGGCATCACCGTCACCGGCGTGTGCATGCAAAACCTCTGCACCCGGCTCTTAACGCCGGCGGGTATCAAAGTCAGCGGCTCGACGAACGTTACGATCTCCGGCTGCAGCGTAACGGCGTTGAACGTCACCACCGATTCGTGCGCCGGCATCATGTTGCTCAACACGAACACCGGTACGGTAAGCGACTGCAGCGTTAATTCGCTTGTGAACAACGATGGAGCCGTGCAAGGTTTCGGCTACATCAGCAGCACCTGGGTCACGACTACCAACTGCACGGCGGCGTCTCTTCAGTCACACTTCAACGGCAACGTGAAGACGACGGGCCACACCGTTTTGGGATTTTGCCCGATATTCTGCTCGAATCTTGGTTACTACGGTTGCTCGGCATCGAAGTTGACCGGATGCTGTGACGACTGCCACGGCATGTCTGTGTTCCTGGACTCAGCGGTCTTGGTCAGCGGATTCAAAGCGGACACCGTAACGGACGGCGTATCACCCTCCAACTCCGGAGCAAAGGCGACCGGTCTCGAGGTTTATGGTACGGGGGTGGTGGTGACGGACTGCGCGGTCAGCAACATCACGGCAATAAACCCGCAAGACCTGCAGGCCACCGGATTCAGCGCGTGGGGACTCGGTAACATCTTTACACGGTGTACGGCGACCAGCGTGAAAGTGGTAGACGATTTCCACACCGGCGCGCTCGGCGAGGGCTTCGGCTGGGCACCCGACCCGCGCTCGATGTTCTCCGGCACGCCGGCGCTCAGCACGACCTACACCGATTGCACGGCAGAAAATTGCGATGTCGGCTTCGATACGTGGAATCACATCAACTCCACGTGGACCAACCCCACGTGCACGAACTGCAAGACCGCCATTCTCGTCCAGCCCCAAGGCGCGACAAGAACGGTGTCGTGCGATCCCTGCTCCGAGTGCAATCCGGCCTTTGACGTAAGTCTAGCGAATCAAGCAAACGGAAATACGTATCCGGCAATCCAGCCGTGACGTAAAAACCGGGGTATCAGTGATCCCGTACATGCTCAAGCCGCCCATCGAGCCCATGGAGGCAAAAACCGTCGCGAAGATCCCGCGCGGCGAGGATTGGCTGTACGAGCCGAAGTGGGACGGCTTCCGCTGTATCGCGTTTCGAGACGGGACAGATGTTGCGATGCAGTCCAAATCGGGGCAGCCGCTCGACCGCTATTTTCCGGAGCTCGTCGATGCGCTTTTGAAGCTGCAGGCCAAGCGTTTTGTGCTCGACGGCGAGATTTTCATCGAACGCGACGGCGGGCTCGATTTTGACGCGCTGCTGCAGCGCATTCACCCTGCCGCGTCGCGCATCAAGCGCCTCTCCGTCGAAACGCCCGCGGCGTTCGCCGTCTTCGATATCTTGGACGACGGCAAACGCGCACTCGAAAACGATCCGCTCGAGAAGCGCCGCGATATGCTGGAAGGCTTCGCCGCAAAGCAGTTCTCGCAAGGCGGCCGCATCGCACTCTCTCCGGCGACGCGCGACCTGGCCGTTGCGGAGAAATGGCTAACGGGCGGGGTCGCCCACTTCGACGGCGTGATCGCAAAGCGGCTCGACATGCCGTACCGCTTCGGCGAGCGGGACGCCGTGGTCAAAATCAAACGCTCGTACACCGCTGACTGCGTGGTCGGCGGCTTTCGCTACGCCAAGGACGGCAAGACGATCGCCTCGCTGCTTCTGGGCCTCTACGACGACGAGGGGTTATTGCATCTCGTCGGATTCGTCGGCAGCATGAGCACCGCGGAACGCGCGCGCGCGAAGGCACAGCTCGCGCCGAACGTCGGCGGCTCCGGATTCACCGGCGCGCGCCCGGGCGGCGTCAGCCGCTGGGGTTCGCGCGATGCGGAGTGGCATCCGGTCGAGCCGCGCGTCGTCGTCGAAGTGCAGTTCGATCGCGTGACCGGCAAGCGATTTCGCCACGGCGCCAAATTCGTGCGCTGGCGCCCGGATAAAGATCCGCGCCAGTGCACGATGGAGCAAATGTACGCGGCGAAGCGCTAAGGCCAGGACGTTTCGGTCGACGGGCACACGAGCATCTCGCGAATCTCACAGCCGGGCGGCTGCGAGAGCGCAAAGACGACCGTCTGCGCAACGTCCTCGGGACGATTGAGCTTCGCATCCGGCCCGGGTTTATATTGCTCGTCGCGGCCGTCGAAGAAGTGTGTGTGCATGCCGCCCGGGATGAGCAGCGTCACCGGCACTTCACCGGCGAGTTCCGTCGCCAGGGCGCGCGTGAATCCGACGACGCCGAACTTGCTCGCGCAGTACGCGGTCGCATCGCTGACCGCGCGTAATCCGAGCGTCGATGCCACGGTGACCACGCGCCCGCGGCTCGGAATCAGGTACGGCAGCGCGGCGCGCACGATATTTGCAGTCCCGATGAGATTCACGCGGATAACGCGCTCCCATGCATCGGCGGAGACGTCCAGAAAACGTCCGCACGCATCGACGCCCGCGTTCGCGACGATACCCGAGAGCCCGCCGTGCTTTTCCGCTATGCTCGATACCGCGCGGCCGACCGCCTCGCGATCCGAGACGTCGACAATCTCGTGCTCCATCGCTTCCGCCGGCTCGTTCACGTCAAAACCTATCGGGCTGCCGCCGGCGCTGCCGATTGCTTTGGCGATCGCCAAACCCAAACCGGACGAGGCGCCCGTAACGATGAACGCGCCGTGCAGCACCGGCCGGGTGGCCGTCGTTTGCACTTCGCCGGTGGTCATGATCATGTGGTTCTCTCCTTCTCTGAAACGCGCCGTGTGCGGCGCCGTCCGATCCCGGCATACTGCAGGCCGGCGCGAGCGACCGCCGCTGGATCCAAGCGATTACGAAGATCGATCACGTTCGGCTTAGCCAGGCGGCTCGCCACGCTCTTCCACTCGAGTTGCGAGTAGGAACGATGGTCGTTTGCAATAACGAGCGCCGCCGCGCCTGAGCACGCATCGTAGACCGAACTGCAATACGTTACCCGCTCGCGCAACACGGTTTGCGCGCGGCGCAGCGCATGCGCATCGTGCACCGCAACGCTGCATCCGGCCGTGAGCAGCGCTTCCACCAGCACCAGCGCGGGCGACTCGCGCAGATCGTCCGTTCCACCCTTGAAGGCCAGGCCCGCCACGCCGATGCGTGCGTCGTAGAGTTCTCCGGCGGCTTCCTCTATTAGATGCATCGCGGCGACGATCTGCCGCCGGTTCACGCCCAGCGTCGCGTCGAGCATGGTGGGCTCGATCGCGTGCTTGCGAGCGACGTGCGCGAGTGCCGCCACGTCCTTCGGCAGACACGATCCCCCGAAGCCCAGGCCCGGTTCCAAATACGTGCGGCCGATGCGGGCATCCGCACCAATGCCCGCGACCACGCCGTCGATATCGGCTTGCACCGCTCGGCACAGGTTGGCGATCTCGTTGATAAACGAAATCTTGGTCGCCAAAAAGGCGTTGGCCGCATACTTGATCATTTCCGCAGTATGCACGTCGACGACGATGATGGGGGCGCCGAGCGGGGCATACATCTCCCGCAGCATCGTTATCGCGCGTCGATCGTCCGAGCCGATCACGACGCGATCCGGATGGAGAAAATCGCCGATGGCGCTGCCTTCGCGCAGAAACTCCGGATTCGACGCCACCGGGAAGCGTACGCCGCCGGCGCTGTTTGCGTTCACGATGCGTTCGACCAAGTCGGCGGTCTCCACCGGAACCGTCGACTTGTTCACGACGATGAGCGGCCGGCTCGCGCAAGACGCAATCTCGCGGGCCGCTTGACGCACGTACGTCAGGTCCGCCTCACCGGTAGGACCGGTCGGCGTGCCGACGGCGATGAACGCCGCGTCGGCATTCTCAAGTGCGCGCGCCGCGCTGTCGGTGAAGCTTAACCGCCCTTCGATTTGCTGTGCGCATACTAGCTGTGAGAGTCCGGGTTCATAAAAATGAACCTCGCCGTGCTGCAAAGCACGAATCTTCGTGACGTCGGTATCGTAAGCCCGAACGGTGTTTCGCATGTGCGCTAGACAGGCTGCCGTGACTAACCCAACATAGCCGCATCCGAACACCGCGACGTTGTACATGCAACGCTTCTACCAAGAAGTGCCCCCTTTTAACCTTAGCGTTTAAGTTTTCTCTTCTCGGAAAGAATACGCGCACAATGGAGAGCGCGGCGGCTCTCCGTCACTTTTTCAGCATGAAAATTCTCGGAATAAATAGCGTATTTCACGATACTTCCGCGGCGCTCGTCGTGGACGGCAAGATCGTTGCCGCCGCCGAGGAAGAGCGCTTTAACAGGCGCAAGCACGGCAAGTCTTGCGTCCCATTTAGCACGTGGGAATTACCAGTTATGAGCGCGCGGTGGTGCATGCAGTACGCCGGCGTCTCGCCTGGCGAGGTCGACGTCATTGCATGCTCGTACGATCCGTCGCTAGCCTATCCGCTCGACGGCGACATCGCGGCGCAAGAATGGGAAGCGCTGCGCACGCTCTACGTCGCGCGCTTACCGCACTTCCTGAAGACGGAGTTTCCGGGAATCGAACGAGCGCGCGTCGAGTTCGTCCCGCATCACGTCGCTCACGCGGCATCCGCGTATCTCGCGGCGCCGTGGCGCGAGAGCGCGGTGCTCGTCGCCGACGGACGCGGAGAGCGCTCGTCGTACTTCGGCGGGCATTCACGCGATGGCCGCCTGCAGATGCTCGCCACGCAGGAGCTGCCGCATTCGCTCGGCCTTCTCTATGAAGAGCTGACGATGCACCTCGGATTCCTGCGCTCGTCGGACGAGTACAAGGTCATGGGACTCGCGGGCTACGGAAAGCCGCGCTTTCTCGAGGAGATGCGCCGCGCGATTACGGTTCGCGAAGACGGCGGATTCAACGTGCAGCCGATCGATTTCTCGCAGTACGCGCCGCGCCGCTCAGATGACGGAGAGTTCGAAGGCGCGCACGCCGATCTCGCGGCGAGCGTGCAAACGCGTCTGGAAGAAGTGCTTCTCGAACTGGCGCGCTGGCTGCACGCCCGTACCGGAGCGCGCTATTTAACGATGGCGGGCGGCGTCGCGCTCAACTGCGTTGCGAATGCGCGCTTGGCACGCGAAGGTCCGTTCGACGACGTCTGGGTGCAGCCGGCAGCGGGCGACGCCGGCACGTCGCTCGGTGCGGCATTCTTTGCCGCAGAGAAGAACGGCGATCGCGTTGAGCCCATGAGCACGGCCGCGCTAGGCCGCGAGTGGAGCGACGAGCAGATTGCGCGGCGCCTCGACATCGCGCACGTCGAATACGAGCGGCCCGGCGATATCGCCTCCGCCGTCGCGCAGATTCTCGCGGACGACGGCGTGGTGGGATGGTTCCAGGGGCGCAGCGAGTTCGGTCCGCGCGCACTCGGGCATCGCAGTTTGCTTGCAAATCCGAAGTATCCCGAAAACCTCGAGCGCTTGAACAACATCAAAGGGCGCGAGCAGTTCAGGCCCGTTGCGCCGATGGTGCTCGAGGAGCGCGCTGCCGAGATCTTCGACGGGCACCTGCCGAGCCCGTACATGCTCTTCACGCACACCGTTCGCCCGCAATGGCGCGACGCAATTGCCGCCGCGGTGCACGTCGACGGCAGCGCGCGGGTGCAGACCGTCAACGCGGAGCAAGAGCCGCTCGTCACGCGCATGCTGCGCGAGTTCGACCGGCTTACCGGAGTACCGGTCACGATCAATACGAGCTTCAACACCGCGGGCCGCCCCATGGTCGACGATCCGCGCGACGCGCTGGAATGCTTCGGGTCCGCACCCGTGGACGCGCTCGCAATCGGCCCATTTCTGCTGCGGCGCGCCGGCGTATTCGGACGGCGCGCGGACGCGATAGAGGTGCGCAGTGCGGTATGACCTGGTCATACCGACGGTCGGACGTCCATCGCTGCACGAGTTGCTGCGATCGCTCCAGCACTGCGAAGGGCGGCTTCCGCATCGCATCGTCATCGTCGACGATCGCCGCGACGCATCCACGCCGCTGACATTTGAAGGCATCGACACCTCGCTCGTAAGCCGCATCACGGTGCTGCGCGGAAAAGCCGCCGGTCCCGCTGCGGCACGCAATACGGGATGGCGCTCCTGCGATGCTGAGTGGATCGCGTTTCTCGACGACGACGTCGTCGTTCGCGCCGGCTGGCTGCAGCTGCTCGAGCGCGATATCGAAACGCTTCAGGACGAGGAAGCGGGATCGCAAGGCCAGGTCTTCGTTCCGCTTCCGGACGACCGCCCGCCTACCGATTGGGAGCGCAACGTTGCCGGGCTTCAAACATCGGCCTGGATCACCGCCGACATGGTGTACCGTCGCAGCATTCTCGAACGGCTCGACGGATTCGACGAACGTTTCCCCCGCGCGTATCGCGAGGATGCGGACTTCGCCCTCCGCGTCTTTAATGAAGGATACGGCATCGCGCGCGGCTCGCGATCGATCGATCATCCGGTACGTCCGGCGGATCCGTGGATAAGCGTACGGCTGCAAGCCGGCAACGCCGACGACGTGCTGATGACCGCGCTTCACGGTAGAGATTGGCGCGAGCGCGCGAGTGCTCCGCGCGGACGCTGGGCGTATCACCTCGCAACGGTCGCATGTTTCGCGGGCTGGGCGGCGCTCACCGCGGACTTTGCCTGGCGGCGCCTCAAGCCCGGGCCGCGCACGCCGCAGGAAGTCCGCACCGTCCTTCTTACCAGCGCGGTCATTCCGTTCGCCGCCGTCTACCATCGCGCGCGAGCGCTGATGACGCTTCGTTCGCGCCTGCGGGGGGCGCAATGATTCGCGCGGTCCTCTTCGATCGCGACGGAACGATTATCGCGGACGGCGGCGGTACGCTCACGCTCATGCCCGGCGCAGTTACGGCGATCGCGCGCCTGCGCGAGCGCGGCATCCGCATCGGCGTCGTCACCAATCAGCCGCGCGTTGGCAACGATCTCGGTGCGCGCCGCGCGATGCAGGGTCTGCACCACCGCATCGAAACGCGCGTCGGTTCGCTCGACGGCTGGTTCGTGTGCACGCATGCGCCGCATGACGGCTGCGCCTGCCGCAAACCGCAGCCGGGTTTGATTCACGAAGCGGCGCGCGCCTTCGGCATCGCTGCGCGGGAGTGCATCGTGATTGGCGATATCGGCAGCGACGTGGAATCTGCGCTGCGCGCGGGCGCGCAGGCAATCCTCGTGCCGACCCCCGTCACCAGGCGCGAAGAGATCGCTGCCGCACCGGTCGTCTGCGGCGATCTGCTGCAAGCCGCGGATCGCGTACTCGCCCAGGTGGCCGCATGAAGCGCGTGCTGGTGGCGCGGCAAGACAACAACGGCGACGTGCTGCTGACCGGTCCGGCGGTGCGCGCGGTCGCAGCTCGCGCGCACGTGACGATGCTTTGCGGCCCGCGCGGAGCCGCCGCGGCGCCCATGCTTCCAGGCGTGGCGGAAGCCATCGTGCGCGAAGCGGAATGGATCGACGCGCAGCCGCAGCACGTCGATCGCGAAGCAACGCTGCAGTTCGTAAGCGACGTCTCCGAGCGGCGTTTCGATGAAGCGATAATCTTCACGTCCTTCCACCAAAGCCCGCTGCCGCTCGCGCTGCTGCTGCGCATGGCCGGCATCAAACGCATCGGCGCGATCAGCGTGGACTATCCAGGTTCGCTGCTGGACGTGCGTCATAACGTCGACGACGGCATTCACGAAGTCGAGCGCGCGCTCTCGCTCGTAAGCGCGATGGGGTATCGCCTTCCCAAGAACGACGATCGCAGCTTGCGCATGCGCGACGTTCCGCCGGTGCCCATGCCGTTTTCCGCGTACGTCGTCGTGCATCCGGGCGCGACGGTGCCCGCCCGCGCATGGCTGCCCGAGCGCAACGCCGAGCTGGTCGCGCGTCTGAGCGAGCACGGCTACAACCTCGCCGTCACCGGTTCGGCCGCCGAGCGCGAACTTACGCGGTACGTCACCGCAAGCGCGGCGCGGGCCGTGGATCTCGGCGGAAAAACGAATTTCGCCGAATTCGCCTCCATCGTCGGCGGCGCGTCTGCGGTCATCTGCGGCAACACCGCCGCGGTGCACGTGGCATCGGCGATGAAGACGCCCGTGGTCGAACTGTTCCCGCCGACGATACCGGCAGCGCGCTTCCATCCGTGGATGGTTCCGTACGAGTTGCTCGGCGATCAGGAGATCGCGTGTAAAGGCTGCCGCGCTCGCGTCTGTCCGTTCGAAACGCAGGCGTGCCTGAGCTGCGTGAGCGTAGACGACGTTCTTGCGGCGCTCGAACGCATCGTTCATCCGCAGGCGGAGGCCTACGCCTGATGCGGGTCTTCGGGTGGCACGTGCACGGATCGTGGATGACCGCGTTCGTGCAGGGTTCGCATGACTACTTCGTTCCCGTGCTTCCCGATCGCGGGCCGGACGGCCGCGGACGCGCGCGAACATGGGACTGGCCGGGCAGCGTACGAGAGATCGAACCTGCGGATCTCGGCGATCTCAAGCCCGACGCGGTCATTTTGCAGCGGCCGCACGAGTACGAATTGGCGCGCGAATGGCTCGGCATCACGCCCGGCGTCGACGTGCCCGCGATCTACGTCGAGCACAACGCGCCGCAAGGGCAGATCAACGCGATGCAGCATCCCAGTGCGCAGTGGCCCGGCGTGCACGTCGTTCACGTCACGCATTTCAACGATCTCTTCTGGGACTGCGGCGATCGCCAAACGCACGTCATCGAGCATGGCGTGGTCGATCCCGGATATCGCTACACCGGCGAGGTTGCCTCGTGCGCGGTGGTCATCAACGAACCGCAGCGGCGCGCGCGCGTAACCGGTACGGATTTGCTCGCGAAGTTCGAGTCGCGCGTTCCCGTCGAACTGTTCGGCATGGGTGCCGGCTCGCGCGGAGGTTTCGAGAATCTGCCGCAGGCGCAGCTGCACGGCGAGCTCGCGCGGCGGCGCGTCTATCTGCATCCGATCCGCTGGACGTCATTAGGACTCTCGCTCATCGAGGCAATGCATTTGGGCATGCCTATCGTCGCCCTGGCCACTACGGAGGTTCCCGAAGCGGTCCGTAACGGCACGGGCATCATCTCCACCAACGTGCGCGCGCTGATCGATTCGCTCGAACAGCTGCTCGCGAATCCCGATCGCTGCAAAAAACTCGGGCAGAACGCCCGCGCGTACGCGCGCGAGCGTTACGGGCTCGAACGCTTCCTCTCGGATTGGGACCGCCTTCTCGAGGAGATCGTATGTTAAAAGTCGCGATGGTTTCCGAGCACGCGAGTCCGCTCGCAGTGCTCGGCGGGGTCGATGCCGGCGGCCAAAACGTGCATGTCGCCGCACTCGCCGAAGCGATGGCGCATCAGGGAGCCGAGGTTACGGTCTACACGCGGCGCGACGATCCGTCGCTGCCGCAGCGCGTCGATTTCGCGTCCGGCGTCACGGTGGAACACGTCGACGCCGGGCCGCCCGAACAGATCGAGAAAGATCGGCTTCTTCCGTACATGGGCGCATTTGCCGAGTACCTCTCGCGCCGCTGGACGGAGGATCGCCCCGACGTCGTGCACGCGCATTTCTGGATGTCGGGGAAAGCCTCACTCGATGCGGGAGTGCCGCTGGACATTCCGGTCGTGCAGACGTTCCACGCGCTCGGCGTGGAAAAACGCCGCCATCAGGGATCGAAGGATACGAGCCCGCGTTCGCGCCTCGAGATCGAACGCCGCATCGCATGCGATTCCCATCGCATTATCGCGACCGCGAGCGCGGAAGCGTTCGAACTCGCGCGCATGGGAGCCGATAAAGCGAAGATTGCCGTCGTGCCGTGCGGCGTCGACCTGCGGCTATTCCAACCGCTCGGCCCCGCGGAAGAGCGCCATCCGCAGCGCAAACGCATCGTGTGTTTGAGCCGCCTGGTCGAGCGTAAAGGCATAGCCGATGTCATCAACGCGCTCACGGTTATGCCGGACGTCGAACTCGTAATCGCGGGCGGACCGGAAGCCGCGCAGCTTGCGAGCGATCCGGAGGCGCAGCGATTGATGCAAATTGCGGCCGACCTGGGCCTAGCGGAGCGCATCACGTTTCGCGGCCGCGTCGAGCGCCCGCAGGTTCCGGCATTGCTGCGCTCCGCGCATGCGGTCGTATGCTATCCGTGGTACGAGCCGTTCGGCATCGTTCCGCTCGAGGCGATGGCCTGCGGCGTGCCCGTCGTGGTCGCGCAAGTCGGCGGTTTGGTCGACAGCGTCGTCGACGGCGTAACGGGCATACACGTCCCGCCGCGCTCGCCCATCGCGCTCGCGCAAACGCTGCGCGAGCTGCTCGCCGACGACAAGCGCTGCGTCGAACTCGCGCTCAACGGCACGCGCCGTGCGAACCGCCGGTACGGCTGGGCGCGCATCGCGAGCGACACGCTCGCCGTTTACAACGACGTCATCATCGAACGGGTTTTCGCGCAGAGAGCGTCATGAGAACGACGTCGCGTCCCACGCTGCTCGTGCTGCGGGCGCTGGGTCTGGGCGATCTGCTGACCTGCGTGCCGGCGATTCGCGCGATCTCGCGCGCGTTTCCGGAGCATTACCGCGTTCTCGCCGCGCCGCTTTATCTCGCGCCGCTCGTACGTTTGTGCGGCGGAATCGACGAGGTGGTGGACGCGGCGCCGCTCATGCCGCTCGGGGAAGATCTCGCGAACGTCGAGATCGCGATCAATCTGCACGGCCGAGGACCGCAGAGCCACCGCGTACTGCTGCAAACCAACCCCCGCAGGCTCATCGCGTTCGCGAACGCGGAGATCGCTCAGACGCACGAGTCCCCCGAATGGCGTGCGGACGAGCATGAAATCGATCGCTGGTGCCGGCTGCTGCGCGAGAGCGGTATCCCGGCCGACGCAAACGATCTCGAGATCACCGCACCGCGCGGCGATGCACGCTCGCGCGGTGCGATCGTCGTGCATCCGGGTGCGGCCAGCGAGTCCCGAAGATGGCCGGCCGACCGCTGGATCGATCTCTGCACGCGCCTCGTGCGTGAAGGACACCGCGTCGTCATGACCGGCTGCGCGGCGGAGTTTCGCCGCTGCCGCTACATCGCCAAAGCCGCGCATCTGCCGATACACGCGGTGCTGGCCGGCCATACGGATCTTGAAGATCTCACCTGCATCGTCTCGTCGGCGCGTGCAATAGTCTGCGGGGACACCGGCATCGCGCACATTGCCACCGCGCTGCGCGCCCCGTCGGTAGTGCTGTTCGGGCCCACGTCGCCGCGCTATTGGGGGCCGCCTTCCAACCGGCCCTACCATCGCGTCATCTGGCGCGGCATCCTGGGCGATCCGCATGCGCCGTACGTCGATCCCGGTCTGGCCTCGATTACCGTCGACGAAGTGGCGGCGGCATTACACGATCTGTTGCACCTCGCGCGGGCCGGGTAAACTTGAGTCCATGCCGACACCACGCAAAACCAAGACCAAAAAATCTTCGAGCCGCACACGCGCGCAGCGCGCTGGACAATCCCACATGGTATTGCCCGGCCGGCGCCCCAAGGCACGAGAATCGGTCATCGACGAGAGCGACGAGGAAGTATACGGCGTATTGCTTTCCGAGCGCCGCCGCAAAGGTGAGAGCAAGCCGGCCGTACCGGAGTCGAAAACCAAGAACACACGCAGCATCGAATCGAAACGCACGCCGCAAACCGGCGTCGCAAAGCGGCGCCGCGCATGAGCACCTACGGGGTCGAGCGCTACCGGCGCGCGCACGGCGAAATTGCGGTCAAACTCGATGCCGCCGAAGCGAATCGCCTTCTGCTCGCGCTCGAGCATCTCGATCAGGACGGCGGCTTGGAGCCTTCGCTCGCGACGCTGCGCGAAACGCTCAAAGCGGCGCTTGTCATGAAATCTTCCGGCGACGACGATAGCGCGCCGAGCACGGAATAGCGGCGTTTTCCCTGCCCGGACTGCGGGTAACCGTCAGTGGAGATAGGAGGTTAGAGTGGCAACAGCACAGCGCACAACCGATCATGAAGAGATCCGGCGCTGGGTCGAGGGCCGCGGCGGTCAGCCCGCAATAGTCGAGGGTACCGGCGGCATGCTGCGCATCGACTTCGGCGAGCCGGACGAGCGGCTGGAACACGTCGACTGGGATCGATTCTTTGAGATTTTCGATCGCAGTAACGTCGCGTTTCTCTACGACCCGCAAGGCTACATGGTGAAATTCGTGGAGGACACGGGCATGGCAGCACGATCGCGCGGCGGCCGCAAGAAGAGCACGAGCTCGCGCAAGAAAAGCACCTCGGGCCGCAAGAAAACGTCGAGCCGCAAGAGCACGGGCGGACGCAAAAAGAGCACCGCCGGACGTAAAAAGTCCACGAGCGGCCGCAAGAAATCTACGGGCGGACGTAAGAAGAGTACCGCCACCCGCAAGAAGAGCAGCACCGGCGGACGCAAGAAGTCTACCGGCGGACGTAAGAAGTCTACCGACGGACGTAAGAAGTCGACGGGCGGACGCAAAAAGAGCACCGGCAGCCGCAAGAAGAGCACCAGCGGCGGACGCAAGAAGAGCTCCGGGCGTAAGTACGGTAAGAAGGCCGGCCG
>Ga0070714_100001719_pt1 | contig 15942 bp, 10 predicted proteins | sample LARL83metaG_FD_65450 | JGI IMG/M metagenome (GOLD analysis project Ga0070714, IMG submission 65450) | Corn, switchgrass and miscanthus rhizosphere microbial communities from Kellogg Biological Station, Michigan, USA - LAR L8-3 metaG | ecosystem: Host-associated > Plants > Roots > Rhizosphere ...
CCCTGTTCGGCGACGACGGTGCCCTTCGCGGCTTCTTGCTGTGTGCTGGCCATGTCTTGCCCCTAACGTTGCGTGTCCGATGGTTGGTAGGCGGTGCCCGCGATCTGTTCGCGGTTTACTCGGAGTCGCCGGACTTGCCGCCCGAACCCACTTCCTTGGTCAAGCGGGTGATCTGGTCGGTGTTCTGCAACACCTCGTTGAGCAATTCCTCGAACTTGTCGTTGCCGGCCATCTTGTTGCGCAGGTCGGCGAGTTTCTGACGCGCCTCCAGCAGCTTGCGCAGCGGATCGACCTGCTTGACCACGTTCTCGGGGCTGAAGTCATCCAGGCTGCGGAAGTTGAGCTCCACGCCCACCTTCGAGCCGTCGCCCTTGAGCTTGTTGTCCACCTGCATCTGCACGCGCGGCTTCATGCCTTTGAGCACGTCGTCGAAGTTGTCCTTGTCGACATTGACGAACTTGCGCTCCTTCATCTTCGCCAGCGGCTCGGCCGGCTGGCCGCTGAAGTCTCCGATGACTCCCGCCACGAAAGGCAGTTCCTTCTTTTCGATTGCATCGCCCACCTCGACGTCATAGGTGAGCTGCACACGCGGTGCGCGGACGCGATCGAGCTTGTGCTGCGTGCTTTCTTTCTTGGCCATGACGTTTCCCCGGCAGTTGGGCGAAGCCCGTTGCGCGGATGCGCAGCGGCGATAGCGGAGAAGTCTAGGAATCTGTCCGGCGCGAAAGAATTAGCCGTACGGCCAGTTGGCGGCCTATGACTTTGGGGTGGTGTACCGCTCCGGGTCGACTGCCCGCACCCGCAGCCTTTTCCTCCTCTTCCCTTGGGGAGAGGATCGAGGTGAGGGACGGGTGCTCGCGGAAATCGCCATGGTGCAATCCCGACGGCACGCCGCAAGACTGGCCCTGACTGACCGTCTCACAATGGGAGATCGAGGCGAGCACCCGCCTCCTCACCCAACCCTCTTTCCGCAGGGGGAGGGAGTAGTGGATCACTCGCCCGGAATCCCCACCCGATCGCGGATCGAGGCGAGCACGGAGCTGTCGCGGACGACTTCGCTGAGCCATGCATCGAGCGGCGTGTTCGCCCATACCACCGCCTTCTCCAGCATGAAGGCGACCGGGTTGTGCGGCTCGGTGCGACGGAAGAACGCGGCGATGTCGCTGATCGCACGCAGCGCGGCTTCCTTGCTGGCGGCGCTGTTGCTGGACAGGTCCAGCGTACCGCCGCCGACGGGCGACGATGACGAAGAGGCCGCGCCGGCGATCGAGCCGGGATCATCCGAAGCGTTGCCGGCAGCGGCGGCACCGATGCCTTTGGCCTGTGCGGTCTTGCCGATTACCTGCCGGATCCGTTTCAACGCGTCTTCCACTGCGGCCAGCGACGGTGCAGCGCGACCGAGCCGGGTATCGACGATGCGCCTGAAGTTGTCGAAGGCGGCCAGCGCCCCGTCGGATTCATCCAGCAGGCGCTGCACGGCGTCGTTCGGGTTTTCCATCATCGCCTTGTCGAACGCCTCGCCGGTGAGCCGGCCCTCGTCGAGCGCGGCCCGATGGGACTCCTGATTCTGCCGTGCCAGGTTGTCGACCTCGCGCGAGTCCTGCCAGTCCAGCAAGGTCATCGGCTTCGCGCCGCCGGACAGCGGCACGCGGCGCAGCGCATCGCTGGCGTAGATGTTGTACCAGGCCAGCTTGGCCGCGCGCTCCTCGGCATCGTCGCCGTCGAGTTCGGGATACAAGCCGTCCCACATCGTGTCGAGCAGGCCGTACAGCAGATCGACCGACTGCGTGGCGCCACGGACGCCGTCGGTGGCGATCAGCGCCTCGCCCAGCCACACGGCCATCTGCAGATCCTTGCTCTGCTTGGTCAGCACTTCGGTGGACAGGCGGATCACCAGGCGCCAGTCGGCGACCTTCAGCTCGGTCTGCCATTCGCCCTGGCGCAGGTTGGGGTCGTCGGCGCGGCGCGCATCGCGCACGCGGTCGTAGACATCGTTGAAGCTCACGTCCTCGCCGCAGGGGCGATCGGGCGAGATCGGCGCAAGCAGTTCGGCCAGTTCGATACTCATGATGCTTCTCCTAACCGTTATTCGATGATCGTGGCGGGCATCGCCACCGGCGTATTGCGTGCACTGAGGTATTGCTTCATCGCATCGGACAGCTCGACGGCGAGATATACCCGCGCCTGATTGAAGCCGACGGCACGCAACCGCCCGGTGATGTCGGCCCATTGCAGCGGCGTATAGGAATCGCGGAAATCGGCGAGCGCGAAGCTGTGCGAGCCACCGCCGAAATCCTTCAGCAGCTGCAGGAAACCGTCCTGCCCCGCATAGAGTTTGGTGAGCACCAGCGCATCCGCAGCCGCTGGCGCGACTGCGCCCGCCGCGCTGGCCGAAGCGGCCGGCACCAGCGCCACTTCGTTGGGCGCAGCTTGTTCCAGGCTGATGCGCAAGCTGGCCTGCAGACAGTTGGCCGGCGACCAGAACACCGCAACCTTGGACTCGGCCAGCGACTGCGCCTTGCTGCTGGCGCTGAAGCTGCGATCCTTGCAGTCGATCTGCAGCACCGTGCCCAGCGTGCCTTCGGCGAGGCTGCCCAGCTGGCTCGGCCCGGTGAAGCTGAAGCTGCCGGCCATGAACGGCTGGTCGGCATTCAGTGCGGGCTGGGCCTGGCTCTGCGCCGTCATCATGGCCTGGAAGCCGGGCGTCAGCGGCAGCGCGATGCCACCCACCTTGGTCGGCGCATGTTCCTTCTCGCTGACAAACGGTGCCAGCCAGTCGTTGACGAAAGCATTGAGCTTGCCCTGGGCGCCATACAGCGCTGCCATCTGCTGATCGGCGGGCAGCTGCTTCAACGGCGTCGCCACGCCGTCGTTCCAGCGTTGCTGCACGTAGGCGGCGGCGCGCTGGACGGTGAGATACAGCAACAGGTGCGAAGGTCCCTGCACCACCGACCAGGCACCGAGGTCGTCGCCCTTGAACTTCGCGGCATAGCTATCGTCCGGCCGATCCACCGACTGCAGCAGCGTGGCGTACTCGCTGGCCGGCGGCTGCGCCGGCGCGCCCTTGGCACGATAGATGTCGGCGACGATCTGATACAGGTTCTGTTCGCCGCCCTGCGCCTGCAGACGCAGGTAGCCGTTGGCGAACAATGCCTGCTGCTTGTCGAGCACGGCGTGGCGGGTATCCAGCAAGGCCAGCAACCACGTCGGCGGCGCCACCCCCGCGCTACTGAACCAGCCGCCGACGGTATGGCCGATGAAGCTGCCCAAGGGTTTCCAGCCACCCCATCCGGCCGCCTTGGTCTGGCTCCACGCACGTTGCCAGCGCAACGACAGCGGCAACTGCAGCGGCAGGCTCAGCAGGTTGCGCTGCACGCTGTCAAAAAAAAAGCGGTACGGATTGTCGTCGCCGCCGGCGCGCGTCGCCAGTTCGTCGGCATGGCCTTTCCACAGGTTCACGCCCTCGAAGAAGCGGCTCTGGAACTGCGCCCAGGCATGGAAGTAGCTGGTGAAATACGCGCTACGAAAGCCATCGGCCAGACTTTTTTTTTCCGCCATGGTATCGCCGATGGTCTCGGTCATCGGTGACACCACGCCCTCCCAGGCGTCGACCGTATAGGCGGCCGACACCGTGGGCAAGCTGCCCGAGTCCACGCCGACCAGACGATCGGCGGGCAACCAGTAGTCCTGCAGCCGCGGCCCGATCATGCGCGCATCGGCCCAGGCTTCCAGATCCTGCGGACGCGGCGTATAGGCGGTGAGCAGACGCTGCAACTCGCCTTGCAGCCGGTGCTCTTCGTCGTCCAGCACGGCGCTCTTCTGCCAGCGCAGGTAGCCCAGGTAGGTGGTGAGCAGCGCGTCGGCGTTGTCGCGGTCGCGACGGGTATCGGCATCGGCCGTGAAGAACGGCGCGAACAACCGCGAGCGCGGGTCGAACACCACGTTGTGCAGCACCTCGCTGTCGATGCAGCTGGCGCTGTTGCTGCGGCAATGCTGCAGGATGCGCAGGCGCTGGGTCACCGCCAGCACGTGCTCGATACCGGCACGCCCGTTGGCGACATCGTTGTCCAGCATCTGATCGTACGGCGCCAGGATCAGATTGGAGAAATCGGCGACGACCTCCTGCTTGAGCTGCTCGATGTCGCGGTCGGAGCGGCGCAGGCCGAAGCCGAGCTGACTCTTGTCCGCGCTGGCTTCCAGTCGCTCGATGGTGCGACCGCAGCCGGCCACCCATGCGATGCGTCCGCTGGCACCGGCATTTTCGCGGCCCTGGCAGGCAGCGCGGGTCTGCGCCAGCAGTTGCGCATCATCGGTGCGCGCCTGGCTGAGGCCATAGGTGAAATAGGCGGACAATCCCAGCAATGCCGCCACGCCGAGTGCCGTCACACCCATCCGTCCCGCGCTGCCCTTGAAGCTGGGCGTGGCGAGCGGCTGATCGGCCGGCAGGAAACGGGTGAACAGATCGGCGACGAAGGCGCCGGCCGGTGTGTTCGGTCCCGGCCCGCCGGCAAAGTACAGGCCGCGCCAACGCGGCGTGCGCTGGAACGGATTGTCTTCCAGCAGCAGGCTGACGAATCCGCGCAGGCCATCTTGCAACCGGCTGATCGACTGCACGAACTCGAACACGCCGCGGCGGCCCTTCACTTCGTGCTGCGCGGCGAGTGCGGTGAGCCTCAAGGCGTGCAGGCGCTCGGCCACCGGCGCGAACAAGCCATCGAACTTGGTGCTGGTACCCGCGCTGACCGCTTCGTTTTCCGGCAGCCGCCAGCCCATCGCCTGGGCGAACGCTTCGGCCGGGATGGCGGCGCGGAACGCGGCATAGCCTGGCAAGGTCTCCAGCCCGGTCACCATCACGTACACCGGCAACTGCACCTGCAAATGTTCCATGGCTTCGTCGACCAGGCGGCGCAACCGCATGCTGGTGTCCTTCAACGCGTCCGCGTTGCCGAGCAGGCTGCGCGCGCCAATGCATGCGACGATGCCATTGAGCGGCAGCTGGTCGCGCTCGCTGGCCAGTTGCATCAATGCCTGATACCACAGGCCGCGCTCGGTGCGAGCCGAGGCATCGCAGACGATGCATGGGCTGGTCTCGATCGCGATCAGCGACTTGAAGAACCACCAGCGCCAGATGGCCTCTCCGTCTGCACCGGCCGGCGCGGGAAACGGCGAGATGGTGCTCGCCGCCTGCAACAAGCCGTGCACGTTGGCATCGGCGTCGCCGAGGAACAGCATCCACGGTACGCGATACAGCGGGTTGCGGCTGCCGGCGCCGCGGATATCAACGAGCTCGGGCGAACGCTGGATCGTGCGTTTGGCCTCCTGGATGGCCGCGCTCATCTTCGCCAGCGGCTCGCGCTCATCGTCCGGATTGCCTGGGCCGAGATCGCCGATGCGCTGCCGTGCGCGACCGGCACGCGAATACTTGCGCGCGCCCTTGGTGAACCACCACAACACCGCCAGCGCGGCGAGGCACAGGCCCAGCAGTTGCCAGAATCGCGGTGGAATGCCGGGAATCAGCGCCGGCATCACGAACACGATCAGCGCCAGCAGCGCGATGCCGCCGAGCACGAACAGCGCAGGTCGGAACCAGGTTTTCTGAGTGAGGCTCATGGTCATAGTCCTCAGCGCGCCGGTTCGGTCTGGATGGTCATGAAATCAGCCACGAACTTGTCGTTGCTCCGATTCAATTCGACGGCCTGCTTGAGCAGCGGCAGGTAATCCTTGGCCGGTTCGCTGTCCGGGCGCAGCCCGGTGTACAGCGGCGTCGGCGAAGCGACCACAGTCATCAACTCCTGCCCGAACGGCGCTTCGACGGTGATCCAGCCGCCGCCTTGCACGCCCGCCTGGCCTACGTCGATCTGCTGGCTGGCCGGAATGACCTGCCCGCTGTGCGGCTCGCGCGTGTTCGGAAACAGGTGGATCACTTCGCCTTCGACCGTGTAGTAATCGACATAGAGATAGCCGTCGTGATTGGCTTGGACGAGCTTGACGATCACCTGCTCGTCCTTGACGAAGCGATCGGTGTGGCCGGTGGTCGGTGTCACCGCCAGGCCATCGTGCCGATCGAGGTTGCGCTGCCGGTACGGCGTGAGCAGCTTGACCACTTCGCAATGCGGCCAGATCAGCACCTTCACCTGATAGCTCGGCGTCTTGACGCCCTTGATACCGCCGATATCGCCACGCAGGCGTTCCAGATCCACCGGCTTGGATACATAGCCGGTCACCGAAGTCACCCCGTCCTTGTCGACGGTGCCGGTGAGATCGGCGCAGCTGTAGCCGGCGATCTCCTGGTCCACCAGTTGCTGCACCGTAGGCCCCGTGACGTGCGTGGGCGAAAGGAAGAACCACACCAGGTACACGAGCGGAATCAGCAACGCGACCACCGCGCCAACCTTCATCAGCAACGCGTCCCACTGCTTGGGATAGCGCGGCCCGGAGGGGTCCTTCATCTGGTAAGGCTGCGGCGTGATCTGTTCCTCGCGCAGCGTGTGCAGCGGCGCCGGCGCTACCGGCAACTGGCGGCTGTTCAGCTCCTTGATCTTGCCCAGTTCGCCGTGATCGCCGGTCTCGAAGTAATACTGCCCGACGAAGCCGAGCAGCAACGCGTGGTAGTACACCTCGCGCACCTCCTCATCGCCGCCCTTGAGGTTGGACAAATGCTCGAAGAACTCGTTGCCCGCGTTGTTGGTGTTGAACAGCGACACCTGCAGCGGGCTGGCCTGACTCCACCAGGACGGATTGCGCGTGATGATCTCGTCGAACCACGCAACCACCGCGAACGCCGCCGACTCCACCGCTGCGGCCGGCTTGCCGGCGGCCAGCGCGCTGCTGCGGGCCTGTTCGATCAGCGCTCGCGCGCGCACGTAGACCTCGTCCACACTGCCCTGTGCCACGCCATCCACGATCTGCTCGTCGATCGCCAGACCGTAGGAAAACAGCGGGGTGAAGAATTCCAGGAGTCTGCTCATGGCTTCCTCGCGGCTCGTATCGTCGCCATCGCCATCACTCCTCCGCGCCCACGGGATACAGCTTGATCACCGTCTGTTCCGGCGGCAGATCGCAGAACACCGCCATGTTTCGCCCGTTGCGGATGCCTTGCCAGAACGGGTGTTTGGTATCCACGAGGAAGTAGGTGGTATTGGGCGTCTTCTGCGGCAACTCTTCCGGCGGCACCGGCAGCAGGTCGATCTTCAGACCGAACAACGCGGCCTGCAGCAGACGGGGCATTTCCTCGATCGCGCAGATCTTGCCGGTGCGGGACAGCCGTCCAAACAGATCCTGCCCGCGCAGTTCGGATTCGAACGCGAGATAGAAGCGCGTCTTGTCCGACTCGAACAGGTTCGGCGGCAACTCGGCTTTGTACAGCTTGCCGTCGAAAGTGAGCGTGATGCCCACCTCGGCGCCTACGGTGAGCGCCTTGACCAGGGTTTCCGCACGCTGAAACGCGATGCGGAAACACGCACGCAGATTGTCGTGGTCGTACGGCGGCAACTCGGTGTCGGCCGGGTTCTCGCGCAGGCCGCCGGCGAAGCTGATCTCCTCGGAGAACACCGAGAACTCCGCCACCAGCTCGCGCAGCCGCAAGTACAGCGGGTAAGGTCCCTCCACACCGCCGCGCACGATTTCCTGCAGGTCGGCGATGTAGCGCGCGAAGGTCTGCATCATCACCACGCGCATCACTTCCTGCGCGCTGGTCGACGCGGCGCGAATGCCGCGCTGACGTTTCACGCTGGAGAAGTCCGCGCCGCGCGAAACCAGCAGGTCGCGCAGGCTGCGCGCCCAGCGGCTGAGGTTGACCGAAGCCTGCAACGCCACCAGCGGCGGGATGTAGTCGGGCGACAATTTGAAACGGCCCGGACCGTTCGGCACGATCTCGGCAAACTTGTACGACTCACAGGCACCGAGCAGCGCGTCGGCACCCTCGTCGAGGCTGCTGATGATCTGCGCCTGGTAGCCCAGGAAATCCACTTCGGCGGCCGGTGCCTGCGGATCGTACGGATCGGCGCGCGACTCGCCATCGAGCCGATGGCGCGCCGGCAGCCGGCTGCCGCGTTCCTCGCTGCGACCCAGACCGTCGAGCGTGCGCTCGCGCTTGAGCACCAGGTACAGGGAAATCGGTTCGTTGTTGGGCACGCTCAGTTCAAGCAAGCTGCGTTCGGGCACCCGCGCGTTGCCGCCGCCCTCGGCGGTGGCCGCCACGCCGCCGCTGATCAGTTCGCCCTGCCGGGTCAGCAGCACGAAGCGTTCCAGCGTGGCCATGCCGGTCGCCAGCGCATCCTCGCGCAGCACGAGTGCCTCGTAGCCCCAGTGATACGGAGAAAACTGCCGATGCAGGCGCAGCGCATACGCCTGCTGCCAGGCGTCCTGCGCCTGCAGATGCTGCGGCGTGAGGAAACCACCTTGCGCCCAATGGACTTGCCGTACTGCCTGCATGACGTGAATCCCGTGTCAGTGTTGCCGTGCGATGCGACGATGGCTCACCACGTCTGCGCGCTTACCGCGAAGCCGCGGCGGGCGAGCCCGACGAGCAATCCATCCTTGCCGGTGAGATGAATGGCGCCGACCGCGACGAAGCAGCCGCCTGCACGCAGCAGCGGCTCCAGCTCCTCGATCCAGCGTGCGTTGCGTTGTTCGAGCAGGCATCTCTGCGCTCGCCGTTCGGCGCCCTGCGCCTGCGCGTCCAGCCCGTGCATGGCGTCGATATCGGCCAGCCAGCCGGGCAGATCGCCGGCGCGGTAGAACGCCAGCGAGCGCTCGGTCTCGGCGCGCAGTTCCTGCGGATCGGCCAGCCGCTGCTGCAGCACCACCGCATAGTCGGCCGCCGGCATGCAGTCGAGCGCGGCGAGTTGGTCCTCCAGCGTTTCCAGATGTACCAGCTTCAGCCCGTGCGTGTGCGCGACTTCTTCCACCATGTCGTCGATGCTCCGATGTTGCGCGTCGCCGGCATTCGGCAGCGGTGCATCCTGCCCCTCTTCAAGCAATGTCATAGCGACCCATGGCTTGAATCGATCGAGCTGGCGGCCGCTGTGTTCGGGCAGCAACGTACCGAGCTCGATGAACTCGACACCGCCGATGAGCCTGGCCAAGCTCTGCTCCGGCGCCAGGAAGCGGTAGCGGTCGTAGCTTTTCTGCCACGGCGTATTGCCATCCACTTCGTTGATCAAGGTGTGTTGCCCGCGCACCGCATCGCCCACACGCTGCGGATCGAGGCCGAGTTCCGCGGGCGCACCGATATGGATGGTGCCGAACAGCAGACTGTCCGCCGCACCCGGCTGCGGCGAATGGATGCGGAACAACACGCCGCGCGCGGCGCGCCAGTTAAATGGCTCATCGGTAGCGGCAGATGTCGATGGCGCCTGGGTGGAAGGCGCTGATGTCGATGCCGCCGCCGGCTGTTTTGTCGACACCGCACTGGCCGGAGCAGACTGCAACAGCGGCCGGGCGGCCGCCGGCGCTCCTGCCAGCAAGCTGCAGCACAGCACGAGCACGCCGTTCCAGCCTTGCCACCCTCTCGCTGTGAGTGCCGTCGCCATGGCTGTTTTCCCTGTCGTGATCATCAGCGATTCTCACGACGCATCGCCGCAACGGCCATATCACGGAGAGCCTAGGCCGTTCGGGCTGGCACGGACGTGTTGCTGCCGGTGCCTACTGCGGCTATGTTGCCGAGGGGGTAGACAGGCTCCGGCGGGATGCCGCGATGCCACGGGGAAACGGATATGCGGATATTGATCGCGGATGACCATCGGCTGATCGTCGAGGGCATCAAACTCAAGCTCGCCGAACTCGACCCGACCATCGAGTTCATGGTGGCCATGGACGTGGACGAACTGCGCTGTGCGATCCAGCACGGACCTTCTCCCACGCTGGCGCTGATCGACCTGACCATGCCGGGCAGCCAGGGCTACGAGCACCTGATCGAAACGATCAACAGCCTGCCCGGGGTGCCGGTCATCGTGATTTCCGGCTCGGAAGACCCGGCCCTGATGAGGGCGCTGCTCATGCTGGGTGTGCAGGGTTTCATCCCCAAGGCTTATTCGCCCGACGTGATGCTGTCCGCCGTGCGACTGGTGCTGTCCGGCGGCGTGTACGTGCCGCCGATGCTGTTGCTGGACGGCGGTGCACCGGCCGCGGCCATACATGCGGAACCGGCCGCCAGCCTCGAGGAACGCCTGCGCAAGCTGCTGACCGAGCGACAGATCGACGTGCTGCGATCGCTCTCACAAGGCAAACCCAACAAGGTGATCGCCCGCGACCTGGGTATCAGCGAGGGCACCGTGAAGATTCACCTGGCGGCGATCTTTCGCGCGCTCAACGTGCGCAACCGGGTCGAGGCGGTGGTCGCCTCGCGGCGCATCAGCGGGCTCTGAGAGCCTGTTCAAAGGTTCAGGTTGGCCGGCCGTGACCCATGTCTCAGGACATGCCTCGGGGGCCGTCGCCAATCGTTTGGATGTAACACATCGCACGATGACCGGCGGTAGACTTGCGTACCGTACGAATGACCTTGCGCGCAGGATGCGCGCCACGCAGGCCATGGGGGAGGGGTTGGGCAACGTGCGTCGGACATGCAGCTCCCGCAGGACAGACCAGCCATGGCGGAACGCGCTTCGCCGCGCCGCAGTCGTGCTGTTGTTCGTGCTGGCCGCGCCGGCGCTGCTGGCCGCCCAGCCCGCCACCGACCTGTCGCAGGTGCCGCTGACATTCGGGATACTGCCGATCGGCGGTGCTTCCGAATCGCTGGACGCGTGGCGGCCGACCCTGGACGACATGAGCCGCTCGCTGCAGCGGCCGGTCCGCAGTATCTCCGTGAGCACTTACGAGGGGCTGGCCGAGGCGATCGCGGAGGAACGCGTGGACATCGCCTTCGTCTCCGGACGGTTGGCGCTGCAGGCGGTGGGCGAGCATCGCATGCAGGTGGTTGCCCAGCTCACCCGCGGCGACGGTTCGCGCGGTTACTACTCGGTGCTGCTGGTGCCGAAGAACTCGCCCATCCACACGATCGCCGATATTTACAGCAAGCCGAACCACTGGCGTTACGCGCGCGGCGAATCACTGTCGATGTCCGGTTACCTGGTGCCCGAGACGCAGCTCTTTGCCAGCCACAAGCTCGATTCGGATACATTCTTCGCCACCGTCGTGGTGGGCAACCACCAGAACAATGCACTGGCTGTCGCCAACAACGAAGTCGACGTGGCCAGCAACAACACCGCCGACCTCGAACGCTTCGCCCAACATTTTCCCGAGCAGTACGCGCGCCTGCGTGTGCTGTGGAAATCCAGTCTGATCCCGCATGCGGTGATCATCGTGCGCGACGACTTGTCGCCGCAGCTGCGCGCGGCGATCACCGACTTCATCACGCACTACGCCAAGAGCGGACGCAACGCCGCGGCGGAACTCGCCAACCTCAAACTGATCCACGATATCAGCGGTTTTGCCCCGGCCAGCAACGCCGCCCTGGTACCGTTCGCCGACATCGACTACACGCTGGATCGCCGCCGCGCACTCAGCGCGCAATGGGTGAGCGATGCGGCGATGCAGGCACGCCTGCAGAAAATCGAGAGCAGCCATCGCGCGCTGGTGAAACGGCTCAACGCCAGCTCGGCGGATTCGCCCAGCCCCTGAAAAACCGCTGGCCGCGCACCACACCGCCCCTTCCCTCTCCACCGCCATAGCGCATCCGTGGTATGGCGGCGAGAGGCACACTGGCGAATCATGCCCGGCATCCTCACGCATGGGAGCCCGCCATGACGTCACGCCAGAGATCGCCGTTCCCCTCGCCTGCCCTTGCCGCACTCGGCCTGCTGCTGAGCCTGGCCGGTTCGCTGGTCGCACAGACGATGCCGGCGTCGTCGAATGCCGGTGTGCCGGTCGTGACCGATGGCGATGCGCTGGGCCAGCCGTTCGTGACGAAATATGCGCGCTTCCAGCCAGTGCCTTTCAGCACCTTGCCCGGCTGGAACACCGATGCGCTGCGCGAGAGCCTCGACGTGTTCAGCCGCAGCTGCAAGGTGCTGTCGCGCAAGAATGCATGGAGCGCATCGTGCGGCGACCTCACCGGTGCCGACTCCGGCAGCGACGATGGCGCGCGCCGTTTCTTCGAAGCGCACTTCCAGGTCTACCAGGTGATGAACCCCGATGCGACGGCAGATGGTCGTATCACCGGCTATTACGAACCGCAGCTGGAAGGACGCAGCACGCGCAATGCGCAGTTCCGTTTCCCGGTGTATGGAGCTCCGCGCGATCTCTACCAGCTCGATGCACGCTCGCTGAGCGGTGCGAGCCGGCAATGGTTCCGGATCGAAGACAACCGCTTGCTGGCCGCCGCACCCGGCACCGCCGACGCGCGCGAATACGAGCTGGCGCTGGACAACGACCTGCCCGACCTGGCCGACAAGCGTTATCGCGTGCGGCTGGACGGCGGCCGGATCGTGCCCTATTTCAACCGCCAGCAGATCGAGTCGCAAGGCATCGACGCACCGGTTCTGGCATGGGTGCAGGACGCCTATGTGCTGTATTCGATGCAGGTGCAAGGCTCGGGCAAGATCAAGCTGGAGGATGGCCGACTGGTTCGCGTGGCCTATGCCGAGCAGAACGGCCAGCCATTCCTGCCGAACGCTTCGTCCAGCGACACCGCCTTGGCCAGCAGTGCGATCAAGACGCGCGGCCTGCGCCTGGGCTCGGCCAGTGCCGCAGGCGAGGCGGCCAACGCGCCGACCGACGATGTCGCCTCGATCATCGCTCAGCTGCGGCATGGCAGTGGCAGCGGTCCTGCAGCCGATCCGGCGCCGGCAGCATCGCCGCGCGCCGCAACACCGGCCAGCCACACCAGCACGACACCACACAACAGCGACGTACAGGCGATCATCGCGCAGCTGCGGCACGGCAATGCAGCAGCGACCGGCAGCGCATCCGCCGCCGCGGTCCAACCCATGCCGGCGGCCGCGTCAGCGGCTGCGCCGAAGGCTCACGATCCGCAGGTGCAGGCCATGATCGCGCAGCTACTCGGCAAGGCGCCGCCGCCCACGGCCGCCGGCTCCTTCAGCAGCAATGCGCAAACCCATGTCAGCGGCAGCGATGCCGCCCGAATGGCTGTAGATCCGCACCGCAAGGGCGTGGCCAAGAACATCGCTGCCAGCAGCGGCAGCACCTCGGGCGGCGCACTCAGCGGTATCGGCGATCCGAGCTACGTCTTCTTCCGGGTGATTCCGGATGGCCCACAAGGTCCGCTAGGCGCTCTCGGTGTGCCGCTCACGGCCGGTCGTTCGCTGGCCGTCGATCCGCGCACCACGCCGCTGGGCGCGCCGGTATTCGTCACCACCGCTGCACCCGGCGGCGCCGGCAGCATCGATCGGCTGATGTTCGCGCAAGACACCGGCGGCGCGATCCGCGGCAGCGTGCGCGGCGATTTCTTCTGGGGCTTCGGTGACGATGCCGGCAGCATGGCCGCTTCGATGAACGCCAACGGCCGCATGTGGTTGCTGCTGCCCAAGGGGCTCACGCTCGGCGCGCTCAATCCGAAAGTGCGCACGCGCGGACTCGGCAGCAGTGCCGCCGCGCCCGATTGCGTCATTCCGGACGACGAAAGCTGCGTCGAAAACTGACCTGGTTTCCCATCCACTTTATAAACAGGGAATACATCCATGCCCAACAACATCACCGGCCTGAACCTGCGACTGAACTGGTCAGATTTCATCGGGCAAGCTCCCCCGAATCGGCCGGCCAATCAGGCCGCTTTCACCTCCGCCTCATTCAGCATCAATTTCGGCATCACGCAAGCTTTTGCGGCGATCGGCATGCGCGTGCCAAACGCAAGCAACGACCTAGGTTTCGTGGTGAGCAACCTGCAGATCAGCGTGACGTTGAACCGTCACCGGATGTGGTCGGTGGCAAGTGCGCAGACACCGGCGTTGCTGGCACACGAGCAAGGCCACTATGACATCGTGGCGTTGACGATGAGCGACCTGTTCAACGACCTGCTCAGCCCGCCCAGCGTGATGGCCACGGAAAACGCCGTGAGGAATTTCGCGAGCGCACTGCAGACCGAAGCGTCGCGTCGCATCGATGCGATGGAGAGTTCGGTCCGCGGCGACGGACTCTACGACCAACAAACGAATCACAGCCTGAATTCGGTGCAGCAGGCCAACTGGGACAGCGCCTTCGCCCTCGCCCGGCCGCCGACCGGCATGCGTTTCGATCTGGCCCTGGGAGCGCAAGGCATCTCGCCCTGAGGGACGCCATAGGTTCTACACCCTTCGGGGAATAGAGCGCGCCGCCGCTCTGGTCGAGACTCTGGAAATCGCGGCATCGGCCGCGCCCACCGTTACCGGCCATGCTCGACGAATTGCTGCCTTATTACGAAAACGAGCTGACCAGCCTGCGCTCGCTGTCGAAGGAGTTCGCTGCGCGCTACCCCAAGATCGCCTCGCGACTGTCGCTGGAAGGCGACGTCTGCGAAGACCCGCATGTGGAACGGCTGATCGAATCCTTCGCGTTCATCGCCTCGCGCATCCACAAGAAACTGGACGACGATTTTCCGCAGATCACCGAAGCGCTGCTGTCGGTGCTGTACCCGCATTACCTGCGGCCGGTGCCATCGATGTCGATCGCACAACTGGCGCCGACGGCGGGTGCCGAGCTGACCGCGATGCAGACGGTGCCGCGCGGCACTCCCTTGCTGACACGGGCGATCCAGGGCATGCCGGTACGTTATCGCACCGCCTATCCGGTGCAGGTGTGGCCGCTGAACGTGACCGAGGCTGCGTTCGAATCGGTGGAACGCTCGGCATTCGCCGTGCGCAGCGCCGACGTGGCAGCCAGCATACGGATCCGGCTGGAAGTGGTCGGCAAGACGACTTTCGCCGCGCTGGATCCGCACCAGCTGCGCTTCTACCTGGACGGTGAAAGCCCGTTGGTGCATGCGCTGCACGAGCTGCTACTCAACAGCGTGGAATCGGTGACCGCGGTGGCGCCCGAGGGCGCGCCGGTGGTGCCGCCGCAACGCCTGCCGGAAGGATGCATCCAGCCCGTGGGTTTCGGCATCGACGAGGGCCTGCTCGACTACGATCCGCGCAGCTTCCTCGGTTACCGGCTGCTGCAGGAGTACTTCACGCTGCCGGAGAAGTTCCTGTTCATCGACATCACCGGCCTCGACCTGAAGCGCTTCGGCACGGCCGTGGAATTGCGCATCGCACTGCGCTCGTTTGGACGTCCGGAACGCACGGCGCGAATGGAACAAACGGTGGGGCGTGACACCTTCCGCCTGCATTGCACGCCGATCGTGAACCTGTTCACCCAGCAGGCCGAGCCGGTCCGAGTCACCCAGCAGGTGAGCCAGTACCCGGTCATCCCGGACGTGCGCCGGCCACTGGGGCTGGAGGTGTATTCGATCGATCGCGTGCAGCGCCTCATGCGCAGCGGCGAGTCCAGCGTCGGCACCGAGTTCCTGCCGTTCTTCTCGACCCGCCATGGTCTCGGCGGCGACGACAGCGGCTGCTACTGGTACGCGCAACGGCTGCCTTCGGCGCGCCCCAACGACGACGGCACCGAAATGGCGATCGCGTTGGTCGACCGGCAGATGGATCCGCGTGTGCCGGCGGTCGAGACGCTATCGATTTCACTCACCTGCACCAACCGCGATCTGCCCGCGCTGCTGCCGTTCGGCGGCGAGGAAAGCACCTTGCAAGTGGAGGACGGCGGTGTCATCGCCCGCGCCCGGCTGCTGAAGAAACCCACGCCGACCTGGCGCGCACCGATGCGCATGGCCAACCAGTGGCGGCTGATCTCGCATCTGTCGCTCAACCATTTGTCGATCGTCGAAGGCGGCCGCGATGCACTGCTGGAAATCCTCAGTCTGTACAACTTCGCGGACTCCGCCACGCTGCGCAAGCAGATCGCTGGCATCGTCACGGTCAGCAGCCAGCCATCGCTGAGCCGCATCGGCAAGGC
>Ga0070714_100001720_pt1 | contig 15940 bp, 15 predicted proteins | sample LARL83metaG_FD_65450 | JGI IMG/M metagenome (GOLD analysis project Ga0070714, IMG submission 65450) | Corn, switchgrass and miscanthus rhizosphere microbial communities from Kellogg Biological Station, Michigan, USA - LAR L8-3 metaG | ecosystem: Host-associated > Plants > Roots > Rhizosphere ...
GGGGGTCTCTTTCGGTACGGATTTCCGCCCACGGATTGGCCCGCACGCGCGTGCTCGCGTCCAAGCGCCGATTCGGCTATGGCATTTTCATGCCGCCTGCCTTCTTCGATTCCGCTGTCCAGAGATCGCCTCACGGGTTCTCCTCACAGCGACATTGGATCCATTGATAGAAATGCCGCTACATCGCTTCGCGGATTGTGTCTCGATCGTCACCGGTGCCAGCAGCGGAATTGGCCGGGCGATTACGCTCGCCCTCGCGGCGGAGGGTGCCGCGATCTGCGTCACGGGCCGCGATCGGGACCGCCTCGCCGCTGCCGAATCGGATGCACGAGCCGCTGGAGCCTGCGATCTTCTCGCGATGCGTCTCGAGATGACGAACGACCACGACCTTGAGGCCTTGACGGATGCCGTCAACAACCGGTTCGGTGGGGTGGATATTCTCATCCATTGTGCCGGGATCTACGCCCGGGCGTCTTTGGAGGATGCGTCTATCGAGGACCTCGACGCGCTGTATGCAACCAATTTGCGAGCGCCATACCGGCTGATTCAGCGCATGCTTCCGCTCATTCGGCGTCGTCACGGCGATATCGTGCTCATCAGCTCGACGCAAGGTTTGGCGGCACGCGCTGGGGTCGGTCAATATGCTGCGACCCATCACGGGCTCAAGGCCCTTGCCGATAGCCTCCGCGAAGAGATCAACGGCGACGGCGTGCGTGTCACGGTGCTGCATGTCGGCAGTACGGCGACTGCGCTTCAGGCGCGTATTCATGCTTCCCTGGGCCGGCATTACGCACCGGAACAACTGCTGCAACCGGAGGACATCGCATCCATCGTCGTCGCTGCGGTGGCGCTTCCGCGTACCGCGGAGGTAACGGACTTGACGATCCGCTCGCTGCACAAGCCATGACCGGGTGCTCGCCAGACAGGCCGGACATACGCGGCGATTGCCGCGTTGCTGGAAACGATACCGCTGCTCCAGACACAGAGGCTGAAGGGGCGGCGATGATGGCGCTGATCGCGGAGCTGTACCCGATTTGCCGCAGCATCACTGGCGATGGGTTGCGCCGTAGCCTGGAAATTTTGGGCAGGCAAGTGCCGTTGCAGATGCGCGAGGTTCCATCCGGAACGCCGATACTGGATTGGACCGTGCCCAAGGAATGGAACGTACGGGGAGCCTACATAGCGACCCTCGATGGTCGTCGCATCGTCGATTTCGCCGATAGCAATCTTCATATCCTGCAGTACAGCCGGCCGATCGATCGGATCGTGGCGATCGACGAGTTGCAGGAGCACCTCCATTCGCTACCGGATGCGCCGGACTGGATTCCTTACCGGACGGCGTATTTCGCCGATACCTGGGGCTTCTGCTTGACCCAGCGGCAGCGCGATTCGCTGAGCGATTCGCACTATCGCGTCGTCATCGATGCGACGTTGGCTGACGGTCACCTTACGTATGGCGAGCTTTTGCTGCAGGGCGCATCCACCGAGGAAGCGCTGTTCTCCTGCCATTCTTGCCACCCGTCTCTTGCCAACGACAATCTCTCGGGAATGGCGGTGGCAACGATGCTGGCGCGGCACCTTATGGGCGCGCCGCATCGGTTGACATATCGCTTCCTGTTCATACCGGGCATGCTCGGATCGCTCACATGGCTGGCGCGAAATGAAGGAGTGATTCCGCGCATTCGCCACGGACTGGTCCTGAGTTGTCTCGGCGACGCCGGCACGGTTACATACAAGAAGAGCCGGTGCGGCAGCGCCGCCATCGACCGCTATGTCGAGCACGTGCTGCGACACCGCGGAACGTCTCACCGGATAGTGCCGTTCAGTCCTTATGGCTATGACGAGCGGCAATATTGCTCGCCTGGATTCGACATGCCGGTTGGCTGCCTCATGCGGTCCCCCAACGGCACGTTCCCCGAGTACCACACGTCGGCGGACAATCTCGATTTCATGCGACCTGAATCTCTTGTCGACTCCCTCGAGACGTTGAAGCGCATCGTCGAGATCATCGAGTGCGACGTCACCTATCGCAGTCTCAATCCGAAGGGCGAGCCGCAACTCGGGAGACGCGGGCTCTATAAGCCGATCTCGGGGCAGAAAGACGCGAACGACGATAGCCAGATGGCGTTGTTGTGGACACTCAACCTGGCTGACGGCCGGCATTCCCTGTTCGAGATGGCGGAGCGCTCCGGCCTGCCATTCGCCACGATCAAGACGGCGGCCGACGCATTGAGGGACAAAGAGCTTCTGGAAACAGTGTACTCGCCTGATCCCTCGACTTGAACCACGTCTGCCTTTGACGCGACCAGCGGGCGATAGGATCGCGAGGGCTCAGGGCGATGCCGTCTGAACGGCTGCATACCGCGACGTTTGGCCTTACGAGAGAACATGTTGCCGCCAGTAAAGGGCGGAATCGAGTTGCTTGGTCGCGAGCAGGTGCTTCAGTTGATGCAGCCGCGTGAACGGCGCCGCATTGAACGTCTCCTCGGTCATGTCGATCGCCTCGAATATGCTTCTGAGTTCAGCGGCGCCCCGCCGTGCGTCCCAGCGGCAGCGGAAACCGGAGAGGCGGGTTCTGATCTTTCGAAAGGATACGCGATAGCTTCGGTTGTCGCCCCTATTCTTGCCGACCTCAACGGAGCAGCCGGGAAAAATTTCGGCGACGGTTTCGACGATGTCGCGAACCCGGTAATTCTGGCCGTCGTCGCCGACGTTGAAAATCTCGCCCGATACGTCCTCCGCGGGTGCATCGAGAACGGCGAGTATGGCTGCGCCGATGTCCCGAACATGCACGAGCGGGCGCCATGGCGTTCCGTCGCTGGTCATCCGGATGCACTTCGTCGTCCATGCCAGTCCGGAAAGATTGTTGAGAACGATGTCGAAACGCATACGCGGCGAGGCACCGTAAGCGGTGGCATTGCGCAGGAAGGTGGGGGCGAAGGATCGGTCTGCCATCGCCGATACATCGCGCTCGACCAGAGCCTTGCAGCGGGCGTAGGCCGTCTGAGGGTTGAGCTCCGACGTCTCCGTCTTCTCTTCGCTGCCGGCGGCACCGTAGACACTGCACGATGACGCATAGATGAAGCGCCGTATGCCTGCGGCCTTGGCTTTTTCGGCGAAGGTGACGGAGCCACGATGATTGATGTCGTAGGTGGAATTCTCGTCGAATTCACAAAGTGGATCGTTGGACAATTCGGCGAGGTGAATGACGGCGTCGTAGCCACGGAGCTCGTCGACGGTGACTTGGCGGACATCGCGGCGCAAGACGCGCGCCTGGTCGCGACCATCGTGGAAAAGCCAGCCGCCCTGATAATAGCCCGTGTCCAGTCCTTCGACGTCATAGCCGGCGTCCATGAGTCCGGACGCGAGGACGGATCCTATGTAGCCGTCGATTCCGGTCACCAGAACGCGATGAGTGACCGCACCGAGAGGCCGAGGGAGCGAAGCTGGCGATTCCAGAAATGTCACCGGGGTTCCCATGATGAGCCGCTCTCCAAGTGCCGCCTTGTGACATCCCTAGTCATACGCTTATCACCACTGAGCCGTGCTCCCGATCGCCCGCGCGATTCCGTTGCGGACCCGATTCTTCAAGCCGGTTAAAGCGGGTGGTGTCCGCAAAATCAGGTGCGCGACACGGCGCGGCGATCCGCGAGACGTGAGCAGATAGACCAGTCCGACGATCCCGACTGCGGCACGACATCGGAACGCCTCCCTGAGTTGACGCCATGCGGTGTCTGCGTCGCCTTTTGTCCAGTGTTCGCGCATCCGTCGAAGTGCCCGAATAGCCGCAGCGCTCATGGCGTCACGGCAAAGGCGCTTCGCCTGCCCCCGCGGCAGGTGGGCGGTCGAGGCGCGGATGCAAAGTCTCTCGTCGGCGACGTTTTCGCCCGTCCTCATCATGTGAGACGTGCCGGATTCCGGGTGCAGTCGATTGCACGCCAGAATCTCCGGATCGTAGAAAATCGGCTTGCTGAGAACGAGGCGATTCCACATATCCCAGTCGGTGCAATGCCTGAACTCCGCTCTGAAGCCGCCAAGTTCTTCGTATGACGATCGCCGGACGATCAATCCCGCGAAGTGAATCCGCGTGGCGACCAGTTGCCGTTCGACGAAGGCGTCGTCAAGAACGCGCGGTGTCCGGGATTCGGCATCGGCCAAATGAAGCCACGTTCCGTCTTCATCCATGTAGACGTGTCGGCACGCGACCGCGCCGACGTGCGGATGAGCCTCTATGGCTTTCCGAGCTCTGGAATAGATGCCCGGCCGTACAGTGTCATCGGCGTGGAGAATGTGAACCCATTCACCGCGGGCGCGGCGAATGCAGGCGTTGAAGTTTTCAATGGCACCCACGTTTCTGGGCTGTCGATGAAACTTGACGCGATCTTTGCCGATATCGCGAACGACGGTTTCGGGGTCGTCGTCCGTCGAGCAGTTGTCGACGACCTCGATTTCCATGTCCTCGGGGCCGAGATCCTGGCAGAGAACGCTCCGGAGCGTCTCCTTCATGGACTCCGCTGAGTTGTACACAGGGATCATCACGGACAGAAACGGGCGCGTTCCGTCGGCTGCGTGCGGATCGATTCGGGGACCGATAATGTTGCTGTTGCGGGCGAGATTCATAGCCACCACGTTTTGCCGTCTCGACTTTCAGGATGCTTCTGCGGTAACCGTAGCGGCTCGTATTAATTTCATGTCACGGCAAGATCGGGCTCCGCGTTGCCGAAGGGCCTCTCTTAGGTTCCAGGCGATGCCGCGCGTCCGCGGATGCCATCGACGACAAAGGCAATCAGGCGGCGCAGGGAATCGCGTTTGACGAGGGCGATCACGAGGCCATAGATCAGCGCCCCGAGCGGAATCTCCACCAGCAACACCTCGATGGGCGAGAGCACCGGAAAACCGTGCGTCCGGAGGGCCCAAAGGGCCGTCGCCATGATCCCGGTGCCGACCAGAGGAGCCCATGTTTCCCTGAAAAGGTCGGCCACGGATCGGCGTATGAGGCGGTTCAGCAAGGAGAACACCACCGGGGCCGTGATCAGGATTCGGCTGCCCCATAGAACGGCGGCGATAAAGACACTGACCGGAGGGACCAGCAAAAACGAAGCGATTACGAATCCCAGGGCCAAAAGGCTCACGGCGAAGATGTAGCCGGGCCGCCCGAGTGCCGTGATCGCAGCCTCGGCGAACAGGAAAGGAAATTCGAATATGGCGGCCACAGCCAGAACTTGAACGACCGGAACGGCGGGGAGCCAGGCATCTCCCACGAACAATGCAATGATCGGCGTCGCGCACACCGCCACGCCGCCGAAGATCGGCGCCATGGAAAGGCCGGCAAACTCCGTCCCAATGTGATAGGCGCGTGCCATGGCAGGCCGGTCGTGCTGCTGGCGAGAGAAGATGGGGAGCGCGAGATTGTAGGCGGCGCCGGCCAGCATGGCGTGCAAAGTATCGACGACGCGCTGGGCGACGTTCAGATACCCGACGGCGGTGACGCCGAGAAAATAGCCCACCAGAAGCATGAACAACTGCGTGCTCGACAACCACACGACGCGCGTTCCCACGGCGAGGGCGCCGAACGAGAGCAGCTCGCGGAGTCGCGCCCCAGAAAAACCAAATCGCGGCCGCCATGGGCTGGCGAGCCATACGCATAACGCATTCACCGCGGTTTGGAGGAGATATTGGGCGATCAGGCTCCATACCCCGAAGCCGGCGAAGACGAGAGCGATCGCAGCGATCGCGCCGAACAGGCGGCCATAAAGCGAGCGCAATGCCAGCGCCTTGAAGCGAAAATTACGCCGCAGAATCGCGATCGGCACGCTTCCGGCGCTGCTGAAGAACAAACCGATGGCGGCCGCGGACACCAGCGGAGCGAGCTTTTCGCTGCCGAACATGCGCGCCAGGAGAGGCGCACCGACCCAGCAACCCGCAGCGAAGGCGGCGCCAATGGCCAGACATGTCCAGAATGCCGTATCCAGGTGATCGTCGTCGAGGCTTGGACGCTGCACGAGGGCATCGTGCACCAGAGTTTCCGGCACGATTGCCAGCATTTGCACGAGTCCGAGAGCGAGAGCCGCGGTCCCGAGATCCGTCGGTCCCAGAAGGCGCGCCATGATGAAGAGAACTGCCAGAGACAGAACGGAGAGGCCACCGCTCTCAAGCAAGGCCCACGCCAACGACCGGGCGGGATGGGGTGCCATGAAAGACCTGATCCGATTCGCCGTGCGGCAATTCTTCGAGTGGAATTCCGCCCCCATAGTCGGCTGGAACGGACCATGCCCGTCGTGTCAATAACGCGGCGCAGGGCCTCCTCAGACGGGCGTCTCCGAGCGGCATCGGTTGCCCGTCATCCGGGGCGCCGGGCGCGGCCCCCCCCCCGGGGGGCGTGGCTGGACCGCTTCCCTCTTGAGCGCAGCAACCCCAAAGGGGGTAGGGCGCGAGCCGAATGATTGCATGCAAGGCCCGCGGGAATCCGGTATCCCGGAATGAATTTCGTATCGCAAGCAATGGGTTTGGTTAACGTCTCTGAGCGTTTTTTTGACATGTTCAATCTCAGGCCGGTCACTTGCGGCACGACCCATAGACCAAACTAAATGTGCAGGCTCGCTCCGCCGTGGCGGAGACATTCAGATCTGAACATCTTCGTAATCTATGGAGGCAGCGATGATTGATCTTCTGAGTCCGGTTAAGGTCGGCGTTCCCGCCGGGAACGCAATCGAATGGAAAGCCGCCGTGCTGATCGGTCGCACGATCGAATCGGAGCCACGGTACGACGTGCGTCTCGTCGAAGGCGGGTACCTTTCGGGGATTCCCTACAGCTACGTCGAGCAAGTGGCTGCCTGCGTATCGGGATATTGACCCTGGATCCGGCCTGGAGCATCGGGGACGCGGCAGAGCTTGATGTCCGTCCGGACAGGCCGGGGGACACCTCGGCGGAGTTTCAATCGTGCGCTTTCGGCCGCGGCTGCGCACCGCGGACGAGCTTTCCGGGAAGGGCGCCGGTCGCCTCGCCCTCGCGATAGACCGCCACACCGGAGAGGATCGTCGCCACGTAGCCGCGGGCGCGCTGCAGGAGACGCTTGGCCCCCTGCGGCAGATCATGGGTCATATACGGCCGTTCGAGTTGCAAGCGACCAAGATCGATCACGTTGATATCGGCCTTGTAGCCCGGCGCGAGGACACCGCGATCGTGAAGGCCGACGACGGCCGCAGTGTCGCCGGTCATCCGCTTTACCAGCCAACTGAGGTCGAGCTTGCCCTGCGGGCGGTCGCGGCCCCAATAGGTGAGCAGGAACGTCGAGAAGCTCACATCGGAGATATGCGAGACATGCGCACCGCCGTCGCTGACCGCGATGACCGAGAGCGGGTTTTCCATGATCTCGCGGCAGCCGTCGAGGCTGTGATTGCCGAAGCCCGAATTCGGCGCGAATAGGATGGCGTGGCCATCGTCCTCCATCAGGCAATCGTAGGCGACGTCGAACGGCGTCCGCCCTTGCGCCTGAGCGAGTGCGGCAATCGAGCGTTCCGGCGGTGGAGCGTAGTCCGGCGGATTGCCGAACGGGAACATGTAGTCGAAGTTGAGGACGCGGCTGATGCTGCGCTCGTCGCTTCCGGCGGATCGTTCGGAGAGCAGCTTTTTGCGAAACGCGGGATCGCGCATGATGGCGACTTTGCGTTCCAAGGGCTCGTCGTCGATCGCCCGGAACGACGGATGGAAGCAGAACGGGTTGCGCGGCATATCGAGTCCGAACAAGGTTCCGAGCGGGCGTGGGATCACCTGGGCGTGCATCGGCAAGCCCTTCGCTGCCAGAGATTCGAGCATCGCCATCATCGGCCGCCATCCTTCGGGATCGCGAATCCGTTGCAGCACGGTGAGCGAGAGCGGCCGCCCGGATTCCTCGACCATGCGGCGAACCAGCTTGAACTCCGCGTCGCGGCTGGCTTGATTCGGCTCCGGATCGATGAAGACCTGGAGCACGCCACGGCCGGCATCCGTCAGGCCCTTGGCGATGCCCGTGAGCTCGCTCTCTTCGGCCCCCATCGAGGGGATAAGGTCTCCAGTCGCAGTGCGGTGATTCTTCGAGCGCGACGTCGAGAAGCCCAATGCGCCAGCACGCATGGCATCGGCCGAGATGCGCCGCATCTCGGCGATATCGTCCGCCGTCGCAGCTTCGCGCCGCGCCGCGCGCTTGCCCATGACGAACACGCGCAGCGCCGAGTGCGGCAATTGAGCGCAGACATCGAGATCGTGCGGACGCCGCGCCACGGCATCGAGATATTCGGGGAAAGAGCTCCATTCCCAGGTGAGTCCCTCGCGCAGAACCGCGCCGGGAATATCCTCCACCCCTTCCATCAGTTCGACCAGAAGCTCGTGATCGGTGCTGCGCACCGGCGCGAAGCCGACACCGCAGTTGCCCATCACCGTGGTGGTGACGCCGTGCCAGCCCGACGGGAGGAGCCGGTCATCCCAGATGACCTGACCGTCGTAATGGGAATGGATATCGACGAATCCCGGGGCGACCAGAAGACCGCGTGCGTCGATCTCTTCGCGGCCGGAACCGCCGACCTTGCCAACGGCGGCGATCCGCCCATCGGCGACCGCCACATCGCCCTCGATCAGCGGGCTCCCTTTGCCATCGGCGATCGTCCCGCCGCGGATGATCAGATCGTAAGGAGTCGGCATGATGCTTGCCTTTGTCGACAATGGATGAAGGCGCTATATCCTGCTTGACTGTAGAGCGTGCTGCTCCACTTGTCAGCCGCGTCGGTCGCTCAAAAGCATCGCAGGAACGAGAGAACGACAATCCATGGAACGATGGAGTCCGCGGTCCGACCCGCAACGGCACTCGCCGGCTTCATCGATGTTCATCATCATGTTACGCCGCCGGCATGGGTCGCGGGCGCGCTGGATGCCATTGCGGCGACCACGCGGCGCACCGCGGAAATGGACGGCGGCTACCCTCTGCTCGCGACGGCCAATACGGTCGAGGGCCTCGCCAGGCTTGGACTCTCCACCGAGGATATGACGGCAATCGCGCATGGCAATACGCTCAGATTGTTTCCTCGATTGTCGTAGCGCACTGTGAGGAGTGCCACAGGCGATGAATCCCCGGCAACTTCTCCTCGACATGTTTCGAGCGGCCGTCGCGGCAGCGTCGCCGGAAAATTGCATCCCACAGCATCTGCCTACGCCGCCGAAGGGTCGAACCATCGTCATTGGAGCGGGCAAGGCTTCGGCGTCAATGGCCCACGCCGTCGAGACGCATTGGCAAGGCGAACTATCAGGTCTCGTCGTGACGCGCTACAGCCACGCCATGCCGTGTCGGCGCATCGAGGTTGTGGAAGCGGCTCACCCCGTGCCCGATGCAGCCGGGGAGGCGGCAGCCAAGAGAATCCTCGATATGATGCGGGGATTGACGGCCGACGATCTGGTTCTTTGCCTTATCTCCGGAGGCGGGTCGGCGTTGCTGGCCTTGCCCGCTCCCGGCCTGACGCTCGCAGACAAACAGGCGATCGGCGGAGCATTGTTGAGGAGCGGTGCGGCGATTGCCGAGATCAACTGCGTGCGTAAGCATCTTTCAGCGATCAAAGGAGGGCGCCTTGCTGCGGCTGCGGCGCCGGCGAGAGTCGTTGGGCTGGTGATTTCCGATGTGCCGAACGACGATCTGGCGGTCATCGCTTCGGGGCCGACAGTGGCCGATCCGACGACCTTCGCCGATGCGCTCGCCGTCCTCCGGAAATATCACATCGAGGGACCGTTAGCCGCAATCGCGCATCTGCGGCGGGGCGTGGGGGAGACGCCGAAGCCCGGCGACTCGCGTCTCGCGCGGGTCGAGAACCGCATCGTCGCGAAGCCGCAGGATGCGCTCGAAGCGGCCGCCGCAACGGCGCGGGCCGCCGGCATCGTGCCGGTCATTCTCGGCGACAGCATCGAGGGCGAGGCGCGCGAGGTGGCGGCTGCTCACGTCGGAATCGCGCGGCAATGCGCGCGCCATGGCCAGCCGGCGACCCCACCCTGCGTTCTCCTGTCGGGAGGAGAAACGACGGTCACGGTGCGTGGCAACGGCCGCGGCGGACGTAATGCGGAGTTCGCCCTTGCTCTTGCGGTGGCGCTCGACGGCCATGCCGGAATTCACGCTCTCGCCGCGGATACCGACGGTATCGATGGAACCGAGGACAATGCTGGTGCCGTCATTTCCCCCGATACGTTGTTGCTTGCCGCACAGCGCGGGCTCGACGCCAGAACCTACCTCGCCAACAACGACAGTTACGGATTCTTTGCGGGAATCGACGACCTCATCGTGACGGGGCCAACATTGACCAACGTGAACGACTTCCGCGCGATTCTGGTGGAGCGTTCCGCACGGGCCGCGAGGTCATGATTTTTCGCAACCTGCAATCTCGCACGATATCGGTATCGATTGCCTCGCGAGAAAATATCCGCCCGTAGGGTCGTGAGCGAGGATGACACCCATGAGAGGGCGCATTCGACGCATGACCGGTGCTGGACCGTGCGGCGGATAGACGATAGCCTACAAAAAAATGTGCACGCCGCGCGCGGCGAGACGCCAGGCCGCTGGGAGAGTGTTTCTGATGCAGGTCAGGAGTTTAGGGAGGCTTTTAAAGAAGCCGGCTTTGACGTACGGGACGCTGTCGGTGGTTGTGGGGATCGCTCTGTGGGAAGTGGCGGCCCGCTGGTTGTCCAATCCGTTCTTTCTCGCCGCGCCGAGCGACGTCTTCCGCGTTCTGGTCGAGTCCTTCGAAGGGCCGGTGTACCCGCACCTTTGGATCAGCTTTGTCGAGTTCGCCATCGGCCTTGTACTCGGCGCCATCATCGGTGTCGGGCTCGGCATCGTGATGGCGCTCAACGACAAAGTCCGATTCGTGTGCGATCCGTGGATCGCCGCGCTGTACGCCATGCCGAGCGTCGCGCTCGCGCCGCTGCTGATCCTGTGGTTCGGCGTCGGAATTTGGTCGAAGGTCGCGGTCGTCTTCCTGGTCACCAGCATCCCGATCCTGGTCAACACACTGGTCGGCATCAAGGGCGCGGATGCGCGTCTGCTCGAGACGGCGCGGTCATTCGGCGCGAGCACGTGGCAGGAGGTCTGGTTCGTGCGGCTGCCGTGGTCGGTGCCATCGCTGGTCGCCGGATTGCGGCTGGCGGTGGGGCGCGGACTGGTCGGCATTGTCGTCGGCGAGCTATTCGGCGCCCGCGCCGGCATCGGCTTCCTGATCTTCGATGCGAGCCAGCGGTTCGACAGCGCCAGTCTGCTCGCCGCCGTCATTATTCTCTCGGTCGTCGGCGTTGCCTCGGTCTATGGACTCGAGGCCCTCGAGCGGCGCGTCGGCGGCTGGAAAGGACTGAGCTGAAATGGATCAGGCCAAGATCGCCTTTCGCGATGTGTCCGTCCGTTTCCCGGCCGTCGCCTCCAAGCCGCCGTTCGTTGCCTTGGATCGCGTCTCGCTCGACGTCCGCAGCGGAGAGTTTCTCTGCATCGTCGGCCCCAGCGGATGCGGCAAGACCACTCTGCTCCGGGCCGCGGCGGGGCTCGTGACCGGTTTCGACGGCAGCATCGATGTCAATGGACGGCCGATCAGCGGGCCGGGCGGGGACCGCGCGGTGGTGTTCCAGTACGACAGCCTGCTGCCGTGGCGGACGGTGCTCAGCAACGTCCTGCTGGGCTGGGATATCCGCGGCGGCGACCGTCGCCAAGCGGTGGAAAAGGCGCGGCACTATCTGGCGATGGTCGGTCTCGATGCGTTCCTCAATTATTTCCCGCACCAGTTGTCGGGCGGGATGCGCCAGCGCGTGAACCTTGCCCGCGCGCTCGCCGTGGAGCCCGACATTCTCCTGATGGACGAGCCGTTCGCCGCGCTCGACGCGCAGACGCGGGAGATCATGCAGGCCGAGCTTCTCCGTATCTGGGGGTCGTTTCGCAGGACCGTCCTCTTCATCACCCACCAGGTCGACGAGGCGATTTTTCTCGGCGATCGTGTCGTGATCATGGGGACCCGCCCGGGGCGCGTGCTCGACGTGCTCGACGTTCCATTCGCGCGGCCGCGCGATCTTTCGCTCAAGGCCAACGAAGCATTCATGCGGATGACCCAGCGCATCTGGTCTAAGCTGGTGGTCGAGAACAAGCCTTTGCAGGAGCAGGGCGGTTAAAAAGGGGACGGCGATGACAAGCGGCAAGATAGCGACGTTGGCGGCGTGGTGGATGGCGGCGGGAATGATGGCGCTCGTGGCGCATCCCGCGGCGGCGCAGCAAAAGATCGAGTTTGGCATCACCAGCTACACCGCGAACTCAATCGCGCACTTCATTGCGGAGTCGAAGAAGTTCTATGAAGCGGAGGGATTGTCGGTCGAAACCATCGTCGCCGGCAACGCCGCCAACGTCATCCAACAGCTCGCCAGCGGTTCGATTCAGGTCGCGCAGTCGGCGACGAACCAGACGCTGCGGGCGATCCTGCGAGGGGCGCCGGTCGTCATTGTCTCGGGCGCGCTGTCGGCGGCGCCGTTCCGCGTCGTTGCCGCGAAGGACATCACGAAGTGGTCCGATCTCAAAGGCAAGAAGATCAGCGTCGGCGGGCCGACCGATCAGACGCTCTACTTCTTCCGCGTGATGGCGCGAAAGAACGGCCTGGGCGACAAGGACTACGACCTGGTCTACGCGGGCGGCACGCCGGATCGTTTTGCTCATCTTCTCGGGCACATCGCCGCCGCGGCGGTGCTGACGAACCCTCTCGACTTCACGGCGCTGAAGCAGGGATTCGTCGATCTCGGGGAAGTTCCGGACTACCTGCCCAACTGGGCGCAGAACAACGTCCAGATCAACCGCGAGTGGGGCCAGACGCATCGCGCCACGGTGGTGTCGGTCCTGCGCGCAACGGTGAAGGCGACAGAGTTCTTTTATGACCCCGCCAATCGCGAGGAGGTCATCGGCATCCTTGCCAAGTATACGAAGAGCGACAAGGTTTCCGCCGCCGAAACCTACGACTTCTATGTCAAGACCAAGGCCGTGGCGGTAAAGGCGGCGTTGTTCGAGAAAGGCATTCAAGCCAATCTCGATGCATTCGTTGACATGGGCGAGATGAAGGCGACACCACCGGTGAGCCGTTTCATCGATCCGAGTTATCTCGCCGAGGCGACGCGGCGCTGAGCCACCGGCGCGCCGGCCGTCGCCAGTTCAACGCGCCCGACGGCGCGCCGTTCGCGCACGTCGGCCATCACGAGTGCGCCGCCGCCATCTCCGGCGGCATTTCGTCCGCGCGCTCGACCCGTCGCAGCTCGGGGAAGCGCCACGCCCACAGCGCGACGATGGTCAACGCGGCGATGCCGCCGAACAGCACTGAGCCGACGGTTCCGAACCAGGCCGCGGTGACGCCCGATTCGAACTGGCCGAGTTGGCTGCCGACGTTGACCGAGAGACTGCCGACCGCCGAGACGCGGCCGCGCATGGCGTCCGGCGTCCGTGCCTGCACCAGTGTTTGGCGGATCACCTGGCTGAACACGTCGCCGCAGCCCAGCATCAGCAGAAAGAAAATCGAGAGCACGGCGTTGCGCGACAGAGCGAACAGGATCGTCGCAAACCCGTAAAGCGCGACGCCCCCAAAGATCACTTTTCCGGCGCTGCGGGTCACCGGCCAGTGCGCCAGGATCAGCCCCATCATCAATGCACCGACCGAAGGTGCGCTGCGCAGGATGCCGAAGCCCCAGGGGCCGATGTCGAGGATGTCGCGGGCAAAGATCGGCAGCAGTGCGGAGACGCCGCCGAAGAAGGTCGCCAGGAGGTCGAGTGACAGCACTCCGAGCAGGACCGAATTGCTCCAGATGAAGCTCATTCCCGCAAGCATGGTGCCCAGGCTTACCTTGGATTTGGCCTTTGGTTTGCTCGCCGGCGGCGGCAGGAGGAAGCTCGCGGTTGCCGCGACCATGATGAGGGCCATGCAGCAGATGTAGTCCGTCGCGGGGCCGAACGCATAGATCAGGCCGCCGAGCGATGGTCCCATCAGCATGGCAATCCGTCCCGACGATGCATAGGCGGCGATGGCGCGACTCAGGATTTCGTTGGGCACCAGCGTCGGCATGAGCGATTGCAGCGACGGAGCCTCGAAGGTGCGCGCCAGGGAATTGACCAGGAGCAGCCCATAGAACGCCGCCACCGGCGGCGTCGGCAGCAGCGTCAACGACAGCAATCCGAGCATCACGGCGGTCTGGACGATGTAGCAGCAGCGCACGATGAAGCGGCGATCGTAACGATCGGCGACCTCGCCGGCGACGAGGATAAGCAGAAGCGGTGCCGCGAACTGCACGAGGCCGATCATGCCGAGGGCCAGGGCACTGTCGGTCAGGTCGTATATCTGCCAACCCACCACCACGCCCATCATCTGATTGGAGGTAGTGGACGCGAAACGCGTCGTGAACAGAAGGCGGAAAGCGCGAAATCGCAAGAGAGGCGCTTCGGCATCGATGGCGATGGAAGATGGGTTCATGCGGATGAGCGCTCTTGCCTATTGTCTACGCGGATGGCGTATGTGCCGGTCATCTGGCGCTCTTTTCCCAATACGTGTTCCACATCGCGAACAGTCGATCGCTGGACTCCTCCAGAAGCGCGGCCGAGCGCACAGCCAGCTTCTTGCCCTTGATGTTTTGCGCGTAGGGAACGAAGCGGGGATCGCCCTGCAAATCGACGTGGACCGGCGCGCTCCGGTCGGCGGCGTATTGGGCGATCTGCCCCTCCTTGCTGAGCGTCCAGTTGACGAACAGCTTGGCGGCGTTCGTACTCGGGCTGCCGTGCAGAATGGCCATGAGATTGATCGACATCGGCACCGGCTCCGGGCAATGAAAGCTGACCGGCGCGCCGGCGGCGGCTTCCTTTCGCGTCCGGTAGCCGGAACCGGGCAATGCGCCATAGAGCTCGCCGGCCGCGGTGAGCGAGATCATAGCGTTGATGCCTTCGCGTCGACGCTGCGGGTTGAGAACCGCGAACAGTCTCGCGACATAGGATTTGGCCCATTCCTCGCCGTATACGCCCCACAGCGGCATCACCCACAGTTGCGGCCGGTTGCCGAGTCCGAGGCGGCTATCCCGCCACGCCGGTTCGGTCAGAAGATCGTCCCACGTCTTCGGCAGGTCGTCGGCCTTGATCAGGTTGGTGTTGTAGCTGATGCACCAGTGCGTCACCTGATGTCCGACCCAGAATCCGTCGTCGTCCCGCATCAGGTCGGAGGCGACCCGCTGGACATTCGACACGTCCTTGAGGCTTTCGAGGGCATTGGCGTCCTTGAAGTCGGCGACGCTGCCGCCGAACCCCGTCATCACGTCGGTGATCACGCGGCCGCGCTGATAGGCGAGCAGGATGCTCATCACTCGATTGTTGTAGCTGACGCGGGTGTATTCGAAGTTGATGAACGGATAGCGCTCCTTGAACGGTTTGACCGATTCGGCAAATTCCTTGGCGTCGCGCGAGCCGGATACGCGGACCTTGCGTTCCTTTTTCGCGGCTTCGATCCAGGCGCCGGGAACGGCCATTTCGGCTTCGGTGCCGTCCAGGATAGAGGGATCGGCGCCGATCTTCTCAAGCATGGCGAGCGTCGCCTTGGGTAGATCGGCCGCGCCGGCCGGTTGACCGAACCCGAGCGCCGCGGTCAATCCGGCCGCGATGATCATGCCTCCCGCGAGCAATCGATGTGACCGTGGCATGCGTGTTCCCTCCAAATCGTCTCGGCGGCGCTATCGCCCGTTGCCGGCACGGTACGTCGGCTTCGGCATCTTCAGCTCGAGGCCGTTCCGCTTCATCTCGGCGGCATACTCCGCATAGATCGTGGGATCTTCGTCCTCGTACTCGATCTGATCGGGACCTTCGGCCTTCTCGCCGCCGGACATGCCGATCTTCATCTTGTGCTCGGGGCTGCCGCCGCGCCGGAGCGCCAGATAGCGGGCGGG
>Ga0070714_100001721_pt1 | contig 15937 bp, 17 predicted proteins | sample LARL83metaG_FD_65450 | JGI IMG/M metagenome (GOLD analysis project Ga0070714, IMG submission 65450) | Corn, switchgrass and miscanthus rhizosphere microbial communities from Kellogg Biological Station, Michigan, USA - LAR L8-3 metaG | ecosystem: Host-associated > Plants > Roots > Rhizosphere ...
AGCCGCCGGGCGATTTCCATGCCGCGGCTGCGCGAGAACACCGTGTTGCCCAGGCCGTAGCGCGTCGCGTTGGCCTTGGCGACCGCCTCGTCCATGTCCTTGACCTTGGCGATCGTGATCGTCGGGCCGAACGTCTCGTCGGTGACGGCCGTCGAGTCCTCGGGCACGTCCACCAGCACCGTCGGCTGCACGAACCGCTCGCCGACCGAATCGACGCCGCCGAGCAACGCCTTGCCGCCCTTGTTCAGCGCGTCCGCGATGTGCGACCGGATCACGTCCATCTGCTTCGGCATCGTGATCGGGCCGAGCTTCGCGCCCGCGTCCGAACCGGCGCGCAGGTCCGACGCCTTCTCCAGCACCTTCGTCACGAACTCGTCGTGCACCCGCTCGTGCACGTACACCCGCTCCACGCCGACACACGTCTGACCGGCGTTGAACATCCCGCCCCACACCGCGGCGTCCGCGGCCTCCTCGATGTTCGCGTCCGCGTCCACGAGCAGCGCGTCCTTGCCGCCGCCCTCGATCACCACCGGTGTCAGGGTTTCCGCGCACGCCATCATCACGCGCTTGCCGGTCGCGGCCGAACCGGTGAACGCCACCTTGTCCACTCCGGACCGACACAGCGCCGCGCCGGTCTCCCCGAGGCCCGTGATCACCTGCAGCACCGGCTGTTCCGGCACGACGTCCTCGAACGACCGGGCCAGCCACGCGCCGACACCGGGGGAGTACTCGCTCGGCTTGAACACCACGGCATTACCGGCGGCCAGCGCGTACGCGATCGAACCCATCGGCGTGAACACCGGGTAGTTCCACGGCCCGATCACGCCGACCACGCCCAGCGGCTCGTACTCGACCGTCGCCGCGTAGTTGGCCATCAGCAGGCCGGGGGAGCGGCGCTGCGGTCCGAGGACCTTGCTCGCGTGCTTGCCGGCCCACGCGATGTGCTCGATGGCCAGCACGATCTCCAGTTGCGCGTCGCTGTGCGGCTTGCCGGTCTCGGTGTAGACGACGTCGGCCAGCTGCCCCATCCGCCGCGTCAGCACGCCGGCCCACCGCCGCAACCGCTCGGCCCGTCCCGCGAAGCCCAACCCGGCCCACCACTCGGCCGCGATCCTGGCCCGGTCCACGGCCGCGTTGACGTCGGCCGCCCCGTGCACGGGGTAGCTGGCCACGACATCGCCAGTACTGGGATTCAGCGAGTCGAACGTCTGGGCCGGTGCGTCGACCTCGGTAGTGCTCACGGGTTGCCTCCTGGAGATGGCGGGTGCCCACCCATCATTACCCACGAGTCACGCCCTGGCCATACCCGTCAGTAGCTTGATCTGGAGTGCACTCCAGGGTGTTGGCTGGGGGTAGCCAACATGCGAATGGAGATGGGGATGCTGCAGGACAAGGTGGCGCTGGTGACGGGTGCTTCCTCCGGGATCGGGGAGGCGACCGCCGAGGCGTTGGCCCAGGCCGGCGCGTCGGTCGTGCTCGCGGCCCGGCGTACCGACCGGCTGGCCGACCTGGCGGCCCGGCTGACCGACAAGGGCACGAAGGTGCTGTCGGTGCCGCTGGACGTGACCGACGAGCGGGCCTGCCAGGAGTCGGTCCGGCGGACGGTCGACGAGTTCGGCGGGCTCGACATCCTGATCAACAACGCCGGTGTGATGCTGCTGGGCCAGATCAACGGGGCCGACACCACCGACTGGACACGCATGATCAACACGAACCTGCTCGGTTCGATGTTCATGGTGCACTCGGCGCTGCCACACCTGATCGAACGCAAGGGTGCCGTCGTGCAGGTGTCGTCGGTGGCCGGCCGGGTCGCGCGGGCGGGCTCCGGTGGCTACAACGCCAGCAAGTGGGGGATCGGCGCGTTCACCGAGGCACTCCGGCAGGAGGTCACGACGCACGGGGTACGCGTGATCCTGATCGAACCGGGCGTCGTGGACACCGAACTGCGCGAGCACATCACCGACCAGCGGGCCGCGGCCGCACTGGCCGAACGCATCAAGGACAACCACAACCTGCAGTCCGGCGACATCGCCGCCGCGATCCTGTACACGCTGGAACAGCCGCAACACGTGGCGATCAACGAGATCCTGGTCCGGCCGACCGAACAGGGCTGGTAGTCGGCGAAGGCTGAGCCGACCAATCCAGCACAGGCCTCAGCCGCCCGCCTGCGCGCTGGCCCGCGCGGCCTTCATGCTGCGGATGACCTTGCGCAACGCGGGCGCGGCCGGTCCGGCGAGTTCGTTGCACGCCGTGACGCGCTCGGCGTACTCCTTGCGGTCCTTGCGCGACAACGCGGTCCGCAGTTCACCGGCCGCGACCAGCGCCACGAGCGCCGCGTCGCGGTCGGAGGGCGTCGCGCTCCCCGTGAGGATCCGGCGCAACGTCTTCCGCGCCGATTCCGCCACGGCCGGATCGGTGATCCTGACGTGCCGGCGAGGGAAGATCCCGAGCACCCGCTGCTGCTCGACCTTGGCGACGCCGGCCGTCGCGAGTTGGTCGCCGACCGCGACCAGCGTCGTCCGGGACCGGCGTTGCACCCACGCGCCCCACGAGCGCGGCCGGTCGTCGCTCATCTCGCGCAGCACGTCGTCCAGCACCCGGTCGCCGGTCCGCTTCGAACCGGACGGCTTGACCTTGCCCTCATCGTCGTACGCGCACCCACGCAGGCTCAGCTCGACCAACACCGCGCCCCGGATCAGAAAACCGAGATTCTGGTTACGGCTGAGCCGCTGTTTGTCCGCGTCCCAGGCGAGCAGGTAGACGGTGGCGGGCAACGTGTCCGGTGGCGTGCGTGTCGGCATGGCGATTCCTCCCGTTTCGAGCGTACCGGCGCTCATCCGGCGAACAGGGCGCCCGGCGGGCTCGGCGAGCCGATAGCGGTCGCGTCGGTCATCGGTTTCGCCCCGCCGGTGAACCGGGTCAGCGCCGCGCCGTGCAACACGCGGCCCGGGAACGCGTCCGACGCCGTCCGGCTCACGTAGCCCTCGATCGGCAGCGGCACGTGCGCGGCCGCGATCACGATGTTGCCGAACCGCTTCCCGGCCAACACGGTCGGATCGGCCAGCACCGCGACCTGGCCGAAGACCGAACGCACGGTCGCCACGAACGCCCGGGCGAACGCGAGCCCACCGCCGTCGGCCGTGTTCATCGCGACCACACCGGTCGGCCGCAACGCCCGTGCGACCAGCGCGACGAACTCCGTGGACGCCATGCCGGCCGGCATCCGTCCGCCCGCGAACACATCCACGACGACGACGTCGAACGCCAGCGGGGGTTCGTGGGCCAGCACGGCACGCGCGTCGCCGATCCGCAGCCGCAGCCGCGCCGCCCGCGGCAGCGGCAACTCGCGGCGCACCAGATCGGCGAGCGCGCGGTCGATCTCCACGACCTGCTGGCCGGAACCCGGCCGCGTCACGGCGACGTACCGCGGCAACGTCAGCCCGCCGCCGCCCAGATGCAACACGCGCAATGAACCCGTCGGCAACGCGAGATCCACGATGTGCGCGAGGCGACGGACGTACTCGAACACGATGTGCGCCGGATCGTCGATGTCCACATGGGACTGTGGCGTGCCGTCCAGGTACAGCGTCGAGCCACCGGGCGCGTCCGGATCGTCGACGAGTTCGACGATCCCGGTGTCCACCGGATGCCGCGTGCGGCCGGTGGCGCGGTGGCGGGCCATCAAGGCCCGAAGTACCGGCGCAGCTCGGCCGCGACCGTGTCCGGCGACTCGAGGTCCGGCGCGTTGTGCGCGCACCTCGCCAGCACGGTCCACGCCGACGACGGCATGATCCCGTGCAGCCGTTCGGCCACGCCCCGCAGGTAGTCGGGTCCGCGTTCGCCGGTGAGCAACAGCGTGTCCACGTCGACACCGGCATACCGGTCACCGGTCGAATCGAGGCCCGCAGCTGTGGCCACCTCGGCATGCACGGTCGGCAGCAGCGTTCGCGCCTCCTCGGCCATGTCACCGCGCATGATCACCCTGGCCATCGCGCGTTGCAGCCGACCCGGCATGTTCTTGATCGGACCGAGCAGTTCCAGGCCGCGCATCACGCTGATCACCGCGTCCTCGATACGGCCATCGGCCACCGCGGCATCGAGCTCGGGCAGCCAGTCGGTGGTGAACGCACCGTCGATGCTGATGGCCGGCTCGTACACGGCGAGCCGGGTCAGCATCGCGGGATCACGTAACGCCAGTTCCAGCGCGACCAGGCCACCGTAGCTGTGCCCGAACACCATCGTCGCGCCGCTGTGTTCCAGCACGGCGGCCAGGTCGTCGCACTCGCGGTCCATGTCGTAGGCCACGCCCTGCGGACCACTCGTGCCGCGCCCGCGCCGATCGAACGTCCACACGGTGAAGTCGCCGGCCAGCGCCGTGGCCATGGCCCGGTGGTGGCGTGCCGCGCGCAACGTGCCGTGCACCACCACGAGCGCCGGGCCACGGCCGGTCACCTCGCAGCCGATCGCGGTGCCGTCCGCCGACACCACGCTCTCGACCACACCGCTGGTCATCGCGCTCCCTCAGGCCTCACCCGTTCGTGGGCCCAGGGTACGTGTCAGGTGGCTTCGGTCACGCCGAGTGCACCAAGCAGTTCCCCGCGCAGCGCACCGAACTCGGTCGTGTCCCGGCGACGCGGGTGTGGCAGGTCGACCGTGGTCCCGGCATCGAGCCGGCCGTCCGCGGACAGCACCACGATCCGGTCCGCGAGCACGATCGCCTCCTCGACATCGTGCGTCACGAGTAGCACGGCCGGGCGGTGCCGTGCGCACAGCTGCCGCAGCAGGTCGTGCATCTTCAGCCGGGTCAACGCGTCCAGCGCGCCGAACGGCTCGTCCAACAGCAACAGGTCCGGCTCGCGCACGAGTGCTCGCGCCAGTGCCACGCGCTGCGCCTCGCCACCGGACAGCGTCGCCGGCCACGCCCGCTCCCGCCCAGCCAGGCCGACCTCGGCCAGCGCCCGCCGGCCGAGATCGCGCGCCTTCGGCATGCCGAGCAGCACGTTGGACAACACGCGCAGCCACGGCTGCAACCGAGGATCCTGGAACACCACGGCCCGCCGCGCCGGCACCCGCACGCCGCCCTGATAGTCCGGATCGAGCCCGGCCACGGCCCGCAGCAGCGTGCTCTTGCCGGAGCCGCTGCGTCCGAGCAGCGCCACGAACTCGCCCGGTTCGATCGTCAGGTCGACGCCGGCCAACACGCGATGCGTCCCGTAGTCCCGCCGCAACCCGCTCGCGATAACCGCGGCCGTCATGCCGACCACCCGTGCCGCCACACCAGCAACCGCCGTTCCAAGAGCCGTACCAACGCGTCCGACACCAGCCCGAGCAGGCCGTAGATCAGCAGGCCGAGCACGATGATGTCGGTGCGGTACCAGCTCTGCGCCTGGTTCATCAGGTAGCCGATACCGCTGGTGGCGTTGAGCTGTTCGGCGATCACGAGCACCAGCCAACTCGCGGTCAACGCGAACCGCAGTCCCACCAGGAAACCCGGCACCGCGCCGGGCAGGATCACGTACCGGATCAGCCCGGCCCGCCCGAGCCCGAACGCCCGCCCCGATTCCACGAGCCGGCCGTCCACGCCACGGATCGCGGCATAGGTGTTGACGTAGACCGGGAACAACGTCCCGAACGCGACCAGCGCCACCTTCGGCAGTTCGCCGACCCCGAACCAGATGATCACCAGCGGCAGCAGGCCGAGCACCGGCAACCCGCGCAGGATCTGCATGCTCGAGTCGACGAGATCGTCGCCGAGCCGGAACAGCCCGGCCACCAACGCGAGCACCACGCCGGCAGCCACCCCGATCGCGAGGCCCTCGCTCGCCCGTTGCAGCGACGCGAGGAGGTTCGCGCCCAACTCCCCGGTCCGCCCCAGCTCCCACGCCGCGTGGATCACCGCGCTCGGCGGCGCGAGCACCTGCGCCGATGTCACGCCGAGCGAGCCGAGCGCTTGCCAGACCGCCACCAGCAGCAGCGGTCCGACCAACCGGCGGGCCCAGCGGGGCAGCGGCACACGCCGCCGCCGGCCGCCGGCCTGCGTCGCCGCCTCGACCCACGCGATCGGCGTGGCCGGGGCGGCTATCTCGGTGGTGGACATGATCAGTTCACGACGACCTGGTGCTCGTCGGTGAACGGCCGCCCCGCCACCAGTTCGGACGCGCGCCCGTCCGTTCCCGTGGGCACGTCACCGATCAGCGTGATGCGGTGCAGCGTCCGGCGCAGGTCCAGGTGCTCGATGTCCCGGGGCGCCAGGTGTGCCGTGGCGCGGTTGTCCCAGAAGGCCACACTGCCCGACTCCCACCGGAAGCGCACGGTGTATTCCGGCCGGGTGAGCTCGGTGTACAGCAGTTCCAGGATCGCCTTGCTCTCGGCCGGCGTGACGTCGACGATGTGGCTGGTGAACCCGGGATTCACGAACAGCCCGCGCTCGCCGGTCACCGGGTGCACGCGGACCACCGGATGGATCGCGACCAGGAGGTTGTCGTTGATCCGCTTGGCATAGTCGGAATTGCCGTCGCTCGGCTTGTGCGCGCCGCCGTAGCGGTGCTCGGCGCGTAGTCCATCCACAAAGGACTTCACCGGCGCGGACAGTCCCTCGTACGCGGCGACCAGGTTGGTCCACTGCGTGTCGCCGCCGATGTCCGGCACGACGTCGGCGCGCAGGATCGACGCGGCCGGTGGGTTCACCGCGGCCGTCACGTCGGTGTGCCATCCGTTGAAGTAGCTGTACTGGCGGCGGACCTGCTGGCGGAAGTCCTTGCCGTAGCGCTCCTCGTAGCGGCGCGGGTCGATCGTGAAGATCTGTGGGTATTCCTGCGGTGGTGCCTCGTCGTGCGGGTGCGCGTAGGTCAGTTCGCCGAACTGCCGGCCGAACGCGATCTGGGCGGCGTGGTCCAGCGTCTGGTTCCGAAAGAAGATCACCTTGTACCGGTGCAGCGCGGCCCGGATCTCGGCCACTGTGCGCTCGTCGAGCGGTTGCGAGATGTCGATGTCCGAGATGTCGGCGCCGATGTGCCCGGCGACCGGCCGCACCGTGATGGTGCCGCTCTCCTGCAATGCGGTCACTGCTCGTTCCTTCCTATTTGACTACCGTGTTGAACTGTTCGGTCACAGAAGCGTCGAACTGCGGAGAAATGTCCACGTTCTTGGGCAGCAGTCCGTTCTTCGCCCAGAGGTCGGCCTGCTGTTGTTGATTGGCCTTCACTTTCGTGTCGACCGGGACATACGTGGTTTTCCCGGAGCTTTCGTAGATCAGTTTCCCGTTGGCCGGCGTCTGTTTCAGCGTGTTGACGTAGTAGCCGGCGATGAACTTGTCCGGGTGCGCGTTGACCCACTCGTTGGCACGGACCAGCCGGCGGACGAAGTCCAGCAGTGCCGATCGCAGTGCCGGGTCGGCCAGTGCGGACCGGGTGGCCAGGATGAAGGTGTAGCTGGCGTGGAACGCGAGGCTGTCGGTCAGCACGACCGCGTCCGGGTGCGCCTGCCGATAGTCGACGAACTGCTGCTCGGAGACGGTTGCCGCGTCCACGGTGCCGGACTCCAGGATGTTGCCCAGGTTCAGCAGCGGGACGTCGACGAACGAGATGTCCCGTTGGGTCAGGCCCTGGGAGTCGAGCACGCGCAGCAGAAAGCCGTCCGGCGCGGTGTTGCGCGTGCTGGCGACCCGCTTGCCGCGCAGGTCGGCCAGGCTGTGGATCCCGCTGCCCGGCCGGGCCAGCAGCGTCGTGCCTGGTCCGTCCGACGCGCTGACCGCGACGACGTTCAGCGGCAGGTCGCTGGCCTGCGCGAACATGGCCGGCGTGTCGCCCATGAAGCCGACGTCGATCGCGTTGGCGCCGAACGCCTGGTTGACCAGCGGTCCGCTGCCGAATTCGTCGAACGTCACGTGGTAGGGCAGGTTGCTCAGTTCGCCGGATAATGTGAGCGGTTCTTCGACGTATTGTTGTTGGTCGCCGATTCGCAGGGTGACCGAACCGGTACCGAACTGGGTGGCCGCGTTCGACGTGGCACACGCGGTACCGCCGCCGAGAATGAGAATCAGGGCGGCGAGCAGGGCGCGATTCATGTCAGCCAGGATGACGACCGTGCCGGACCCGGGTCAACAAAGGCTCATGGGATGGGAATGGCGCGGAATGCGATTAACTCCGTCGGCGCCGGATATGATTCACGCCAGCCGCTGTTCGAGCAGCGCCCGTTCGGCCGGGTTGCCGGTCAGCCCGAGCGCGTCCGCGTCGGCCCGGCGCGCGTCGGCGGCCCGGCCGAGTTCGCGCAGCAACTGCGCGCGGGTGGCGTGGAACAGGTGGAAGCCGTGCAGCGCGGCGGCCAGACCGTCCACTTCGGTCAGTGCGGCGGCCGGCCCGACCACGTGCGCCAACGCGATCGCGCGATGCAGCCGCACGACCGGCGTCGGCAGGTGCGTGGCCAACGCGTCGTACAACAGCAGGATCTGCGGCCAGTCCGTGTCCGCCCACGTGGTGGCCTCCGCGTGACACGCCACGATCGCGGCCTGGATCTGGTACGGCCCCGGGCGGCGCATCCGGGACGCGCGCACAACCAGATCCGCGGCGGCCGTGATCGCCGGCCGGTCCCACTGCGACCGGTCCTGGTCGGCGAGCAGCACCAGCCGCCCCCGCGCGTCGAACCGCGACCGCACCCGGGCGCGGTGCAGCCGGATCAGCGCCAGCAGCCCGAGCACCTCCGGCTCGGTCGGCATCAGGTCGGCCAGCATCGCGGCCAGCCATTCCGCGTCGTCGGTGAGATCGCGGCGCTGCGGGTCGTCCCCAACGCTGGTCAGATAGCCCTCGTTGAACGTCAGGTACACGACGGACAGCACGGCCGCGAGCCGCTCGGCCAGGTGGTCGACGTCCGGCGCGCGGTACGGGATGCCGGCCGTGGCGATCTTGCGGCGGGCCCGCGTCAACCGCTGCACGATCGCCGACTCCGACACCAGGAACGCGCTCGCGATCTGCGCGGTCGTCAGCCCGCACACGGTCCGCAGTGTCAGCGCGACCTGCGCCTCGTGCGCCAGTGCCGGGTGGCAGCACGTGAACAGCAGCGTCAGCCGGTCGTCGTCCGCATCGGCCGGCGAGGCCACCAGCAGCGCGAGCTTCTCGGTGTACCGCGCGTTGCGGCGCGTCAGGTCGACGGCCCGCCGCCGCGCGACCGTCCACAGCCATCCGGCCGGATTGTCCGGTACGCCGTCGACCGGCCAGCGTTCCCACGCGACCAGCAGCGCGTCCTGCACGACCTCCTCGGCGACCGCGAAGTCCCCGAGCACGCGCACCAACGCGGCGGTGAGGCGAGCGGTCTCCGCACGGAAGACCGCCGCCACCGCCGTTTCGGTCGCCGCTGCTACCGCATCGACATGACCGGTCGGATCTCCACGGTGCCGCGTCCCGGCCATGTCCTCGCCATCTCCAGCGCCTCGTCCAGGTCGGCCACGTCGATCTCGGCGTATCCGCCGATCTGCTCCTTGCCCTCCATGAACGGTCCGTCGGTCACCACGGCGGGTCCGCCGACGGTGCCGAACCGGACACAGGTCGCGGTGTCCGGCGCCTGGAGCTGGTTGGTGCCACCGATGCTGGCCCGGTGGCGGGCGAACCACGCGCCCACCTCCTGGTACCGCTCGGCCAGCTCGGCCTCGGACAGGGCGGCGAACGCCGCCGCGTCCTCGTCGTTACCGCAGAACAACAACACGAACTTCACGCCGTACCTCCGTCGAGCTGGGAACACCCTGTCACTTGAGAGGACGAACGGCGAGCCCGGCAACTCGACAGGTCAGAACGTCGGTCCGAAAGTGCACACCACGGGGCCGGCGTGGGCCGGGTCGAGCGCGTTGGCGACCAGCTGTGCCACGTCCGCGTCGAACGCCAGGCCGATGTGTCCCACCGGGTCGAAGGGGCACGTGTCCTGCACGAACTCGTTGGTGACACCGGGTTCGCGCACGAACGACGTCTCGTGCGGCGTCACCAGCTCGTCCCCGGTCGACGCGATGACCGTGTACGACACGCCCGGCTGCGCGATCGGCCCGTCGGTCAGCGCGGCCACGGCCGGGCCGCCGGTGATCAGTTCGGCGCACGCGGCGCACCCGAAGGTGTTCAGGACCTGGTCCACCTGCGGCCGGATGCCCAGCAGGTCGGCCACGCTCACCAGGTTCGCGAACGTCGTGCCGTGCGTCGGCGGCGCGAGCGCGACCACCCGGTCGATCTTTCCCGCGTACCCCAACACCTTCGGCACGTACAGCGACTGGAACCCGCCCTCGGAGTGCCCGACGACGTCGACCTTGGCGGCGCCGGTACTGGCGCGGATCTGGTCGATATCGGCCGCGATCTCGTGCGCCGACTGGTCGATGTGGATCAGGCCGCCAACCGGAATCGGCGGTGCCTCCTCGCCGTACGTCGGCGCGAACACGCAGTAGCCGGCCGCGGCCAGCGTCGGCCCGATGAACGCGAAGTTGCCCGGCCCGTTGCCGCCGAGGCCGTGCAGCAGCAGCACCGGGTCGGGGTGGGCGGCCGACGGCCGGCAGGAGGCGTCGTTGAAGCCGCTGTTCGTGGCGGCGGACGCGCCGGTCTGGGCGGTGAGCAGGAGCGTGCCGCAGGCCAGCAGCGCGGTCGCGGCCCTGGTGAGTGTGCGCATGAAGATCCTTCCGACGAACGGTTGGATGTGCGATGCGCCACATTAGAACAGGTTGCCCTGTTGACAACAAGATCTCTTGTTCGAGAAAGGATGCCTTGTTGATTTCACGTTGACGTGAGTAGGGTCGGCCCGTGGTGGAGACGACACGCGGCCGGCGGATCCGTGGCCTGGACGCCGACCAGCGGCGTACCCAGCGCCAGGAGGACCTGCTGGCCGCGGCGCTGGACCTGTTCGCGAACACCGGCTATCCGAACACGACGATCGAACAGATCTGCCAGGCCGCGTACGTGGGCACCAAGGGCTTCTACGAGATCTTCGACAGCAAGGAGGCCTGCTACATCGCGTTGCTGCGGCAGGTATCCGCGACGATCGAGGCCCGGATGGTCGCCGTGTTGCACGACGCCCCGGACGGCGAGGCCGAGGCGACCGGCATGCTGCTGGCCGCGTTCGCGCACGCGCTCGTCGACGACCCCCGGTACGCGCGGGTCACGTTCGGCCAGGCCGGGGGTATCTCGCCGGCCGTGGAACGCCAGCGACGGGAGAACCGGCGGTGGGCGGCCGGGTTTCTGACGTCGGTGTGGCGGCGCTACGGCGCGGCGAGCGATCCCCGCGTCGAACGCGTGGCGATCGGCGTGATCGGCGGCCTGTTCGACCTGGTCGCGGACTGGCTGCTGGACGCCGACCCGGCCGACCCGGCCGCCCGGGACGCGCTGCTCGCCGACTTCACCGCGTTCTACCGGGCCGTCCGCGCGGGGTTATAGACGTTCGGCGAGCCGGTCGAGGAAGTCCCGCTGCGCCTTGACCAGCTTGTCCCGCGCCGTGGCCAGGTCGAACCACGCCGCCCGGTCCACCTCCGGGAACTCGCGCATCACGCCGGACCCCTTCGGCCATTCCATCTGAAACGTGCCCGGCACGACCTGCGTGGTGTCGAGGTCGGCCTCCAGCGCCCACACCGTCACGATCTTGCCGCTGGACTGCTTCACTTCGCCCAGGTCGACCCACGTGCCGTCCGGCAACGGCAGTCCCAGTTCCTCGCGGAACTCGCGCCGCGCCGCGTCCTCGGCGGTCTCGCCCGGCTCGTACTCACCCTTGGGCACCGACCACGCCGCCTCGTCCCTACGGGACCACAGCGGCCCGCCCATGTGCGCGATCAGCACCTCGACCTGGCCGTTCGTCCGGCGGTACAGCAGGATGCCGGCACTACGCCTGTTCGCCACCGATCAATATTACGTTTCGGCCGCGCCGGTGTCCGCAACCGGTCAGTTCTGTGTTTAGGACCGGACCTGTCCGCAAGGGGTCCTAGTCTCGTTCCTGCAAGCCCAACGACGAAGGAGACCAAGATGGACGTCAAGCTGGAGCTCGTGATCATCCCCGTGTCCGATGTGGACCGTGCGAAGGACTTCTACGTCAACAAGCTCGGCTTCAACGCCGACCACGACCGCGTCGTCAGCGACGAGATCCGGTTCGTCCAGCTGACCCCGCCGGGCTCGGCGTGCTCGATCGCGTTCGGCAAGGGTCTCACCGACGCCGAACCCGGCACCGTCAAGGGCCTCCAGGCCGTCGTCAAGGACGCCGACGCGATCCACGCCGAACTGGTCGGGCGCGGCGCCGAGGTCAGCGACGTCCAGGACCTGCCGTGGGGCCGGTTCGTCTACTTCACCGACCCCGACGGCAACGGCTGGTCGTTGCAGCAGATCGTCATCCCGGACTTCACGAACGGCGGTGCATGAGCACGCCTCGCAAGACGACGGCGCGCGGCACGCCCAGCTGGTCGAAGTCGGCCCTCGGATCCTCGTCGTAGACGACGACGTCGGCCGGCGCACCCTCGACCAGCCCGGCGAGCCCGAGGAACGCGCGGGCACCCCACGACGCGGCACCCAACGCGTCGTGGGGTGACACGCCCGTCGCGGCCAGCGCGCGGATCTCGTCCGAAACACGGCCGTGCGGCCGGGAATCCGTGCCGGCGAGCAGCGTGACCCCGGCCTCGGCCGCCGCCGCGACCAACGGCCGATGCGCGTCCGCGCCGTTCACGTACCAGTCCTTCCGCGGGCCGGCCGGCCCCTTGCGCGCCTGGCGCAGGCCGTCGAGCAGCACCGACAGCGTCGGCGTGAACGCGATGCCCTGCGCGGCCATCTGCGGCAAGAGGTCCCGGTCGAGCCACATCCCGTGTTCCAGCGAGTCGACGCCGGCGGCCACCGCGGCGGCAGCACCGTCCGCGTGCATCGCGTGGACGGCGACCCGCCCGCCGACCGCGTGGACCGCGTCGGCCACCGCGCGCATGACCTTCTCCGGGATGGCCTCGTCGCCCGGCCCCCAGTCGGCGATCAGCTTCGCCCAGCCCGACTTCGCCGCCTGTGCCGCCGCGAGCTCCGGCAGTTCGTCGTGTGACGCGCGCCGGCCCCACCCGTCGAAGAACTGACCGAACTGCGCGATCCACTCGCCCGCGTGCGAGGCGCGCGGCACGTCCGCGTCCCGGCCGAACCACGGCGGCGGATCGCCGGCCAGGCCGGGGGAGCGGATCAAGGTCACGCCGGCAATGACGTGTTCGCGCAGGTCAGCGCGCAGCAAACCCTCGTCCAGCGGATCACCGGGTTCGGCCGCGCCCGGATGGGTGTGCGCGTCCACGAGGCCCGGCAGCAGCCAGCCCTCGGCGACGAGTTCGGCACCGGCCACCGGATCGGTGGTCCAGCGGTCGCCGTCGGCGTAGAGGTCGACGTAGTCGCAGTCCGGTAAGGCATGTCCGCGCACGCGCAGCACCGTCATCGTGTTTCCCCCGTCGATATCACCAGTCGGAAGCCGGCGTCCCACTCATCGAGCGCCAGCAGATCGCGTTGCCGTTCGTGCCAGCGGCCGGTCGCCAGATCGTCGCGCAACCGGTCGATCCCGCGCGTGACAGCGACCGGATCGGTCTGCGCCAGTGCCGAACAGGCCTGGCGGACGTGCGGATCCAGGTACGCCGCCGGGCGGCGCCAGTGCGCCGGGAACACGCCGTCGGTGAAATCCCACGGCACCGGCAGTGTTTCCACGATGTCCGCGCCCATCTCGTGCGCGATGTCGTCCACCGACGGCCGGCCGCGCTCGAGATCGGCGATCTCCGGTACATAGTCCCGGACGAACCAGAAATCCAGATGACGACTCGTGTCGTAGCAAAGGACGACACGGTGTGGCGCGATGCGGCGCATCTCGGCCAGCCCGCCGCGCCAGTCGGTCCAGTGGTGCACGGTCAGAACGGCGAGCACGGCGTCCGCGCGATTATCGCGCAACGGCAACGCTTCCGCGACCGCCCGGACCGCCGGCGCGGCACCGGGTGGACGTTGCCGGATCATCGCGGTGGACGGCTCGACGGCCAACACCGTGCCGGCCGGTTCGTAACTCCCCGTGCCGGCACCGACGTCGATGATCGACGCGGCGTCACCCAACGCCCGCTCGATCGCCACCATCCACCGCGGATCGGTGCGGCGGCCCAACGCGTACCCGGCGCCGATGTCGTCGTAAAGTTCGGTTCGTGACATGTGTGCCTCCCCAGACCCGAATATAGAGGCACACCAACCACACTGGCGACCGACAACAGCGCGTGACGATGGCGTTCACACCGCACCGATCCGGTGAATTCACGCATCAACTTCCCGCCCACACCAACAAACCCACCCCAACCCCCAACCCGCACCTTGGGGGTTTACGCCCCCTCCCCTACTTTCCAGTCTAGTCCGGATTGGTCTGGGTTCGCGCGGAGTTGGGGAATGCTGTGGATGGCCGGGAGTGGCTGTGGACAAACGGTTTGCGGCTGGTCGGGCGGTGCGCTAGCCGAGCACGATCTGGGTGCCCTGGACTGTGATGTTCTCGGCCGGCAGCGGCCGAGGCGCCGGGCCCGCCTTCACCGAACCGTCGGCGACGCTGTAGCGGCTGCCGTGGCACGGGCACTGGATGAGGCCGTCGGCGACCTTGTCGACCTGGCAACCGAGATGCGTGCACGTCGTGCTGAAACCCTTGAACGTGCCGGCAACGGGCTGCGTGACGACGACCTGCTTGTCGGCGAAGATCATCCCGCCGCCCACGGGGATCTGCGACGTGCTGGCCAACGCGTTGGCGGCGCCGCCACCAGAACTACCGGAACCGCCGGCTGCACTGGTGGGACTACTCCCGCCGTTACCGCTGCCACTGCCACTACCGGAACCAGTGGTACCCGAACCCGACCCGGACGAGCTACAGGCCGCCGCACCGAGACCGGCGGCCACGACGGTACCGGTCACCGCGACATCGCGCATCAACTGTCGTCGACTCAGTTGGTTGTCCATGGTGTACCGCAACTCCTTCGGCTGATGTCAGGTCACGATCGCGCAAAGTATCCCGGTCCGGTTGTGTGCCCCAGGTTTGCTCCGGGGTACCCGCGGTGGATCTCCGGTTACACCAAGTAGTCAGTGACCAGTGTCGACTCGGACAAACGGCCTAACGTGGTCGCGCTCGGTAACGAAAAGGGGCCATTTTATCGACAAATGCGAGACACGAACTACGCTCTGCAGTCATGACAGATGTCGATCGGGGGATCGGTGAACCGATCGGCGTAGCCGGCCTGCTGGAGTCCACTGAGGACGAGCCGAGCCTGCGGCGACGGCGTCGGTGGGGTCGGATCGCGGTGCAGGTCAGCGTGGCCGTGTTGGCGCTGCTCGTCTTCGGCGTGGCCGCCGTGTTGTGGCGGCTGACCGACTCCGTGACGTCGTCGGTCCACACGGAGCAGGTCGCGGCGCTGCCGCCCGCGCCGGCCAATCCGAACGGCCGACCCATGACTGTGTTGCTCATCGGCTCCGACCTACGCGTGGGCGCTGACACCACGGACGGCGTGCTCGGCCAGCGTGCTGACGCGATCATGCTGATCCGGTTCGACGCCGCCCGCACCAAGATCGACGTGCTGTCCATTCCTCGGGATTCGTGGGTGTCCATACCCGGCCGGGGTACCGAGAAGATCAACGCGTCGCTCGGCGGCGGCCCGTCACTCGTGGTGCGAACGGTGTCGGTGTTGACCGGGATCCAGATCGACCACGTGATGGTGATGGACTTCGGCGGCGTACGGGACCTGACGACCGCGCTCGGCGGTGTCACCCTCGTGAACGAACACGCGTCGACCGATCCGCGTAACGGAACGCATTTCGATGCCGGCCCCATCACCCTGTCCGGCGATCGCGCGCTCGCGTTCGTGCGACAGCGATACGGCCTACCCAATGGCGACTTCGACCGGATCGCGCACCAGCAACAGATGATCGCGGCGATCGGTGAGAGGGTCAAAAGCGAGAACCTGATCGCAGAT
>Ga0070714_100001722_pt1 | contig 15937 bp, 11 predicted proteins | sample LARL83metaG_FD_65450 | JGI IMG/M metagenome (GOLD analysis project Ga0070714, IMG submission 65450) | Corn, switchgrass and miscanthus rhizosphere microbial communities from Kellogg Biological Station, Michigan, USA - LAR L8-3 metaG | ecosystem: Host-associated > Plants > Roots > Rhizosphere ...
CCGGCCGGCACGCGCAACCACTTCGCGCTCGACCTCGGCGTCGACCGCGACGACGTCGTCGGCGCGCTCGACGCGTTCGTCGACGGCGGCGAGCGACGCGTCGACCTCGCGGAGGTCAACGGGCGCGTGTTCGTCAACAACGTCTCGCTCGGGCTCTATGCGGAGGCGGTCCAGCGGCCCGGCTACCGCGAGGCGAAGCTGCGCACGATCGCGGCCACGCTGCCGGAGGCGCTGGGGGCGGGCCGGGACGGCGGCGGCGAGGACCTGCGCTGCGCCGGGCCCGACGGTCGCGAGCGGCGCGTGAACGGCGTGCTGCTCGTCTCCAACGACCGCTATCGGCTCGGGCGCGCGCTCGGCTCCGGCACCCGCCCGCGGCTCGACGAGGGGCTGCTGGGGATCGCGCTCGCCGGCGACGGGGGACGCCCCGCGTGGAGCGAGTGGACCGCGACCGCCTTCGAGGTCGACGCCGCCGGCAGCGTGGCCGCCGGCGTGGACGGCGAGGCGCTGCGCCTGCACGCGCCGCTGCGCTTCCGCACGCGCCCCGGGGCGCTGCGCGTGCGGATCGCCCGCGCGCATCCCGGCCTCTCGCCGTCCGCGGCGCTGCCCGAGGGCTTCGGCGCGAGCCTGCGCGCGCTCGCGCGGATCGCGTTCGCCGCGGCCGGCGAGCGGCCCGTGCGATGACCGGCGCGCCCGTCACACCGGGATTCGACGTGCCGCCGGCGCCGACGGTCGCCAGCGCGCGCACGCACGTCGGCTGAGCGGCGCCGCCCGCGCTGCGGGCAACTGCGCAGCCGCGCCGCGGCTCCGAACGGATGGCGGCGGCGAGCGCCTGCGGCAGCGTTGGACGCGATGAGGCGCGGGGCCACGCGATGAAGAGCCAGCACGAGGAGTGGATCCGCCCGCCAGGGCTGAATCCCGAGGAGGCGGCGGCGATGCTGCTGCGCGACCTGCGCAGCTCGCCGCGCGGGCTCTCGAGCGCCGAGGTGGCGCGGCGGCTGCTCCAGCACGGCCGCAACGAGGTCCGCCGCCAGGGCGGCCGGCGCTGGCCGCGCGAGCTCGCGCGGCAGCTCACGCATCCGCTCGCGCTGCTGCTGTGGATCGCCGCGGCGCTGCTGCTCGCCGTCGGCTCGAGCGCGGTCGCCGTCGCCGTGCTGCTGATCATCGTGCTCAACGCGACGTTCGCGTTCGTGCAGGAGCTGCAGGCGGAGCGCGCCGTCGAGGCGCTCGCCGGCTACATCCCGCAGCGCGCGCGAGCGGTCCGCGACGGCGCGCCGCGCGAGGTCGACGCGGCCGAGCTGGTGCCCGGCGACGTCGTCGCGCTGGAGGAGGGCGATCGCATCCCCGCGGACGTGCGCCTGCTGACCGGCGCGATCGAGGTCGACATGTCGGCGCTGACGGGCGAGTCGGAGCCGACGCTGCGCACGGCGTCGATCCTCGACGTGGACGTGCCGCTGCTCGTCGCGCGCGACCTCGTCTTCAGCGGCACGAGCTGCACCGGCGGCGAGGCGCGCGGCGTCGTCTTCGCGACCGGGATGGCGACCGAGCTGGGGCGGATCGCCGCGCTGTCCGAGCGCGTCACGCAGGAGCAGAGCCCGCTCGAGCGCCAGGTGCGCCGCGTCGCGTGGCTGATCGCCGGCGTGGCGCTCGCGATGGCGCTCGCGTTCATCCCGCTCGCCACGTTCGCCGCCGGCCTCTCGCTCGTCGACGCGGTCATCTTCGCGGCCGGCCTGCTGGCCGGGCTCGTGCCAGAGGGGCTGCTGCCGGTGATCACGCTGGCGCTGGCCGTCGCCGTGCGGGAGCTGGCGCAGCGGGGGGCCGTGGTCAAGCGCCTGAGCGCGGTCGAGACGCTCGGCTCGACCGACGTCGTCTGCACCGACAAGACCGGCACGCTGACGGAGAACCGCATGCAGCCCGCGGCCGCGTGGACGAGCGCCGGCGTGCTGGCGCTGGACGCGCAGCCGCGGCCCGCCGCGCAGGCGGCGACCTGGCAGGCGCTCGCGCGCACCGCTGCCCTCTGCAACAACGCGCGGCTGGAGCCCGGCGAGGAGCCGGGCGGCGACCCGACGGAGATCGCGCTGCTCGCCGCGGCGCGCTCGCTCGGCGCCGACGTGCGCGCGACCACCCGCGAGCGCGTGCGCCGCTGGCACTTCCACTTCGATCCCGAACGCAAGCTGATGTCGACGATCGACGTGCAGGACGCCGGCGCGGTCGTGCATGCGAAGGGCGCGCCCGAGGCGCTGCTGCCGCGCTGCGCGAGCATGCTCGACCCCGACGGCGCGGCGGTCGCGCTCGACGAGGAGGACCGCGCGCGGGTGCGCGCGCGGGTCGACGCGTTCGCCGGCGAGGGCCTGCGCGTGCTGGCGCTCGCCGAGCGGCCGCTGCCCGCGGGAGAGCCGGTCCCGCACCGGCGCGGCGACGTCGAGCGCGAGCTGGTCCTCGTCGGCCTCGTCGCGATGCTCGACCCGCCGCGGCCCGAGGTGCCGGCGGCGGTCGAGCGCTGCCACGACGCCGGCATCCGCGTCGTCGTCATCACGGGCGACCACCCGCTCACCGCGGCGGCGATCGCGCGGCGCGTCGGGATCGCGCGCGGCGAGCCGACCGTGGTCGACGGCGAGCGGCTCGAACGACTCGACGACGCGGAGCTCGCGACGCTCCTGCGCGAGCACCGCGAGCTGGTGTTCGCGCGCGCGGCGCCGGAGGCGAAGCTGCGCATCGCCGACGCGCTGCGCGCCCAGGGGCACGTCGTCGCGATGACCGGCGACGGCGTCAACGACGCACCGGCGCTGCGCCGCGCCGACATCGGCGTCGCGATGGGACGCACCGGGACCGACGTCGCGCGCGAGGCCGCGACGATGGTCCTGACCGACGACGACTTCGCCACGATCGTCGCGGCGGTGCGGGCGGGACGGCGGATCTACGACAACGTCCGCAAGTTCATCCTCTACATCTTCGCCCACGCCACTCCCGAGGTGACGCCGTTCCTCGTCTTCGCGCTCGCCGGCGGCGCGATCCCGCTGCCGCTCACGATCCTGCAGCTGCTCGCGTTCGACGTCGGCAGCGAGACGCTGCCCGCGCTCGCGCTCGGCCGCGAGCCGGCCGAGCCGGGGCTGATGCGCCGGCCGCCGCGGCCGCGCCGCGAGGCGGTGATCCGCGGGCCGATGCTCGTGCGCGCGTGGCTGTTCCTCGGGCTGATCGTCGCCGCGCTGTCGATGGGCGGCTTCCTCTACGTGCTGACGCGCGCGGGCTGGAGCCCCGGCGACGCGGTCGGCGCCGGCACGCCGCTGCACCACGCCTACCGCCAGGCGACGACGATGACGCTCCTCGGCATGATCGCCGGCCAGGTCGGCACCGCGTTCGCCGTCCGCACGCAGCGTGCGTCGCTGCGCTCGGTCGGCGTGCTCTCGAACCGCTACCTGCTCGGGGCGATCGCAGGCGAGCTGCTGCTCGCCGCCGTCTTCGTCGCCGTGCCGCCGTTCCCGGCGCTGCTCGGCACGGCGGTGCCGCCGCTCGACGCGCTGGCGCTGCTCGTGCCGTTCCCGTTCGTCGTCTGGGGCGCCGACGAGCTGCGCCGCTGGCTGCTGCGCGCGCGCTCGCGCGCCAGCGTCGTGCCGCAATCGGACGGCGGACGGGAATAACGCCGCCAGGCGATACCGACGGAGGGAGCGACGATGGACATCTTCGAGGTCGAGACCAAGGAGCGCCTCAGCCGCGAGGCCGCGGCCGCGCGGCTGCGCGAGCTGGCGGACATGCTCGCGCGCCACAACGACATCGAGTTCGAGCGCGGGGGCATGCGCTTCACCGTGCACGTGCCCGACGAGGTCGAGCTGAAGGTCGAGCTGGAGATCGAGAGCGACGAGCGCGAGCTGGAGATCGAGCTGACCTGGTGAGCCGGCCGCGGCCGGCTCAGGCGTACTGGATGACCGTGCGGATGCCGTCCTGGCGGTGCATCAGCTCGAACCCGCGGTTGACGTCCTCGAGCGGGATGCGGTGGGAGATGAAGGCGTCGACGTCGATGTCCCCGGCGAGGTAGCGCTCGACGAGCTGCGGCACCTGCTCGCGGCCCTTCACGCCGCCGAACGAGGCGCCCATCACCTTGCGGCCGGTGATCAGGTAGCGCGGGACGATGTCGAGCGTCTCGCCCTTGCCGGCGACGCCGGTGACGCAGCAGACGCCCCAGCCGATCCGCGCCGCCTCGACCGCCTGTCTCATCACGCCGACGAGCCCGGTCGCCTCGAACGTGAAGTCCGCGCCGAAGCCGCCGGTCTCCTCCAGCATCCGCTCGACGATCCCCTCGTCCGCCAGCCATGCGTCGGTCGCGCCGTGCCGGCGGGCGAGCGCGAGCCGCTGCTCGGAGCGGTCGACCGCGACGATCCGCTCCGCCCCCCGCAGGCGGCAGCCGACGACGGCGCCGAGGCCGACCATCCCGAGCCCGAAGACGACGCACGTCGAGCCGGGCTCGACCTGCGCGCGGAACATCGCGGCGCCGAGCCCGGTCGAGAGCCCGCAGGCGAACAGCGAGGCGGCGTCGAGCGAGGCCTCGGGGTTGATCTTCGCGAGCGCGATCTCCGGCATCACGGTCGCCTCCGCGAACGTCGAGCAGCCCATGAAGTGCCGCAGCTGCTCGCCCTCGCGCGAGAGGCGCGTCGTGCCGTCCGGCAGGTAGCCCTTGCCCTGCTGCTCGCGGATCGCGAGGCAGATGTTCGTCTTGCCCGAGCGGCAGTTGACGCACTCGCCGCACTGCGGCGAGAAGAGCGTGACGACGTGGTCGCCGGGCGCGAGCGACGTGACGCCCTCGCCGACCGCCTCGACGACGCCGGCGCCCTCGTGGCCCAGCACGCACGGCGCGTAGCCGGACGGGTCGACGCCGGAGGCGGTGTACATGTCGGTGTGGCAGACGCCGCAGGCATGCAGCCGCACGAGCGCCTCGCCGGCCCTGGGAGCGGCGAGCTCGACGTCCTGCACCACGAGCGGCTCGCCGAAGCGCTCGAGGACGGCGGCGCGGATTCTCATGGCGGGCGAGTCTAGCCGCCGCTCAGCCGTAGAAGCGCCCGACGAGCAGCAGCTGCGCCCACACGTCGTGCGCGACGGCGAGCACCACGATCGCGCCGCCGACGACGTACATGCGCCGGCCCGCTCCGCGCACGGCGAGCGCCGCCACGGCGGCGTACAGCGGCAGCAGCGGGAAGAAGTAGCGCACCTGGTGCACTTCGCCGGTGTTGCCGAACAGGACTTCCGTCGCGTAGTACTGCGCGGTGACGAGCAGCTGCAGGCCGGCGGCCATCGCCGCGTAGCAGAGCAGCTCGCCGAGGCGCCGGCGCACGACCGCGCGCGAGCGCGCCAGCTCGCGCAGCGCGAGCACGATCACGACCGCCGCCACGCCGACGGCGAGGTGCATGAGCCACGCGGGGAAGCTCGGCGCGGTGCCGAATCTGCCGATCAGTTCGTCGAAGTGGGCGAGCGTCATGTCGTGGTCGAAGAGCCGCGCCATCCCCGGCACGCGCGGCAGGTAGCTCTCCCACGCGTAGGTGAGATGGCGCAGCAGCGAGCCCTGCGAGAAGCGGCCGCCGTTGCCGGCGATCAGGCCTATCGCCGGGCGCTGCCACGCCGCGACGTTGAGCAGCGTCACGACGAGCAGCGGCCCGGCGGCGACCGCGGCGGCGAGCGCCGGCAGCCGCAGCCCGGCGAGCGCGGGCCGCTCGCTGCCGCGCGAGCGCTCGCATCGGACCGCGGCCAGGACCAGCGCGAGCGCGGCGCCCGGCAGCAGGCTGAGGAAGGTCAGCTTCGCCAGCATCCCGACCGCGACGACGAGGCCGGTCGCCACGGCGAGGCGCCGGTCCAGGCCGTGGCGGAACGCGCGCGCGACGCACAGGAACAGCGCGGCGGAGGCGGCGAACAGCAGCGCGTCGGGATTCACCGCGCTCGTCTCCCACGCGAACATCGGCTGCAGCGCGACGACGAGCGCGCCGACCGTCCACGTCCACGGCCGGCGCGGGAGCGCTTCGCGCAGGAACAGCCAGCTGAGCAGCACCGTCACGCCGCCGAGCAGCGCGGACAGCAGCCGCGCGAGCGCCATGCGCTGCAGGAACGTGCCGCCGCCGGCAAGCCGGTAGGCGCCGGCGGCGAGCGCATAGTAGAGCGGCGGCTGCGGCGTCGCGCCGAACGAGTAGCCGTCGCCGCGGCGGCTGAGCCCGGCGCGCAGGTCGTGCTGGAGGCGCCGCTGTTCGAGCGCGAGCCAGACTCCCGTGTTCGCGGGATCGGGACCGACCTCGTTCGTGCGCAGGTCGCGCATCGCGGCCTGCTCCTCCGGCGATTCGCCGACGCGGACGCTCGCGGGCGCTTCGGCGGGCGGCCGTCCGGTCTGCGCGAGGTGCTCGACGTACGCCCACTGCGCCGGCTCGTCCGGCTTCTGGAACGGCGGGGAGGTCAGCGACCAGGCGGCGGCGTTCAGGAACGCGACGAGCGCGCAGACCCACGCCGCCGCGGGCACGCCGCGCAGGCGCGCGGCGACGCCGCGGGCGGACGCGCTCGGCCGGCGGCGGGGACGCGGCGCCGAGACGGCCGGCGAGCTCATCGCTCCTCGCGCGCCTCGGCGAGCGCGACGCGCAGCGCGAGCGCGACGGCGAGGGCGGTCAGCAGCGCGACGGCGATCGCGACCGAGGGTCCGCTCCAGGCGTGCGCGCGGCCCAGGCGCGCCGCGATCGAGGGCAGCAGCGAGAACCACGACTCACGGCCCGCGCGCAGGTAGTCGATCCGCATGCGCGCGGGCGCGGGCGGAGCCGCGGGGCTGCCGAGCACGTCGACTCGACTGCCGCTCGCGCCGAGCGTTACGCAGACGCGCGCCGCGACGTCCCGAGCGGGGCGGTCGGCGAGCGGCACGACGACCGACGCGCCGCTCCAACCGGCCGCGCGTCGTCCGCTCGCGACGCGGCGCCCGCCCGCCAGCGCGACGACCCCGAGCGCGGGCCCGCGCGCGCTGCGCAGCGAGATGCGCAGCGCCGCGGCGTCGCGCGGCAGCAGCTCGCCGCCCTGGCAGCGCGCCGATCCGCCCGCCGGCGCCTCGGCGACGAGCGCGGTGACCTCGACGTCGTCGGAGCCGGCTCGACGCTGCGTCGCGGGCGCGAGCACGGCGAAGATGCCTGCGGCGCACGCGCCAAGTCCCAGCACGAGCGTCACGGCAAGCGGCGAGAGCCCAGCCGTTCGCACAACTCCCCCAGGTAGGCGAACTTTTTACCGGAAGTAGGGTAAATGAGCGGTCGGTGCCGTGCAAGCGCCAGCCGAGGCCCCGCGGCGCCACTCCCGCCGGCGGACGCAGCCTTGCGGCGGAGTACGGACCAGCCGCGGCTCGTCGATGCCGACCGAGCGACTATGGAGCGTTCGCGAACGCGCGCCTGGGCGATCGGGCTCGGCGCCTGGCTGCTGCTCTACCTGAGCTGGCAGCGCTGGCACTGGCTGCCCGGCGGCCTGGCGGTCGGGCAGCTGTTCCTGCCGCCCGTCGACGCCGCCGCGCTGACGGCGGCGCTGCTCGCCGCGCGCCGCTGCGCGGCCTGCGGCCGCCTGCGGTGGTTCTGGCGGTTGATGGCGGGCGCGTGCGCGGCGCAGCTCGCCGCCGACGCGCTGACCGCCGTCAACGCCCTGCGCTACGCCGCGCCGCCGTTCCCGTCGTGGGCGGACGCGTGCTTCCTCGCCGCGTACGCGTTCCTGTTCGCGGCGCTCGTCTTCGTCCCCGTGAGCCGCTCGACGCGTCCGCAGCGACGGCGGACGCTGATCGACGGCGCGACGGTCGTGCTCGGCGGCGGCGTGTTCGTGTGGTACTTCCTGCTCGGCCCGACGATCGTCGCCGGCGCGGCGCGTCCGCTGGCCGCCGTCGTCTCGATCGCCTATCCGATCTGCGACCTGCTGCTGCTGGCGGGGCTGAGCGCGCTGCTGCTGCGCCCCAGCCCGACCACGCTGCGCACCCCGCTGCTGCTGGTCGCCGCCGGCGTGCTCACGGCGGTCGTGGCCGACACGATCTACGGCGCCGCCGTGCTGAACGGCAGCTACCGCAACGGCGACCCGCTCGACACGCTCTACCTCGTCCAGTTCTCGGCGTTCGCGCTCGCCGCCGTCGGTCAACGTCCGCTCGACCCGGCGCTGCTCGCCGCGGGCCGCGCGAGCCGGGGACCGGCGATCGGGACCGCGTGGCTGCCGCACGCGGCGCTCGCGCTCGGGCTCGGGCTCGTGCTCGGCGTCGAGCTGGGCCACGCGTTCTTCCCCGACGTCAGCCTGCTGGCGATCGCGGTCGTGCTCACGGCGCTCGTCGCGGCCCGCCAGCTGCTCGTCCAACGCGAGCTGCTGCGCGTCCAGCGCCAGCTCGCCGAGAGCGAGCGGCGCTTCCGCGCCATCTTCGACACCGCCGCGGTCGGCATCACCTGCAACGACCTCGACGGGCCGGCGATCGTCGACGCGAACGCGACCTTCGCCCGGATGGTCGGCAGGACGCCGGAGCAGCTCCGCGGCCGCGGCTACGACGCGATCGCGACGCCCGACTTCCGAGGCGCCGACCGCGTCCTCGCCCGGGCGATCCGCGACGGCGCCGTCGACCACCACCAGCAGGAGCTCGGCTACCGCGCGGCGGACGGCACGACGCGCCGGGCGATGCTGACGATCTCGACCGTGCGCGATCGGCGCGGCGCTCCCACGCACGTCGTCTGCGTCTTCGAGGACGTCACGCGCCGGCGCGCGGCGGAGCGCGTGAAGGACGAGCTGGTGAGCGTCGTCGGGCACGAGCTGCGGACCCCGCTCACCTCGATCCGCGGCGCGCTCGGCCTGCTGCACGCCGGCGTGCTCGGCGAGCTGCCCGACGAGGCGAGCGCGATGATCGCGGCCGCGATCTCCAACACCGACCGCCTCGCGCGTCTCGTCGACGCGACGCTCGACGTCGAGCGGATCGAGGCCGGCCGGCTGGAGCTGGCGCGCACGCCCGTGGCCGCGCGGACGGTCGTGGCGCAGTCCGTGCAGGCGGTGCAGGCGGCGGCCGACGCGGCCGGCGTCGCGATCGAGGTCGAGGTCGAGGTCGAGGCGCTCACGCTCGACGGCGACGCCGACCGGCTCGTGCAGGTGCTCGTGAACCTGCTCGGAAACGCGATCACGTTCTCGCCGCCGGCGGGCGTCGTGACGGTGCGCGCGCGCGAGCACGACGGCGCGGCGCACGTGTCGGTCCACGACGACGGCCGCGGGATCCCGGCCGAGCAGCTGGAGGCGGTCTTCGAGCGCTTCGGCCAGGTCGACGCCTCCGACGCCCGCGAGAAGGGCGGCACGGGGCTCGGGCTGCCGATCGCGCGCGGCATCGTCGCGGCGCACGGCGGCCGCATCTGGGTCGAGAGCCCGCCAGGCGCCGGCGCGACCTTCCACCTCACCCTGCCGCTCGCCCACGTCGAACCGCGGGCGGTGCGCGCGGAGGCGATCCGATGAGCCGGCGCCTGCTGCTCGTCGACGACGACCAGGACATCCGCACGATCGCGCGCATCGCGCTCGAGCGCCTCGGCGGCTGGACCGTCGCGGACGCCGACAGCGGCGAGCGAGCGCTCGACGTCGCGGCGACCGCCGGGCCGTTCGACGCGATCCTGCTCGACGTGACGATGCCGGCGCTCGACGGTCCGGCCACGCTGAAGCGCCTGCGCGGCGAGCCCTCCGCGGCCGCGACGCCGGCCGTCTTCCTGACCGCGAAGGTCGAGCGCGCCGAGCGCGAGCGCCTGCTCGCGCTCGGCGCCGCCGGCGTGATCGCCAAGCCCTTCGATCCGCTTGCGCTGCCGGCCGCGCTCGACCGGATCCTCGGCGGCGGCACGGACCGGGAGCGAGCGCACCGCTGAGGCGGCGGGTCGGCCTGGAATGTCGTGCGACGATGCACCGATGACTCCGCCTCCGCTCGAGCCCGGTGAGTGCCGCGACGTCGGCGACCTCGTTCGCGCCGCCCGAGGCACAGCGCAGTCATGCGCGGACACGTTTCGACACCTCGGCGACGACGCCGCTCGAGTGCGGGCCAACATCGAGCTCGGACTCGAGCTCTCGTCCGGCGCCGCCGTGAACAGATCCGGCCTTGCAGAGCTCACGCGGTACCGCGACCTCGTGGCTCGAAGCACGGGATCGGGATGGATGGACAACACGACGCTCGTCACGGCCGTCACGCTGATGTCCGACCAAGGCGACCGCGCGATGACGCCGTTGACGGTCTGGGACCTCGCGACGTTCGTGCGAGCCGTCGTCAGCTACGAGCGCATCTACCACCACGCCCATCCGCTGGTCGACGACCGGGCGATCAACCGGCAACTCGGTCGAGACGTGCTGCACGCCATCCCGCTGCCGCCCGAGGCGCCCGCGGGCTCGCGTCTGCCCGACCCGTGGGAGGGGTCCCATCGCTTCATGTGCGAGCTCTGGGAAGCCGCTCACCACCGGCTCAGGCGCCTCTCCGCCAGCGCGGACCGACAGACGCTCGACGGCCAGGAGCTGCGCGCGGTGCGCGACGGCTGGCGCCGCGCGCTGAAGCTCGACCTCAGCACGGAGGAGCTCACCGACTGGAGCGACGCCGGGACGCGGTGGACCTCGCCGTCGGACCGGCTGCTGCGCGAGATCGTCGAAGGGACCAGCGTCGAGGACACGCTCGCCGATCTGGGCCCGGACGCGCCCTCGATCAAGCTCGCGAGAAAGCGCACCAAGCTCGGACTGCCCTACCGCGGCATCGGCGCGACGCTCACCGACCTCAACCTGCGCGCGTACATCAACCAGAGCCTCGCGGACTTCTTCGAGCTGCCGTACCTGTGCGGCGCCGCGCGGGTGCCGTTCCGCAAGCACCTCTACGATCGCGCCGTCGCCGTCCAGCACCGTCTCACGACGCTCGACGTGATCGACGATCGCTACGGAGAGCTCGCCGCCGGCGTCCAGCTTCGCCTGCCCCTGTTCCTCGCGACCGCGCTGCCCGGGGCGAAGCGACGCGAGGACCTCTGGGCGGCGATCGCGCGGCTGCGCGACGACGCCCGGCCCTATCGCGCGGCGCGCGGCGACCTGGACGCGGCGTTGGCGCGACGGGACGTCAAGGAGGTCGCACGCGTCAGCAAGGCACTCTCCACCAGCGTCGACAGCGTGCTCGAGGTCGTGGGCGAAGCATCCGTGCGCGCAGCCGTCGCGGCCGTGGAGCAGATCGCCAAAGGCGACGTCACCGGCATCTCCGCCGCGGTCGCGGGCGCCGAGGCGGCCGGGCGAAGACTGCTCGACTCGTCCGTGAGCACGCGGCTCATGTGGCGACTGCGCCGGCCCTATCTGCTGTGGATGAGCAACGTCGTCGACGAGGCGCAGCGACTGACCGAGGCGCTGCCTGACCTTCAACGGCTCTGGCGGATCCCGGAGATGCAGCTCTCGACCTTCGCCGCCCGCTTCCAGGACATGGCCGCGCTCCAGCATCTCTGACGCGGAACGCCCTCGCACGGACGTCGCACACGCGCGCTCGGCACGGCGGAATCCGAGCGCGACGCGAATGGGAGACTTCTCCGCGTCCTCCCCGTTGCAGCCGGCGGAGGATGTCATGGAACCAGCTTCGATCAGTCCGCCCGCGGCATGAGCTACGACGAGGTCGCGGCGGCGCTGACGCTCACGCTCCCGAGCGTCAAGTCGACCCTCACGCGCGCGCGGATGTCGCTGACGACCGCCGCGCAGGCGCGAAGCTGCTCGGCGGCGCGACGCTGCTCGGCGGCGGCGCAGGCGCGGCCGTGTCGATCGGCGTGGGAGGCGCGACCGCCGGGGGCGGCCTGCTCGGCCTCACCGGCGGCCAGGTCGCCGTGCGCGACGCGGCGAGCGCGATCGGCATCGGCGGCGGCCTCGCCGCGCTCGACGGGGGATCCCATCCTTCCCGGCACCCGCACCCGCCACAGCGGGTGCTCGCCTCGGCGCGCGCGGCAGCCACGCAGGCGCCGCGTCTGCGGGCGGCGCCGAGGCCGCCGGGAAGGCCCCGTCCCGCACGCGCGGTGGGCCGGCCGGACGCGCGGCCGACCCGCCGCGCCGCGGCGACGCCGCAGCCGTCCTCGACCGTGGAGCCGCGGCTCGCGCAGATCGGGTCGTTCCGCCTCATGTGGCACGAGGGGGCGCTCGGCCCCACCGGGCTGAGGAGCGGAGCCGGCGCCGCGAGGTGCGCTCGCGGAACCCCTCCCTCTTCCCGGAGGCGACGCGGTCGAGGTGCCGGTCGTGCGCCCGCACGTCGAGCGCCGACGCCGCGGCGGCCACGGCGTGCTCGCGGTCGTGTGGCACGAGCACCGCCTCCCGGCCATGATGGGCCTGTGCTCCGTGCTCGTCTTCGGCGCGATCCTCGCGCTCACGACGGGCTCGTGGTGGTTCCTGGCGCTCGCGGTCGCGCTCGACCTGCTCGGCCGAGCAGACGGACCGGGCCGTAGCCGTTTCAGGCGCCCGCCCGCGGGTACGCCGTTCGCATGGCGGTGCGCCCGCGGATCCCCGGCTTCCTGCGCCAGCTCGGCGGCGATCCGCTCGGCCTCGGGAGAGCGGCGCAGTCGCGCAGAAGCGCACGGCTGACCCCCCGCACGCGGACGGCCGACCGCGTCGTGCAGTCGATCTGCCCCTACTGCGCGGTCGGCTGCGGCCAGAAGGTCTACGTCAAGGACGAGCGAGTCGTCCAGATCGAGGGCGACCCCGACTCGCCGATCTCGCGCGGACGGCTGTGCCCGAAGGGCGCCGCCTCGGAGGCGTACGTCAACTCGCCCGTGCGCGAGTACGAGGTCAAGTACCGCCGGCCGTACGGCACGAGATGGGAGTCGCTCGAGCTCGAGCGGGCGATGGACATGATCGCCGAGCGCTTCCTCAGAACGCGCGCGCAGACGTGGGAGGACGCCGACGAGGACGGCAAGCCGCTGCGGCGCACGCTCGGCCTCGCGGTGCTCGGCGGCGCGACGCTCGACAGCGAGGAGAACTACCTGATGAAGAAGTTCTTCTCCGCCGCGGGCGCGGTGTCGATCGAGAACCAGGCCCGCATATGACACAGCTCGACGGTCCCCGGTCTGGGGACCTCGTTCGGGCGCGGCGGCGCCACCACGTTCCAGCAGGACCTCCAGAACGCCGACGCGATCCTGATCATGGGCTCGAATATGGCCGAGCAGCACCCGGTCGGCTTCCAGTGGGTCGTGGAGGCGAAGGAGCGGGGCGCGACGATCATGCACGTGGATCCGCGCTTCACGCGCACGAGCGCGGTCGCCGACATGCACGTGCCGCTGCGGCCCGGCACCGACATCGCGTTCCTCGGCGGCGTCATCAATTACATCCTGAGCAACGACCGCCAGTTCACCGAGTACGTGCGCCACTTCACGAACGCGCGCGTGATCATCAAGGACGACTTCAGAGACCCGGACGAGCTTGACGGCTTCTTCTCCGGCTGGGAAGCGCAGGACGGCGTCTACAGAATCTCCACGTGGGGCTACGCCGGCACCGACGGCGAGCTGCCGGCCGGCAAGAAGGAGCAGACCGGCGACGTCTCCGGCGACCAGGCGCACGGCGCGCACGGCATGAGACTCGAGCACGGCGAGCCGCCGGAGGAGGACTGGACGCTCGAGCACCCCAACTGCGTCCTCCAGATCCTCAAGCGCCACTACGCGCGCTACACGCCCGAGATGGTCGAGCAGGTGTGCGGCGTCCCGCGCGAGAAGCTCCTGCGAGTCGCGGAGACGCTGTGCCGCAACTCGGGGCGCGAGCGGACGTCGGCGATCTGCTACGCGGTCGGCTGGACGCAGCACACGCACGGCGTGCAGAACATCCGCGCCGCCTCGATCATCCAACTGCTGCTCGGCAACGTCGGCCGCCCCGGCGGCGGCATCCTCGCGCTGCGCGGCCACGCGAACATCCAGGGCTCGACCGACATCCCGACGCTCTACGACATCCTGCCCGGCTACATCCCGATGCCGCACCCCGACGCGGGCGACTCGCTGGACGAGTTCGTCGAGAGAAACGGGCCGGACACCGGCGCGTGGGGCGACCTCAGAAAGTACTTCGTCAGCCTGCTGAAGGCGTGGTGGGGCGAGCACGCGACGCCGGAGAATCAATTCGCGTTCCCCTACCTGCCGCGCATCAACGGCGACCACTCGCACTATCCGATGATGATGCGGATGATCGACGGGCTCACGAGAGGGTTCATCGTGATCGGACAGAATCCGGCCGTCGGCTCCGCCAACTCGGGCTTGCAGCGCAAGGCGCTCGCGAATCTCGAGTGGCTCGTCGTGCGCGACACGAACGAGATCGAGACGGCCGCCTTCTGGTACGACTCGCCCGAGATCGAGGCCGGCGAGACCTCGCCCGAGCAGATCGGCACCGAGGTCTTCTTCCTGCCGGCGGCCGCCCACACCGAGAAGGACGGCACGTTCACGAACACCCAACGGCTCCTGCAATGGCACTTCAAGGCGGTCGAGCCGCCGCGGGACTGCCGCTCGGACCTGTGGTTCACCTACCACCTCGCCCGCCGCGTGCGCGAGCGCTTGAAGGACTCGACGCTCGAGCGCGACCGCCCGCTCCAGCAGCTCACGTGGGACTACCCGGTGCAGGGGCCGCAGGACGAGCCCGACGCCGAGACGATCATGCAGGAGGTCAACGGCCGCCACGCCGACGGGAGCTTCGTCTCCAGATACCAGGAGCTCAGAGACGACGGCTCGACGACGTGCGGCTCCTGGATCCACGCCGGCATCTACAGAGACGGCGAGAACCAGGCCGCGCGCAAGAAGCCGGGCGGCGAGCAGAGCTGGATCGCGCCCGAGTGGGGCTGGGCGTGGCCCAGCAACCGCCGCATCCTCTACAACCGCGCGTCCGCCGACCCCGACGGCAGACCGTGGTCCGAGCGCAAGCGATACGTCTGGTGGGACGCCGACGAAGGCAGATGGACGTCGCTCGGCGACGACCCGGACTTCGTGCCCGACAAGGCGCCGGACTACGAGCCGCCGGAGGGCGCGAAGGCGATGGACGCGATCACGGGCAGATCGCCGTTCATCCTGCACCCCGACGGGCTCGGCTGGCTCTACGCGCCGACCGGCCTCGTCGACGGACCGCTGCCGACCCACTACGAGCCGCACGAGTCGCCCTTCCCGAACCTGCTCTACGCGCAGCGCGCCGACCCGACGCGCCAGACGTTCGCGCGCCCGGAGAACCCGTACAACCCCTCCGACGTGCAGCCGGGCGCCGAGGTCTTCCCGTTCGCGATGACGACCTACCGGCTGACGGAGCATCACACCGCCGGCGGGATGAGCCGCAACGTGCCCTACCTGGCGGAGCTGCAGCCGGAGATGTTCTGCGAGGTCAGCCCGGCGCTCGCGGCCGAGCGCGGCCTGGAGCACGGCGACTGGGCGACGATCGTGACGAGCCGCACGGCGATCGAGGCGCGCGTGCTGGTGACCGACCGGATCAAGCCGCTCACCGTCGCCGGCCGCGTGGTCCACCAGGTCGGCCTGCCCTACCACTGGGGCCGCAAGGGGCTCGTCAAGGGCGACGCGGCGAACGAGCTGCTGCCGCTCGTGCTCGACCTCAACGTGCACATCTCCGAGTACAAGGTCGCCACGTGCGACATCCGGCCGGGGCGGCGGCCGCGCGGGCCGGCGCTGAGAGCGTTCGTGGAGGAGTACCGCCGCCGCGCCGGCGTCGTGCCCGGCGAGCGCTCGCGCGAGGACATGGCCGGCCGCGCCGAGGGAGGGTCGGCGGCGTGAGCGCGCTCGAGGTTCGCACCTACGACCCGTCCGAGGCGAGACCGCGCGTCGGCTTCTTCACCGACACCTCGCTGTGCATCGGCTGCAAGGCATGCGAGGTCGCCTGCAAGGAGTGGAACCGCGTGCCGGAGTCGCCGCAGGGCTTCACCGGCAACTCGTACGACAACTCGATCGACCTCGGCGCGAACCGCTGGCGCCACGTCGCGTTCGTCGAGCAGCGCAAG
>Ga0070714_100001723_pt1 | contig 15936 bp, 13 predicted proteins | sample LARL83metaG_FD_65450 | JGI IMG/M metagenome (GOLD analysis project Ga0070714, IMG submission 65450) | Corn, switchgrass and miscanthus rhizosphere microbial communities from Kellogg Biological Station, Michigan, USA - LAR L8-3 metaG | ecosystem: Host-associated > Plants > Roots > Rhizosphere ...
TTACAAAGTTCAGTGCCTGGTTCACAACACGATGAATGGCGTGGTCCACGTTCTGGATGCGTCGTTACCGCTGCCCCACAACCAATCTTTCTACGATGCCGAGGCCATGAGGGAAGCGCGCAACCTGCTCACCGATAACGACGGTGCGATGAGTGCGGACATGAAGGGGATAAACAGTGCATCGGCCGCTTCGCCCAAGAGCATGAAAATGTCGCATTCGATGGACTCCATTTCCATCCGAGTGTTAGCGGAGGAGAAACGGCATTCCGCGGCGAGCGCAAAAATAGCGGCCTCCTCGCAAAACGCTGCGGAGCCTTCGGCACGCGTCACCGCTGGAGTAGGAGAAATCGCTTCGACTCCCGGAGGATTGCAAACCAATTCGCTGGTCAGGTTCGTCAAAGGCACGGTGCAGATTCATGCCGGACAGACAGTCGAGTGGGGCAACTCTGACCCGCAAGAGCCGCATACCATCACGTTTGGCACGGAACCGGAGGACCTGTTCGATCCTTCGCCGAATGTAACGGTCGATCCGGATGGAGGACTGCGAGCGGTGTTGAACTCGCCCAGCGACAGCGTGCACTCGGGGTTCATCCTGCAGGCGTTGGACGATCAGCCAGGAATGCCGGTGAATTCGAATCCTAACAACTCAATTGCGCTGAACCACACGCGGTTTCGGGTGACATTCATGGCGCCGGGGACTTACAACTACCTTTGCGCCTTGCACGACGGACTCGGAATGGTTGGACAGGTAGTGGTGGTCCCGTAGAAGGCACAACTATTCATAAGTACGAGCCCCGCTGAGCAGCGGGGCTTTTGCTTTGTATAACAGACTAACCTCAGCGGCTAAAGCCGGCACCTCTCTTCAGGATTGAATCGCAGCGGTAAACCGCTGCGCCACCCAAAACACATTATGCAGGCGTGCGTGGTTCCCGGCCTCTTTCCTGCCTCTGTCATCCTGAGCGAAGTTGGCGTTCGCGAAGCGGACGCCAACACAGTCGAAGGACCTGCTGTGTGCTTTGCATCAGAAATCGCGATGCAGGGAATTCTCCTAGCGCAGACCGCATCGAGAAAATGCCTCGCGGCGATGCTGGTCCGGCCGAGCAGTGCAGGGGCCCTTCGACTCTGTAAGTGCTTCGCGAAGCGAAGCACTTACTCCGCTCAGAGCCTGCCCTGAGCATGCCGAAGGGATGACAGTGGGTGGGGGAAGTGGCACTGCCAAAGGCAAAGTCCGTTACTACATTACGGGTCCGCGCGAAGAGAAACCGATAACGTCCCTCGCCATCGAGGTCGGCAAGCAGCTCTGATCGCGCCGCGAGCCATGTTTCTGGTACTACCACCTTTGGCCTTTGCCGGGTCCCCCGCCCCTTTGCACCACCACAGCCGGGCGCCCCATGTCTCGCGGTTTTCGAGACCCTCCGACCACGCTCAGGGGAGGCTACCGGAATAACAACGCCTGCACAAAGTGTCTTATTCAAAGAGGTGGGTGCTTCCATCAGTTTGGCGAGGAAGCATATAATCCAATCGAACAGATCGCGGGAGTTGAAGGCGCGATCAAATCGGTTACTCAGACAGCAGGATGGCTTGCCGGGACGATTCATGCAGGTCTTAGAGGTTTGACCGTACCTATGAGGTCCAGCATAGTACGCGGAATGCTTAAAGCTGGTGAAGGTTCGGGCGAAATCCTTACTCTATTTCTAATGGATTTTGAAGAGGGAGTAGCACTTTATAACGAGATCAAGAGCTTGCGGAATGGTGAATGCCAGTAGGACTCATCAATCGATGGGTGTGGTACGTCCTTATCAGCTTATCGATTGTTGCGGCTATTGTGTTTTTGGCCTTCAATTTAGAAGGCTCCCTCACTAGCGCCGCCCATAACTGGATTCGTCTAACAATATTTACAGTCGTTGTTTTCGGGATTCTCCTACAATCGGCTTGGAAATACACACGATTCGCAAAATTCTGGCTTCTTTACTTCTCGCTTGCAGCTGTACATTGCGCTGTGTTTATTCCACTCTTTTCTAAAGAGAGATGGCCCACCTTAGCCATGGGTTTGCTGGGGTCTGCGGAAACCATGGGACTAGTCGGCATCACTCTGTGGTGGATGCGCAGCGAACACAAGAAGCGTAGCCCTGGTGACCACGATGATCTCACCTGAATTGGCGGGTTGAGTGAGAGCACCAAAGGACAAGAGTCATGGAATTGCGAGATTCGTCCCACGACCAACACCTTACCATCCCCTGGTCTGCAGCATCTGGGCTTCGTCCATGGTGCTGACGGCGAGGCCTTTCATCGAGCTGGGCACGTCTTCCGACACCTCAAGTAAGACTTTAGGGTCGTTGTAGTGCGTCGTAGCGCGGACGATGGCGCGGGCGCGGCGCTCGGCTTCGGCGAGAGGGGCGAAGGCGCAGGTGTCGTCGTAAGGATGGTTCGAAACCGAATGCGTGCACGAGGTGCGCTGGCCCATGAAAATCCCTGAGCCGACGAACACGGCTTCGGCGCCGAGCTGCATCACGAGAGACGCGTCGGCGGGCGTGGCGATGCCTCCGGCGGAGAAGTTCGGCACGGGCAGCTTCCCTTCCTTCGCGACCAGCTTCACCAGTTCATATGGCGCCTGCAGCTCTTTGGCTTTGGCGTAGAGCTCCTGCTCGCTGAGCACAGTGAGAAGCTTCATGTCCAGGACGATCTGGCGCATGTGCTTGACGGCGTGCACGACGTCTCCGGTGCCGGCCTCGCCCTTGGTGCGGATCATCGCAGCGCCTTCGGCAATGCGGCGGAGAGCTTCCCCGAGATTGCGCGCACCGCAAACGAACGGAACCTTGAAGGCGTGCTTATCCACGTGGTGGGCTTCATCGGCGGGAGTGAGCACCTCGGATTCGTCGATGTAGTCCACGCCCAGCTCTTCGAGAATTTGTGCCTCAGCGAAGTGGCCGATGCGGCACTTGGCCATTACTGGAATGGAGACGGCGGACATGATCTCGCGAATCTTTTTGGGCGAGGCCATGCGGGCAACGCCGCCTTCGGCGCGGATTTGCGCGGGCACACGCTCGAGCGCCATGACGGAGACGGCGCCAGACTTCTCGGCGATCTCGGCTTGCTTGGCGTCGGTGACATCCATGATGACGCCGCCCTTGAGCATTTCGGCGAGGCCGGTCTTGAGGCGAAGGCTGGTGGAATTTCCGTTGTTCTGGGACATAGGTGGACTCTTTTCGGATAAGCGCGAGACGCGCTGGGATCTGGTTCTATTCTACAGCTTAGAGAAGCTTTCACCACCCATTCGACTCCTTCGCTTTCGCTCAGTCCCTCAGGGCAGGCTCCATTCGACTCCTTCGCTGCGCTCAGTCGCTCAGGGCAGGCTTCGGACACTAAGACCCGCGAAGGAAGAGAAAAGCAAGACCTTTACCACAGAGGACACTGGGGTCCACGGAGGGACGCCACAGAGGAAAGGCTCTTAACCGCAAAGTGCGCAAAGGACGCAAAGTGTGCAAAGTGCGCGAAACGGCTAGGGGCGTTTAGGAGTGGAGTGAGGATTAGCGCTTTCGGCTTTGAGCGCGATTTCGATGCAATTGCGTCCGTTTTCTTTGGCGGCGTAGAGGGCCTGGTCGGCGGCATGCAAGAGCGACTCGACATCGCGGAAATCGGGGCGATAGGCGGCAACGCCGATGCTGCAGGTCACGGTCAGTTCAAGGTTGCCGCAGATGAAAGGCCGCTCACATAGGTCGCGGTGCAGGACGCGAACGCGCTCGGCGCCCTCGTCGGAGAGGCCGGGCATGATGATGAGGAATTCTTCCCCACCGAAGCGGCCGGCGTGATCGTATGGACGGAGATTGTGACTCAGGCGACGGGCAAATTCGCGCAGCACTTCGTCCCCGATCAGATGGCCGTGGGTATCGTTCACGTCCTTGAAGTGGTCGAGGTCGGCGAGCATGACTACGAAGGGCGTCTTCTCGCGCTCGGTCTGGCGCATCTGTTGCTCGACGATCTGGTAAATGGCCGCTCGGTTCATCAAACCGGTAAGGGAGTCGTGAGCGGCCTGCTGCGCGAGGGCAGCCTTGGCTTCGAGTAACTCAACTTTTTCGGCTTCCAGCTCGCGGGTACGCATTCTGACTAAGTGCTTGAGCTCATTCTGCCGGCGAAGCATGAAACGATGGGCCCAGAGCCAACCGAGAAGAATGAATCCGACGATCGCGACACCGGCGGCAACTTTGAAAGTTACTGTCTGGTAGTAATGCGGCGTCAGATAGAAATGGACTTCGGTTTCGCTGTGTGAGTGGATACCGTCGAGCGCTGTAGCTTCGACGAGGAATGAGTAATTACCCGGCGGCAGGTTTGTGTAATAAGCAACCGTGCGACTGTCGGCGTTAACCCAACTTCGGTCGAAACCTTCCAGCTTGTATCTGTAGTGAACGCGGCCTGCGCCTGCGAAGTACGGCGCGACATAGTGAAATTCAACTTCGTGGCCGCCGGCAGGAAGGCGGAGCTCGTCAGTTGGAACGAATTTTTGCTTCTCGGCCAGGATTTCTTCAATCTGAATGTGCAGCGGTTGCGTACCGGCGCCGACATGGCGAGGATCGACTTTCACCACTCCTGCAACTGTGACGAACCAGAGATTTCCGTCGCGGTCCTTCCAGCCTGAGGGAGAACTGCCTCCGTTGCACTCAGCACTGCGCATGCCGTCCTGATCGGTGAACACGGTAGGCGTCACCGCGGCAAGCCGGCCATCAGCGAAGTCGTTCAGCTGCTGTTTGGAAACGCGGAAGATGCCCTTGTTGGTGGAAATCCAAAGATAGCCAAAGTCGTCTTCGAGAATGGCGAGAGGGTTGTGGTCGAACAGCCCTGCTTGTGCGGTGTATTGCGTGAACTTGCCGTCCTTGAAGCGATTGAGGCCGACTGAGCCGACCCAGAGTGTGCCCTCAGCATCCTCATAAAGTGAAATCACCTGATCGGATGAAAGGCCTTGTTTGGATGTGTAATTAGTGAACTGGCCATTTCGGAAATAGCTGAGTGCACCGAGCGTCCCGACCCAAAGCCCGCCGCGCCTGCTGGGGATGATGGTCTGAACGTTGTTATTCGAGAGCCCGCCGCCATTGGAAAGTACGGTGTACTTGCCATCACGAAGTTGAATCAGGCCTTCGGTTCGTGTTCCAAAGAAGAATGTGCCTGAGGAATCCTCGTAAATGGCGTGGACCTGGTCGTGATATGGAAATTTTCCCGGTGCGCCGACGAGTTTTCCATCCACCAGGCGCGCGACCCCGGAATCTTTTCCGAGCCAGATCGTGCCGTCCTGCGCCTCGAATACGGAGCCGACCGTATTGTCGGTGAAGCCACGACTCGTTGAGTAAACAGATATCTTGCCGTCTTTGAGGCGGTCCACGCCGGCGGACTGCGTGCCGATCCAAATGCTGGAGTCGCGGCCTTGGGTAACGCTCCAGACCACATTTTGAGAGAGGCCTTCTGGTTTGCCGAAGGGCGTAAACATCGTGTCACGAAAAACTTCCAGACCTCCGCCGAACACTCCCACCCAAAGATTGCCCGCGCGATCTTCAAAAAAGCTTTTGACCTCTACGCCCGAGAGGCCGTCATTGACGGAATAGCGAAGGATCCCGTCTTTATTGACCCGCAGGAGACCGTCGCCCAAGCCTACCCAGAGATTGCGATCGCGGTCTTCGAGCAGCGCCGTGATTTCCGAGTGCGCAGCCTGCGGTCCAAGGACGTAGGGCTCAGGCTTGTAATCATGAATTCGGTACAGGCCCGCGCTGGTTGCGGCCCACACCGATCCGTCTGCGGATTGCAACATCACGCGCACCGCCTTGTCGCCGAGCAGAGTACGGCGGGGCGCACGATTTCCGGGCGGCGGCACAATCATCAGGCCCAGATCAGCAGCGATCCAGAGTTCGCCGGACCTGGTGTGCAGAACGTCGCGCGGAAAATGAGGGACGGATCGCTGAAGCCATGGGTCCGCTTCGAACCGGTTGTCGCGAAATTCGGTGACACCATGAGCCGTTGTGACCCAAACCGTGCCGCCCGCGCTCGACCAGAGGTCGCGAATGTTGTCGCTGGGCAAGCCGTCCTGAGTGGTGAAAGTCGAAAACTGGCCATCTTTGAGGCGAGCGAGGCCGCTCTCGGTGCCGATCCATAAGCTGCCATCCGGCGCTTCAGTCAATGCTTGAATGCGATTGTTGGGCAGCGGCGAATTGCGGTGATCGAAGACGGTGAAAGTCACACCATCAAACCGGGCAAGGCCTTCTTCGCTGCCAACCCAGACATAGCCGTCCCGAGTCTGCAGGATGGCCATGACATCGGCTTCGGGGAGGCCGTTCTTCGTGGTCCAAACTTCATGAGCGTACTGGGCTATGGTTTTTTGCGGATCGAGGGACCGGGCGGGGACGGCTGCCAAAATGGCGAACAGCAGCACCATCGCGCTTGTGACAGCGCGCGCGCGGAACCGATGATGGCACGACTTCGGCATAAAGGTTAGCGACACAATCCCTTGTTCTTGAGTTTGCCAGAAGGAACATGAAGATCGCTGTTACCGGCGGTAACCACAGTAACCCGGGATGTGACTAAATCCCGGAAAATCAAGGGGAGAACGTCCTAAGCGCGAATCATTGGAGGTTGGGGACGGTCAATTCCGGTGCTGAGGCGGCCGCTTTACGACGGGGACGCCAGTTCACTTGCTCCAGGGGACCGACGATGAACACCCAGGCAATGAAGCCCAAAATAAGGACAGCAACCGTTACCGCAAACGCGGCGAGGAAGCTACCGGTTTTGTCGACGACGAAGCCGGTGAGGATGGGACCGACGAGTCCGGCGAAGTTGCCGATCCCATTTTGCAGGCCAGTCCATTTTCCAGCGGCCTCGGGCCCGGCGAGAGTCTGGGCATACGCAAAGACGCCGACGCCCATCATGCCGCAGCCGACACCGGCAGCGAGGAGCCATCCGAAATACGTGTGCGGGCCAGCCAGGGCGCAACCCGCCGTTGCGACGATTGCGATGGCATTGCCGATGCCCATCACGCCTTTACGAACCAGCGTTGCCGAACCGCCGCGGCGCATCCAGAAGTCCGCGAGCCAGCCGCTGACTCCAGCGGAAGTTGCGTCCGTCAGGTAGTAAATACCAGCGGCCTTTACCATTTCGTGCGGCGAAAGCCCGCGTGCACGCACCAGGTACGTGGGGAGCCAGGTGAGCATGAAGTAGAAAAGATAGTTGACTGAGATGTGCCCGATCGAAGCACCCCAGAACGAACGCTGCGAGATGATCGCGAAGGTGTCGGGTCCGGCGTACGTGCCCGATTGTGCATGCTTGCGTTCCGGCCTCCATTTCAGCCAGGCGGGAATCCAAAGCAGGCCGATCAACCCTAGCGCGATGAACACGGGACGCCAGCCGTACTTAACGATCATGGGACCGGCGGCAAAGGTGCCGATCGCGGGACCTAGCCGAATGCCCGCCATGAGAAGGCCGTTGGCAAATCCGCGCTCCTGTTCGGGCAAGTTGTAAGCGAGGATCTTCGAGCAGCATGGAAACGCAACCGACTCGCCGATTCCGAGAAGGAGGCGGATGCCGAGAAGCATGGCAAAGCCGTGAAGCAGCCCGGTCACACCGGTGGAGACGGTCCACAGGGCGTATCCAACGACAATGACATAGGTGACCTCGAAGCGGTCGACGAGCCATCCCACAACAAACTGCATGGCCATGTAAGACCAGAAGAATGCGCCGAGGAGAATCCCCAGTCGAGAGTTGGAAAGACCGAGTTCGGTTTGCACCGAAAGCGCAGCAAGGGAAAGGTTGCCGCGATCCACATAGTTGATGAGAACGCAAACGGCAAGCAGGGCAAGTGCCGGCGCGAACGATCGTTGCGCACGGGGATGGTTGGCAGCCGAGGCCATAGGAGTTCGCCCGAGGCATTCTGCGCGTCAGGAGGCGTGCTTGGCAAGAGCTTCGTGAGAAGGCGGCCCCAAAAAGCTTCACCGCAGAGGAACGCAGACGTACACGGAGGAGCGCCACAGAGTAAGACTCGCATCATTTGAATGTCAGCTGATCAGGTGGCGGAAAACGGCGTGGCGGAGATGGCCACTCTTGGTAGGTTCGACAAACTCCAGTTTGCGCCGGCGTTCCGGCTTCACCCAGACTCAGTCTTTCATCTTCTCGGTGGTGAGGCCGTGCCCGGAAACGTTCGGCTCGGGAAGATTCACAAACGGGCACTTGGATGTAGCCGGACGGCTTGAGTTCTTTGAAGACGTCAACGCGCTTCACGTAGTTGAGTCCTTTCCACGATACTTACGATGATGTCGAAGAGTTGACGCCTCTGGCCACCTATCCGCCAATAATCGATCACACCATAGCCGCCCTGTTTGATCTCGTAGAACCAACCGTCGCCTTCGGGGCGTTTTGGAACGCGACGACACTCCATCGGCTCGATAAGTCGGGGACGCAGCTTGAAATTACGGATTCCGCGCTGAACCATGGGAGATAGATGCGAGCATTCCCGAAGTTATCTGGATTGAAACGGCAGGCTTGTTCCACATTCCTTGTCGTCCTAAAATCGTGCAAGGAATTTTGTTCGCGGGCTAATGAAAGGCATTTGCGGTTGTGGGCAGCAATGCTTCGTTTCAGACCTTCCACCTCATTGAGGAGACATCGTGATCGAGCAAAAGATCAATGAATTTTTTGGCGATGGTGAGTCAACTGGTTTTGGCACGGGCTGGTGGAGCGGAATCTTATCGGCCTTCTTCGGATCTTCAGCCTTCGGGGCGGTTTTGTGTCTGCACTTCCCGCAGCTGCTGACATCTCCTGAGTTGCGTTCGCACTACCCGATGCGCATCATTCGGCTGACGATTGAGTGCCTGATAGTCGGCGCACTGCTATTCGGAATCACTTCTTCGATTTTGCGCAGGAAAAAGACTCTCGCATTTACGGGCATGCTGCTTGCCACTGTGGCAACACTTTTGGGAGGTTCCAGCGTCCGCATCAACGAAAACCTCCGGAACGGGCCAGCGATCGGCCTGGACTGGTTTGTGCTCGATATGCTGTTGATGGCGCTGATCTACGTGCCGCTCGAAAGACTGTGGCCGCAATACCCAGAGCAGGGGACGTTCCGTAAGCAGTGGACACTCGACGTCGTTTATTTCATGTCCACCCACCTGCCGATCCAGATCTTGTCGTTCCTGGTTTTATTGCCTGCGACCCAGGCGGTGAAGTACTTAGGGGTTCCGTCCCTCCAACATTTCATCGTGCGCCTGCCCTGGCTTCTGCAATTCTTTCTTGCGGTTGTCATTGCGGACCTGGCCGAATATTTCGTTCATTTGGCTTTGCACAAAGTGCCGTTTTTATGGCGCTTTCACGCCATTCATCACTCTTCCAAAGCGCTGGATTGGATCGCGGGATCACGTTCTCACTTTGTGGACGACACGCTCGTACGCGGATTTATTCTCGTTCCCCTGATGTTCGGGTTTTCGCAGGCGATCATATTTGCATACTTAATCTTTGTGACTCTTCACGCCACGTGGACTCATTGCAATTTCGGCCCGAATGCGAAATGGATCGAGCAATATCTGGTGATGCCCCGCTATCATCACTGGCACCATACCTCCCAGAAAGAGGGGATCGACAAGAACTTCGCCATCCATTTTCCGTGGATCGATAAACTTTTCGGGACGTATTACTATCCTGACCAGTGGCCGGAGAAGTATGGCCTGGACGGAGAAGAAATTTCGTCCGGATTCTGGGGGCAAACGATCGAAGCGTTCACTCCAAGGAAGAAGAGCGCCTTAGAAACCTAGGGCTGCGAGCGGAACGTCCTCAGGGATCTTTTCACCTCTGGTTGTGGCCTTCACCAAGCCCAAAGACTTCATCACCTTCACTGTCAGAAATCCAAAATCGTATTCCGATTCGAGGTGGCTGAGCCGTAACAGCCCCGGGTAGTGATGGTGATTGTTTTGCAGGCAGGCGCTAAACGTCGCTGTTACCGGCAACCATTCGCCAATGTTCATGGCATTGTCGTCGTCGCGATAGCGCCGGTATCCGAAATCTCGCGTGTGGGTCCAGTAGTTTTGGATCATGTTGACCCAGAGCGCGAAAATCCGCATCCCAAACCACATGACCAGCGCAAACTTTAAGCTTCCAGCCAGTTTCCACAGCAGATAGAAACTGAACGACTGCGTAACGATTGCGAAAATGGGGTGAGCCATGATCCGAAAAGATCGCGACTTCAGAACATTGTCAGTCGCCAGATTTTCCTGGCAGCGATACGGCAACACACAGAGGACCATGGTGCGGAAAAAACCGTCGCCTGCAACTTTATTGGGATCGCCATCGTGGTCGGCGTTTTTGTGGTGCAAGCGGTGTCGATTGACCCAGGCGATCGGATCGACATATATCCCAAAAACGTTGTTGATGACGCTGACGAACTTAATGAACCACTCTTTGTAGTCAAGCGAGCGGTGCGCAATTCCCAGATGAAGAACATCGGCCAGATACAAACCGGCAACAAACCAGCAAAAGACAAAATACGCTGCACCGATTAGCAGCCCCATCCAGTGCCCTCGCTGAGCTGGTGCAGAATACATGCAAGCCAGGAGGTAGAGAAGGATTATCAAATAGCCGAGTGCGTTATAACTTTTCACAAAGCCCCCGCGTGGGATAGTTCAAGCCCTGAAATTTCCGATGATTCAAGCAGAAATCAGATTTTGTTTCAAGTAACAACTGAGGAAGCTCGCCATCTAAAGCTGTGCGAAGTCTGGCTTCCGTTCTATGCTTGGCTGAAGACCAAGGCTCCGACCCCTCCATTTCGTTTACACTGCAAGCGTGATTGCGGAAATCATTGCCGTCGGCTCGGAACTGCTCACACCTTTCCGGCAGGACACGAACTCCCTGTATCTCACCGAAAAGCTGAATTCGATTGGCGTCGAAGTAGGGTTCAAGACGATTGTCGGCGATGCGATGAAGGATCTGGTGCGCGTCGCGACGAGTGCCCTGGCTCGCGCTGACATTCTCATCTTCAGCGGAGGCCTGGGTCCGACGGAAGATGACCTCACGCGCGAGGCGGTAGCAGAGACTCTAGGACTTCAACTGCGCCGAAATCCCGAACTGGTGGCCGCGATTGAGCGAAGGTTCGCGGAGCACGGCTGGAAGATGTCCGCTAACAACATCAAGCAGGCGGATGTGATCCAGGGCGCGACCATCCTGGCGAATTCGAACGGCACCGCCCCAGGACAATGGATCAGCGGGCGATCCGATGGAAAAGAAAAGATCATCGTTCTGCTGCCCGGCCCCCCCCACGAACTCAAGGCGCTGTTTGAGGGCGCAGTCCTCGAGCGGCTGCGGACGAAGGTGCCGCGGCGGTACATCGCGACACGAGTCCTAAGGATTACGGGAATGGGCGAGTCGGCCTGTGATGCGCGGGTTGCCCCCATCTACAAGCGCTACACCGACGTGAGTACAACCATTCTGGCTGCGCCGGGAGAAATTCAGCTCCACTTGCGGGCGCAGGCGCCCTCGTCAGATGCGGCGCAGCTTCGCGTGGACGATCTCGTCGACAAACTCGAAGCGGAACTAGACAGCGCAGTTTTTTCCGACAATGGCGATTCGCTCGAGCAGATCGTCAGCTACTACCTGCAAATGCGGAGCGCGACGTTGGCGGTAGCGGAGTCGTGCACGGGTGGACTGGTCGCGGAGCGGTTGACCTCTGTCAGCGGGAGTTCGCGCTACTTCATAGGCGGGGTGGTGGCATACTCGAATGATCTGAAGACGAAGCTTGCTGAGGTTCCCGCTGATCTGCTCGAGCATTTCGGGGCGGTGAGCGAGCAAGTTGCGAAGGCACTGGCCGAAGGAATTCGAAACCGCTGCGGAACCAGTTTGGGGCTAGGGATCACGGGCGTTGCCGGCCCCACTGGAGGAACTGCCGAGAGGCCAGTCGGCTTGGTGTATCACGCGCTGGCTAGCGAGTCGGGCACTGAAGTGGTCCAGCGCAACTTCCCTGGCGATCGGCAACGCATCCGGTTTTTCGCATCCCAACAGGCGCTGGATATGGTCAGGCGTAAGCTGATGTAAAGAGGAGTCTGCTGTGATTGAATCATTGAATCATTAAGAGATTGAATCATTGCAAAACTGGTTGCACTGAGTCTTCAATGATTCAATCTCTTAATGATTCAATGATTCAATTCCTCGTATAATCTCCTGTCCCCCTTATGCCGTATTCGACGATCAAACTCGCCTTCGACGGTCGGATTGCGACGATCACGTTCAGCCGTCCGGAGAAGCGGAACGCCCTCAGCGTGCAGATGATCGAAGAGATCATGGCGGCGCTGGCGGAAGTCGAAAAGTCGGAAGCGCTGGTGCTGATCGTGACAGGCGCGGGCAAGGCGTTCTGCGCGGGGATGGACCTGGAAGAACTCAAGTCCCTAACCAGCAAAACACCGTCAGAAAACGTGACGGACTCTGATCGCATGGCGCGATTCTTCCGCGCAATTTATGAATTCCCCAAGCCGACGATTGCCGCTGTGAACGGAGCTGCCATGGCCGGAGGAGCCGGCATCGCGACCATGTGCGACTTCACTTTGGCATTGGCGGAAGCAACGTTCGGGTACACGGAAGTTCGCATCGGTTTTGTTCCCGCGATTGTGTCTTCGATTTTGGTATGGCAGGTCGGCCACAAGACCGCGCGCGATCTCCTGCTTACAGGCAGAGCGTTTGAAGCCGCCGAAGCACAAAGCCTTGGGCTCGTCAACGAGGTTGTCTCCCCGAAGAGCCTCTTACCGCGCGCGCGTGAACTGGCTAAGCAGCTGATGGAAAACAGTCCGGCGGCACTGCGAATGACGAAGAAGTTGCTGAACAATTATTTGGCGAAGTCTCTGAACAAGCAGATCGAGAACGCCGTGCAGGAAAATGCTGCGATTCGCACCACGCCGGAATTCCAGGAAGGCGTGGCCTCGTTCCTGGAAAAGCGCAAACCAAACTGGAGCGGCGGCCAGTGACCGGACGTGTCAGCGAAGTCACAGTTCGCGTGCGCTATGCCGAGACCGATCAGATGGGCGTGGTTTATCACTCCAACCATTTCGTGTGGTTCGAAGTTGGACGAGTCGAATTCTTTCGCCAGCTGGGATTCTCCTATAAAGACATGGAGCAACAGGACGGCTGCCACATCGCCGTAGTCGACGCGCGCTGCCGTTACAAGGCGCCGGCGCGTTACGATGATGAGGTTGTAGTTCGCACACAACTGAAGAATGTGCGCGAGTCCATGGTCCATTTCACCTATGAACTGGTGAGGGCCTCCGATGAATTGCTGCTCGCCGAAGGCGAGACCATGCATGTGGTGATCGATCGCGAGATGAAGAAGACGCCGATTCCGGAGAAGTACATGCAGATATTTAGGACAGCAATATCCGACGCGAAGCGGTGAGCCGCGAGCAGTGAGCGGCGAGGAAGACGGTCGCTCACCGCTCGCTGCTCATTACTCCCAGCTCCTTATGCACGCCCTCCACATCAACGGAAACGACCTCACGCTGGAGAACGTCCGCGAAATTGCGGTCGACGGGCGGCCTGTACTGCTCGGGGCGGACGCGAGAGAGGCTGTGAGCCGTTCACGTGCGGTGGTTGATGAGCTCGTTGCCACCAACCAGCTTTCTTACGCGATCACGACTGGCGTCGGCAAACTGAGTGATGTGAGGATTGCGGGCGATCAGATTCGCGAACTGCAGGTGAACCTGGTCCGATCACACGCGGTGGGAGTGGGAGAGCCGCTCTCGATCGCTGAAACGCGCGCGATGATTCTGCTGCGCGCCAATTCCCTTTCCAAGGGACACTCCGGTGTTCGTGCCGTCGTCATAGATACGCTCTGCGAATTGCTGAATCGAGGGGTCACTCCCTGCGTTCCTTCGCAAGGTAGCGTGGGGGCGAGTGGAGACTTAGCGCCCCTAGCGCATCTCGCGCTGGTGCTGGTTGGCGAAGGGGAGTGCCTGGATGCCCATGGCGCGCGGATTCCGGCAGGCGAGGTGCTACGCAAAGCGGATGTCAAACCGCTGGTGCTCGAGGCCAAAGAGGCCGTCTCGCTGATCAACGGGACGCAGGCGATGCTGGCGGTTGGCACGCTCTCGCTGTTGGCAGCTGAAACGCTCATTGATTCCGCCGACGTGATTGGTGCGCTCACCCTCGACGCTCTCCAAGGCACCGATGTCGCGTTCGACGAACGGATTCATCGCGCGCGTCCGCATGCGGGGCAGATCAAGACGGCAGAGAACCTGCGCCGAATGCTGGAAGGCAGCCAGATACGCGAGTCGCACCGCGAGTGCGGACGGGTGCAGGACGCGTATTCGTTGCGCTGCATTCCGCAGGTGCATGGCGCCGTCCGCGACACGCTGGCACATTGCCGCGAGGTGTTCGAGATCGAGGCAAATTCAGCGGTGGATAATCCGCTGGTATTTGGAGCGGATTCGGAGCCAGCCGTTCTCTCCGGCGGCAATTTCCACGGTGAGCCGGTCGCATTCGCGCTTGATTTCCTCGCGATTGCACTGAGCGCTCTGGCCGGAATTTCAGAACGGCGGATCGAGCGCCTGGTCAATCCTGCGCTCAACGAAGGATTGCCTCCCTTTCTGGCTCCCAGCGCGGGATTGAACTCTGGATTCATGATGCCGCAGGTCACCGCGGCAGCGCTGGTGAGCGAAAACAAGGTGCTGGCACATCCGGCATCGGTGGATTCGATCACGACGTCGGGGAATAAGGAAGATTACGTTTCGATGGGAATGACCGCTGCGTTGAAGTTGCGACGGGTGGTCGAGAACACCCGGAACGTTCTGGTGATTGAAGCCATGGCGGCAGCACAGGCGTTGGACCTCATCGCCCCACTTACCACCAGCAAACGCGGACAGAGGGCCTGCGCGGCGATCCGGTCTGTGTCGCCCAAGTTGGAGAAGGACCGCGCGATGTATCAGGATTTCGCAAGAATTGCGGAAGTGATTGCCGCCGGCAAGATTCGAGCAGCGCTGGACTGAGTGTTTCACCATAGAGATGGCGTGTTCGCTGCAACGCTGCAACGCTGTAGCTCTGCGGCTAATGGTTTTAGGAGATCCGATGGCAACGCTTGGCCTCATCGAATACAACGACGCACCGCCGGAAGTGCGGGCTGTCTATGATGACATCATGACGACTCGCAAGACGGATTGGATCAATAATTTCTGGAAGGCGCTAGCCAATGATCCCGCGACGCTGAAGCGCACCTGGGAAGACATCAAGCAGATCATGGCTCCCGGCGCGTTGGATCCGTTGACGAAGGAACTGATCTACGTCGCAGTGAGCGTCAGCAATCAGTGCGGCTATTGCATCGCGTCGCATACAGCGGGCGCTCGCAAGAAAGGTATGACCGACGACATGTTCCGCGAATTGATGGCCGTGGTCGGCATGGCAAACGAGACCAATCGGCTGTCCGCGGGATATCAGGTCGAGATTGATGAGCAGTTTAGGACGTAGTCGTCGGCCGTCGGTTGTCGGTCGTCGGAGCGATCACAGATTGCGGACACCGCTGGGTCTGCGCACGACGTGCGACGCAGGACGTGCGACTCCCCAGGAGATCCTATGGCACACCAATTTTCGACTTCCTACATTGAAGACTCGCTGTCGCTGTTCCGCTATTACAAGAAGCTGGGCGAAGGCGCTCTCGAACAGGTCTCCGATGAGCACCTGTTCGCGACGCTCGATCCGGAGATGAACTCGATCGCGATCATGGTGAAGCACATGACAGGCAATATGCGTTCGCGCTGGACCGACTTCCTCACCAGCGACGGCGAGAAACCGGACCGGAACCGCGACACAGAGTTCGAAGAACCGCCATCCACTCGCGCTGAACTACTAAGAACATGGAACGATGGCTGGGATCGGGTGTTCTCCGCGCTGGAACCGCTCTCCGATTCCGACCTTGGGCGCACAGTGAGCATTCGCGGCGAACCGCAT
>Ga0070714_100001725_pt1 | contig 15925 bp, 16 predicted proteins | sample LARL83metaG_FD_65450 | JGI IMG/M metagenome (GOLD analysis project Ga0070714, IMG submission 65450) | Corn, switchgrass and miscanthus rhizosphere microbial communities from Kellogg Biological Station, Michigan, USA - LAR L8-3 metaG | ecosystem: Host-associated > Plants > Roots > Rhizosphere ...
GCGCGCGCGCCGCGATCGAAAGCGGAGACAGGAACGCCGCCGCCGCCCGGCTGCGGGCCGCAGCGTACCTGGCCGAACAGGTGGGCGCCGTTCCGCTCCGCCAGCAGATCGCCCGGCAGGCCCGGCAGGCCCGGGTCGACCTGCCGGCCTCAGGTCAGGCCGCGGCGCCGACGCGGTTCGGGCTGACCGAGCGTGAGACCGAGGTGCTTCGGCTGGTCGCGGCGGGGCGGGGAAACCGGGACATCGCCGCCGAGCTGTTCATCTCGCCCAAGACGGCCAGCGTGCACGTATCGAACATCCTCGGCAAGCTCGGCGTGGCGACGCGCACCGAGGCCGCCGCGGTCACCTACCGGCTGCACCTGCTCGACGACCGGTGACCTAAGCCCGGCTAAGCCGAATGCTTAGCCGGCCCGGACACGGCCGCCTCGGCGGATGCGGCGGTCGCCCGATGTGACGGCGCGCGGCTCAGTCATACCTTGCGGTTATCGGTGCTCAACGAGACCAGGAGGATAGCGTGAAAGGCTTCGATCCCCAGACGAGCTTCGGGCACGAGGTGTCCAGCCGGTACGACCGCGACGGACGGGGTGATGAGGCGGAGACCGTCGCCTTCCTGGCCCGGCTTGCGGGTCAGGCGGACGCCCTGGAGTTCGCCGTCGGCACCGGCCGCGTCGCGCTGCCGCTGCGCGCGGCGGGCGTGCGCGTGGACGGCATCGAACTGTCGCCGCACATGGTGGACCGGATGCGCGAAAAGCCCGGTGGCGACGCCATCAAGGTGACGATGGGCGACATGTCGCGCGCTACCACCGGGCGCCGCTACGGACTCGTCTACCTCGTGTACAACACCATCGGGAACCTGATCACCCAGGAGGATCAGGTCCGGTGTTTCGAGAACGCCGCCCGGCACCTAGACCCCGGCGGGGCATTCGTGCTCGAATGCATCGTCCCGGTCGCTCCGGCCAGGCCGTATCACCAGTTCGTTGACGCCGAGCACATCGCGATGGACTCGGTGACGCTGGAGGTCTGCCAGTACGACCCCGTGACGCAGATCCTCGACAAGAACCACGTTCGCATCGGTGCCGACGGCATCGTCCTGTCGCCGGTCAGCCTGCGCCAGGCGTACCCGGCCGAGTTCGACCTCATGGCCCGCATCGCCGGGCTGCGGCTGCGCGACCGGTGGGGCGGCTGGAACGGCGAGCCCTACACGGCGTCAAGCTGGCGGCACGTCAGCGTCTACGAGCCGGCGCGGTGAGATCACGGTAAACGGGCAACACGACCGTGTCCGGAAGGCTAGGACGATCCGGGGCTTACCGCTAACATCTAAGAATTATTTAAGCCACTGACTGGTCCATGAAGGGGTGGGCGTGTGCTGGTCAGCGACGTGATGACGGCGTTTCCCTCGTACATACGGCTCGGAGCCTCTATCCGGCGGGCCGCCGAGATGCTCAGCGTTTCCGAGGTCGGTCATCTGATGGTCCTGGATCACGACAGCCGGTTTGTCGGGTCGCTATCCGAGGAAGACGTGGTGCGGGCCATGCTGCCCGGCTTCGGAGACGTGACCGCCGCCGGGGGCACGCTCGCGGACGCGTTCCGTGTCTTCCTGGAACGGGGTCGCGCCCTCGCTGACCGGGTCATCGACCCGCTCGTCGTGCGCGACGCGGCGACGGTCCGGCCGACCGACGAGATCGCCCGGGCGGCGATCGTGATGATCGACCGCGGGATCCGGAGGCTTCCGGTGGTGGATAACGGTGCCCTGGTGGGGACGCTGTCCCGGGCCGACCTGTGCCGTGCGGTGATTTACCATTCCTGAGATCCGGCTTAACCTCATCCACCGCAGCACCCGCGAGGTCAGCCAGCGGGTGTGCGCGCTTCCCGCGACCCTCGGTCGCAGCAGCAGCACCGCGGCGGTGGTCCTCGATGACCCCGACGTCTCCCGGCGGCACGCCCGGATCGAGATGGCCGGCGATGAGCTGGTCGTCGTTGACCTCGGCAGCACCAACGGGACCTACGTCAACGACGCGCGGGTAACCCGCCACGTGCTCGTCCCCGGCGACCGGATGCGCATCGGCAAGCACGACATCACGTGGTCCTTCATCGACTCGAGCGCGACGAGGCTCATCGACCCGAGCCAGCTGACCGCCGCGCGGCCGACCGCACGGGAGAGAGTGGCGGCCCGGCGCGTGGTGGAGGCCGCGGAAGCGCGCAATAAGAAGGCCGGACACGAACTCGACGGCTTCCTTTCGCTGGCCCACGGGTTCCTGCCCGCCGAGCAGCCGCTGCTCGCCTTCCCGGAATCGCACCGGTCCTGGGACGACATGACCGACCAGCTCCCGGGCCTGTTCCGGGGGCTGTCACTGCGCCGCGCGTTCGATGCGATGCCGGTGCTTGATGCCTCGCCGGCGGCCTTGCCTGATCAGTACCTGCTGCGCGCATCGACCATGCTCGGGGTCTTCGCCCACGCCTACCAGTACATGGCGATCGATCCGCCGCCCGCGCTGCCGGACTCGCTGCTTCGACCGTGGCGAACCGTTTCGCGCCGGCTGGGCAAGAAGGTCCCGGCCGTGTCCTACATCGACCTGTTCTTCTACAACTGGCGGCTGCGTGACCCAGCCGGGCCGCGGATGCTCGACAACATGGACCTGCTGGTGCCGACCTGGAACAACGCGGCTGAGCGGGTTTTCTACCTGGTGACCACTGAATTCGCGATGGGCCTTACCCCGGTCCTTAGCGCCATGCTGGACGCCCAGGAGGCCGTGGTCGCCGACGACCCGGCGGCCCTGGAGGGCGCGCTGCTGGTCATCCTCGACCAGCTGCAGTACGTGACCCGCGCCATTTACCCGCAGATTGATCCCAACCTCCGGGGCAGGTATGCCCTTGACCAGGTGCTGTGGGCCAAGACGGTCGGCACCGCCGGGGTCCCGATCTTCGACGGCGCGCCCAGCCCGGCCGGCACCGCGCAGCCGCAGATCCACGCGCTGGACGCGTTTCTCGAGCGCCAGGACTTCGCGTCGGCCGTCGGTCAGCAGAGCGTCTACCTCGCCGGGTTCTTTCCGCGGCACTGGCAGGAACTGGTGGCCGCCCTGCGCGAGGTGTCGGTCCGCCAGTACATCGAACGCACCCGCAGCAACTCGCTGCGCGGTGTCTACAACGCGATGCTCGACGCCTACCTCGGCGACCGCGGCTGGATGGGACTGCACCGCGTCAAGGCATACGGCTTCCTCGAGGTGGCGTTCAAGGTCGGCCGGCAGGTGACCACCGGCACCCGTTTCACCGGGCTGTTCAAGGACCGGACCTGGGACCTGATCGACGACGAGCTGGCCTTTGTCCGCGAAGAGCGCCGTCCCCCAGTGGGCCCGCCCGTCGTGTTCGGCACCGCCCGCCGTGGCCGCGTGGTGACCGCGAAATCCGGGGCCTGGACCTGCTACCTGGACATCGACGTCACCGGGCAAGGGGCGTACCACCTGCCCGGTGACCGGGTCGGCGTGCTGGCCGAGCACGACGAGGAGCTGGTGCGCCGCACGGTGGCCGCCCTGCAGGCGACCGGCGACGAGCTCGTGCGCCTCACCCCGGAATGGAAGGCGGCGGTGGCCTGCCGGGAAGGATACGGCGACACCGACGTGCTGCCGCTGCGGACGCTGCTGCGCTTTGCCCAGCTCCGCCCGGTCTCGCGCGCGGTGGCGAAACGACTGGTGAAGCTGACGGCCGTCGGCGCGTGGCAGCGAGTGGTTGACGCCCGCATGGAGGATCAGTGGGAACTGTGGGACGTCCTGAACCTGTTGTACGCGGGCGGATATGACGTCACCCGGCTATGGAAGGCCGAGCCTGGCGCGGACGACTCCTTCTGCTCGGTGATCCCGCCCGAGCCTTTCCGGCTGTACTCGATCGCCTCGGCGCCGTCCCCTGGCCAGCCTGCCACTACGCTCCGGCTGGTGGTCGCCGGCCTAGGCTACTCTTCCGCCGACACGCCCTGGTCATACCCGCGCGAACGGCGCGGAACGGCATCGCATTTCCTGCGCCGGGCGAGCGTGGAAGACCAGCGCCGGCTGTCGCTGCAGATCGTCTCGGCCCCGCGGTTCCGGCTCCCCGCCGACCCTTCCACTCCCGTGGTGATGTTCGCGGCCGGCTCGGGGGTCGCCCCCTTCCTGGGATTCGTCGCGGCGCGCACCGGTTCCGGCGAGAACCGGCTCTACCTGGGAATCAGGACACCAGAAGAATTCGCCGTGCAGGCAGACCTGGACGCGGCCGCCGCCGCGGGCCGGCTGAACCTCAGCGTTGCCTTCTCCCGCGCCGATGCCGCGGTCAGCTTCGACGGCCAGCGGCACGTTGTCCAGAGCGGGCAGCGGCGCCGGGTCGACGACGTGATCCGCGCCGAGGCAAACGCGCTGTGGGACCTGCTGCGCCCCACGGACGAGGGCGGACACGGAGCCTTCGTCTACGTGTGCGGCACCGCCAAATTCGCGGTCGCCGTGCGCGAGGCACTGGCCGGCATCGTGCCCGGCGACGGCGCGGAGTTCCTCCGCCAGCTGATGGCCGACGGACGTCTGAGCGAGGACGTCTTCACCACCTACCTCGGTCACGCCCAGCAAGGCCGCCGCTTCGAGGTGTCGGAACTGGCCACCCGCAACGCCCCCGGCGGGCCCCTCTGGATGGCGATCAGCGGCGCGGTATTCGACGTCACCGAATTCCAGCACCTGCACATCGGCGGGGCGCACATCGTCAGGAACCACGTCGGGCTCGACGCGACCGCCGCGTACCGGAAAGTGCTGCACCACGCGCACTCCGAAATCGACGCCCAGCTCGCCATGTACGAGATCGGGCACCTGCGCAGGCTCGACTTCGGCGACCGGTGGGGCGTGGTGCTCACCGAGGACGGCCTGCACGCGATGGCGCTTGAGGAGCTGTTCCGTACCTGGGTGCGGTTCGTGTACCTGCTGGCCGGCATGGAAAACGCGCTGAACGCCGACTACGCGTTCACCACGATGCTGACCACCCTGGGCGAGGATGGCAAGGAGCTGACGCCCTACAAGGCGCAGTACGTCCTGGAGTCGCACCGGCGGTTCCTCATCAGCTACCTCGACGGCCTGCTGCACGAGGACCTGCGCAACATGTGGCAGCTCACCGTCGGGTTCTGTGACCCGAAGCGGGACATCCGGTCCTTCGACACCGACCTCGCCGCCACCCTGGCGAGCCCGGAGGTCGCACTGGCCCGCCGTTCCGTCGGCTCGGTCAAGGAACAGCTGCTCGCCGGGGAGGACTTCAAGCGGGTCGCCGCGATGTGCCGCATCTACGCGCGGGCCGACGTCCAGCTCCTGCGCGACCTGAAGGACGCGGTGCTTGAGGGAGTCCGCGCCTTTGAGGCGCACGAGGCCGACGTCGTCGAGCAGGCCGGGACCACCGTGCTGAACGCCGCGTGGCACGCGCTCGATGTGGTGTCGGCGTATTACCGGCGCATGGCCGGGTACACCCGCGGCCATGGCATCGCCGCCGGCGACGCGGTCGACGAGGTCATCCCGGCCGACCGGGGAATTCCCGGGCACGGCGGCCCGCTCCCGCTTCCCGACTGAGGCGCGGTCCCTGTGCCCGGACTGGGACATGCGCGGCGTGATCGACCATCTCGGGATGATGGAACGGGTGCACGAGCGCGACATCAGCACCCCCTTGGCGACGCCGGCCTGGTGACCTGGACCGGGAACGCCGAACTGGGCGAGCAGGCCGCGCGCGACCTGCGGTTCACCATGTGAAAAAGGCGCCTAGCTCGGCGGCGTCATGCCCGCCAGTTCATAGACCAGGTACCAGGCGTTGACGGTGCCGACGCCGTCGACCAGGCTGTAGCCGGCCCGGGTGGCGAAGCCCTTAATCGTGTAGGTCTTCGCCGGCTTCCCCTGGACGAAGGTCACGGTGTTGTTGCCCGAGGTGACCGGCACGATGCCGGGGGCGTTCGCGGCCGACAGCCGGTACAGCGCCGGGTTGATGACGCCGAGTGCGTGGCCGGCGACCTGGTCGGCGAGGGCCACGATGCCGGCGAACTCCGGCGTCGCCTCGCTCGTGCCGCAGGCCGGGTACCAGCCGGCCGGCGTGCCTTTTTGCATGAAGCTCTGGTAAGTGAACACCGGGCTACTGCAAGCGCCGTTCATCGAGACGTCGGGCACCCCGCGCGCGCTGCCCACTACGTTCTCGACGCCGTTCTGGTAGGACGGGCGGGAGAAAAGCACCGAGAGGCCGCCGCCGGTGGCGAAGGGCACCGTGCCGCCGCCGAGGTGCGGGTCATAGGTATCGTTCCACGCCACCGACGTGTACGTGCTGCCCTTGCCCGCCACGAGCTCGGTACCGCCTACGCCGGTCACCAGCGGGTCGCTGTCCGGCCAGGACGTCACCCGGTGGGTGTAATAGGTCGTCCCGTCCAGCTCCACGTCGGCGGCGCCGCTGTCACCGGAGGCGGCCAGGATCGTCGGGCCGTCCTTCTCCTTCGCCGCCTGCACGTACGCGCTGCGCAGGTGGTAGCGGCTGATCTGGCCGAGACCGGTGAACGTCTGCTCGGTGGCGCTGAAGCTCTGGCTGATCACATCGCCGAGATGGTGCTCAAGCACGTAGTTCTCGGCCTCGATGATCTGCGGGAAGCCGGTCACGCCCTCGGTCTCCGACACCGGCGTCTCGACCAGCAGGATGTTCGCGCCGGGCGCGATCGCGTGCGCGTACTCCACGTCGAGCGTGGTCTCGCCACCCCAGCCGGTCATGTCGGAGTTGCCGGGGTTCCACTTCGGTATCTTCCCGGCCGGCGCGATGATCCTGAACGACGGCGGGGCGGGCAGCTTGAACTGCCGGTCAAAGACGGCCAGGTCTTTCATGATCGTCGGCGAGCCGAACGAGTCGACGATCACGATGGTCTCGCCCTTGCCGGTGACGCCGTGCCGGTACAGCGGGGCGAGGTTGTACGCCGTCTCCACCTGCTGCGGTGTCAGGCAGTGGTAGAAGCCGGCGGCGACGCAGTTCGCCTGCGACGGCGCTGGCATGCCGCCCACCGGGTGGAGGACGCCGGACTTGACGGCGATCGCCGGCGCGCCGGCCGATCCCGCCGTGGTCACGGCCGATCCCGCCGTCGCCGCGGCGGCGATCACGGCCGCCGCGAGCGCAGTGGCGCCTGCCGCCAGTCCGGTGACTCTCCACTTGAGCATGCGCCCTCCAGGCAGTCTAGGTAACCCCGCAGATCGACCATAGAACAGCCACCCGTCGCAGCACGTGGCAAACGACGAACCATTCGTGGTCACGTTCTGAGGGAGCGCAGGTGCCTTCCAGATGGCAAGCAGATGAGCGGATACGACCCCTTGACCAGATGTATCTGTTCTATAAAGAATAGAACAGATACATAGCGACGAGCATGGAGATGCGATGTGCGCAGCGAACGCAACGGGAGGCCGGACATGCCCGCTGCGATAGAAATCAGCCAGCTGACGAAGAGGTTCGGCGGGCGTACCGCGGTCGACCACGTGTCGCTGTCCGTCAACGCCGGCGAGGTATTCGGGTTCCTCGGGCCCAACGGCGCGGGCAAGACGACGACGGTGCGGATGCTCGGCACGCTGATCGCGCCGTCAGCGGGGTCCGCCACGGTGGCGGGGATCCCGCTCAGCCCGGCCAACGCCGCCGAGATCCGGCGCCGTATCTCGATCATGCCGGAGGCGCCCGGCCTGTACCAGCGGCTGACCGTCGCCGAGAACCTGGAGTACTTCGCCCGCCTGTACGGCCTGCCGGGACGCCAGGCACGCATGAAGGCGGCCCTGGACGCGGTCGGCCTCACCGACCGCGCGAACGACCCGTGCCGGAGCCTGTCCAAGGGCCTGCGGCAGCGGACCGCGCTGGCCCGGTCGCTGCTGAACGACCCGTCGGTCATGTTCCTCGACGAGCCGACCTCGGGTCTTGACCCGGCGGCCGCGCACGAGGTGCTCGGCCTCATCGACTCGCTGCGGGACCGGGGCGTCACCGTGTTCCTCACCACGCACCGGCTGGACGAGGCGGAGCGGGTATGCGACCGGGTCGCGATCATGAGCACCAGCCTGCGGACCATCGGGCGGCCCGACGAGTTGCGCTCCCGGCTGTTCACCAGGTCGCTGGAGGTCACGACGGCCGCGCCGCTGGCGAAGCCGGAAGAGGCCTTCGACGGCCAGCCGGGCGTGAGCGGCTGGCAGCGCGAGGATCCCGCGAAAGGCGGCCCGGCCGGGTACCGGCTGACCGTGACCGACCCGGCCATCGCCGCCCCCGCCGTCACCAGGGCGCTCGTCGCGGCCGGGGCGGACGTGCTGTCGATCGCCGAGGCGCGGCGCACGCTCGAAGACGTCTACCTCAAGCTGATCGACGACAAGGAGGGGGCGCCGCGATGAGCACCAGCGTGACCCGCATCAGCGCCGTCGTCCGCAAGGAGGTCACGGAGTTCCGGCGCAACCGGCTCATCCTCATCACCGCGGGGGTCCTGCCGCTGATCTTCCTCATCGAGTCCACGGTCAGCCTCCTCGCCATCAAGGCGACCGCGACCAGCGCCGTCCTGGACAAGCGGGTCGACTCGTCCCTGTTCCTGCCCCTGATCGTCCCGGTCCTCATCCCGGCGGTAATGAGCGCGTTCTCGGTGGTGGGGGAGAAGGAGCAGGGAACACTGGAGCCAGTGCTGACCACCCCGGTCAGCACCATTGAATTCCTCGTCGGCAAGGCGCTGGCGATCTTCGTGCCCGCGGTGGTCATCGCCTACCTGCTGTTCGGCATCTTCATGGCGATCGTTAGCTTCGGCGCCAGCCAGCCGGTGGCCACCGCGGCGCTGCACGCGCCGCAACTGCCCGCGGAACTGGTCTTCATACCGCTCTTGGCCGGGTGGGCGATCTGGGTCGGCATCGCGGTCTCGAGCAGGGTCAGCGAGACGCGGGTCGCGCAGCAGCTGAGCATGCTCGCCAGCCTGCCACCGCTCGCGCTGGTCGCGATGATGTCCTTCCAGGTGATCACCCCGAGCTTCGGGCTGGGCGCCGCGCTGGCGGGCGGCCTGCTCGTTGTTGACTGCACCGCCTGCTTCCTCGTGGCCCAGCTGTTCGACCGCGAGCGCCTCATCACCGGAAGCAAGTCCGATACCGGAATCATCGAGGGGACATCATGACGGCAGAACTCAGGTTGTCGCGGCAGTGGGGCAGCTATGCCGTCCGCGGCAAGAGCTGGCAGGTCATCGTCGACGGCAAGGTCGTCGGCTCGATCGATCACCGGCAAGCCATTGAGCTGCCGGTCGACCCGGGGGAGCACACGCTGCGGGTCAAGGCGTCCGAGCGTTACATCAGCAAGGAGAGGCGCTTCGAAGCCGCCGACGAGCAGGTCGTCAACTTCCGGTGCCACGGCCCGGTGGCCTTGCCGATGCTGCTGGCCGCACTGGTCAACCCCGGCCTCTGGATCACGCTCAAGCAGGAGTGAGACCGTACACCCATGCTGCTCAGCATCGAGCCGGACGGCCCCGTCCCCATCTACCAGCAGATCAGGGACCGCATCGTGGAGGCGATCGCCAGCGGTAGCCAGCTGGCGGGCTCCGTGCTGCCCTCGACCCGGCAGCTGGCCGTCGACCTCGGCGTCAACTTCCACACCGTCAACAAGAGCTATGACCTGCTTCGCCAGGAAGGGCTGCTGCGCCTGTCGCGCAAGTCAGGCGCGGTCGTGCGGCGCGATGCCGCTAGCGGCCCGCCAGATCCCGGCTGGGCGCAGGAGTGGGCGGTGCGGCTGCGCACGATGCTCGCCGAGGCTACCGCCCAGGGCATGACCGAGCCGGACGTCATCGCCGCTTGCCGCGCCGCCCTCGCCAGCTTCTCCGTCCCTGAGGGGGAATGAGCCATGACTGCGGCCATCCTGATCAGCGATGTCCTCATCCCGTTCATCGGCACCCTGCTGCTGCTCACCCCGGCGATCACGCGGCCTACCGTCCAGTTCGGCGTCCGCGTTCCGCCCGAACGGACCGGCGCGCCCGTCCTGCGCGACCAGCGGCGGGCCTACTACCGGCGGGCTGGCGCGGTCGTCGTCTGCTGCACGGCCGCGGCGGTCGCGCTCGCGGGCCACGGGTCATGGTGGCTGCCGAAGATCGTGCTGCTGGCCGAGGTCGCCGCCGAGCTCGGCTGCTTCCTGCGCGCGCGCAGGAAGATCGTCGCGGTCAAGAATGCCGAGCGCTGGTTCGCCGGCCTGCGGCAGACCGTGGTGGCCGACACCAGCTGGCGCACCGACCCGCCCCGCTTCCCGGTACGCTGGCTCGTTCCCGCGCTGCTGGTCATCGCGGCGACCGCCGCCGTCGGCGCCGTCCGTGCCACTGGTCCCAGGCCGGTCATCGGCATCGTCGCCGGCCAGGCGTACGTGACGGCCCTGTGGACCGGGCTGCTGCTGCTCTTCTTCCGCGCCCGGCCCGAAGTCGAGGCGTCTGACCCGGCGGGCTCCGTCCGGCGCTACCGCAGGTTCCTCGGCGCGTTTGCCCGGGCAATGCTGACGCTGGTCGCGCTGGTGGACCTCACCCTGCTGCTGTCCGGGCTGCGGGCCTGGCACGTTTTCCGTCCAGGTGGCATCGGCGGCGACCTGCCCGCCGTGCCCTTCATCGTCGGGCTGCTCGTCCTGGCGGCGGTGACGGTGCGCGCGGGCCAGGGCGGGCACCGCCTGCCGGTCGCCACCCTGGGCCCCGCCCGCGCTCCGGCCGCGGCAGTCGACCGCGACGATGACCGGTTCTGGAAGGGCGGCGTTATCTACCTCAACCGCGACGACCCGGCGCTCATGGTCGGAGCCCGGGTCGGCGCCGGCTTCGCCCTCAACGTGGGCAACCCGGCCGCCTGGCTGATCATCGCCGTCGCCGTCGCCGGTCCAGCCGGGCTCACGCTGCTGCTCTACGGCCTCGCCCATTAAGCGCCGGCGTCGTCCGGCCGAGGGCAGTCGCTCCGCAGTACCAGGTGCGCGGGTTCTTCGCCGCCCAGTACTCGTTCCGCGACCCGGCCGGCTTTGGCGCGGCCGTGGTCACCGTCGACAGCGCGCCGTCCGGCTCATGACCGGGTGCGCTTGGCGGCGTGGAACTCGTGGTCGCGGCGGATGAGGCGCTCGATGTCCGCGCGCCGCCCGGCGTCAAGCGCGTGGCTGGAACGGTCGACTAGGGCGAGCAGCTGGCCGACCGATCGCTCGACCCGCACCGTCGGATCCCGCAGCAGCCCGACGCGAGCGCTGGAGTGCGTGAGCAGGACCACCGGGGTGATCGGCGTGCCGCGCTTGTTAGTGCTCAGCCAGCGGGAGAGCGCCGCCGCCGGCTCATTGACCTGCTGGCTCGGCGACCGGCCCGCCCGGTCCTGCATAGGGCGGCGCCCGCCGCGCGGATTGCCGTACCGGTCGACCTGCTCGGCCGTCCACGCGTCGCCGCGGACGTAGACCCGGATGCTCCGGTACTTCTCCTCGATCGCGAACAGGCCGCGCGGGCCGAGGAGAAGGGCGTCGATCTCACCGCGGGAGTTGCAGTAGCCGCGCAGCAGGAGCCACTCGTCGTCCAGTGCCGCCGCGAGCTCGTCGGCCACCCGGCGCTCGGCGTTCCGTCCGGCCATGATCGTCTGTTCCCGTGCCGTGGGCAAGACAGTGGTCAGGTACTGCCGCGTAGCCTCGCGCTTCGCGCCGGGCATGGCGAAGGCCAGCCGCAGCCAGGCCAGCCACCTTCCCGCCGAGCGCGCCTGGCGGCGGGCAGCGCGCAGCGACTCCAGCCGCGCCTGCTGCGCGTCCACGCGGCGGTGCCGCTCACGCTCGATGTCTGCGAGCATGAGGTCCGGGTGCTCGGACAGCACCTCTACGCGCATGAGCCGCCCGCCAAGTGCCTGCTGTGCTTGAATGTGACCGGCCGGATCTGACCACGCACTTATCGTGCATAAGTAGCGTATCGCCGGTAACAGGCGAACATGCGAGGTTTCTCTACCACGGCGGCCATGGATCTCACGTTTGGCGCGCCCCGCGCGTTTGCCTGGTGAGAGGGGTGACTATGACCGAGGGCAGGCTGCATGAAGCCGCCGTTTGAGAAGGTCGTGGAACAGAACGGAGGCGTGGTCCTCCGGGTCTGCCGGGTGATACTCGGCGCGCACGACGCCGAGGACGCGTGGTCGGAGACGTTCCTCGCGGCGATGCGCGCCTACCCGGAACTGCCCGACGACGCGAACGCCGAGGCGTGGCTGGTCACGATCGCCCGCCGCAAGGCCATCGACGTGCTCCGCGCGCGCAAGCGGCAGCCGGCCCCGGTCGGGGAGCTACCCGAGGCACCGAGCACGCTCGGCGTGCCGGGCACAGCGGACGGCGACCTGTGGCAAGCGGTCGCGGCGCTGCCGGACAAGCAGCGCCAGGCGGTGGCATACCACTACGTCGCGGGCCTGGCGTACGCCGAGATCGCGAGCATCCTCGGCGGCACAACCGACGCGGCCCGCAGGGCCGCGGCCGACGGAGTGAAGAACCTGCGGAAGAACTACCCGGACGCGGCCACGGAAGGAGCGCCATCGTGACCATGTCAGCCAACCATTTCGCGTCGCCGGACGACGCTGACACGCTGTCCAGGCTCAGGGACAGGCTCGGGCTCGCCGCCGAGGCGGAGGGCCTGCTCGACGTCGCCTACACGACAGTCGACTCGCCCGTCGGCACGCTGCTGCTCGCGGCGACGCCACGCGGCCTGGTGCGCGTGGCCTATGACGTCGAGGACCACGACCGGGTGCTTGACACGATGTCGCACCGCCTCAGCCCGCGCGTGCTGCGCGCGCCGCGGCGGCTCGACGCGGCGGCCCGGGAGCTCGATGAGTACTTCGGCGGGCGGCGCCGGGTCTTCGACCTGCCGCTAGACCTGTCCCTGTCCGCGGGGTTCCGGCAGCTAGTGCAGCGGCACCTCCCCGAGATCGGGTACGGGCAGACCACTACCTACGGGCAGGTCGCGAAGCTGGTCGGCAACCCGAAGGCGGTCCGGGCGGTGGGCACCGCCTGCGCCACCAACCCGCTGCCCGTCGTGGTGCCCTGTCACCGGGTGCTGCGATCCGACGGGGCGGTCGGCCGCTACGTCGGCGGCACCGATGTCAAGCAGGCACTGCTGCGGCTGGAGGCGGCGGCGTGAGCGACCCGTGGCGGCAGCGGGTCGAATCAGGGGACTGGAAGGCCATCGCCGCCGAGGTCGACTCCCTCGGCGGCGCCCTGCTGCCCGAACTGCTCACCCCCGGCGAGGCGGCGGAGATCAGGGAACTGTACGAGCACCACGGGCACTTCCGCAGCACGGTCGACATGGCCAGGCACCGGTTCGGTGCCGGTGAGTACCGCTACTTCAAGACCCCGTACCCCGAGCCCGTCGAGCGGCTCAAGCAGGCACTGTACCCGCGGCTGCTGCCGATCGCGCGTGACTGGGCGGCCAAGCTCGGCCGCCCGGCCCCGTGGCCGGACACGCTGGACGAGTGGCTGCGGATGTGCCACGGCGCCGGGCAGGGCAAGTCGACCGCGATCCTGCTCCGCTATCACGCCGGGGACTGGAACGCGCTGCACCGCGACCTCTACGGCGAGCTGGTGTTCCCGCTGCAGGTCGTCGTCAACCTGAACGAGCCAGGCGTCGACCATGACGGCGGCGAGTTCTTGCTGGTGGAGCAGCGGCCGCGGGCCCAGTCCCGCGGCACGGTTACCACGCTCCCGTTCTGTCGCGGTTATCTCTTCACCACCCGCGACCGGCCGGTCCGCTCGGCGCGGGGCTGGTCCGCGGCCCCGGTCAGGCACGGCGTGTCCGTGATCCGCTCCGGGCAGCGGCACACGCTCGGTCTCGTCTTCCACGACGCGGCGTGAGCTACACCCCGAGCGTTACCAGGCATGGAAAGCTGCCCGGCGCCGCCAGGGCGCCGGGCAGCTTTACCGATGTCAGGCCTCTGGGATGAGGCCGAGCTGGCGGAGTGCGGTGACGCCGTCGTCGAGCCCGACCTCCTCGGTGATGAGGCCGTTCTCGACCTTCAGCACCGTGGTGCCGGTGAACCGCAGCACCTTGCCGGTAGCAGCGGGCACCGGCCCGTACGGCATGTCGTCGAACGCGTCCCCGGTGTGGGTGCCGCCGCCCTCCCACTGGCCAACCACGTAGTCGCCCTCGGCGATCAGGTCCGCGGTACCCCAGAAGTTCAGGTCGGGAAACGCGGCCCGGAACTTCCCCGCGAACGCGCGCACCGCGTCCCGGCCCCGCAGCGGCGCGTGCAGCGAGTACTCGAACCGCATGTCCGGGGCGGCGAGCTCGTCGATGACGGCCGGGTTGAAGTCCTTGCCCCAGAACTCGCTGAACCAGCGGCCCACCACGGCCTTGTTCTCCTCGATCGACATGAGTCGTCCTTTCTCCTGGTGGTGCGTTTGCCTTGCCGTGCTCCCTCGGGTGCACGCACCAGGCAGACGGTCGTAAGGGCTGTGACGTGAGATGCCGGCGAGGAATCCCTCGCCGGCATCTCGGTCGCCGCGGTCTTCCGTCGGCGCGGTTGCGAACGGCGGTTACCAGAGGCCCGCCGCGCTTGTCAGCCCCGACCGCAGCGCCCCGGCGCGCTCGATCTCGAGCAGGGCGCGCTTGCGGTCCAGGCCGCCCGCGTACCCGGTGAGCTTGCCCGTGACACCGACCACCCGGTGGCAGGGGACGATGATGCACAGCGGGTTGCGGCCCACCGCGGCGCCGACGTCCCGTGGCTCCGTCCCGGTGCCGATGGTGCGCGCGATCTCGCCGTAGGTGGTCGTCTCCCCGTAGGGGATGCCGGCGACCAGGTCCCAGACCCGCCGGTCGGACTCGCTGCCACTGAGCTTCAGCGGCAGCTCGAACGCGGTGCGCTCGCCGGCGAGGTACTCGCCCAGCTGGCGCGCGACCTCCTCGAATCCCGCGTCGTCGCGCGGGCCGAATGCCGTCCGGTCCGGCCTCGGCCAGTGCCGCGGGAAGTACAGCCCGGTCAGGGCCCCTTCCTCCCGGACCACCGTCACCTCGCCCAGGCTCGTCGTGAGCACCGTGTGCGTGGCGGCCACGGTGCCGCCAGTCGTCGCTGTCATCGTCTGCTTCCTCCCGTTGCCTCAATAGGCAGACGCACCAGAGGGACCGGACGTGAGATCACGCCGCGCTTAGCGGCCTGAATTAAACATCAAATTAATTGGCGAGGGCAGCCGCGCCCTCAGCCTTCTCGGCCGGCCAGGGGCGGCCCGCGAGAACGGCCATGTGCAGGGCGACGAAGACGTCCTCGAGTTCGCCGAGCGCCTCGGTCTGGCCGGCGCTGACCCAGGAGCGAACCAGTTCGGCGGTGGCGCCGGCCAGGGCCTGGTAGGCCTCGTGGGGCACTTCGGGCCAGTCGGGATGCCTGGTGCGCGCCCGCCGGTGCCACTTGGCGTTGATCTCGGTGTACCGGGAGGCGGAGGCGTGCAGCCGCTCGACCGAGTGCGTGCCCGCCGTGGGCATCTCGATGTAGAAGACCCGGGCGAACGCGGGCTCGCCGGCCAGGAAGCGCAGGAACGCCCGGCATCCGGCGCGCATGCAGTCCTCGTCCGGTGCGTCCTCGGGCACGGCCCGCGCCGCCTCGGTCACGCTGTCGAACAAGAGCTCGCCGCCCCGGCGGGTCGCCGCCAGGAAGCATTCCTCCCGGCTGCGGAAGTGAATGTAGAAGGCGGCGCGGGAAACCTTCGCGCGGCGTACGATGTCGGCCACCGTGACGGCCGCATACCCCTTCTGGGCGACCGCGGCGATCGCGGCCTGCAGCAGCCGCTCCCGCTGCGACGCGTGAACGGCGGGCTCGGGAAGCCGGCTGCGACCCCGGGGCAGGCCAGGCTTGCCGGCGTGCGTTCCGGCGAGGGTTCCTGTTCCCTCTTGCTTGGCGTCCAGCATGAGCCTAGAGTAACGGGAAAATTCCTAAAGTACAGACTCGTACTTTAGGCCGTGCGCGCGATCAATGCT
>Ga0070714_100001726_pt1 | contig 15924 bp, 12 predicted proteins | sample LARL83metaG_FD_65450 | JGI IMG/M metagenome (GOLD analysis project Ga0070714, IMG submission 65450) | Corn, switchgrass and miscanthus rhizosphere microbial communities from Kellogg Biological Station, Michigan, USA - LAR L8-3 metaG | ecosystem: Host-associated > Plants > Roots > Rhizosphere ...
TGCTGCGGCGCATCAAGGAGCAGCTCGCCGCCACCCTCGTCGTCATCGAGCACGACATCCCGCTGGTCATGGGCATCTCCGACCGGGTGGTCTGCATGGAGTCGGGCCGGGTCATCGCCGCCGGATCGCCGCAGCAGGTGCGCAGCGACCCGCAGGTGATCGAGGCCTACCTGGGCGGCGAGGTGGCCGCCATCGAACGCTCGGGAACGCTCAGCAGCCCGGCCCCAGCAGCGCATGCAAACCGCTGAGGAAGAGGCGCTCGTCGACCACCGACGGGTCGACGAGCTGGAGGAGCTGCAGCCCGTTGAGCAGCGCCGCCAGCAGGGTGGCGAGGTCGCGCGCCGGCATGGGCAGCGCCATGCCGTCGCGCCGCGCCCGCTCGGCGATCACCGTCTCCGCGGCGTCGAGGTTCTGGCGTCCCGCCGCAGCGACGGCGGCGAGCACGTCGGGCTCGTCGAGGCCGAGCTTGAGCACCTCCACCTGCAGCTTGACCAGCCGCAGCGAGGCGGGGTTCAGCCCGGTGCGCGCGATGCCGGCGAAGAGCTGCTCCAGCCCCTCGCGCAGGCTGGGCGCGCCGGTGAGCAGGTCGGCGAGGTCGCCGCCGTCCTCGCCGGTGGCGTGGCTCACCGCGGCGACCAGCAGCGCCTTCTTGCTGCCGAAGGTGGAGTACACGGCGCCGGTGGTCAGCCCGGCGCGCGCGGCGACCTCGCTGAGCGAGGCGGCGTGGTAGCCGCGGTCGCCGAAGACCTCCAGGGCGGCCTCGGTGAGCCGCTGCCGGGTGTCCCCCGCCGCCCGTCGCCGGCGGCCTTGCCTCGGCGTCTCGTTGCTGATAATATCCATTATTACTGAGTCTGAATGCTCTGATCCTAGCAGGGGCAGGCCAAGGAGGGAACATGGCCACGGACGTTCGATCCATCGACCTCAGGGCGCACCGCGCGGAGCTGGAGGAGCACGTCACCGAGGCGGTGCAGCGGCTCGGCGTGCCCGGCGTGGCCATCGGGCTCTACGCCGGCGGCGAGGAGGACTACCTCTTCCACGGCGTCACCTCGCTCGACAACCCGCTCGCCGTCGACGCGGGCACCCTCTTCCAGATCGGCTCGACCACCAAGACGTACACGGCGACGCTGATCATGATGCTCGTCGAGCAGGGCAGGCTCGACCTCGACGCGCCGGTGCGCACCTACGTGCCCGACCTGCGGCTGCAGGACGAGTCGGCGGCGCAGACGGTCACCGTGCTGCAGCTCCTCAACCACACCGCGGGCTGGTACGGCGACCTGCACGAGAACACCGGCGACGGCGACGACGCCCGCGAGCGCTACCTCGAACCGCTCGCCGGCGCGCGGCAGAACGACCCGCCGGGCAAGGTCGCCTCGTACAACAACGCGGCGCTCAACCTCGCCGGCCTGGTCATCGAGCGGGTCACCGGGAAGACCTACGAGGCGGCGCTCACCGAGATGCTGCTCCGGCCGCTGGGCATGGAGAGCAGCTTCTTCTTCCTCAACGACGTGATCACCCGCCGGTTCGCCGTCGGCCATCGCAAGCGCGACGAGCAGATGCGCGTCGCCCGTCCCTACGCGCTGCCCCGCTCGGTGGCGCCCGCGGGCGGCATCATCAGCACCGCGGCCGACCAGATGCGCTACGCGCGCTTCCACCTCGGCGACGGCACCGCCCAGGACGGCACGCGGCTGCTCACCGCCGAGTCGCTGCAGCGCATGCGCCGGCCCACCGCGTCGCTGCACGGCGGCATCCTCGGCGACCACGTCGGCATCTCCTGGCTGATGCGCGACGTCGGCGGCGTCCGCGTGGTCGCCCACGGCGGCTCCACCAACGGGCAGCAGTCGACCTTCGACATCGTCCCCGAGCTCGACTTCGCCGTCACCGTGCTGACCAACGCCGACGAGGGCGCCTTCATGGCCCGCGAGATCGTCGAGTGGGTTCTGGCCACCTATTGCGGAATCGTCGAGCCCGAGCCCGAGCCGCTGCCGCTCACCGACGAGGACGCCGCCCTGCTCGCCGGGCGCTACTCCGCGGAGCACGCCTACGTCGACATCTCCCGCGACGGCGATTCCCTGCTGCTGCGCATCGGCTACACCCCCGAGGGAGAGCGCATGGTCCGCGAGATCGTCGGCGAGGTGCCGGAGAGCAAGCCGATGCGCGTGCGCCTCATCCCCGGCGACCGCTTCGTCGTCGTCGACGGCGAGGCCAAGGGCATGAAGGGGCACATCCTCCGCGAGGGCGACGCCGTGCGCGCCCTCAACGTGGGCGGCCGTCTCGCCTACCGGGTCACCGGATGAGCGTCGCTCAGGACAGCCAGCGGAGCTGCAGTTGCAGGGTGAGCCGCTGGTCGGGATCGTCGAGGTCGAGGCCGGGGATCTCGCGCAGCTTCTGCAGCCGGTAGCGGAGGGTGTTGTGGTGGATGCCCAGGCGCCCGGCCGCGGCGCCCACGTCGCCGAAGGCGTCGAGGTAGGCGCGCAGCGACTCCACGAGCTGCGTGTGCTGGGTGCGGTCGCGCTCGATGAGCTGACGGAGCGGTCCGTTGGGCGCGACGGGCTCGTCGGCGCCGACCTCGGCGAGGCGGTCGAGAAGGAGTTGCATATGCATCTCCTCGACGTCGGCTGGGGGCAGCACCTCGCCGTCCTTGCGGCGCAGCACGCGCAGGATGCGGTCGGCGTCGCGGCGCGAGCGCGGGATGCCGGCGAGCTCCTGGGCGTGGCCGCCGACCGCCACGGCGACCTGCGCGCGCAGGGCGGCGGGGCTGCGCGCCAGGAAGCCCTCGACGGTGTCGCGCACCACCCGCCGGCTGCTCTCCGCGTCACCGGGCGCGGGGACCACGGCGTAGACGACGCCCTCGTTGACCGCGCTCACCGCGCGCCGGTGGATCGCCGAGAGGTGCAGCGACAGCGTGTCCCAGAGCCGCGCCAGGGCGAGCTGGTTGTCGACCGCGTCACCGTGGCGCATGCCGGCGGCGACGACGCGGAAGGCGTCGCCGCGCAGCCCGAGGCGGCTGGCGGCGTCGGCGGCGAGCGGCCCGCCGCCGAGCACCACGGCGAGCAGCTCGGTGATCAGGCCGCGGCGCACGTCGGCGCTGACGCGGTGGCGGAGCAGGTGGATGGCGACGAACCCGGCGGCGCGGACGAAGTCCTCGACGCGCTCGTCGCTGGGCCGTCGGGGCACCGCCGCCCACAGCGAGCCGAGCACCTCGTCGCCCGCCTTGACGGCGACGGCGAGGCGGGGCAGGACGCCGGGGGCGATGTCGTCGAGGTAGATGGCCTCGCCGTCGCGGTAGAGGCGGCGGAAGAGGCCGCTGCGGCGGAAGACGCGGGTGAACTCGTCGGGCACCTGGCGGCCGAGGATGGTCACCATGCGGGCCTCGTCAGCCTCGTCCTGGCGCGCCGAGTAGGCGATCACCCGCGACTGCGGGTCCTCGATGGTCACCGGCGCGTCGATCACCGCGGCGACGGCGTTGGCCACGGCGAAGAGGTCGCCGGCGGCGACCCCGCCCAGCTCGGCGTCGCGCCGGGAGACGGCGGCCTCGTTCATCGCCGAGCGCAGCAGCGAGGCGATCTGCATCCAGTCGGCGCCGTGGGCGACGCCGACCAGGGTGACGCCGAGCCGCTCGGCGTCGGCGGCAAGCTGCGCGTGCTGCGCGGGGGCCGCCTTGACCAGCAGGGTGGCGCCCTCGGCGGCGACGCGCTGCATGAGCTGGTCGAGCTCGCGGCTCGGGGCCAGGCCGACGCCGAGCACCAGGCCCCCGCGAGTTACGGCCGGCGGGTCGGTGGGGTCGTGGATCAGCAGCGCCGCCACCGGCACCTCGACCCCGCCCGGCGCGGCGAGGAGCTGCAGCACGCCGGGACCCAGGGTGGTGAGGAGATGGTCGAGGCGCGCCGCCTCCTCGCCTGGCTCGGGCTCTGTCCCGGTCCTTGGCATCCTTCCCAATCTGCTCCAGGGATTTTCGGCTCGCCTGCCAACGAAGCCAGCCGGGGGGCGATGGTACCGTCGCGGCGTCCGACATGACTCCACGCGGCGGCACCCTCCTCGCATCGGCGGCCACCGCCGCGGTCCGCGACGGCGCGTGGGAGCTGGCGGAGCAGGCCAGTCGCCGCGCCGGCGTGGAGATCACCACGCCCGCCGACCTCGACGAGCTGCAGCGCGCGGCCGACCTCTGGCAGAGCGTCTGGAGCCGGGAGGGGGAGCCGCTGGTGCCGGCGGAGATCCTGCGGGCACTCACCCACGCCGGCAACTACCTCGGCGTGGCCCGCGTCGATGGCCGGGTTGCCGGTGCATTGCTCGGCTTCTTCGGCGCCCACGAGGAGGACGGGACGGCCGCTGTGGACCGCCTGCACTCGCACATCCTCGGCGTCGACCCGCGCGACCGCAGTCGCGGCGTCGGCTTCGCCCTCAAACTGCACCAGCGCGCCTGGGCTCTGCAGCGCGGCCTGCGGCTGATGAACTGGACCTACGACCCGCTGGTGCGCCGCAACGGCCACTTCAACCTGGTCAAGCTCGGCGCCGCCGGCGTCGACTACCTGGTCGACTTCTACCGGCCCATGCCCGACGCCATCAACGGCGGTGACCACTCCGACCGCATCCTCGTCGAGTGGGACCTCACCGCGGTCTCGCTGGACGACCTGCCGGTTGCCGCCGGCGTCGACGAATGGCTGCGGCGCGGCGCGGTGATCGCATTGGAGGCGGCGGCGGACGGGCGTCCGGCGCGCCGTGGCGCCGCGGAGGATGCGCGCGCGGTGCTCTGCGCGACACCGCCGGACATCGTCGAGCTGCGTCGCACCGACCTCGCCGGCGCGCACGAATGGCGCATGGCGCTGCGCGAGACGCTGCTCGCCGCGTTCGCCGACGGCATGCGGCTGGTGGCCATGGCGCGCGGCGGCTGGTACGTCCTCGTGCGCGACGCAGGCTGACGCGTCGCCGTCGCTACCGCGGGCGGACGGTCTGCCTGGCGGTGGCCAGCGAGTCGACGACGTCGCGGAGCACGTCGACGCCGAGGCCGGGACCCTGGGGCACGGCGAGGCATCCGTCGTCGCCGAGCACGAACGGCGGCGTGATGTCCTCTGCGAAGTAGCGATCCGACGCGCTGGTGTCGCCGGGCAGGGTGAAGCCGGGCAGCGCGGCGAGGGCGACGTTGGCGGCGCGTCCGATGCCGGTCTCGAGCATGCCGCCGCACCACACGGCGACGCCGCGCTCGCGGCAGAGGTCGTGGATGCGCACGGCTTCGAGGTAGCCGCCGACGCGGCCCGGCTTGATGTTGACGATGCTGCACGCGCCCATCTCGATGGCCTCGGCGGCGACGACCGCGGAGACGATCGACTCGTCGAGGCAGATCGGCGTGCGCACCCGCCGGGCCAGCTTGGCGTGGGCGAGCACCTCCTCCTCGGGCAGGGGCTGCTCGATGAGCAGCAGGCCGAACTCGTCGAGCCGGGCCAGGTGATCGGCGTCGGCGAGGGTGTACGCGGTGTTGGCGTCGACCTGGAGCAGCAGGTCGTCACCGAAGCGCTGGCGCACCGCGCGCACCGGCTCGACGTCCCAGCCGGGCTCGATCTTCAGCTTGATGCGCAGGTAGCCCTGGTCGAGGTAGCCCTGCACGGTGTCGAGCAGCGCGTCGACGTCGGGCATGATGCCGACCGACACACCGCTGCGCACGCGGTCGGTGACCGCGCCGAGCCGTTGCGCGAACGAGCGGTTCTGCGCGCGCAGCTCGGCGTCGAGCCAGGCCATCTCCAGCGCGGCCTTGGCCATGCGATGGCCCTTCACCGGTTCGAGCACCGTCGCCACGCCGGCGGCGTCTGTCGGGCCGTTGCGCCACAGCCGCGGCAGGAGGTGCGCGGTGATGACGTGCTCGGCGGCGTCGACGTACTCCGAGGAGTAGAGCGGCTCCTCCATGGCGACGCACTCGCCCCAGCCCTCGACGCCGCCGGCGAGGACGTGGACGAGCAGCGCGTCGCGCGCCGTCTGGGTGCCGAAGGAGGTGCGGAAGGGCGCCACCAGGGGCATGCGGATGCGGATCAGCTCGACCGCCTCGACGGCCGGCGGCGTCTCGACGCGCTCCACGGTGGACATCTGCCCGGCCAGTCTACGGCCGCGCCCGGGCGCGGGCTTGTGCGCTTTCCCAAGCGGCGGCGCCGGCTTGGGGCGGGGCGCCCAACCGGCCGCGGCAGCGCGCTGCCTACACTCCACCGCCGTGAGCGCTGACCTCGTCCTGCGCGGCGGCACGGTGCACGACGGCCTGGGCTCGCCGGGCCGCGTCGCCGACGTCGCCATCGCGGACGGGCGCGTCGGCCTCATCGGCCGCTTCGACGGCGTCGCCCGCGAGGAGGTCGACTGCGACGGGCTCCTCGTCGCGCCGGGGTTCATCGACGCCCACGCCCACTCCGACATGGTCCACCTCGCCCGCGAGCCGCAGCACTTCAAGGTGGCCCAGGGGGTCACGACCGAGATCGTCGGCAACTGCGGCTTCTCCTTCGCGCCGCTGAGCCGCGAGGCGCTCGACCTGCTCGGCGAGTCGTGGGCGGACCTCGGCGGCGACGCGGAGCTGCGGCCGCGCGACTTCGCCGGCTTCCTCGCCGAGCTGGAGCAAGCGCGGCCGGCCAACAACGTCGCCGCCCTTGTCGGCCACAACGCCCTGCGGGCCAGCGCCAATGGTGTCGACGTGGCATTGCGTCCCGGCGCATTGCAGCGCATGCGCGAACTCGCCGCCGAGGCCTTCGAGGCGGGCGCCGTGGGGCTGAGCACGGGGCTGATCTACGTGCCCGGCTCGTACTCCGACACCGAGGAGATCGTCGCCCTCGCCGAGGTGGCGGCGCGCTACGGGCGCGTCTACACGACGCACATGCGCGACGAGGGCGCGCATGTCACCGACGCGCTCGACGAGGCGATCACCGTGGGACGGCGCACCGGCGCGCGCGTGCAGATCTCGCACTGCAAGGTGGCGGGGCGGCACAACCACGGCCGCGCCGCCGAGCTGATCGACCGCATCGCCGCCGCGCGGCGCGACGGAGTCGACGTGCTCGGCGACCAGTATCCGTACACGGCCGGCTCGACGTTCCTGGCGGCACTCCTGCCACCCGCAGCTTTGGAGGGCGGCACGGCGTCGCTGCGCGGGCGCCTGTCGGACGGCGCGTCGCGCAGCGCGCTGCGCGCCCTGGCGCACAGCGAAGAGCCGGGCGCGGGCATGTGGACCGAGTGCGAACCGCACGACGTGCTGATCATCGGGCACCGCGACGCGTCGCTGATCGGCCGGCGGCTCGACGCCCTGAGCGATGGCGGCGATGCCTTCGATCGCCTCTGCGACCTCGTCCTCGACGATCCCGCGGCGATGATCGTCCTCGACCTGATGGACGAGGCCGACGTGCGCCGCATCATGTCCGACCCGCTCATCGCCGTCGGCTCCGACAACGGGCCGCCGCACGGCATGCAGCATCCCCGCACCTGGGGCTGCTTCCCGCGCCTGCTGGGCAGCTACGTGCGCGACGCCGGCGTGCTGAGCTGGGAGCAGGCGATCCGCAAGATGACCTCGCTCAACGCGCGCACCTTCGGCCTCGCCGGGCGCGGCCGCCTGCTGCAGGGCATGGTCGCCGACGTGTGCGTGTTCGACCCGCAGCGCGTCGGGCATGCGGGGACGTACGTGGAGCCCGACGTCGCGCCCGTGGGGATCGAGCTGGTGGTCGTGGGCGGCGAGGTCGCGCTGCGGCACGGCACGGCCACCGAGGCGCGGGCCGGGAAGGTGCTGCGCGGCTGACAGAGGCGCCGTCTGCAATGCCGCCCGGGTTGATAAGGCGCGCAATGCACGACCTTGCAAGTACATTGGTTGATTGACCGGCCGGTCAACACCGTTCTTAACGACGCGTAGTGCGACAACGGTGCTGTCACCCAAGCGATTGGTGGTGCGCCGGAACGCCAGTTCGGCCGTGCGCAGTCGTCTACGCAGCGCTATTCTGTGCGGCGCAACAGCGTCAGGAGTGCAGTCATGGCGGGGCGTCCGCGGGGCACGGCACCGGTACGCGGGAGCGGCGTGGTCGGCGGTTCTGCGTCGCGATCCTCGACACGTGGTCCAGCGCGAGGCCATGCCGTCCTGACTCCCACACCACAGCCGTGGCTGCCGCGGGAGGCGCGAGGGTTCCTCCGCTTCGTCGTCTACGATCGGCTCGCCGCGGTGATCGTGGGCATCGTCGGGATCGGCGGTGCCCTCGCCGGCACCGAGACGATCGGCGACTTCTTTCGCCAGCATCCGGCGGCGATCGCTCCATGCACGCTGGCGGCAGTCGCGCTGATCGAGGTGCTGCTCTGGCGGTCCCTCCGTCATCGACAGCGGTGGCGCATCAAGAACCGAACGCTCGCGTTGACACTTCTGGCCACGACTGCCGTCACCTCGACAACCGTCCTCGTCTCAGTGCCGCTGGCGGCCGCCCGCCCGGCATGGTGTCCCGGCTGGCTCTGCCCGCCACCGCCGCCTCCCCCGGCGATCGGAGCCTTCGACGACAACTTGGAAGCTCGCTTCACCGCATACCAGACGCAGGCCTTCGCGCTCACGGACGATGCCGTCCCGGCCGATCGACCCTCGTCGTTCACCGAAGACGCCGTCAGCGCCGGGCTAGTCAGCGACACACCAGCTACGGTCTCCATCCTTATGCACATTCGCAACCTGACCGACAGCCCTGATGCGCTGGTTATTGAGGGCGTCGAATTGCGCGTGCGCTCGAGCCGGCAGCTCACCTCACGGCCTCGCGTTGTCGCCCCAGCCTCCCCCGTCGTGTTCGACATCAATGCCATGGATGCCACCTACACCGGTACGGGGAACGAGTTCGCCGCAGAGTTCACCGACGTGCCACCGGGGCACCAATTCGAGCTCGTCGCAGGGGAGTCCGACGAGTTCGACCTCCGTGTCCACAGCGTCGCCGCAGCAGACCTACGCTTCACGGTGGCGATCACCTATCGCTTCGCCGGAGATCAGCATGAGGCAAGCCAAACGCTCGAAATGAGCACACCTTTCCACGTGCTCTTCGAGGACAACCAGCATTGGAACCCCGTCACCGCTGGTGACGGAGTGTACGTCCCCATGCCGGCGGAGGGTGGCGCGTGATGCCCTTCAGGCCGAGGTCGTTGCGCCGCCGCCACGCGAGCGGGACCGTCTACCGGCGAGCCGGCGGCGCATCCATCGCTGTGACGGTTATTGCGACCGTCGCTGCATGCAGCTCCACGGCGACACCCCGAACGGCACCGCTCGGGTCCGCAGCAAACGGACCCTTCTTCGGCGACGTCACACCACTGCGGCCGCAACAGGACCCCTCGACTCCGACGGGCGGCGTTCAGGCCGCGATCACGGCGGCAGAGCCCAAGCTGGTCGGTGCCGAACTCCCTCCCAGCGTCTACGGCTACCTGACGAACGAGCGGTGTGGGGGTGCTTTCATCTCACGAAGTGGCGGGTGGGAGTACATCACCAACGGGCCACCGTTCAGCAGCGGTGAGGTGAGGGCGCTGTACGATTACGCGGTCGCATACTTGGAGCATGACGTCATAGGCGTCATACCACGATGGACTCAGTCCCTACCTGCCGGGACCGCCGACAACTCGGCTCAAGGGTTCGCGCAGGCGTGCAGCGCAGACTTCGACGTCACCAACGACAGCCCCATCGCCGTCAGCATCGAGTCCGTCGGGGTCGATGTCGCGTGGAGTACGCGAACCAGCGAGACGTACAAGCTGCTGGACCTGTCGAGCGCTATGGACGTGGCGCTGCCGGCAAGCGTGTCGATTCCGCTCCATCGTGGCCGTCCAACCCCACCGCCGCCTCCCAGCCCCAGCCCGACGCCGAGCCCAACGCCGACTCCATCGCCGTATCCAACTCCCACTCCCAGCGCCAGCCCGGCTCCCACGCCCGTGCTCAGCCCGACCCCCGCTCCGAGTCCCACACCCGCAGCCGGCGTAGAGGGCATCTCAACGCCAAATACGGGCGGCTGCGGTCCCGTCGCGTCCATGGTGTTGAATCCGCACGACGCAGGGCATTCCATTGACACGGACCTCCGTGGCCAGACCGGCTGCGGTGCGATCTTCCTTCGTCCGCACAGCACTGTGACGGTCTCCCTCAACGTTGAGTCCACTGTGGCCGCAACCTATGGCGTCAGCCCTCGCCTCGTGGTCCGCGCCGCTGGCCGGCTATACAGCACAACGTTCGCCCCGCTGGTCCGCCGTGTGCAATTCGTGAGCTACCCCAGTAGCTTCACCTGCTGGGCGTTTTACGGCACCGGATTGCGCGAGGAGCAAGCGCCATGGGGCACCTGCCGCTGACGGTAGACGCCGCAGGGCTCCGTTCCCACCCTTGGCTGAAAGGCCCGCCAAAGTCCGTCCGGCGGCCACGGCGCTGATTGCCGCGCCCAGGATCGCAAGGGTGTTGAGAGCCCGTGAACGGTGAGAGCCTGGAATGGTGCCTGACGGACCGCCCCTCGCTACTTGGAACGAGCACTGGCGCTTGTTCAAAGAGGCACGGCAAAGCGCGATTGCTATGCCAGCGAACTGCTGGTCTCGCCCGGCGGCCGCTGCCGCGCCCGATGTGCTGGAATAGGGCCCATGACCAGCATCCTGCGTGAGATCGTCATCGACTGCACCGACACCGAGCGTGTCGCCGCCTTCTGGTCCGCTGTCCTCGGCTGGGAGGTGCAGCGCGAGAAGGAGTACGCCTGGATGGCTGCGGAGCCCGAGAACCCGCTCGCCGGGATGATCCTCGTCTTCCAGCCGGTTTCCGAGGCAAAGACGGTGAAGAACCGGGTGCACATCGACGTGTCGCCCTACCGCTGCGAGCCCGCCGAGGAGGTGGAGCGGCTGCTCGCGCTGGGTGCGCGCCACGTCGACGTCGGCCAGGGCGACGTGCCCTGGGTGGTGCTGGCGGACCCTGAAGGTAACGAGTTCTGCGTGCTGGGCCGCCGCATCGATTAGAGATCCCGGTTTCGCGACAGTCGCCGCTGGCCGGGTCCGGGGACATGCTGATCACGCCGCGCGTCCTTGCATCCCGCGGCCGCCGGACGCCTGCGCCTTCGGTAGTGGCGCGAGTTCGTGCGCTCGCTGCCACCACCGACACATGAGATCCTTCGGCGCGGGTTCGCCGGTCAGTGTGTCGCGCTGGCGCTGATCTCGGGGTACTCCTCGTGGCTGGGCCTGCTGGATCATCCGCTGCCGGCACCTCGCCGAGCACTCAGGCGCCGCGCTAGCGATTCCGCACAGTCTCAAGGTCGCCACTGCGCCGAGAGCCCCGCGACATTGTGCTGGGCGGCGTGTTCTTCAGCGGCATCGGCACGCTGGTGCTCATCGGCTCTCGCTGCCTCGCCGCGCGGCACTTGCGCAGCGATGACGCGCGACCTCCGTCCCGGAGGCTGACCGAGCGGTCAGCGCGCCACCGCGGCGGTGAGCTTGGGGGCGTGCCGCAGGGCTGGAACGGTAGCGCTGGCGAAGGTCCAAGCGTAGAGTTGGTGGCGCCGAGTCGGGTCGGCGACACCAAAGACCCGGCGGACGTCGCGGCGTCGGTGTACGGCAGGTAAACCCGACCAGTTGGAACAAGGGTATTCGAGATGGGCGAGATTGACTCCCTGCGCCAGATCCTCGGCTACACGAGGGCCTTCCGCCAGATGCTGGACCGGAAGCGCGAAGTAGATCTGCGCCGAAGGCTCATGGAGCGTGAACATGCGCTATCGGTCGCGCCGTTCGCGCCACCACTACCGATACAGCGGACGCTGTCGAGTCCCGGACACTTCACGTTCGGTCTACCCCCGGGCTTCGAAGCGCCAGACGCGGAGGTGCTGCAAGGCTGGCGGCGTGGTTTCGACAGTGATCCGCTGGCTGCTGCCATCGACCGAAGCGCCACGGAGGTCACTTGCTTCCTCGCCGTCTTTTCGGGCGCATCCGAAGTCGCCCTGAGCGACTTGGGTCTCGAAGGACACTCGTTGTGGGTGCTTGAGGTCCTGGCAGACGAGTATCGCGAGCGAGCCCGGCAGGCGGGGCAGGCCGTGGTCGTGGCAGGCCCCAAGGCGATCCTTGTCGATGGCGAGCGAGGCATCTGGACCGTCACGGCGCAAGTCGAGGGCGGCGTCGCCACCAGAAAGTGGGGCGTGGCTGTTGCTCGCGACGGTCGCGGCTACAACATCATGATGTTCGTCCAGCCGCACGTCGAAGCGTACTACGCCAGCGCATACTGGACTGCCGTCGCATCGTGGCGCTGGTGGACCCGCGTTTCGACCGGCCCCGTCCCGCCGGCTCCGCCAACGCGTTCCTCGTAAATTCAGATACCTTCAACCGGTCCGGCACGGGCGGCACGAGACGTGCCATAGGCGGTCGCGAGCTGATCGAGAACTCGACCCATCCGCGCTGCCGAGGGAGGCATACTCCTCCGTTGATCGGGAGTGGTGCGATGATTCATCTACTTCCTCATGGTCACACCTCCCTGACGACGGCGCGCGCCCAGTGCTGAGCGGCTGGGTACCGACCCAGTGCAGCCCGAGGGGGCGTAAGAAGTCAGAGGCGGACGTTATCCCCGCGTGACTAAGCGCCTATGGGCACATTCGTATGGGCAGATGAGGGTGCTCTGTCGTGTCGCGCTCAGGGAAGCTCTGTCCGTGGAGCGCGCTGGCGACCGCGACCCAGGCTTCAGACCGCCCCTATCCTCGGCGACGGGCCCAGATACGTCTCCATCTCCGCGAGCAGTTCATTCTGCTTTCGTTTCGATCGATTGCTGAAGAACGCGTACAGACCAAGGCGGTGACGGACGCGCAGACCAGCGCGGCGGATCCGCTTGCCCGTGTAGCCCGGATAAACGGTCCAGACGTCACGCTCCCATGGCTCCCGTGCGAACGAGACGGGACGCCGATGGAGCGGACTGATGTCGTTGTACTGACGAGCCAGCTCACCGAGGCGCAACACCCGCATACCCCACCGGCCGTTCCTCTCCCAGGCGTAAAGCAATATGAATGGCTCGGCGATGTACACCTCCCGGATGAGGGCCAGATGATACGTGCCAAGAAAGTCCAGCCGTTTGACAGCGCGCTGCTCGATGACCTGTGCGATGTCGTTGAGTTGGCCTACGTAGTGCTTGATCTGGGCAAACGCGACTTCATATTCGCTAGGGGACACCGCTTTCCAGTCGCGTAGCTGTTTCACCCGGCCCTGTGCGAGCGGAGCCCGCAGCTTGTATCCGGAATAGAGCTGCGTGGGATTTGGCGACGGACCAGCGCCGAGCTCGACCAGCCTCCGACGCACAGCGTAGAAGCCCTGTATCCCCCAGGGCGACCCGACACGCGGGGCTGTTCTGCGCCACAAGAACGATCTTCGTGAATGTGGCTGCGTCGTAACCGTTGGTTGCGAAGCGAGAAACCGCTTGCGCATCCGCGCTCTGATGTCCTCGAATACGTCGTAGCGATTCCGCCTATTGTTGGCCCGCAACTGGAGCAACACAGCGACACCGCCGATCAGGGTCGCTAACCCCACCAGCCAGCTTTGGTTATACCACTCCGCCGTCGTATACACCGCGGGGCCCTGCTAGGCAGCTCGCCGGTCGATGTCGGCTTTGAGACGGACGGCTGCCTGGATCGCCGACCGGATCTCTTGCAGCAGATTGTGCGTGTCGCGAAGCGCCGACTGACCCCAACCCCACTCGGGCGGATAACCCACCACCTCGACATCGACGTCGTAGGGTAGGTTCAACATACGGATGGCGCCGAACACGTGGAATGGATGGTAGATCTGGCTCGTGCAAATGAGACAGTTCTGACCCGACGTAACCTTCACGGCATCGGCGAAGAACGCGTAGGTGTCTTCAGTGTTCGCCCGCCTCGCGGGATCACTGGAGGGCGCACACAGGGAGACGATCTGCACCTCGGCGATCCCCTGGTACCGGCGAACGACGGCTCTCTGATTGGTAGCCTGGTCGTCGCTGACCTCCTCCGCGTAGCCATCCAAGCCGGAGAACTCTTGCTCAGCCGCGGCATTCATGAGATCGAACTCGGTGGCAGCGCCGTTTGAGTACCTCTCGGCGTCCTCCCGCTCCCGCTCGCTCACAGGACGCCAAGCGCCCAGCAGAGCCACCAGTGGTGCCACCACCACTCCACGAGTGATGAAATCGGCGGCCAGCCGCGTCCTGAGTAGGCACGATTGCGCGACGCCTCCCAACACGATCACGTAGTCGTATCGCTCTTGCTGCGGGGGCAGCGGGTCGGTCAACCCGAGTGCCGCGGCGGCCTCTTCGATCTGCCTCGCCGACTGAGAGTCCCCTTCAAAGCGCGTCGCGTCCAACCGTTCCGCCCCGCGACGAAAGTCCCATCGCTCCGAGAAGTCGTCGAGATACCGCAGCAGTTCGTCCAGATCTGTTCCATGCGGGATGTCGCCGCCAAATGAAGCGACCAGGGCCGCCAGTGCTGCAGAGCGCACCCACCCCTCCACGACGGCCAGTCCCCTCGCGAGTCGGGCCTCACCAGTCCCGGGAGATCCCAGATGTACTGCCTTCAAGGCCGCCTCCTCAACGCTCCCCTCAAATGTGCGGGATGTTGGGCCGAGAGACGAGCACTCCGACCCTTCTTGGCGAGACGCTCCGGACACCTGAGACACCCGCCCAACGGCCGAACTCTACAGAGGGGCCCCGTGGGGGCGCGTTGTTCCGCCTGCCGGTGGAACCGGCGACCATTAGCGCGCCCCAAGCCAATCCGCCGCAGTTCTCTGCCGAGCGTATTTGTGGGGACCGAACGCAAGAGGTCCTCCGGGTTGCGGCCGCCGCGCGGGAAGCCCAAGTGCGCGTCACCTCTTGGAGTGTGTCGAGTGAGTGTTGCGAGATCGCGACTGACGGTGAGCATGAGCACGTCGCGGGCGGCGCCACGGTAGACGGTCACGCAGGGGGGTGGCCGCCACACACCCCCGGACTCAGGGGAGGTTCGTGTGCTTGACGTTTGGTGGAGCCGCGGGGATTCGAACCCCGGACCTCTGCCGTGCGAAGGCAGCGCTCTCCCAACTGAGCTACGACCCCACGCCCCGGCCGAGTATACCCGCGCCCGGAGGCCGGCCCGCAGCCGGGCTCCCCCACACGCCCGGTTCCACCGTGCTAGCGTCCCCGGGCGTCGCGGGCCGTCACCGAGGAAGGGGCCTGAAGTGGTCGAACACGCCGCCGCGCGGAGCGCACGCGCCCGCGCCCTGCTCGCGCTCGTCGCCGTCGTCGCCGCAGCCCTGCCGGCCGCCGTCACCACCGCCCGGGCGGCCACGCCCGCCTCGGGAACGGTCGACGGCTCGGCGCCGCTGAGCTGGGACTACGCCGGCGTCGGCGGCCCGGCCGGCGCAGCTGACGCGTACGCGCTCACCGTCAAGCTCCCCGCCCCGGACCCCGCCTACTACGCGCCCGACGTACGCACAGGCAGCGTCCACGCCGCAGTCCTCACCGTCACCCTGACCTGGAGCGACGGCTCGCCCGACCAGACCCTCGGCCTCAGCGCCACCGACCCCAAGGGCAACAGCGCCGGCAACGACACGCTGGCCACCAGCAACGACGGCAGCAACACCAACGTGCTGATGATCGAGAACCCGGCCAACACCACCTACACCATCACCGCGAGCAACCAGGACGGCGCCAGCACCAGCGCCATCGCCGCGCACGCGGTGGCCACGCTGCAGCTCGTCGACCTCAGCGCGCAGCAGCCGCCGCAACCACCGACCGCCGCGCCGCGCTTCGACGACTTCCACATCCCGCTCGACTTGATGCCGCCGCGCACCGAGGAGACCGCGTACCTCAACGGACGCGCCTTCGGTGAGCCGTCGATCGGCGTCGATCCCAAAACCGATGCGGTGATGTACCAGGCCGGGCTCTACACCATGCGCGGCACCGTCAGCGCCACGACACCGCCGGCGATGACCTGGCGGGACGTCAGCGACGTGCCGCTCACCGCCTCGGTGAGC
>Ga0070714_100001727_pt1 | contig 15922 bp, 16 predicted proteins | sample LARL83metaG_FD_65450 | JGI IMG/M metagenome (GOLD analysis project Ga0070714, IMG submission 65450) | Corn, switchgrass and miscanthus rhizosphere microbial communities from Kellogg Biological Station, Michigan, USA - LAR L8-3 metaG | ecosystem: Host-associated > Plants > Roots > Rhizosphere ...
CCGTCAGCAACGTGGTTGATTGCCCCCTCGTGGTAGATGGACCGTCGTAAACGACGGTCCCGTTACCACGAAGAGGAAATCCGCCACGTTATCGAGGCCCATGGAGCCCGTCCGCCGGCCGCTGACCCACCGGGCGGCCAGCGAACCAGGCAAGCCCCGGACAAAGCCATCCGGGTCGGTGATCGAAGATCATGCGTCTGGCGAGGACCACTGGCCTATGCTGGCGCAGTGCATCTGGGCCTTGTCACTCTCGTGGTGGATGACTACGACCTCGCTATCGCGTTCTTCGTAGCTGTGCTCGGGTTCGAGCTCGTGGAGGATTCCCCCTCGCTGACCAACGACGGCCGCCCCAAACGCTGGGTCGTCGTCCGGCCGCCAGGCGCCCAGACCGGCCTGCTGCTGGCCCAGGCTGACGGCGCGGAGCAGGCCGCGTTCGTCGGGACGCAGGCCGCCGGCCGGGTTGGTTTCTTCCTGCACGTTGACGAGTTCAGCACCGCGTACACGCGGATGACGTCGGCGGGTGTGCGCTTCATCACCGAACCGCGCACCGAGCCCTACGGCCAAGTGGCCGTGTTCCTCGACGTCGCCGGCAACAAGTGGGACCTCATCGGGCCCGCGGCATAGCCACCGCGGGCGCACAGCGGCCTCCGTGCAACCCGGCGGTACTCCCCCGCGTGATCGGGGTGTCAGTACTTGCCCGATTGGATGGAATTGCCATGAAACTCCATGTTCCTGCGGCCCTAACGATCACCGCTTTGCTCACCGTTGCCGCTGCCGCGGCTGTCCAGCCCGCCGCAAACGCCGCTGCCATTGCCAGGACAACGCTTGCCAGGACAACGCTTGCCAGGACAACGCTTGCCACAAAGGCAACGAGCGTCCATTTCGCCACACCGCTGGCCGCGATGCGCTATTTCGCCGCCGCCGACGACCGGGACGACGTGACCGCGCTGCACCACGTGACAACGCCGCAGGCGTTCAAGGCGCTGATGGCCATGCGTTCCGAAGCGGTTGACGTCCGGGCGAAGTCTTGCTCGGCGACCAAACGCGGGGATTACTACTGCGCTCTGGAGTACCGCTACCCGAAGAGCTCGCACGAAAAGGGCAACGGCTGGTGGGACGTCATTGTCGCGCCCGCGACCAACCCCGGCTGGTACGTGTACCAGTTCGCCTCCTGCGGCTAACCGGCGGCGGACGCTATCCAGCAGCGCTGTCGACCCAGGCCGCGATGCCGCGGGCCAGGGTCGGCATCGGCAGCGAGCCGTGGTCCAGCACGGCACCGTGGAACTCGGGCAGCGAGAACGACGGGCCTAGCCGCTTGCGGGCATCCTCGCGAAGCCGGAGGATCTCCAGCTTGCCGGTGAGGTAGGCGAGCGCCTGCCCGGGGATCACGATGTACCGGTCGACCTCGGCGGCGAGGAACTCCCGCGGCATCGGGACGTGCTCGACCACGAACTCCAGTGCTCGCTCCCGGCTCCAGCCGAACGCGTGGATGCCGGTGTCCACGGCCAGCCGGGCGGCCCGCATCAGCGAGGTGCTGACCGCGCCGAGCAGGCCGCGGGCATCGGCGTACAGTCCCGCCTCTTCGGCGAGCTGCTCGGCGTAGAGCCCCCAGCCCTCGGCGAACACCGACAGGCTCCGCTGGCGCTGGAGCGCCGGCAGCTCGCTGAGCAGCTGGAGTCGAGACAGCTGGAGGTGATGGCCGGGCACCGCCTCGTGGAACGCCGTCACCTCGATGTCCCATCCGGTACCGGCGGTGGGCAGCTCGGTGTTGAACCAGAACGTGCCGGGCCGCCCGCCGTCGAGGCGGGGCGGGGTGTAGTGCGGTGCCATGCCGGCCGCCGCCGCCACATGCGGCATCGGCGTCACCGCGCACGGCGGCGGCAGCGGTCCGGGGAACAGCTCCCCCGCGTGCGCCTCAGCTCGCCGAACGGCCGCCAGTGCTTGGGCCACTGCCTGCTCGGCGGGCATCTTCCCCGCCGAATCCCGCAGGGCGTCGAACACTTCGGGCAGCCCGCGCAGTCCCAGCCCCGCACCCAGCTCGATGGCTCGGGATTCCAGCGCCTCGAGCTGCTCCAGGCCGGTCTGGTGCAGCTCTTCCGGCGACACCGGCAGCGTCGTGTAGATCCGGACCGCCCTGGCGTAGTCCGCCGCACCGCCAGGCAGGTAGGTCAGCCCGGGCCGGGAAGCCGGCCGGGCGCGCGGGAGCAGCTCCTTGACGACCGCGATCCACCTGGCCAGGGCCGGATGGACGACCTCGTCGGCGGCCGCGCGGCGTTCCTCCTCCCACGCCGCGGCGCGGTCCCACCCCTCGGGCGGTCGCGGTGACAGCAGCGGGCTGGCGTCGGGTGCGGCGAGGACGTCCTCGGCCCAGGTGACGGCCTGCTCGGCCAGCGGCGCCACCGGCAGGCGGCCCTTCGCGGCACCGTTTCGCAGCCGCTCGGTGAGCTGGTCGAGCCAGGCGCCGCTGCGCCGCAGCCGGGTCAGGTAGGCCTCGGCAGCCGTCGAGTCGACCAGGACGGTCCTGGCGGCAACCGACAACCAGCTCGCCGGCCCGGAGAACGGCATCGCGGTGACGGTGTACTCCGGCCCCGCCAGCTCGATCGCGTCCAGCTCATGGCCGGCGGCGGCTTCGGCGCAGTCCACGGTGATGGCGTCCGCGAGCGTGAGCTCGTCGCGCGCGATCGTGCCGGTCTCGCTGAGGAACTGGCCGATCTCGGCGCGCCAGGCCTGCTCGCCTTCCTCGCTCTCGTCCGGGACCAGATCGTCGTAGCCGGGGATGCCGAGGATGGTCGCGGCGAACGGGTTCTTCTCCAGCCACCGTTCGTGAAAGCGGTCGGCCAGGTCGCGTGCTGAGGTCATGGCCCCCGAGAATATCAACGCCGTTACGCGGGCCTGGGGGCGATAAGCAGCGACTGGGCGCCAACCCCCACGGGGCCGGCGACATCGGAAAGGACCGACGTGGCGAGTCCGCAACCGCCGTCCGAGATGGCGGTCTGCGCGTCCAGGCAGATCCACTCGCCGACGGCGTCCCGGTGCAGGTGCACGGTGAGCTCGGGATTGATGAAGTGCCAGCGGCCGATGTCGAGTTCCCAGGAGATGCCGTTGCCGCTGTCCGCGACGGCCAGCACGCGCTCCAGCGAACTAGGCTCCTGGTCAGGCACCAGCGGATAGCGCATCCTGGCCCAGACAGCGGCCGGGCCGGGCGCGCCGAAGCTCCCCGATACCGCGCGCCACTCGATGGCCGACAGGTATCCGTCGGTCCAGCCCGTCCCGGGTGAGTCAGTCGCCGCCTGCTCCGGCTGGGCTGGCGGCACGGAGAGGCGGGTATCGACCGCCACGCCGTCGGCCCGGAGCACCCGCCAGGCACTGGCCCGGGCAACCTCGCGCCCGTCCGCGCTCGCCGTGGCTTCGAGCAGTTCCACGCTGCGGCCTGGGCGTGCCACCCGCGCCACCACGGTGAGCTCGCCGACCGGGATGGCGCGCAGGATCTCGCAGGTGAACCGCGTGATGATCATGTCGTCGCGCGGCTGGCAGTGCGCCATCGCGTGGCCGAGCAGCGCGCTGGGCGGACCGCCGTGCTGCGCGCCGACGTCCCACGGGCCGATCGTGTGCTTTGTCGACTGCCAGCGGCCCGCGCCAAGCGGAACGTAGAAGCTTTCCGTCACGTGCCGATATTACTGGCCGATGTTACTGGCCAGTCACCCGCGGGACCCCGCAGCGTGGCGAGGGCCCTGGCGCTCTCGGAGCCTGGCTCCGCGTGGTAGATCACCAGGAGCTGGCCGCCCGAATCCCCGATGGACAGCTTCTCGCGGCGCAGCTCAAGCGGGCCGATCTCCGGGTGGCGTATCCGCGCCATCCCGCCGGCCAGGGGCTTGACGTCATGGCGCGCCCACAGGCGCCGGAACGGCTCGCTGGCCAGGGACAGCTCACCGACAAGCTGCGCGATCCGCGGATCGTCGAGATCGGTGCCCAGCGAGGTACGGAACGCGCCGACCATGCCAGCGACCGCCTTCGGCCAGTCCGGGTAAAGATCGCGTTCGGCCGGATCGAGGAACATCGACCTGAGCCGGTTACCGCCCGGCCGGATACTCGGCGACAGCGCGGTCGCGAGGCGGTTCGCGGCCAGCACGTCGAACATCCGGTTCTCGACGAAGGCCGGCAGTTCCATGGTCTCGAGCAGCTGCCGGATGCCGGCCTGCACGACCTCCCGGCGCGGCCGCCGCGAACCAGTGGCCTCGGCCGCGGCCAAACTCAGCAGGTACCGCGTAGCCGCCGCGTCCAGGCCGAACACCCGGGCCAGCGCCCGAAGCACCTGCGGCGACGGGTTGCGGTCACGGCCCTGCTCGAGGCGCAGGTAGTAGTCGGCGCTGATCCCGGCCAGGGTCGCCACCTCCTCGCGACGCAGCCCGGGCGTCCGTCGCACCCCCATGACGTGGAGCCCGGCGGACGCCGGGTCCACGAGCTCGCGACGCGCCCGCAGGTACTCTCCTAGCGCGTTTGACCTGGCCATCTTTCTAGTCTAGACACCACATGCGCACACAGCCTGTTCCTGTCACTCCCAGGATGAGCGGGCCACTGCCTAGCGCTACGCGCTCCGGGCAGGGTGGAGACATGACGATCCACGACACCTATCCCGTGGCCGACCTGGCGCTCAACCGCGTCGGCTACGGCGCCATGCAGCTCGCCGGCCCGGGCGTGTTCGGTCCGCCGAAGGACCGCGACGCCGCGATCGCCGTGCTGCGCGCCGCCGTCGACCTCGGCGTCAACCACATCGACACGGCCGACTTCTACGGGCCGTACATCACCAACGAACTCATCCGCGAGGCGCTCGCGCCGTACCCGGACGACCTGCACATCGTCACCAAGGTCGGCGCGCGCCGCGACGAGCGAGGCGGCTGGCCGCATGCCCGCACTCCGGCCGAGCTCCGCTCCCAGGTCCACGACAACCTCAAGCACCTCAGTCTTGACGTGCTCGACGTGGTCAACCTGCGGGTCGGCGGTTTCGAGGAGCCAGAGCCAGGCTCGATCGCCGAGCAGTTCGAGACGCTCGCCGAGCTGCGCGAGCAGGGGCTCATCCGCCACCTCGGCCTCAGCACGGTCAGCGCGGAGCAACTCGCCGAGGCGCAGTCGATCGCGCCGGTCGTCTGCGTGCAGAACCGCTACAACATCGCCCGCCGCGACGACGACGACCTGATCGATCGCACCGCGAACGAGGGCATCGCGTACGTGCCGTACTTCCCGCTGGGCGGCTTCACGCCACTTCAGTCAGACGCCCTGCACGCGGTCGCGGGCCGGCTGGGCGCGACCGCGATGGCGGTCGCGCTCGCCTGGCTGCTGCGGCGGTCGCCGAACATCCTGCTGATCCCAGGCACCTCGTCCGTGACGCACCTGCGGGAGAACATCGGCGCCGCCGCCCTCACCCTGCCGCCCGACGCGATAGCGGAACTCGACGGGATCGGCGTCAGTAGATGGTCTTGACCGGTCCGGTCTTCGCGATGGTGCCGTTGCTGCCGCCGATGAAGGCGTGCACCTTCAGGTGCGCGGTGTAGAAGAGGAAGATGATCGTGCCGCACTGGGTTTTGCCGGCCCCGGGCAGCACGGTCGCACCGACGTTCTTGCTGGCGCCACTGGAGTTGTACGCCAGTGCGAGTGCCCCCACCGCGTACGCGGTGCCGGTCTGGGTGGCGCACATAGTTACCTTCACCCGCGACGTGCCTAGCCTGGTGTAGGAGCCGTGCGCGCTCACGACGTTGTCACCGGGAATGGCCGGCACGGTGAAATTCACCGTCCCCGACGTGGGCTGCGCGGCGGTGCCGGTGGCAACGGCAGCCGGCTTCTCCGACGACGGAACGCTCGTGGGGGCCATGCTCGCGGACGTCGAGGAGGACGCGGATCCAGTAGCCGGCGCGGAACTCCCCGACGTCGTCGCCGACAACGAACCGGTATTACTACTCGAATCAGCGGCGGCGGGAGTAGTCGACCCTCCCCCGCAGGCGGACAACCCAGCACCGCCAACGGCAACAGCGATGAGCACAGCCGGGATCCGGTACTTCCGCATTTCTATCCTCCGTTAAGTGACCAGGCGTCACGAACAGTTACAATGACGTCCAAGCAGCCACGATAGGTGAGGGGGGCCGTGCCGCGCAGTCGACTTAACCAGAAACGCGCATCACTTAACCAGAAACAGGGCAGTTCGCACGTACACGGACTATCACAGTGAGTAATCGCCGCAGCGATCGCGGAGGTACCGGGCGTTGCGGACCGCCAGGGCGATGATGGTGAGCATCGGGTTAAGGCCCGTCGGGCCGGGAAACAAGCTGGCGTCGCAGACAAACAGGCCGTGCACGCCATGGAACTCGCCGTAGCTGTCCACCACACCGCGGCGTACGTCCTCGCTCATCCTGGCGGTCCCCATCAGGTGGACGCTGAACACCCGAAGCGCACGCGCGGGCACCGGCGCGGCCAGCAGGCGCCGGACCTCGTCGAGGCTGTGCAGCGCGGGCGCGCCGTCGACGGGCAGCAGCACCCGCCTGGCCCCGGCCGCGAACATCGCGGTCGCGGTGAGCTCGACCCCGCGCACCACCCGCGCGGCGTCCCGGTCGGAGAGCTGGTAGAACACCTGCGCCCCCAGGCCCGGCAGCGTGCGTACCCGGCCGGCACCGGAGTCCTCGATCAGCGGGCCGGCGGTCACCACATGGTTGTAACCGGCCATCAGCTCGCCGAGCTCGCGGCCATGGCCCGGCATCAGCGCGGCAAGCATGGGCGGCGCGAGGTTGTTCGCGGTCAGGATGATGCCGTCGGACTGGAACTCGCGTACCTGGTAGGCCTGATGCACGCCGTGCCATCCGGTGACGTTCTCGTCGAAGAACGCGATCACGTTGGCGTTCGGGTGCATGGCGAGGTTCCTGCCCAGCTGCCTGGCGGCCGGCTTGACGCCGGAGCGGGCGAGCAGCGCGGGCGTCTGCACCGCTCCCCCGGCCACCACGACAACCTTCGCGCGGACGCTCAGGGCGGATCCGCGACGGCCGTCCTGGCCGCGGAACCTGCCGGTCACACCCGCCGCCCGGCCGCGAGCGTCGAGCGTAACCCGCTCCACCCGGCAGTCCGCGTACAGCCGCGTGCCGTGTGCCAGCGCCCGTGGCACTGCGGTGACCAGCATCGAGCGCTTGGCGCCGGTCGGGCAGCCGTTGTTGCAGTTGTTCGTGCCCGCGCAGTGCAGCTGGTTGCGCCGGTTCGCGACAATCCGCCAGCCGAGGGACCGGGCCCCGGCGTACAGCAGCTCCGAGTCCCGCCCGATCGTCTCGGGATCCTGCTCGGCGACCGACAGCCAGGCCTCGGCCTCGTCGAAGAACGGCGCCATCGCGTCCTCGCCGATGTCACGGATGCCGTCGGCCGCGGCCCAGCGGGCCAGCACCGGCGGCGGGGTGCGCCAGGACATGCCGCCGTTGACGACAGTCGAACCGCCGACGCACCGGCCCTCGGCGAACAGCACGGACGGTTTGCCGATCGCCATTCCGCCGCCGCCGTCGCGATACAGCGTGCGCAGCGCCCGCACGCTCTGCGCGCCGAACGACTCAGTCTGGTGGTAGCCGCCCTCCTCGATCAGCACCACGCTCACGCCAGCCGCGGCCAGCTCGGCCGCCATCGTCGCGCCCCCCGCACCCGAGCCGACCACCACCACGTCGCAGTCCACCCGCAGGTCCGCCGCGACGTCGGCCCCCGTGATCACGCCAGGAACACTGATCACGACTCCGCGGCCCGGATATCGTCGCCGTATCGCTCCAGGCGGCGCCTGCTCACCATCGCGATATAAGGCTCGGGCGCATAGCCGATCGCCGCCTTCGCCTCCGGCAGCTCGTAATAGCACATGACGACCATGCCCTTGAGCCGCTCCACGAGCTCGGCCACCCCATCGCCCCGGCCGAGCACCTTGCGCAGGTACGCGTCCGCCACCTGGTCATCCAGCCGGGCGAAACGCCGGCCCCGCGCCGCCGGATACAGCCTGGCGCCCTGGTCGAACGCGGCGAACGCGGCCAGCAGCATCCACCGGGCGCCCGGCCGGAGCGCGGCGGCCAGCAACTCGAACTCGGCCAGGACCCGCTCTGCGGAGGCACCCGGCGGGCACACGATTTCGGTAAAGCGGACCAGAACCCTCTTGGCCATAACCGGAAACGCTAACGCATTAGGTCCACTGCTATCGTGTCCCGGTGACGGCGGTTGCAGAAGCGGGCGATGACGCGGCGGTTCCTGCCGCGCGCCCGCGCCACCTCATCGTCACGGTCTACGGCCTGTACGCGCGCTCCGCCGGCGGCTGGCTCTCGGTGGCGGCGCTGATCCGGCTGCTCGCCGACCTTGGCGTGGACGAACCCGCCGTTCGTTCGGCCATTTCCCGGCTCAAGCGGCGCGGCATCCTCGAATCCAAGCGGCAGAACGGCCAGGCGGGCTACGAGCTGTCTACCGAGGCAGTGGCAATACTGGGCGAGGGCGACGCGCGCATCTTCCGCCGCGAACGGGCGACGCTGGCCGACGGCTGGCTGCTCGCCGTGTTCTCGGTGCCGGAATCCGAGCGGCACCGGCGGCATGTCCTGCGCTCCGAGCTGACCAAGCTCGGCTTCGGCATGGCGGCACCCGGCGTGTGGATCGTGCCCGCCCACCGCGACGACACGACCGCCGGCATGCTGCGCCGCCTGGGCCTGGACGCCTATGCCGACCTGTTCCACGCCAATCACTTCGCGTTCGGCGACCTGGTCCAGAAGGTCCGGCGGTGGTGGGACCTGGACGAGCTGGAGCGCCACTACCAGCAGTTCCTCCGGTCACACGAGCCCGCGCTGAAGCGCTGGCGGCGCCGCACCGCCACCCCGGGCGGTGCTAGCGGGGTCGGCTGTGCCGACGGGTCGCCGGACATCGACCGTGCCGCGTTCGCTGACTACGTCCGGGCGCTCACCGACTGGCGACGGCTCCCCTACCTGGATCCGGGCCTGCCGGCCGAACTGCTGCCGGAGGGCTGGGCCGGCGTCCGCGCGGCGGAGATGTTCTTCGCGCTCCGGTCCCGCCTCGCCGAGCCGGCCGGCGCGCACGTGGCGCGCGTGCTCGCCCAGCTAGGCCAGCCCAGGTAGACCAGCTCAGCTAGCCGACCGCGGCGAACCCCGCGATCTCCACGACCGCGGCCGGATCCCAGAGCCTGCTGACCTCGACGGCGGCCATCGCCGGGTAGTCCTGGCCGACTAGCCGCCGCCACACCGCGCCGATCTGCTTCGCGTTGGCGCGGTAGTCGTCGATGCCGGTTACGTAGATCGTCAGGCTGACCAGGTCGCCGGGCCGGCCGCCGGACGCCACGAGGGCGACCAGCAGGTTGCGCAGTGCCTGCTCGAACTGCGCGACCACGCCGCCCGGCACCACCGCGCCCTCGGCGTCGAGCCCCGTCTGGCCGGCCAGGAACACCAGCCGCCCGGCGGGAACGGAGACGGCGTGGGAGAAGCCAGACGGCCGGGGCAGTTCGGGCGGGTTGATTCGCTCCACCCGCCTATCATATAGCGCACCATTGACGACCGTACGCAAACCGACATACGCTCGCCCTGCGGGAGCGCTAGCGGAAGGGGTGACGAGGTGCGGATCGCCGTGCTGGGAGCGGGACCTGGCGGCCTGTACTTCGCCGCGCTCGCCAAGCAGCTCGATGCACGGCACGAGATCACGATCTGGGAGCGGAACGCGGCCGACGACACGTTCGGGTTCGGCGTGGTGTTTTCCGACGAGACGCTCGGCGGCATCGAGCACGCCGACACGGCGATCTACGAGAAGATGAGCCGGGAGTTCGCCCGCTGGGACGACATCGACGTGCACTTCAGCGGAACGGTATTCACCTCGGGCGGCCACGGCTTCGCGGCGATGAGCCGCAAGCGGCTGCTGGCTATCCTTCAGGAGCGGTGCACGGAGCTTGGCGTCGAGCTGCTGTTCCGGACCGAGGCACCCGATGCCCGCACGCTGGCCGCGACGTACGATCTAGTGGTCGCCGCCGACGGGGCGAACTCGGTGACCCGGACGAGTAACGCCATGTCGTTCCGCCCGAATATTGAGAAGCGGCACTGCCGGTACATGTGGCTGGGCACAGACCTGGTTTTGAACGCGTTCAAGTTTTACGTTCTTGACACGCCAGCCGGAATCATCCAGGTACACGGGTATCCGTACAGCCGTGACGCCAGCACGGTCATTCTGGAGATGCACGAGGACGTGTGGCGGCGGGCGGGTGGCGACGAGCTGCTGCCCGAGGACTACCTCGGCGAGGTCGTCGGCGGGCACCGGCTGCTGCGCAACAACTCAAAGTGGATCAGCTTTTCCACGGTGCGCTGCGAGAACTGGCACAGCGGCAACGTCGTGCTGATCGGCGACGCGGCGCACACCGCGCATTTCTCCATCGGCTCGGGCACCAAGCTAGCCATGGAGGACGCGCTCGCGCTCGCCGCGTGCCTGCACGAGCTGCCGGACCTGCCGGGCGCGCTCGAGGCGTACGAGGCGGAACGGCGCCCCGTGGTTCTGTCGACCCAGCGCGCGGCCCAGGCTAGCCTGGAGTGGTTCGAGAACATCGGCCAGTACGCCAGCCAGGACCCGCACCAGTTCGCGTTCAACATCATGACGCGCAGCCGCCGGGTGACCCACGACAACCTGCGGCTGCGTGACCCCGAGTTCGCCGCGGAGATGGACCGGTGGTTCGCCGCGAGCCAGGACCCGCCAGCCGAGTCGCGGCCGCCCATGTTCCAGCCGTTCAAGCTGGGCCAGCTGGACCTGGTCAACCGGGTCGTCGTTTCGGCGATGGACATGTACTCCGCGACCGACGGCGTGCCCGGCGATTTTCACCTGGTGCACCTGGGCGGCAAGGCGCTCGGCGGGGCCGGCCTGGTGATGACCGAGATGGTGTGCGTGTCGGCCGAGGGCCGGATCACGCCGGGATGCGCGGGGATTTACACGCCGGAACAGGAAGCGGCCTGGCGTCGCATCGTCGGCTTCACGCACGAGAATTCCACGGCGAAGATCGGGATCCAGCTCGGGCATTCCGGGCGTAAGGGATCAACCCGGCTGATGTGGGAGGGCATCGACCAGCCGCTGCCCGACGGGAACTGGGAAGTGTGCGGACCGTCGCCGATTCCCTATAGCGCGGGCAATCAGGTGCCGCGCGAGCTCGACCTCGCGGAAATGACGCTGATTAAGCAGCAGTTCGCTGATTGCGCGGCCGCGGCCGCACGGGCCGGGTTCGACGTGCTCGAGCTGCACTGCGCCCACGGGTACCTGCTGTCATCGTTCCTGTCGCCGCTGACCAACCAGCGGTCCGACGATTACGGCGGCTCGCTGGCGAACCGGCTGCGGTTCCCGCTGGAGGTGTTCGACGCGGCCCGCGCGGCCTGGCCCGGCGAACGCCCGATGACCGTGCGGATCTCCGCCACGGACTGGTGCGAGGGCGGGAACGACGCGGACGACGCGGTGGAGCTCGCGCGGGCGTTCGCCGAGCACGGGGCGGCCGGCGTCGACGTGTCGACCGGTCAGGTGGTGAGCGAGGAACGGCCGGCGTTCGGCCGCAGCTACCAGACGCCGTACGCGGACCGGATCCGCAACGAGATCGGCACCAAATATGGTGTGGCGGTGATTGCGGTCGGTGCTATCTCGTCTTATGACGACGTCAATTCAATCATCTTGGCGGGCCGGGCTGATTTGTGCGCGCTCGGCCGGACCCACCTGTACGATCCGCAGTGGACGCTGCACGCGGCGGCCGAGCAGGGGTACGCGGGACCGGGCGCTAAGTGGCCAGATCCGTTCGCGGCCGGCCGCAGGCGGCCTGCCGCCGGGCGGGCCGACGGGCCTCGGCCTCGCCTGGAGCTGATCAGGTCCGGGCCAGCCCGCACCGCGCACGCGCGCTGGAACCCGTCGTGAGCGCGTTCGGGCTGAGCGCCGAGCAGCAGGAGTTCGCCGCACGGGTCCGCGCCCTCGCGGCCACCGAACTCAAGCCGGTCGCGGACGCCGGCCAGCCCGGCCGGGTGAACCGGGAACTGGTCAAGGCACTGGGGTCACTGGGGCTGCTGGCCCGCCTGTTCCCGGGCCTCAACGAGGGGTCGCTGTCGCGCGAGGCCGCCGCCACCGACCTATGCCTGCTGCGCGAGTCGCTGGCCACCCAGTCGACCGAGGCGGAGACGGCCCTGGCGCTGCAGGGGCTCGGGTCGTACCCGATCCTGCAGTCCGGGCCGGAGTCGCTGGTCCGGCGGTGGCTGCCCGCGGTCGCGGCAGGGGACGCGGTCGCGGCGTTCGCGCTGAGCGAGCCCTCGGCCGGCTCGGACGCGGCGGCGCTGGCGCTGGCGGCGGAGCGGGACGGCAGCGGCTGGCGGCTGACCGGCGAGAAGACGTGGATCTCCAACGCGCCGGAGGCCGACTTCTACACGGTGTTCGCGCGGACCACCGCGGCTGCCGGGGCGCGCGGGGTGAGCGCGTTCGTCGTGCCCGCGGACCGGCCCGGGCTGACCGGGTCGCACCTGGACATGCTCAGCCCGCACCCGATCGGGTCCCTGTCGTTCGACGCGGTGCCGGTCTCGGCGGCGGACCTGCTCGGCGACGTCGACGGCGGGTTCCGGGTGGCAATGCGCACGCTGGACCTGTTCCGGCCGAGTGTCGGCGCGTTCGCCGTCGGCATGGCCGCCGCCGCGCTCGACGCCTCGGTGGCGTATGCGGGTTCGCGGACGGCGTTCGGCGGTCCGTTGAAGGAGCAGCAGGCCGTGTCGCACCTGCTCGCCGACATGGCCACGCGCGTCGAAGCCGCGCGGCTGCTGGTGTACTCGGCCGCCGCTTCGTATGACTCCGGGCAGGCGCGGCGGATTGCCGGGCCGGCCGCGATGGCCAAGCTGTTCGCGACCGAGACCGCGCAGTTCGTGGTGGACGCCGCGGTGCAGATCCACGGTGCGCGGGCGCTCCAGCGCGGGCATCTGCTCGAGCACCTGTACCGCGAGGTGCGCGCGCCGCGGATCTACGAGGGCACGTCGGAAATCCAGCGCACGATCATCGCCAGGGAGCTATACCGCTAGCGCCGGCAGTCGCGAAAATACGTGCCAGGCGCAACACGCCGGGCGCAACGTGCCGATGGTGCCATCGGGACGCCGCCACCTCGACCCGATGGCGCCATCGGCACGCGATACGTGGAGCCGTTGGCGCCATTGGCACGTTGGGCGGGTTGCGGCGGCGGTTGCGGCGGCGGCGGGTTGCGGCGCGGGCGACGGGTGTCCGCGGCCCGCGTTGACACGCTCTAGCAGGCTCAACTGCGCAATTGACACGCTGGGGACGAGTCCGCGCCGAAGTGGACGTCCTGTGGCCGGACGACTCGGGCACCGACGAAGAGGAAGGCAGCCCGGCGTCTGGTTAGACTGTGCCGTCGGCGCCCGGTCCCCCAGTTCCCGGGCGGAGAGGCGGCGGTGGCAATGGCGCGCGGTATCCAGGTCGGCGACAAGGCTCCGGACTTCACCCTCCCATCCCAGTCCGGGGAGCAGGTCAGCCTCTATGACCGGCTCGGCGACCGCGTGGTGGTGCTGTACTTCTATCCCAAAGACAACACCAGTGGCTGCACCGCGGAGGCCTGCGCGTTCCGCGACAGCTACGAGAGCTTCACCGAGGCGGGGGCCGACGTGATCGGGGTGAGTTCGGACACGGTGGACAAGCACGCGGGCTTCGCCGGGAAGCACAGCCTGCCGTTCACGCTGCTCAGCGACCAAGGCGGCAAGATCCGCAAGGCGTACGGCGTGCCGGCCGCGCTCGGCTTCGTGCCCGGCCGGGTCACCTACGTCATCGACCGCGGCGGCACGGTCCGGCTGACCTTCAACTCGATGATGAACATCGGCAAGCACGTCGGGGATGCGCTGGACATGGTCCGCCAGCTCCAGGCCGAGCCCGCGAGTTGACCTTACGCGTCGCGCTTACGTGCGCTTATGCCGTGGTCCCGCCAGCGGCCAGCAGATCGCCGTCACCCAGCCGCCATATGCCCGGCTCCACCTCGACCGAGGTAGCCTCGACGTCCTTGCCGATGTGCTGGGGCCACGCGGTCGCGGCCGACCAGGTCACGTCGGCCAGGTCCGCGCCGCGCAGGTCGGCGCCGGACAGGTCGGCGCCGGTAAGCGTCGCGCCGCGCAGGTCGGCCATGAACAGCTCCGCGCCCGCCAGTTCCGCGTCCGCCATGTTCGAGTACCGCAGGGTGGCGCCGTTGAGCCGGGCGCCGGTGAAGTCCGCGCCCGCCAGGCGTGCTCCGGCCAGGTCAGCGTGATCGAGTTCCGCGCCGGTCAGATCCGCGTGGGTCAGGTCGGCGCGGAACAGGTCCACGCCGGCCAGTACCGCCTCGCGCAGCGTCGCGTCCCGCAGCACCGCGGCACGCAGCGTCGCCTCGAACAGGTCCGCTCCGGCCAGCGTCGCGCCGGACAGGTCAGCGCTGACCAGGTTCCCGCGGACAAGGTGCGCGCCGGCCAGCGTCGCGCCGGTCAGCTTGGCGTCGGCCAGGTTCACGCGGAACATGTCCGCGCTCGTCAGGTCCGCACCGGACAGGTCGGCGCCCGAGAGATCAGCCTCCAGCAGGGACGCGCGGGTCAGGTCCGCGTCGGCCAGGTTCGCGTTGGCCATGCCGGCCCGCGCCAGCATCGCGCGGACCGCGGTCGCGCCGGACAGGTCCGCGCCGCTGAGGTTCGCCCCGCTGAGGTCCGCGCCGTTCAGATCCGCGTCGGCGAGGTTCGCGCCCGCCAGGTTCTCGCCGGACAGGACCGCCCGCGCCAGCGCCGGTCCTGCTGGCGCCACCAGCCCAGCGGGCACGGGCCCGGCGGGCGCGGGCCCAGCGGGCGCGGGCCCAGCAGGCGCGGGCCCAGCAGGCGCGGGCCCAGCAGGCGCGGGCCCAGCAGGCACGGGCCCAGCAGGCACAGGCCCAGCAGGCACAGGCCCAGCAGGCGCGGGCCCAGCGGGCGCGGGGGCCGGCACCGGCCCGCCAAGGACGGCGACGGGCGCCGGTTTCGCTGTCTGAGCCACCATAATCTCCAGCGCGGGAACGTCCGCCCGAGGGGAGCCCGGGCGCGCACCCGCGGATATCAGGAAGTCCGCGACGCGCGGCGGCACGTAGACGTTCAGCCACGGCCGTTCCGCGGACAGCGCCGGGCCGATCCACGACCTGAACCTAGCCCGCATTCCCACGCACCTCATCTTCCGCGGGAGCGGGCACTGAAACCGGAATCGGAAGTTTCGGGTGCACCTCCACGCCCGACAGCAGCCCGCGGATCGTGGCCGGAGCGCACGCTCCCATGACGAACGCGGGCCAGCCGCCGCTCATCTGCGAGTGCGCGGCCGCGGCGATCAGCGCGCCGAGCACCAGCCCGCAACCGAGCACGAAGAGCCGGGGCGCGACCTGATCGCGCTTCCACGGCCAGTGAAAACCGGCGCCCGTGACGGCGGTCATCAGCGCCAGCAATCCGGCCGCAAGGCCGCCCGCTAGCCCCCAGCCCGCCGCCTCGACCCAATTCATTAACGAGACGATAGTGGGATGCGCGCGACGCTGGTACCGAATCGCGACGTTTACTTCGCTCGCTGTTACCTGGGAGCCGCCTGGTTCGCGGCGGGCGGCAGGAAGCGGCGGACGGCCAGGAAAGAGGGGGCGCCCAGAAAGATTGTGGGTATTTACCCCACCGATTCGGAGCCTGGTCCGTAAATAGGTACGGGACGAGCCTCCTGGGGCAGATGCGGTGCTATTTACACGCCGCACGGCGCCCGTACGGCCACCCGAGACTGCTGGCGAATTGGCGCGTGGCCGCGCCGCCGGCCCGCCGCCGCGGCTTGGCCGCCGGGTGCGCGGTGTGTCTGGAGTGCAGTGTGCGGCTGCCGGGACAGGAGCGGACCGGCACGCCCGTCAACGACGTGGAAGATTACC
>Ga0070714_100001729_pt1 | contig 15913 bp, 11 predicted proteins | sample LARL83metaG_FD_65450 | JGI IMG/M metagenome (GOLD analysis project Ga0070714, IMG submission 65450) | Corn, switchgrass and miscanthus rhizosphere microbial communities from Kellogg Biological Station, Michigan, USA - LAR L8-3 metaG | ecosystem: Host-associated > Plants > Roots > Rhizosphere ...
TATCGGCTTCCTGCGCGCGCGTCCAGATCTGCGAGTACGGCAGGTTCCACATGTTCTCGAGCTGCAGGCCCAACAGATTCGGCGACGTCGGCACCACCATGTAGTAGCTGGCGAGCTCCCACAATTTCATGCGTTGCGTCGTGGTTTGCGAATTCCCAGGCGGGATGGTGCCCGAGTACGTCGCCTCCTCGCTGCTCGACAAACTGCTCACGAGGTCCACGAACACGCCGTTAGACATCAGCGTCTCGCACCACTGCCAGCGCAGATACGTCTCCGAGAAGAGCGGGTTGTTCATCTTCTCGAGGTGCACGGCACCGGCTGCCTTCGCGTCGGCGAGATCGAGGTCGGACATGTACTGCGAGGTATTGATCATCAGCATCTTCGATCCGAACGCCTGTTTGATCGCGGCGAGCAGCGAGGTGTGCGCCGATTGATAGGGCGCGCTCACTGCGTACTCCTGCGACTTCGCGATCTGCGGCATGAAGTCACCCGACGCTTCGACGTCGAGGAACACACCCTGGTGTCCGCTCGCGACGCGGGTGAGGCGGTCGATCTCGTAGGCGCGCATGCCAGCGTCGGCGGGATTGATCGGCCACTTGTGCGTGCCCCACGTGAAGATGACGAGCCGGTGGGCCGAATCCGCCGGTGCGTTAGGCACGTGCAGGAAGCCGGTCTCGATGTTGTACTGCGGGTGCGCGGCATACCATTGCTGCATGTCCAGGTAAAACTGCGTCGCGGTACCGGCGGCGCCGCCATCGATTTCAGTCGCCCACTCGAGCGCGTACGGAAGATGGCGAATATTCGGATTGGCCGACTGCCACGCACTGCCATCGCCGGACATTGCCAGATCATAGTGATCGCCGGCCCACGAGCGCTCCGCGGATGTCCAGCCGTAGTAGAAGTCCGTCATCATCGTCGTGATGTGACGCCAGTGCGGCGAGACCGCGCTGTAGTCATCGAACAGCGACGCGACCGATGCGGGCGGCGTCACCGGGGGCGGTGGAGGCGGCGGCGGCGAGGACGGTGGCGCTGTCGAGTTGGGCGTCACGGTGACGCTGGACGTCGAATGACCGCTGCCGGCGGTGGCGGTGATGACCGCCGAGCCAGGGTTGCCGCCGGTGACTTCACCCGACGCCGAGATGCCGGCGACCGACGGGTTGTTGGAGGTCCATGTGACCTGCGCCGTCGGCACGACGTTGCCTGAAGCGTCCTTCACGGTGGCGAAAATCTGCGCCGCACCCTGCACCGGCACGCTCACCGACGCGGGATTGAGCGTGACGAAGAGCGCCGGCGGAGGCGCGGACGACACACTGACAACCGAGTAGGCGCTCGTCTGTCCCGATGCCGCGACGATGTGCGCCGTACCGACCTTGCGCGCCGTCACTTTGCCGGTGCTGTCGACGACCGCGATCACTGTATCGGACGAGGACCATTTCACGGGTTGCCCCGAGAGGTCTCGACCGGCGCCATCCTGCAGCTCGACTTGCAGCGCCACGTTCTTGCCGGGGGCTATTTGCGCAGCGCCGGGGGTGATGAGCACCCATTTGACGGGAGACGGTCCCGGCGACTGCGGAACATCGACAAGTGCCGAATTGTCGACGCACGCTGCGAGCGCGAGAGCGACGGCCATCGGCGCACACGCGCGGATGAGCCGACCATGCGATGACACCACCTCTCCTCCGAATGTGTGGATTGCTCACTTCGGACGAGTCAGTTGATAGCGTCGTTTCCGTCGCACGCGCGTCGCGCGACGATCGCTCGCATGCTGTGAGCTTCCTAACGCAACGCTCGGTCCAATCGCCTGACCGATGCAACGTAGCGCATCAATGCAGGCGTGCGACTGATCGAGCGGCCAGTTCGAGTCCGCGGAGGAGCACGTCGGTGTCGCGCTCCCAGTGATAGCGCTCGATGATTGCGCGGCGACCTGCGGCGCCGCACGATGCGCGGCGGCCCGCATCGGAGAGACGACGGATAGCGTCGGCGAGCGAGCGGGCATTGCCGGCCTCGAACACCTCGCCGGCCTGGGTCTCACGTACGATGCGCGCAAACGGCGCGACGCTCGACGACAGCACCGGCAGGGCCTCGGCCATGTAGTCGAACAGCTTGTTGGGGATCGTGGTATTCCACGCCTCGTTCATGTGGTGCGGCAGGATGCCGATATCGGCGTCGCGCACCGCGGCCATGGCGGTCTCGCGGTCGACGTAGCCGAGAAACCGCACCGAGTCTTCGCCCAGAGCGAGGTTGCGCGCCTGGCGGTGAAACAGCTGGGCGTCGCGACCCTTGCCCACAATCGTGGTCCGTATGGGCAGGCCTTCGTTGCGCAGGAGCGCCACCGCGTCGATCAACTCGCCCAACCCGCGCGGCACCTCGAGCAAGCCGAGGTACACGATGTCGATCGACTCGCCGGCGGCATGGGCCCGCGACGGGGGCTCGGCCTCCGCACGCTCGCGCGGCGGCGTGTTGGACACCAGATCGATTCGATCTCGCGGCACGCCGAGGCGGACCAATCGCTCGGTCATCTCCTCGATCACGACGCACACGCGGTCCACGCGCGTTAGGCAGTATCGCTCGACGAGCCCGACGGCCGCCGGATTGCGGACGAGGTAGTCAATCGGCCGCTGCCGATGCGCCTCGAAAATCATACGCATCATCGCCGGATAATTCTCGGCGAGGTCGAGCACGACTGGTACGCGCCGCCGATGACCGATCGAGAGGGCGGTCGGCGCGAGCGGCAAGTCGCGCACGATGATGACATCCGGTTGCACATCGCGAACGCTTCGGTCGAGCAGTCGCCGCCACCGTGGGCTGCAAAACAGCGGGAAGCCCAACGCGGCGTCGAGGCGGCGTCCGACGAGTCGCCACGGGGCCATGCGGTGCACGGTTCCCTCTGGCATGCGCTCGGTGAGCGGCCGCCACGCGCGGTTTCGCGCGACGATGTGCACATCGTGGCCGGCGCTGGTGAGCGTCGCGCTCATTTTTTCGGTGCGCACATCCCACGGATAGTCGGCGTCCCACAAATACACGACGCGCAGCGGGCGCGCGACGACCGGCGCTCGATAGCCGACGATTCGCGGGCCGAGCGCTTCATTGGCGGAGACGTCGAATGCCGTCATGGCCTCCGTCCCCGGCGCCAGGGCAGCCCCGCATCGGACGTCGATGCCGCTGCTTCGCTCAAAACGGGCGCGAGAACCTTCATCGGCACGCGCAGCCAATCGATCATGGCCTCGAGATCGCGACGGGTGACGCGACTGTGCGTGGGCAGCGTGAACAGCGCGCGGCGCAACTCGTCCGCACCAGGCAGGTCGGGACCGGGCTCGAGGCATCGCTGCGCTTCGGGTTCCTCGCGCAAGGTGCGCGGATAACCGCGCACGATGCCGAGGTCCGGCCGTTCGACGCGGGCGCCGGAGTCGGTGATCGGGAAACGCAGCATCCCACTCACGGCGCCGGGAATTGTGCGGATTGCTTCGATGTCGCCGCCCTCCTCGGCGGCGATGGCGAGCGCGGCGGCGTTGCGCTGGCGAATCGTCACTTCGGCCGGGGCGGCGCGCATCGCGCGCGTGACGAGCGCGCCGGCGGCGGCGGACAGCGACCGCGGCGCATGCGCCGGGCGGTACACGGTTTCGCCTAACCGGAGCGATGGGATCGCGGCCGGGATGCCGTACACGGACGGCCGGCCAAACGCCCACTGCGCCGTCGCGGCGAAGAGGTCGTTCCATCCGCGGCGGGGTTTACCCAACGCGGCGAGCTCGTTGGTGAAGGCCGCGTCGTGGACCGCGTCGTGGACGAGCAGTGCGCCTCCGTGTCCGCCGGTGGTGCCTTTGCCGCGTCCGAAGCTGAGGACGGACATGCCGCCGAATGTGCCTAACGGGCGGCCGCCGAGGCTTCCGCCGGCCGCCTGCGCGGCGTCCTCGATGACCGTGGCGCCGTGGGCGGCCGCGAGCGCGCGCACGGCGGGTACGTCAGCGGGGAATCCGTAGAGGTGCGCGACCACGACGGCGCGCGCACCTGCGTGGAGGGCAGCCGACACGGAATCGAGATCGGGACCGAGCGTGTGCGGATCGATGTCGTACACGTGCACGCGTACGCGGGCGAAGCGCGCGGCGGCGGCGAGGTCGACGCAGGCGTAGGCCGGCATCGCAACGACGCCGCGCGATCCGACGGCGATGCGCAGCGCGAGCACGAGAGCGGACGTACCGCTGTCGGTGAGCGCGACCTGCGGCGTGCCGAACGTCTCGCGCACCAGCGACGCCGCGTCGAGCACGCGCTGCGCGCGCCTAACGGCTGCGGGCCATACGGCCGCCGCGAGCGACGCCGCCGCGATCGGTGACGATACCGGCAACTGGCGGCGCCGGATCACGGGATGAGACGCGCGATGCGCGGGCCCAAGGCAGTTGCGACCGGTGTGGGTAGATGCTTCCACAGGCGCGGCCCCCACGAGTAGGCCGCATCGTCGGGTGATGGCGTCTTGGCGACGTCGCCGCCGGCGCGCGTGTACCACCACAGCGTTTCGTCGCGTGTGCCCCACTGGCGCTTGAATCGATGCGTGCCCGACTCGGGCGAGCAGCGGCCGAAGTTGAACACCGCCGCGCCATCGTCGGCCGCGCGCTCCATGAAGCTCCAATAGAGGAGCATGTTGGGCGAGAGCTTGTTGTACGCGCTGAGCGAGGACGCCCACGTCATCTCGATCTCGCTGCCCCATCGGAACGCGCATCCGGCGGCCACCGGCCGGTTCGCGTGATAGGCGCACGCGAACCACACATCCGCCCCGAACTGCTCGCCGATCGCGTCGAACAGCCGCCGCGACTGTGTTGGCGTGCCTAACTCGCGCATGTGGCGCGCAAACACGGAGAAGAACGGCGCGCACTGCTCCGCCCCGAAGGTGACGGTGACGTGTTCTTTCTGCGGACGCCTCACCTGGCTCCGTACCTTGGCCGGCAGACGCGTCCACAAATCGGATGATGTCTTCGGGAGATCGAGCAGCACCGTGATCTTGCGGTGCGACACCGGCAGATCGAGCGGAAGCTCGCGTCGGCTGCGCAGCTCGAGCAGCGACACGCGCTCGGTGCGCGCGATGTCCTCCGCGCGGGCGGCCAGGGCGCGGATGGCGTCGTCGGTGCCTAACGGACCGCCGTAATTGAGAAACGGCATCGATACCAGGTAGTGCCCGAACAGCCGGCTGCGCACCCGCACGAGCGGCAGCACGCCGACGATGTGCTTCGCGCCATCGCGCGCGGCCAGGTAGATGCACTCGTGGCCGAAGACCCGTTCGATGACCGTCTTCCAACCGTGGAGATGAAAATGCGTCCACCCGTGCGATGCACGCACGAACTCGTCCCAGTCGCTCGCCGGCCCGGTGAACGCGCCGACAGCGAGCGCTAGTCCGCCAGGTTCGAGACCCTGGCGCTCAACGGTCGTATCGCGGGAGCCGACAGTTTCAGACATCGCGCCGCCGTAGTGAAGCGAAACTCCGCGAGGAGCTGCTCCATGCGCGGACGCGTGCGCGCAAGGCCGCCGTAGTGGCGTGCCTTCGTAATCCATCCGACGGGGAGACGCGGTTGGTCAGGGTCGAGCTCCCACGGATGCAAATAAAACGTGGCCGGAACGCCGGTGTACGTGTGCTCACGGAAACAATGACGAATGACACTGAACGGCAGGTGACGAAGATAGGCGCCACCGGCGGCCGGGATGCGCGCGCCACGCCATGTCGTGGTGGCTAGTGGCAACTCGCACAGCATTCCCGATGCACGATGTATCTTGTGCGGCACCACTGGCGCCGCGCGATAACCGTATCCTGGACGACGAATGGGGAAGAGACTGGAGTCATAGCGGAATCCTTCTTCGAGCAGCACGTCGAAGGCCCACTCGCATCCCGGACGAATCGAGAAGTTGGGCGCGCGGAATCCCCAGACCGCAGTGCCGCAGACATCTTCGAGCACAGCTTTCGATGCGCGAACGTCATGTCGAAATTCTTCAGGCGCCAGCGAATCGACGCGACGGTGCCAGTATCCGTGCGAAGCGATCTCATGTCCTGCCTGTGCGATCCGTCGCACGAGTCGTGGATTGTGATCGGCAACCCAACCAAGTGTGAAGAACGTGCCGGTCGCCCCGTGGCGCGCGAGCAAGTCCAACAACAAGTCGATGCTCGAATCGATTCGACTCGGATAGCTGCTCCAGTCTTTGCGCGAGACGATGGACTCAAAAGCACCGACGTGAAAATACTCCTCTACGTCCACTGTAAAGATATGTTCCACTGGAGCGGACACAGTGCTCATGGCTCGACGAACCGGACGGTGAGGCGGAATCTGTGCTCCATCGCAAGCGGTGGAAGTCTGCAGGTAGGGTGCCACGTGAGCCGCAGAGAGAATTGATGGACTGAGCGGTACAGCACCGAGGCGAGCGCGCTCAACGTCGTCCAACTGCAGCGCGCTGACGGAATCTCACACATCGAATTGGGATGTTGCGTTGATACCACATCGAACATTCGGCCGCCTCCTCGCAGCACTCGGATTCGCATTCATCGCGATCATGACGCTGACGCCGCAGACCGGGCCGCCTGCGTTCGCGCCGAGTCTTTGCATTCTCTGCGGCGAGATGGCAGTGCAAGATATAATCCTCAACGTCATTCTGTTCGTGCCCTTTGGCATGGGGCTGCGGCTGGCCGGTGTGCAGCGCGCGCGCGTGATCGCGATTGCCTTTTGCCTTACGACGGCGATCGAGCTCCTGCAGATGCACGTGATTCCCGGTCGCGATGCAAGCTTGGGTGATGTGATCACGAACACCCTTGGCGGCGTCGTCGGCATCACGCTAGCGGACTCGTGGCAAATCTGGCTGCTGCCGACAGCGCAGCACGCACGACGACTGCTGTGGGGCGGCATCGTCGTATGGGTCGCCATACTTGCGGCGACCGTCTGGGCATTGCATCGCTCGCTGCCCGACTCGACGCTGTGGGGCCAATGGGATCCCGCGATTCTCCATTTCGATCGCTTTTCGGGGACGGTCGTCAAGTCGACCGCAGCAGGCTTCGCGTTCCCGCCGGGCGCGCGCGGAAGCGATCCGGTCTTTCGCCGCCGATTGGTGTCGGACAGCGTGCTCGTGAGTGCAACGGTGTTACCCGGCGCGCCGACAGAGCGAACGGCGCCGATTCTGTCCGTGTACGACCCCGAGCGCACGCAAATTTTCTTGCTCGGGCAGCGCCAGCGCGCGCTCGTGTTCTCCATTCGAATGAATGCCGCGCGCGCGATGGTGCGCAATCCGATCATCGGCCTCGACGATGTGTTTCCCGCATCGGCGAATGCGCGCATCGCGAACGATACGCTGCACGTGTCAGGCGGCATCAGCGGCAACGCGCTCGTGATTCGAGCGACCGACGACGTGCGCCGCGTGACGCGCGAGCGGCGTATCGCGCTCGGTCCCGCACTCGCGTGGACGTTTTTCTTGCCGTGGCCATATGCGTTCGGCGGCGAGACTGCGGCGCTGTCGGCGTTGTGGATCGGCGGATTGTTTCTCCCGCTTGCCTATTGGGCGAGGCGGGCGCGGCGACCGCTCGAATCCAGCGCTGCGTTGGGCATGGCTGCCATCGCCGGTCTTCTGGTCGCGCCGTTGGTCCTCGGCGGCGCCTTCGTGGGATGGGTGGAATGGGCCGGCGTCGCGGTTGGCCTAACGCTGGGCGCCTTCACGGGCGGCTGGCGCGCATCGCGGGCAGGACCGCGGCCAGCGCGTGCCGCGTCACGGCTTTGTCAGACGCCGGTGGCGCGCACTTGATCGAGTCTGTCGCGTAACTCATCGTTCGCTGCGTGACCGGCATCCTCGACGCGTTCGACCTCCTCCTCAGGGCGCTGCGTCCCGCGCTCTTTGCGCTTGCGGCCTTGTTGTTCGTGGTGTTCGCGTTCGACTGGATGGTCCGCACGCGGCGCATCAACCCCTTCGGACCGGTCGCGCGATTCTTCCGTCGCGTGGTGGACCCTGCGCTCGTGCCGGTCGAGCGACGCGTCATCCGCGCCGGTGGAGCGCCGGCGAGTGCGCCATGGTGGGCGCTCGTCGTCGTGGTCGTTGCCGGCATCCTGCTCATCCTCACGCTGCAGTTCGTGCGCGAGATGGTCGTGATGGCAGCGGTGTCGGCGAACAACGGCACCCGCGGCATCTATGATCTCGTCGTGAGTTGGACGTTCGGCCTGCTCAAGTTGGCGTTGATCGTCCGGATCATCGCGTCTTGGCTCCAGATCAGCCCCTACAAGCCGTGGATTCGCTGGTCGGTCTCGCTGACGGAGTGGTTGTTGCGTCCGCTACGATCGATCATTCCGCCATTCGGAATGTTCGATGTATCGCCGTTGGTGGCGTATTTCGTGCTCGTGCTCCTGGAGAGTTTCATGCACTCGATTGGCGTCGCGTAATGTTTCGGTGCGCCGGTCGGAGTGTGTCGCGTCACATCTCTCACCGGAACGCACATGGCGAGCATCCTCCTGGTCGGTGGAGACGAGGCACTGCTCGAAGGTCTGGCGCAAATGCTCGCGCACGCCGGACACGTGCCCCACACCGCGCACTCGGTGCACGACGCGATCGAGGTCGCCGCGATGTCTCGGCCGCTGGTCGCCATCGTCGAGCGCAATCTGGCGCTGGCTAACCCAGAGGTCGCGCGGCTGCCGCTCGAAGGCGGCGGCTCGTTCTTGATGTACCACAGCGGCGAGGCCACGCGTCCCGCGCTGGCAGCGGGACTGCAGCGCCTGGTACTGGCGGAGCTCGATCTTCCGCTCGAGCGCAATCGTTTGCTCGCGCTCGTCCAGCGCATCGACGAGCGGACGCGTGCAACGGGGCGGCGGGCGGACGAATCGCCGGATCATCGCGCGCGGTAACGTGCGGCGGAGCAGCAGGAGCGCGACGGGGGTCCTGCCATGAGTGGTTTCGCTCAACTGATGCGGAGCGTGTATTGGCGACTGGAACGAGGCATCGCCCCGGGGCTTCGCCACGCGCAGCGCCAATACGAGGAGGTGCTCGACCGTTTCGTTAGGCCATCGATCCGGTGGCTCGATCTCGGGTGCGGGCGCCGGCTGTTGAGCCCGTGGCGCTCCGACGCGGAGCAGGCGCTCATCGCGCGCAGCGACAGGGTGTTTGGGGTCGACCCCGACTTCGCCTCCCTCTTCGACAACGACACGATTCCGCTACGCTGCTTGGCCCGGGCCGGTGCACTGCCCTTCCGCAGCGAATCGTTCGATCTGGTGACGGCCAACATGGTGCTCGAGCACTTGCGCGAACCGGAGCGCGAGATCGCCGAGATCTGGCGTCTGCTGGCCGACGGCGGCATCGTGTTGCTGCACACGCCGAATCGTTGGGCGTTTCCAACGATCTTCCTGCAGCCGATTCCACAGGGGCTCAAGCATTGGGCGGCGGCCGTACTCGAAGGGCGCTCGAAGCAGGACGTCTTCCCGACGTACTACCGCATCAACACGGCGTCGGCGATTCGGGGTCTGGCCGCACGGTGCGGCTTCGACGTCGTGTCGATCCAGATGATTTCGACCGGGGCGCTGTTCGCCCTGGTGCCGCCGCTCGCGTTGCTCGAGCTGCTCTGGATCCGGCTCATCTCGGCGCGCTGGGGCTCAGCGGCGCGGCCGAACATCATTGCCGTGCTGCGGAAGCGCGTGGAACGCGCGGCCCTGCTGAACGCCCCGATACCGGTGGCCGCTCCCGCGCACGCCTAACGGACGAGGATCACCGCCTCGGCGTTCCTGAGCATCACCGAGGTCACGGGCGCGCCCAGGGTGCCGTCACCGTGGAGGGGGCGGAGGGATTCGCCGTTAGGCAGCGGCACGGTCACCGCGGTACTGTCGCCGAAGTTCTTCACCTTCCACGAGCCGCTCGGACGGGCGAGGATGAGCGCGTGATCGAACTCGCGCGCCCAGATGGAGTAACCCTGGGTGGTGCTGTCGCGGCCGGTCTCAAGGACATGCCGAGGACCGGTCGGGTGCCCGACGTCGTACTCCTGCGCTTTGAGCCAGACCTGGTCGTAAGGCACCTTCCACGCGTTCTCGAGGTCGAGGAACAGGTGATCGGGCGTGGACGGCACCACGAGGTAATAGCTCGCGAGCTCGAACATCTTGAGCCGCTCGGCTCGCGATGCATAGTTGCCGGGCGAGTAGGTGGCGAACACCCCATGATTGCTGTTGGCGTCTGCCCAACTGTCTAACGACACCAGCTCGACGAGCACGTTGTGTGTGAGCAGCGTGTCCACCCACTTCCAGCGATCGGGCATGGATGCATTGAGCGGATTGTTCATCCGCTCCAGGTGTACCGCGCCGGCGGCTGTCGCCATTCCCCAGTCGAATGGCTTGGCGTATTCGGAGGTGTTGATCATCACGATCTTGGGCGCGACGGCCTGCGCGATGTCGTGTAGGTACTCGATCATGTCGCGCTGATACAGCTGCCGATCGGGATACTCGGCCAACGGCGTCTTGCCCAACGCTTTGCCGATGTCGCCGGAAGAGTGCGAGTCGAAAAACACACCATCGCCATTGGCGACGAATCGCCGGATGCGATCCTCGGCGTAGGCACGCGCCCCTGAATCACCCGGGTTGATCGCCCATCGCTTGGACCCCCACGCGGTGAACTGCAAGCGCGTCGCTGGCGACAGATCCGATCCGGCGAGATGCAGGAATGCCTTCTCCAACTGGTATTGGGGATGCGCGGCAAACCACTGCTGCATGTCATCGTAGTACGACGTGGCGAGGTTATTCGACTTTTGCTCGCCCGGTTGCATCACGTTCCAATCGAGAGCATACGGGATGACGCGGATTGCCGGGTTCAGCGACTTGTACTGCTGGGCATCACCGCCCATGACGAAATCGAAGTGAGCGGCCGTCCACTCCCGTTCGGTGTTGCGTTGCGACGCATTCGACACGTATCCCGTTCGGAAATCGGTGACCATCGTGCGGATCCACGGCCAGTGTGGCGAGGTCGCGCTATACGCGCGGTCGGTGCGAGCCGGCGCGCTGGACGATCGCTTGAGCGCCGGATGCGCAGCGTGGGACGGCGTGCTCGACGGCCGTTCGACTCGCGGCCGAGTCGCGCGCGGTGTCACAGACGGCGAGTGATTGAGCGATGGCCGAGCGACTGGAACACGATCTGCACTCGGAGTTGAAGCGTGGTCCAGTCCGGCTAGCACCGCGATCCCGCCGGCGAGCACGAGCATGGCGACGGTGAACGGAGGTAAGCGCATGCTTGAGGTTCCCTCGTTGCCTTATGGTTCAGGCGGGGCTGCCAACGCGAGTCAGCAACACGACATCAGAGAGTCGTACCCGATGCAGCCGGGCTGGTTCGCGCGGCGAACCAGCCCGCGCATATTGTGCAGAATCGCGGCCAACGCGCCGCGTGGCAACACCGCTGTCGGATGAGGCTGATCGCCGCTATGCGGTGCCGCGCATTGCGTGTGCACAACGTAGCGGTCATCGTTCGGGCCGACCAAGCTGAGCGGCGCGAGATCGGCGTAGTCCGCTCTTAGCGAACGGGAGCGTGACTGCGTACGCGCTGTTTGGCGCCGACGCAGGGCATGCGGCGTAATCATGAAGGATGGCGATGAATCCTCCTCCGCTGTTCATCGTTGGCGTTGGGCGCAGCGGTTCGAGCGTCTTTCACCGTTTGTTGTGCCGTCATCCACGTGCGGCGTGGTTGTCGCGCGTGCTGGAGCAATGGCCCAACGCGACGAGGACGAACCGCGCGCTCATGCACGCGCTAGCGGCGCCCGTCGTCGGTCAGCGCTTGTCGGGCGTGATCGACCCGGGCGAATGCTACGATTTTTGGGAACAGCTCGTCCCGGGCTTCACTTCGCCGTGTCGCGACCTCGTCGCAGCGGATGTACAGAACGACGCGCGCGCGGCTGTACGGCAAGCCTTGAGTGCGATACCGACGAAACGCCGGCCGCAGCTCGTGGCGAAAGTCACTGGATGGCCACGCGTCGGATTCCTTCGCGAGATTTTTCCGAACGCCAAGTTCATTCACGTGCTGCGCGACGGACGCCCCGTCGCCGCATCGTTTCTGAAAGTGGAATGGTGGCACGGGTGGCGTGGCCCGTCGGGATGGTTGTTCGGCGATCTCACGCCCGAGCAGACGGCCGAGTGGCAGCGACATGATCGGTCGTTCGTAGCGCTGGCCGGTATTCAGTGGAAGATTCTCATGGATGCGATGGACAGCGCGAGGCAATCCGTGCCCGCGTCGAGCATGGTCGAGATCAAGTACGAGGATTTGTGTCGCGATCCGATCGCGCACTTCCGGCGCGTGGTGGACTTTGCGGAACTCGATTGGGTGCCGGCGTTCGAGCGCACGATTCGCGGCGCGGAGTTGCGCAGCGAGAACGAAAAGTGGCGTCGCGATTTCACGCCCAACCAACAGGCGATTTTGGAAAGCGTGCTGCGGAGCCATCTCGTGCGATATGGATACGAACCGCGGATGACCGGCGAGGCAATCAAGGCAGGCGTGACGCACGTGTAAGCGGCGGAGGAGACTGGACACGGCCAGCAGCGTCTTGCCTCATCGGGACGTTGCGGTTATGGTGCGTAGGACGTCGTGACATCTGGTTCGTGGCGATTTAAGGCAACTTGCGGCCACGTTAAACATTCCGCTAAAGCGCCGGCCCGGTGCCTGAGCGCATCTGGGCTTTTTTGTCATCGGACAACTACATGAGTGACACTCCAGTTCCGCAGAACTCGGCCCAACGCAGCGCTTCGCCCTACCTTCGCGAGCTCGCCGAGCGCGTGCTCGTGTTCGACGGCGCGATGGGGACGAACATCCAGCGACACGCGCTCACGGCGGCTGACTTCGGGGGCGCGAAATACGAAGGGTGCAACGACTACCTGGTGCTCACGCGCCCGGACGTCGTGCGCGGCATCCACGAGTCGTTTCTGGCCGTCGGGTGTGATGTGGTGGAGACGTGCACATTCCAGAGCACGCCGCGGCGGCTTCGCGAATGGGGCTTGGGCGACAAAGTGCAGGAGCTCAACGTGCGCGCTGCCCAACTGGCGCGCGAGGCCTGCGATGCGGCGGGCAACGGCCGGCGCCGATTTGTGGCAGGCTCGATCGGCCCAACGGGCATGCTGCCGTCGAGCGATGACCCGACGCTCTCGGCGGTAACGTTCGCCGAGTTGGAGGAGGACTACTACCAGCAGGCGAGAGCGCTGGTGGAGGGCGGCGTCGACCTGCTGCTGGTGGAGACAGCGCAGGACATTCTCGAGGTCAAGGCGGCCCTGGCAGGGTTCGAGCGGCTGTTCGCGGACATCGGCCGGCGCGTTCCCGTGCAAGCGCAGGTGACGCTGGACACGAGCGGACGCATGCTGCTCGGCACCGACATCGCGAGCGCGATGACGACGCTGGAAGCGTTAGGCGTCGACGTGTTGGGCCTCAACTGCTCCACGGGCCCGGAGCACATGCGCGAGCCGATCCGGTGGCTGTCGGAGCACGCGACGCGCCCGGTCTCGTGCATTCCGAACGCGGGCCTGCCGCTCAACACGGGCACGGGCGACGCGGTGTATCCGCTGGAGCCCGACGCGATGGCGGCGGCGTTAGGCGAGTTCGTGCGCGACTTCGGCGTTCGGGTCGTGGGCGGATGTTGCGGCACGACGCCGGCGCATCTCGACGCGGTGGTGCGCGCGGTGCGCGGGCTGCCTCGCGGGGGAGCGCGGCGCGCCACGCCGCACGTGCCGCGGGTGTCGTCGGCCATGCGCGCGCTCACCCTGCACCAGGATCCGCCGCCGCTCCTCATCGGCGAGCGCGTCAATGCGCAGGGGTCGCGCAAGGTGAAGCAACTGCTGCTGGCCGATGACTACGAAGGGATCGTTGGTGTGGCGCGCCAGCAGGTCGATTCCGGCGCGCACGTCCTCGATGTGTGCGTGGCGCTCACCGAGCGCGCGGATGAGGCGCACCAGATGGCGCGCGTGGTGAAGCTGCTGTCGATGAGCGTCGAAACGCCGCTCATGATCGATTCCACCGAAGCCGACGTGATCGCTCGCGCGCTCGAGCACGTGCCGGGTCGCGCCATCGTGAATTCGATCAACATGGAGAACGGGCGCGTACGCATCGATGCCGTGCTGCCGCTCGTGAAGCAGCATGGCGCCGCGGTGGTGGCGCTCACGATCGACGAGTCGGGAATGGCCAAGACGCGCGACCGCAAGCTCGCAATCGCGCGGCGCATCCACGACATCGCGGTGACGGAGTTCGGGCTGGCGAGCGAGGACCTGATCTTCGACGACCTGACGTTCACGCTGGCGACGGGTGAAGCGGAGTGGGTGGACAGCGCGGCAGAGACGATCGAGGGCATCCGGCTCATCAAGCGCGAGCTGCCGGGGGTACTCACGTCGTTAGGCGTGAGCAACGTGAGCTTCGGGCTCGCGCCGGCCGCGCGGGCGATCCTCAACTCGGTGTTCCTGCACCACTGCGTGCAGGCGGGCCTCGACATGGCGATCGTGAACCCGGCGCACATTCGGCCCTACGCCGAGCTCTCGCCGCACGAGCGGGAGCTGGCGGACGACCTGGTGTTCAACCGCCGGCCCGATGCGCTGCAGCGGTTCATCGAATTCGCGCAGAGCGCCGAGCCCTCGGCGGGCGGCGCAACGGAAGCGTCGGCCGAGTCGGATCTGGCCAAGCTGGAACCCGACGCGCGCATCCACTGGCAGATCCTGCACCGGAAGAAGGACGGCATCGAGGATGCCCTCGACGCCGCGGGCGTGCGCGAGCACCCGGTGCGCGTCCTCAACGACGTGCTGCTCCCGGCCATGAAGGAGGTGGGCGACAAGTTCGGCGCCGGTGAGCTGATCCTGCCGTTCGTGCTGCAGAGCGCCGAAGTGATGAAGCGCGCCGTTAGGCATCTGGAACAGTTCCTCGAGCGCGCCGACGGGTACACGAAAGGAAAGGTCGTGCTCGCGACCGTGTACGGCGACGTGCACGATATCGGGAAGTCTCTCGTGAACACGATCCTCTCCAACAACGGGTACACCGTGTTCGACCTGGGCAAGCAGGTGCCCGTGAACACGATCATCGACAAGGCCGTCGAGGTGGGCGCGGACGCGATTGGATTGTCGGCGCTGCTCGTCTCGACGTCCAAGCAGATGCCGATCTGCGTGCAGGAGCTGGATCGGCGCGGACTCAAGGTGCCCGTGCTGATTGGCGGCGCGGCGATCAACCGGCGATTCGGGCGTCGCGCACTGTTCGTGGATGGCGAGCGGGCCTACGCACCCGGCGTGTTCTACTGCAAGGACGCATTCGAGGGCCTCGACTCGGTGGAAGCGTTGATGGATCCCGAGCGGCGCGACGGTTTCGTGACCGGCAATCTGGATGACGCGCGCCGCGATGTATTCTTGCGGTCGAAGGTGGGGAAAGATGTAGCCGTCGGCACGGACACGACGACGCGCTCGGACGTCCCGACGGACAATGCGATCCCCGAGCCGCCGTTCTTCGGCACGCGCGTGCGGCACGACATTCCGCTCGATGAAGTGCTCGCCCTACTCGATCTCGACGAGTTGTTCCGGTTGCAATGGGGCGGCCGCGGATCGGGCGAGGCGTTCGAGGCGACGGTGCGCGACGAGTTTCGCCCAACGCTCGAGCGGTTGTCGGCGAGCGCGCGTGCCGAGCGGTGGCTCGCGCCGCAGGCCGTGTATGGGTTCTTCCCTGTGCAATCCCAGGGGAACGATCTCATCGTGTACGACGCGGCGGCGTACGGGAGCGACGGCGGCGCGCTGCGCGAAGTCGCGCGCTTCACGTTCCCGAGACAGGACGGACGCGAGCGGCTCTGTCTCGCCGACTACTTCCGGTCGGTCGAATCCGGCGACGTGGACGTGGCGGCGCTGCAGATCGTGACCGTCGGCGACGCGGCGCAGCGGCGATTCGACGAGCTGCAGGCGCGCAACGAATACACGGAGGCCTATTACGTCCACGGCCT
>Ga0070714_100001730_pt1 | contig 15912 bp, 16 predicted proteins | sample LARL83metaG_FD_65450 | JGI IMG/M metagenome (GOLD analysis project Ga0070714, IMG submission 65450) | Corn, switchgrass and miscanthus rhizosphere microbial communities from Kellogg Biological Station, Michigan, USA - LAR L8-3 metaG | ecosystem: Host-associated > Plants > Roots > Rhizosphere ...
TCGAACACCATGGCGCGGGCGATCTCCGTCACCTTCTCGAGATCGTTGGCGGCGCCGTTCGTGACCCGGCCGAAGACGACCTCCTCGGCCGCGCGGCCGCCGAGGGCGACGATCATGCGGTCGATGAGCTCCTCCTTCGTGTGGAGGTAGCGGTCCTCCTCGGGGAGATAGAAGGCATAGCCGAGCGCGTTCCCGCTCGACACGATGGTCACCTTCTGCAGCTCCATCGCCGTGCCCATCAGATGCGCCATGAGCGCGTGACCACCCTCGTGGAAGGCAAGGATCCGCCGCTCCTTCTCGGTCAGCATCTTGCGCTGCTGGAGGCCCGCCACGACGCGCTCGAGCGCCCAGTCGAAGTCCGACTGCGTGATCGCCGTGGCGCTGCGACGTCCGGCCTTGATCGCCGCCTCGTTGCAGACGTTGGCGAGCTCGGCGCCCGTCAGCCCGGCCGTCTGCCGCGCGACCTGGGCGAGATCGACGTCGCTGAGATTGAGCGGCTTGCCGCGTGTGTGCACCTTGAGAATCGCCTCGCGGCCGGCGAGGTCCGGAGGCGGCACGAGCATCGAGCGGTCGAAGCGGCCCGGGCGCAGCAGCGCGGGATCGAGGTCCTGGATGCGGTTCGAGGCGCCCATGACGACGACCTGCCTCGCGTTCTCGAAGCCGTCGAGCTCGACGAGAAGCTGGTTGAGGGTCTGATCCTGCTCGCGGTTGAAGCCGTGGCCCGAGCGCGTAGCGCCGACAGCATCGAGCTCGTCGATGAAGACGATGGCGGGCGCATTCTTCCGCGCCTCGTTGAACAGCTTGCGGATGCGTGCCGCGCCGAGGCCGGCGAACATCTCGACGAACGACGAGGCCGAGGCGCTGTAGAAGTTCGCGCCCGACTCGTGCGCGACCGCCTTGGCGAGCAGCGTCTTGCCGGTACCGGGCGGGCCGTAGAGAAGGATGCCCTTCGGCACCTTCGCGCCCAGGCGCTCGAATCGCTTCGGCTCGCGCATGAACTCGACGACCTCCATAAGCTCGCCGCGTACCTCTTCGACTCCGGCGACGTCCGCCCAGCTCGTCGTCGTCTTCGCGCCGGTGATCATGTTCGCCGGCTTGACGCGCGGCATCATCCCGGCGGTCCGCCAGAGCAACCAGGCCGTCAGCGCGATGACGACGAAGAACGCGAGCGGGAGCCAGGTGGTAGCGAAGTCTGCCGCAGCGTGAAACCAGTGGCTCACCATCTACGCACTCATCGGCAGCAGGGGACGCATCCCTTAGCCGAGTGATGCAACCGCTTCCTCGGCGGTCGCGAAGCGGACGCCGGCCTCGCGCCAGGCCGCTGTGCACGCGGCGATCCGCGCTTCGTCCACACCCCGCGACGCGTCCTCGACGAACGCGATCCGGCGACCGCGCCGCAGCAGCGCGCGCACCGCCGCGTCGTCGCAGATGTCGGTCGCGACACCGAAGAGGACGATCTCGTCCGGATCGAGGATGTCGAGCATGGTCTCCGTGTTCGGGTTCGTGAACGGGTCGTACTGCTTCTTCGGGATCAGGATCTCGCGGACTCCCTCGAGGGAGCGGCGCAGGATCGCCGCCGGGACGGGGACGAGTGGCAGCGGGACGGGGTCGACTTGCTTCGTCTCGGGGATCTTCTCGGCGCCGCGCGTGCCGAGCAGGCAGTGCGGCGGCCACGTGTCGGCGAAGTCCGGCTCCTCCGAGATCTCGGGATCGGTCAGCTCGTGCTGGTCGCAGGAGGCGACGTGCACCATCCCGGCCGCGCGGGCAGCCTCGACGAGCCGCGCCATCGCCGGGCGCGCTTCCTCCGCACCCGCGACGTAGAGCTTGCCGTCCGGCTCGACGAAGTCGACCTGAGTGTCGACGTCCCAGAGGATCGGCCCGCCCATCAGCGCAGCGCCCTCAACGCCGGCTCGAGGCGTTGACGCGTCTTGAGGACGCCTGCGAAGAGGTCGCCGTGGCGGCGGATGCGGTCCAGCACGACCTCCATCGTGAACTGCCGCGCGTCGAGCGACTCGTCGACCTCCTCCCAGCGCAGCGGGGTCGAGACCGGCGCGCCCGGGCGAGGCCTCACCGAGTAGACCGAGGCGATCGTCTTGCCCTCGCCGTTCTGGTTCGCGTCGATCAGGACACCGCGCCGCTTCGCCTTCGACCACTCGGTCGTGACGAGCCCGCGGTGCGTGCGGGCGAGCGCACCGGCCACGATCTCGCAGAACTCCCGTGTCTGCGCATAGGTGTAGCGCCGCTCGACCGGCACGAGCACGTGCATCCCCTCCGCACTGCTCGTCTTGGGGAAGGCGACGAGGCCGAGCGCGTCCAGCGCCTGCTTGACGACGAGCGCCACCTGGACGACCTCGCGAAAGCCGACGTCCGGGGACGGGTCGAGATCGAAGAGGACGAAGTCGGGACGATCGGGCTTGTCGACGCGCGAGTACCACGCGTTCATGTCGATGCAGCCCATGTTGGCCATCCACGTCAGGGCGTCCTCGTCGTTGACGAGCGGCGCGTCGATCCAGCGCTTCTTCGGCGGCCGCTCGCGCGTCGAAACCTGCACGTGGAAGCGCGGGATCCAGTCCGGCATGCCCTTCGGCGCGTCCTTCTGGAAGAACGCCTTGCCGAAGGCGCCGTCCGGGTAGCGCCGCATCGTGAACGGACGATCGCGCAGGTGCGGCACGAGCACGCCCGCGACCTCGCGGTAGTAGTCGATCAAGTCGCCCTTCGTGATCTCCTCGTCGGGCCAGAAGACCTTGTCGAGGTTGGAGAGCTTGACCTTGCCTTCCCTCTCCTCGGCCGGGCGCTCGCGGCGTACGTCCTCCGCCGGCTTGTCGTCGCGGAGGCCCTGGAAGGAGGGCGCGCGCAGGTGGCCGTCATGCGTCCACTCCGCGAACTCGACCTCGGCCACGAGTCGCGGCTCGACCCAGACGACGTCGCCCTTCTTCACCTTCGGCATCTTCGGGACGACCGGGAAGGGCGACTCGTCCCGGCGCAGCGGCTCTAGCTTCTCGAGCAGCTCGCGGATCGAGCGCTCGTTGAAGCCGGTGCCGACGTTCCCGACCCACTCCCACTCCTTGCCGCGATGGACGCCCAGCACGAGCGCCCCGAAGCTGCCGCTGCGCCGGCCCTGTCCCTTCGTGTAGCCGCAGATCACGAACTCCTGCCGCCCGTGCGTCTTGATCTTCAGCCAGTCGCGCCCGCGGCCGCCCTCGGTGTACCGCGACGAGGGGCGCTTCGCCATCACGCCCTCGAGGCCCTGCTCGGTCGCGGCCTCGAGCAGCGCTTCTCCATCCTCGAACGAGCCGGAGAGCTGCACGACGGGATTCGGCGCCAGCAGCTCCTCGAGCCGGGCCCGGCGGTCGGTCAGCGGCAGGTCGACAACGGGCTCACCGTCGATCTCGAGCACGTCGAAGACCTCGTAGGCGAGGTGAGTGCTCCCCTGCTGCATCGCCGAAAAGCTCGCCCTACCGTCCGCGTCGAGAGCCACGACCTCGCCGTCGACGACGGCGTCGGGCGTGCGCAGCGCCTTGGGGAGCTCTTTCGCCACGAGCGCGAACCGCTCGGTCAGGTCGTTGCCCCGGCGCGAGACGAGCTTCGCCTCGCCGCCGCGCACATAGGCGAGGGCTCGATAGCCGTCCCACTTCGGTTCGAACAGCCAACCCTCGCCGCGAGGCAGTTCCTTCGTCAGCGTCGCGAGCATCGGCCGGTAGACCCGACGCGGCCCCGGCGCCTCGCCTTCCTTGTCGCGCTTGCGGAGGATGAGCCAGTTCTTCTCGTCGCCGGAGAGGTGCGCGGGCACGAGCGCCCACGTCCCTTCGAGCCGCTCGCCGTGCAGCCGCACCGTGAGACCGCCGTCCTTCTTCTCGTCGAGCAGCTCGTAGGTGCCGCGGTCCCAGATCTCGACCGTTCCGGCGCCGTAGTTGCCCTTCGGGATCTCGCCCTCGAAGCTCCCGTACTCGAGCGGGTGATCCTCGACGTGCACGGCGAGGTGCTGCTCCCCGGGCTCGAGCGGCACGCCCTTCGGCACCGCCCACGAGGCGAGAACGCCGTCGCGCTCGAGGCGAAAGTCGTAATGGAGCCGCCGCGCGTCGTGCCGTTGGACGACGAACGTCAGCGCCTTCGCCTTGCCGCGCTTGCTGCCGAAGGGCTCCGGCGTCCGCGTGCGATTGCGCTTGCGCTCGTACTCCGAGAGCTTCTTGCTCACGAACCTTTTCTACTACTCGCGCCGCCGATGCGGCGCCTCCTCGTGCCCGTTTTGCCGGTTTCGAGTCGTATGCCTCTCGTTTACACAACGAATACATGGCGGGGATAAGCCTGTGGACGGTGTGGACAGTGTCCGACTCCGAGGCGCGTAAAACTGCTCAAAACTGTCGTAAGTTGGCTAGGCGAACACGCCGAGCGAGCGGAAGCGGGCGCGGCGCCGGCGGCGCAGGTCGTCTCCCGGAATCCCCTCGAGCTCGGCGAGCGATTGCCGCAAAGCCTCCCCGAGCAGCCGCGCCGCCATGTCCGCATCGATGTGCGCTCCGCCATGGGGCTCCGGGACGATCTCGTCGATCACGCCGAGCTCGAGACAGTGGGTCGCGTCCGGGCGGAAGGCCGCCGCCGCCTTCTTGTACTGGCCCGCGTCGCGCCAGAGAATCGCCGCGCAGCCCTCCGGCGAGATGACCGAGTAGATCGCATTCTCCTGCATGAGAACCTTGTCGGCGAGCGCGATCGCGATCGCGCCGCCCGAGCCTCCCTCGCCGATCACGCAGGTCACGATCGGCACCTTCAACCGGGCCATCACCGCCTGCGAGTGCGCGATCGCCGCACCCTGCCCGTGCTGCTCGGCGACCACTCCCGGATACGCGCCCGGCGTGTCGACGAGCGTGACGATCGGGAAGCCGTGCCGGTCGGCGATCTCCATAGCGCGCCACGCCTTGCGATAGCCCTCGGGGTTCGGCATCCCGAAGCGGCGGCTCGCACGCTCGTGGATGTCGCGCCCCTTTTGCTGGCCGACGAGCGCCACGGTGCGACCGTCGAGCTTGCCGAGGCCGGCGACCATCGCTCCGTCGTCGCCGAGCGCGCGGTCGCCGTGCAGCTCGAACCAGTCGTCGAGGAGGCGCTCCACGTAGTCGAGCGTGTACGGCCGCTCGTCGTGCCGGGCCAGCTCGACCTTGCGCCAGATCTCCTCGTCGGTCTCCTCCTCGCCGATCCGGGAGATCTGCCGCTGGAGCCGGTCGAGATCGCCGGAGATCTTCGCGCCGCCGAGCAGCGGCAGGTTCCTCAGGCGCCCGAGCCGCTCACGCAGGCGAAGCTCGTGCTCAGTCGGGGGCATTGAAGAGCCTCAGAAGGCGGGACAGGGTCTCGCGCAGCTCGGAGCGCGGGACGATCGCGTCGATCTGGCCGAAGCGGAGGTTCTGCTCGGCGCGGCCGAAATCGTCGGGCAGCTTCTCGCGGGTGATCTCCTGCACGACGCGCGGCCCGGCAAAGGACATGAGGGCGTTCGGCTCCGCGACCACGACGTCGCCGAGCGTCGCGAAGCTCGCGAGCACGCCGCCGGTGGTGGGGTGCGTCATCACGCAGAGGAGCGCCTGCCCCGAGTCGTGGAGATCCTCCACCGCAGCCACGGTCTTCGGCAGCTGCATGAGCGCGAGGATCCCCTCCTGCATACGCGCGCCGCCCGAGCTCGTGACGCTCACGAGCGGCATCCCCGCCTCGGCCGCGGAGTCGCACGCACGCGAGAACTTCTCACCGACGACGCTGCCCATCGACCCGCCCATGAACGCGAAGTCCATGACGGCGAGCTCGCAGCGCCGCATGTCGATCGTCGCCCGGCCTATGACCATCGCGTCGGCGAGCCCGGTTTCCATCTCGGCCGCGGCGATGCGCTCGGTGTAGGGGCGAAGGTCGAAGAAGCCAAGTGGATCCTCGGAGTGCAGCTCGGTCGCCTCCTCGGTGAAGGAATCGGGATCGGTCAGCGACGCGATCCGGGCCCGCGCCCGCATCGGGAAGTGATGACCGCACTGTTCGCAGACCCAGAGGCTTTGCTCCAGCTCGTCGTCGCGATAGTGCGAGTGACAGCTCGGGCACGTGTTCGGGTCGGCCGGCGGAGGGGTTGGTTGGTCGTTGGTCTCGACCGAAACGTCGATTTTGGCCACGTCGCCAGCTTAGACCTACGGCTCCGCAGGGAGGTTGCGAAGCCGCCAGGGCAGAATCGAAGGCGATGGAGAAGCGAGATCTCCGCCGGGCGTACAAGCGGGCCGACGTCGCCGCGCTCGTCGCCGGGCTGCAGGACGACGGCGTTGCAGTTCGAGCTCGAGCTGCCCATCTCCTCGGCTACTACGCCGGAACCCGCAGTGTCTCGGCTCTGATCGGGGCTCTCAACGACCCGAACCCGAGCGTGCGATACGCAGCGCTGCGCTCGCTCGCCTGGATTGCGGACCCCGACGCGGTTCCGCCCATCGCCGCCGTCGCTCTGTCCGACCCGAGTCCGGAGCTGCGGAGCTCAGCCGCTGTCCAACTGGGGAAGATCCGCGGCGCGGACGCGGTTCCCGCGCTCATCGACGTCCTCGGCGACCCCTCTCCCGACGTGCGCATGTCGGCCGTCCGGTCCCTGGGGCGCATCGGCGACGGACGGGCGGTCACGAGGGTCGCCGAAGTTGCCGAGAACGACCCGGCTCTCGGCCCGTCCAACTACGCCACGGAGACGCTCGCGACGCTCGGAGATCCGCGAGCCGTCCCGCAATTCCTGTCACTCCTCACCGAAACGGACCACCACCTCGCGGACGGCCGTTACCGAACGTGCATGCCCGAGGACTCACCACGCTTGTTCGAGCATCTTTGGGGGAACCGCGCGGCGGTGAGGCGGAACCTTCAGAAGTGGGCGGCCAAGCATCTCGTCGAGCTCGGCGCAGTCGAGACCGCGCCGGAAGTGGCACGGGCCGCGAGCCAGGCGACCTCTTTCCGCGAACGGCGGCTCCTCAGGCGGACCGCCCGGCGTCTGCGGCGAGGTTCCTAGTAGCCGAGAGCCGTCGCGAGGCGTTCGAGCTTCTCGACGTTCGCGGGATCGGGCGCGAGGCCGGTGAACCCGACGCCCACGAGCTTGCCGCTCTCCCGCACCTCGACGAGCAGCTGCTCGACCTCGCCGAGCGACGGCCCGCCGGGCTCGGGCATGAAGACCGCGAGCTCGCCCGGATCCAGGACGTCGCCGTCGAGCGCGAGGTAGACCGCGTCGGCGCGCTCGAGCAGCGCGCTCGCGTCGTCGTCAATCCCGGTGGCCGCGAGGTACTCCTCCTCGGGCGGATCGAGATTGCGCGCCCCCCAGAGAGCGACGTCGGCCGCGGCGATCGTGCCGCGATCGAGCAGCATGCGCAGCGGCATCCCCCACTCGTTGCCGGAGGGGGACGTCCCAGGCGTGTTCAGGTCCCCGTGCGCGTCGAGCCAGAGCACGCCGACGCGGCCGTGGCGGGCAGCGAGCCCCTCGACCACGCCGACGTGGGAGCAACAGCAGCCGCCGAGCACGAGCGGTCGCGCGGGCAGGTCGGAGGCGACCGCGAGCGTCTGCATCGCGAGCGTCTCCTCCTCGACCACCGCCACCTCCGGGTAGTCGAGCGCGAGCGAGGCGGCCTCGACCATCGGCTCGCCGCCGTCACCCCAGGCTCGTGGCACTCGGACGAGACCGGCGCTGAAGGTGCGGCTGCACCTGTGGCACTCGTAGCCGTCGTCGATCGCGACCGCGGTGAGCGTGCGGCAATCGGGACACCGGGCGCGGAGCAGGCTCATTCGAGCTCCTTCTCGAAGGCGACACCGCACGAGTCGACGCGCATGCCCACCCGCTCGTAGAGCGCGACGGCGCCGGTCGCGTTCTGAGAATCGACGTCGAGCGTGACGCGCGTGGTGCCACGACGCCAGAACTCGGCGAACGTCGCCTGGAGCAGCGCCTTGCCGAGCCCCTTGCCGCGCCACGCGGGCCGCACTCCGATCGCGCCGACGTAACCGCCGCCGGCGACGTCCGCGTCGTTGCGTGTCACGGCAGCGAGCTCGTCTCCGTCACGGACGACGAACCAGACGGGGCCATGCTCGTCGTGGTGTTGGCCCTGCCGCCGCTCGAGCCACTCGTCGAACGGGTCAGGATGCCACTCCCAGTGCTCCGCGAACGCCTCGTTCAGTGCGTCGAAGAACGCCTCGTACTCGTCATCGCGGAACTCGTCCACCACGAGCCCGTCCGGCACGACGGGGGCCGCCGGCTCCTCCGTCAGCTCGATCGCCATGTTGTAGAAGCGCCGCACCTCGCGATAGCCGCGCGACTCGAAGAGCGCACGCGCCGCAGCGTCCGGCTCGGCAGCGCCGGTGAGGATCTTCCGCATACCCTCTGCACGAGCGAACGCCTCGCCACGCTCGACGATCTCCGTTCCGAGGCCCCGCCCCTTGTCTCCGACGACGCCGCGGGTGTTCACCGCGTCGCCGTGCACGCCGAAGGACGCGCTCGCGACCATCCGGCCGTCCTCCTCCTCCCAGATCCACGTCTCCTTGGAGTACTGCAGGAACATCAGGAGGTCCGCGCCGGTGAGGCGGCCGGGACGGCCATAGAAGCGCTCCTCGTCGGCGGAGATGAGCGCCGCCAGGCGCGGCGCGTCGTCGTCCGTGAACGGGCGGACGTTCACGCGAGCGCTTTCTCCCAGACGACCTGCTCCGTATCGACCACCATGCCGACGCTTTCGTACAGCTTCGTCGCACCGGTTGCGTTCTCGGAGTCGACTCCCAGGCCGACCCGACGCTGCCCGCGCCGGTGAAACTCGCGGAAGCTGTGCAGCAGCAGGGCCTTCGCGAGGCCGCGGCCTCGCCACGCCCGGCGCACGCCCAGCGAGCCGATCCAGCCCCCGCCCGATCGCTCCGGGTCGTTCCGGGTGGCCGCCACGACGTCCTCGCCGCTGCGAACCAGGAACCACAGCGAAGGGTCGTGATCCGGCTTCGCGACCTGTCGTTCCCACCACCGCTCGAAACCCTGCGGCTCATACTCCCAGTGGTCCGCGAACGCCTCCTCGAGCGTGGCGTGGAAGGCGCCCGCGAGTTCGGAGGAGAACGGCTCGATTCGGAAGCCCTCCGGAAGCACGGGACCCATTGGAAGCTCGTCGCCGAACTCGATCGTCATTTCCCAGAAGCGGCGCACTTCGCGGTACCCGCGGCTCGCCAGCAGCGTCTGCGAGGCGGCGTCCGGCCCGAGGGTCACGTTGTGGACTCGCTCCGCCCCGAGTGCTCGGAGCCGTTCCTCACTGCGATCGACCAGCTTCGAGCCAAGACCTTGTCCGCGGCAGCCGTGATGGACGACACCGACCGCAAAGCCGCTGCCGTTCTCTTTCTCGACCCAGCCGAGAGCGACGATCTCCTCCCCCTCCTCGAACAGCCAGGTGTTCTGCGGGAGGTCGGTGCTCGAGAGCCAGGCCGTGACGTCCGTCACACCGATGCGGGACTCCCGTCCGAACAATCGCGTCTCGTCTTCCGCGAGAAGCGCGGCGAGCGCCGGGAAGTCGTCCGCTGTGATCGCGCGGACGTTCACGCCGGCACCAGTGAGTCGAGGCTGTCACCGAGCGCGGTCAAGCTGTGCAACTCGACGTCGGGCTGCGGCTCGGCCTCCTCGCCGAGCCGGTTGATCCAGACCGTCCGCAGCCCAAGCGCGGAGGCGGGCGCGATGTCGTGTAAGAGGCTGGCGGCGACGTGCACGTGGTGGTCGCGGTCGGCTCCGGTCCGCGCGAAGAACTCCTCCCAGTGAGCCGGGGCCGGTTTGTACGAGCCGATCTCGGACGCGACCACGGTCTCGTCGAACTCGCCGCCGATCCGGGCGAGCGAGGCGTCGAGCAGGTCGCGATCGGTGTTCGAGAGAACCGCGAGCTTCCAGCCGTGGGCGCGGGCCTCCTCGAGCGCGGCCGGCACCTCGGGGAACGGAGCCCACCGCGGCAGCGACCGCCCGAGCGCGTCCTGCTCGTCGGCAGGAGCACCGAGACGAGCGAGCGCGATCGACATGACCTCGCGATAGCTGCGGCCTGGATCCTCCCGCTGGATCTGCGGCTCGAGCTCGTGGTACGCGCGCAGCTGCTCGCCGCTTCGGGCCGGCCCGAACAGCCGCTCGAGCTCGCGCCCGATACCGCCGTTCCAGTCGATCAGCGTGCCGTAACAGTCGAAGGTCGCCCAGCGCTCCACGCCGAGAACCTACCGTGGCTTCGGCTTCAGTCCTCGAAGCGCTGGAAGACCACGCAGGCGTTGTGCCCGCCGAAGCCGAAGCTGTTCGAGACGGCCACCTTGACGTCGGCGTCGCGGGCCACGTTCGGCACGTAGTCGAGATCGCAGGTCGGATCCTCGACCTCGTAGTTGATCGTCGGCGGCAGCTTCCCGTCCCGGATCGCGAGAATCGTGAACGTCGCCTCGATCGCCCCCGCCGCGCCGAGGCAGTGTCCCGTCGCTCCCTTCGTCCCCGAGACCGGCGTCTTGTAGGCGTTCTCCTCGCCGAGCGCGTACTTGAGCATCTGCGTCTCGGACGAGTCGCCGGCCGGCGTCGAGGTCGCGTGCGCGTTGATGTAGTCGATCTCGTCGGCCCCGACGCCCGCGTCGCCGAGCGCCATCTTGAACGCGGTCACCGGCCCGGTCGGGTCGGGATCGGTGATGTGCTTCGCGTCGGAGGAGAGGCCGTAGCCGGAGACCTCCGCGTAGATCTTCGCTCCACGCGCCTTCGCATGCTCGAGCTCCTCGAGCACGAGCAGCGCGCCGGCCTCGCCCATCACGAAGCCGTCACGCTCGCCGTCGAACGGCCGCGAAGCCCGCTTCGGGTCGTCGTTGCGGCGTGAGAGAGCGCGCATGGCACCGAAACCGGCGATGCCGACCTCGCAGACCGCCGCCTCGGTGCCGCCGCAGAGCATCACGTCGGCACGGCCCAGCCGGATCGCGTCCGCTCCGTCGCCGATCGCCATGTTCGAAGCGGCACACGCTGTGCACTCCGAGAGCAGCGGGCCGCGCGTACCGAGCTCGATCGAGACCCAGCCGGCGCCGAGGTTCGGGATGATCGCCGGGATCGAGAACGGGTTGACGCGGTCCGGCCCCCTGTCCACGAGCACCGCGTGGCACTCCTGGAAGGACCGCAGCCCGCCGATGCCGGTCGCGACTGCGGCGCCGATGCGCTGCGGCTCCTTCGCGATCTCGAGCTTGGAGTCGGCGACGGCCTGCCGCGCGGCCGCGAGGATCAGGTGCGAGAAGCGGTCCATCCTCCGCGCCTGCTTGCGCTCGATCCAGTCGGTGGGGTCGAAGTCCTTCACCTCGCAGGCGAAGTGCACGGCGTAGTCGGTGTGGTCGAAGGCCGTGATCTCGCCCGCGCCGGACTCGCCCGCGAGCAGGCTCGACCACGTGGACTCGACGTCGAGCCCGAGTGGGGTCACCGCGCCCAGCCCGGTGACGACGACGCGTCTGCGCCCGTTGAGAGAACCGTTGGTCGCGCTCACTACATCCCCAGTCCGCCGTCGACGAGCAGCACGTCCCCCGTGATGAACGAGGCCTCGTCGGAACAGAGGAAGCGTACCGCGCCCGCCACGTCCATCGGCTCTCCGAGCCGGCCGAGCGGCGTGTTGCCGAGCATTGCGGACGTCGCCTCTTCCGGCAGGACGTCGGTGAGCTGCGTCCGCACGTAGCCCGGCGCGACCACGTTGGCCCGCACCCCCCGGCTGCCGAGCTCGCGCGCGAGCGACTTCGTGAAGCCGATGATCCCGGCCTTCGACGCCGCGTAGTTCGTCTGGCCCCAGTTGCCGTGCACGCCCACGATCGAGGAGACGTTGACAATCGCGCCGCCGCGCTTCTTCATCATCGGCCGGCAGACGGCGCGACACGTGTAGAAGACCGACGAGAGATTCGTCTCGATCACGGTGCGCCAATCGTCGTCGGGCATGCGCGCCAGGAGACCGTCTCGCGTGAGGCCGGCGTTGTTGACCAGGATGTCGAGGTCGCCCGCCTCCTCGACGAGCCGCGCTGCCTCGTCGGCGCTCGAGACGTCGGCCCGGACGGCGCGGCCTCCGATCTCGCCCGCGAGCGCCTCCGCCTCCTCTGTGCCGGTGCGGTAGCCGACGACGACCTCGGCGCCGGCGCGCGCGAGCTCCTCCGCGATCGCGCGCCCGATTCCCTTCGACGCGCCCGTGACGAGAGCACGCTTTCCCTCGAGCGAGCAGAACGTCACGGTTCGGCGAGCAGCTCGGGAAGCCGCTCCAGCGCCTCGATGCTGTTGACCGAGACGGCCTTGACGCTGCGGTCGATCCGCTTCACGAGGCCGGAGAGCACGTTGCCCGGCCCGACCTCGACGAACGTGCGGACGCCGCCGCGCATGAGCTCCGACGCCGACTGCGTGAAGCGCACCGGCGCCGTGAGCTGATCGACGAGAAGCGGTGCCATCCGGTGCGCGGACTCGAGACGAGCGGTGACCGTGGACATGAACGGCGCCACCGGTTCCTGGAAGCGCACCTTCTCGATCGCCGGTCGCAGCCGGTCGGCAGCGCGCGCGACAAGCGGCGAGTGGAACGCGCCCGAGACCTGGAGCTTGACCGCGCGACGGGCGCCGTGGTTCTGCGCCTGCTCGATGCACTCGTCGACGGCGAGATGCTCGCCCGAGACGACGATCTGCCCGGGGCAGTTGTAGTTCGCGGGCCAGACCCCGAGGATCTTGCGGCAGAGGCCCTCGACCACGTCGTCCGCGAGCCCGAGGATCGCGGCCATCGAGCCGGGATTGCGCGCCGCAGCCTCGGCCATCGCCAGACCGCGCTCGCGCACGAGTGCCATCGCCTCCTCCAGCGTCATTGCCTCGGCCGCCGCCAGAGCGGCGAACTCGCCCACCGAGTGGCCGATGACGAAGTCGGCCTTGATCCCGCGCTCCTGCAGCGCCGCGAGCACCGCGAGCGAGGTCGCGACGAGCGCGGGCTGTTGCACCGCGGTGTCCACGAGCTCCTCCGCGTCGGCGTGGAAGCAGAGACGCTCGAGGTCGAGCCCCGTCGCCGCACTCCCGCGCCGGAACACGTCCATCGCCGCAGGCACCGCCTCCGCGAAGTCGCGACCCATGCCGGCCTCGAACGATCCCTGGCCGGGGAAACAGAAGGCAATCTTGTTCATGTCGAGGATCCTGCCGTCCATCGCATCAGCGCACTTCCCCAGGTGAGACCGGCGCCCATTCCCGTCATGAGTACGAGGCTGCCCTCCCGAAGCCTTCCGTCGGCCTGCGCATCCGCCAGCGCAAGCGGAATCGAGCCGGAGGAAGTGTTGCCATAGCGGTCGACATTAATCACCACCCGATCCGACGGGATCCCGAGCTTCTTGGTTGCGTGATCGATGATGCGAACGTTCGCCTGATGCGGGACATAGACGTCGACATCCTCCACCGTGGCCCCGTGGCGCGCGAGCACGGCCTCCGCCGACGACACGAGGACGCGCGTCGCGAACTTGAAGACCTCGCGCCCGTTCATCTTCACGAACTGCTCCGGATCCTCGAACTTCCGCGAGCCGCTGCCGGGAAGCCAGAGGTGCTCGCCCCCGGCGCCGTCCGAGCCGAGCTCGAACGCGAGGAAGCCCGCCTCCTCCGACGGCTCGAGCACGACCGCGCCCGCACCGTCGCCGAAGAGAACGACGGTCGAGCGGTCGCTCCAGTCGAGGATTCGCGAGAGCACGTCGCCGCCCACCACCAACGCTCGCTTCGAAAGGCCTGCTGCGATCATCCCGTAGGCCTGCACGACCGCGTACATGAAGCCCGTGCAGCCGGCGGAGAGGTCATAAGCCGCCGCGTCCTTCGCGCCCAGCTGGTCGGCGAGGATCGCGGAGGTCGAGGGGAACATCATGTCCGGCGTGACCGTGGCGACGATCAGAAGGTCGATGTCGGCTCCGCCGATGCCGGCCTGCTCGAGCGCCGTCTGCGCGCCCGGCAGCGAGAGATCGGAGAGCGCCTGCGAGTCGGCCGCGATCCGGCGCTCGCGGATGCCGGTGCGCTCCATGATCCACTCGTTCGACGTGTCGACCAGCTTCGAGAGATCGTCGTTCGTGAGGACCCGCTCGGGCGCGTAGGCGCCGATGCCCGTGATCGTGACGTGCAGATCGCTCCGGGCATCGCCGATCATCCGGCCTCGCTCCCGACGAAGACCGTCAGCATGGCCTCGACGGCGGTCTCCCCGTCGACGCTCGCCCGGCCCTGTCCCTTCGCGATCGGCCCGCGCACGCGCAGGAACTCGCACTCGAGGTCGAGGAGGTCGCCCGGCTCCACGACCCGTTTGAAGCGGCAATCGTCGATCCCGGCGAAGAACGGGATCTTGCCCTTGTTCGCCTCGTCGGCGAGCACGGCCACCGCGCCGCACTGGGCGATCGCCTCGACGGTGAGCACGCCCGGCATGACGGGGCGGTCGGGGAAGTGGCCCTGGAACCACCAGCCGTCCTCGGGCACGAGGTAGCGGCCGCGCACCTTCCGGCCCGGCTCGAGCTCGAGCACCTCGTCGACGAGCAGGAACGGAGGACGGTGCGGGATGATCGACTCGATCGTCTCCCGCCCGAACGGCGTTGCGGGGGCGGTCATGCTACGTCGCGCTGCTCGAGCCGCTCGCGAAGCCGGTTCCTGCCCCTGTGCGCATGGCACTTGGCAGTCCCGACCGGCATGCCGGCCGCGGCCGCGATCTCCTCGAACGTGTAGCCGAGAGCGTCCTTGAGGACGATCACCTGCGCCTGCTCGGGCGAGATGTCCGCGAGCGAGTCGCAGAGCTCGCGTCGCAGCTCGGTGATCCGCACGCCGCGGGTCGGGTCGTGCTCGACGGTCTCGCCGAGCTCCTCGGGGAGCGGATCGTGGACGCGCGTGCGCTGCCGCTCGGCCACGTCGCGGCACGTGTTGACGACGAGCCGGTGCAGCCAGGTCGAGAACTGCGACTCGCCGCGGAACTGCTTGAGCCGGACGCAGAGCTTGGCCAGCGCCTCCTGCGCGGCGTCGCGCGCATCCTCCGGGTCGCGCAATAGGTGCTTTGCGAGCCGCTCGACTCGCGGCGCGTGCCGAACACAGAGCGCCTCGAGGGCCCGCTCGTCACCGGCCTTCGCGCGGGTCACGAGAATCGGGTCGCTGAGCGCTGCATAGTCGAGGCTGCGCTCACGCAGCGGCTGGCTGATCCTCCCCACGGCGGGACTAGTCTAGAGGGGAGTGTCGGAGCTCTCGCCCGCCTCTGTCGAGCCGCTGCTGCAGGGACGGCTCGGTCGCCCCTTCCGCTTCGTCGAGGAGTGCGCGTCGACGCAACGGCTCATCGGCGCGAACGAGACCGAGGGCACGACGGTGGCGACCGATCTCCAGACCCAGGGCCGCGGGCGACTCGGCCGCAGCTGGGAGACGCCGCCGGGTCGCGCGCTGCTGTTCTCCGTGCTTCTCCACCCGCGGCCTCCGATGGCGATCTGGCCGGAGCTTTCACTCGTCGCCGGCGACGCCGTCGCCACCGCGCTGCGCGAGCAGACGGGTGTCGCAGCGGGGCTGAGCCACCCGAACGACGTCCTCATCGCCGGGCGGAAAGTCGCCGGGATCCTGCCCGAGGCCAGCGTGGGCAGGGTCGTGCTCGGGATCGGCGTCAACGTCAACCAGACGAGCGACGAGCTACCGCCGGAGACGGCGAAACCCGCGACCGCGCTGCGGATCGAGACCGGCCGCGAGTGGCCGCGCGCGCCGCTGCTGGCAGCCATCCTGCTCGAGCTGGAGCTCCGCTACGACGACTGGCAGCGGCTCCACACGAACCGCTAGGAGGGTTCGGGGGGCTGCTGCTCGCGGAAGTTCCGCGCCGCTTCGATCGCAGCGCCAAGGTTCAGGCCCTTGTCCTTCGCCTGCTTGATCAGCATCACGGTCTCGAGCGCGTCGATGTCGTAGATCCGCTGCTTCTTGCCCTTGGTCGGGATCTGCGCCTTGTTCGT
>Ga0070714_100001731_pt1 | contig 15910 bp, 12 predicted proteins | sample LARL83metaG_FD_65450 | JGI IMG/M metagenome (GOLD analysis project Ga0070714, IMG submission 65450) | Corn, switchgrass and miscanthus rhizosphere microbial communities from Kellogg Biological Station, Michigan, USA - LAR L8-3 metaG | ecosystem: Host-associated > Plants > Roots > Rhizosphere ...
ATGGTCGCCGGGCCGAAGACCAATTTGCGGAAAGAGTATTGTTTGACGCGACGCGCGAGCCCGACGAAATGAACCGCCAGGTTCCCGATGAGCATGATCGCGAAGATCCGGTGCTCAATACCGCACGCCCGTCCGCCGCCAAACATCGCCGCGAGATTTCGCGCCCACGCCTGATCGGAGTAAAGCAGCGGCAGGCCCGTGAGCGTGAGACCGAAGAAGCTGAGGATCACGAACGCGTGGTTAACGCGATCGACTTTGTTAAATCGGCGAATAGCGGTCCCGGTGCGTTTGGCGTGCGGGCGCGGGCCGTGCTTGATGCGTTCGATGAGCGACCGCCCGAACCAGAGCAGCGAATGCAGACCGAAGAACCCGAAGGCCGCGCTCATCATGATGACGAAGTACAGCCAGACACCGTGAAGGAGCGGGTAGCGCGCGGCGTCGCGGAAATCCGCGTGCGGCTGAAACTGCGCGAACTTGGGCGTCGCATCGGGGTGGCATTTGCCGGCGTTGGCGCAAGTGGCGACGCGGGCGGCGCCCTGCAACCGAGAGTTCGCATCCGCAACGCGATGAATGTCGTGGGCGCCGTGGCAATCGCTGCATCGTGCAGCGCGCGTGGAACCCAGAGAGTTCACCTGCCCGTGATAGCTGCGGCGGTAGGTCTCGTACAACGAAGCCGTTCCGGTCGAACCGTTGGCAGGTTTGTTGTGGCACGTGCCGCACTCCGTGGCGATGTCCAGCATGAACGCCGGCGTATCAGTCCGGGTGATCGCGTGCGCGGTGTGGCAATCGGAGCAAACCGGCGCATTCGGGTTACCCTTCGCCAGTTCCTGGCCATGAACGGAGGCACTGAATGTTTCCGCGAGACCGACGTGGCATTTCCCGCAGGTGTCGGGGATGCGATCGCGGTGCACCAGCGATCGCGGGTCACTCGACGCCAGCACGCGATGGCTGCCGTGGCAATCGGAACAGGACGCAGCAACGGCGAGTCCGCCTTTCGCCAGCGCTTTCCCGTGAACACTTTCCAGGTATTGCGCGACCCGCGCCGTTGGGTCGCCGTCGCCCGCAGACAGGTGCTTTTCGTGGCAGTTGCCGCAAATCTTCACGATGTTCAGCGGGTAAGTTCGCGCTCTCCGGTCGCGCTTCGGGAGAATGTCGTGACCACCGTGGCAGGTGGCACAGGTGGGGGCGTTGATGTCGCCCCGGGCAACCGCGGCGGCATGTGCGCCTTGAAGAAAATCCGTGGCCGCGGGAGCGTGGCATTTGGTGTCGCATGTCGCCTTACCCAGATCCGCGACATGGGGAAGCGTCGTGGCGCCGGTGTGGCAACTCACGCAACCCTGTTTGGCATGCACGCTGGAACCCAGCGCGTCTTCCCTCACGTAGATCTCCGGACGGACCGCCAGTTGCGATACCGCCCGGGTTGTCGGCGATAGCATCAACGCGCGGCCGGTCGGGGAGAGTGTCGCCAGACGCGATTGGCCGTGGCAATTTAGGCAGCGGCGGTTTTCCAGTTCAGATTTGGAGATCTCCACGGCACTGACCCAGTGGGTCGCCATCAGGAGGAGCGCAATTGCCGCGCAAACGGGTCTCATCAACAATGTGTAATGGCACGCGCCATGCCATGGATGAAGCCGCTAATTGGAGCGATAGTCAGGGGTTAAGCGGTGCTTTTCTCAGAGTCTCCAACCCGGGTTCCGGGGGCGTCCCGTTCATGGGAAGGAACCGTGTGCGGCAGGCGGATTATGAACGTCGTTCCCTGCCCAGGCAGAGACTTGCAGGAAATTGTTCCACCCTGTTTTTGGATGAGCGTGTAGCTGATGGAAAGCCCCAAACCCGTCCCCTTACCCACCGGTTTGGTCGTGAAGAACGGCTCAAAGAGACGCGGCATGTGCTCAGGGTGAATACCCGCCCCGGTGTCGGTGATTTCAATGACCACGCCATCGTCGCGCCGCAAGGTCCGCAGGGTGAGCACAGGATCGGGCTTCTCGTGCATAGCGTCCAGCGCGTTCACAACGAGGTTCACCAGCACCTGCTGTAGCGCGTGCGGCATGAACTCCATCGCGCCGACATCGGGAGAAAATTCCCGGTGGATTTTAACGTTCTTCATGCGCGGATCGAAGCGCACCATCTCCAGCGTTTGTTCAACGCACTCATTGAGCGAAGCAAGTTGGCGCTGCATCTCCACCGGGTGCGCGAACGCTTTCATCTGCTGGATGATCTGGTTGATGCGTTCGACTTGATCGCGCAACGTCGTGACGGCCTCGGGGCGCAACTTCTCGGGGCGGCGTTGCATGAGCTGAAGCACACTGTCCATACTCGCCAGTGGATTGGCGATTTCGTGGGTGATGCCCGCCGCCATCTGACCCATGGCGATCATCTTCTCGTGCTGAATCATCGCCTTTTGCTGGCGGCGCAATTGGCGAGTGATCTTCTTGATCTGGCGATTCTGCTTCAGCAACCGCCGGCGCTGACGCCGCAAGCTGCGGGTGATTCGGTTGGCGAGAAAGACGGTGAGAAGTAGCGTGCAACACCAGGTGATCAGGGCGAGTTTGTCCTGGCGGGTTACGGGATGATCGCTGGTGAACCAGAGAGTTGTCACGAGCATCAGCGCCGCCGCCGCCGCGCTGCCGTACGCCATCAGGCGAGGGAGAAGCAGGCTGGCGAAAACCATATGCAGCACGAAGAAGGTGCGCAACGGGCTTTGAACACCCCCGGTCCAAAGAGTAAGCAGCGTAAGGCATGCCATATCCAGGAGAAGCTGAATCCAGGCCAAAAACTGCAGTGCATGTGCCGAATCCCCGGATTTGTGCAGTCGACTTAGTGCCTTACTGAGAATGAGGTTGTAAACCAGGATCAACCCGCCCACCCACATACCCCATATTGGATGCGGGTACCAATGGAGGTAATGCTGGTCGATCCACGATCCTACGAGGATGGTGACAACGGCGGCCCAGCGCAGGTGAATAAACCACGCGAGCTGCGAGAAAAGGGGGACATGTTGTTGCGCCTTGACCGGGACATTCATCATGGATGCTCGTGCGGCACCTCGTCGTGGCCGTCCATCAGGGACTGCTGCAGATCCAACATCTTCGTCCCGGGAGTGTAATCGGTCAAAACAATTCGTCGAACGTTTTTAAGCGACTGAACAGTCGCGGTCATGCGGTCGAGGCCTTCGTTGATCTCATGCAGACACTTCTCGAGTGCCGGTCTATTACCGGTCCGGCGGGAGAGGACGTTGAGCTGGAGTTGGATGATCGAGCCGGCGTTGTTCAGTTCGTGGTTGAGCATGACGGCCGCCTGGTGGAGCATTTCAACTTTGCGCTGTTCGCTGGACTGAAGCTTGGAGGCAAGGTCGTTGTAGGCCTGCGCGAGCAGTGCGAATTCGTCTTTGCGACGAAGGTCGATGCGATAATCAAAGCGCTCGCGGGCAAGTTGCTCGGTTCCTTTCAATAGCGCTTCCACCGGGCGAAGGATCATTGCGCCCATCCGCAGCAGGACAATTACCGAGATGTTGATTACCACGACGAAAACCAACGAGAGCGCGATCACCATCCACCGCAGGCGGCTGGTCACCGCATCGACGGCGACCCAGTCGTTCGCCTGGATCAGGCGGAGGTCGCGAAGAACGCCTTGCAACTGGAGGATCGCGACGACCGCCATGATGAGCAGCAGTCCGACGAGTGGTGCAAGATTGAATACAAACCGCCGGCGCAGCATACGCTCGCGCTAGCAACAAACGGCGGACCACATCCCATCTGGCACAGAAACTGCTTTTGCTTCCGTTGCTATGGATAAGAATGAGCTGACGCGGGATTTGAAAACGCTGGCGATGTTTATCGCGCTGTACTGCAAGTACAAGCACACGGACCAGGAGAAAACGCTCGTGCAAATGAAGACGCACGACGTGAGCGCCATCGCGGGCAGAAACGTGGTTTTATGCCCGGAATGCACGCGATTACTGGTCCACGCCTTCACCAAGCGATCGCACTGCCCCATGGAGCCCAAGCCCGCATGCAAGCATTGTCCCAACCACTGCTATCACCCGGCGTATCGCGAAAAGATTCGCGAGGTGATGAAGTTTTCCGGACGGAAAATGGTGCTGGGAGGACGGCTGGATTACGTGTTTCGCCTGCTGTTTTGAGCGAATTTTTAGCTGATTTTCTCAGCACTGAGAACTTCAGTGCATTGACCGGCGTTCCGCGTGCAATTAAGCCCGATGAGCGGTGGCACGCGCGTTTCTATAGCAGTGGCGAGGAGATCTCATATGACGATTCATCTTCCGACGATGACCGAAGAAGGCCGTTCGACCAGCCCTTTGGCGCACCCGAAGCGCAACTCCACATCAATAGCGCCGACACCGGCGCTGCGGCTGGTGTTCTGGGAAACGACGACGGGATGTAACCTGGCGTGCATTCATTGCCGGCGGCTGGAGGTATCGCGGGAGCTGAGCAAGCTGGATTTAACAACAGAACAGAGCAAAGCATTTATTCGGTCGCTGCCGGAGACGGGCAAACCGATCCTGGTGTTTTCGGGCGGTGAACCGCTGATGCGGCCGGACATCTGGGAATTGGCCGCCGAGGCGCAGCGGGTGGAGATTCCCACAGCGCTGGCGACCAACGGCACAACCGTCAATGCCGATACGGCCGCATTGATTAAGGACGTAGGATTTCGACGCGTTTCGATCAGCTTCGATGGCCCGGACGCGCAAACGCACGATCAGTTTCGCGGGGCCGGCGCTTACGACGCCTCCATCAACGGATTCAAGGCGCTGCGGCAGGTGGGGATGTCGATGCAGATCAACACGACGGTGGCGAAGCACAACTACCGGAAGCTGGATGAGACATACAAGTTGGCGCTGGATCTTGGCGCTGATGCGCTGCACATCTTCATGCTGGTGCCGGTGGGATGCGGCATGACGCTCAGCCCGGACATCATGCTCAATTCCGAGGAGTACGAAAATGCGCTGAACTGGATTTACGATCGCAGCCTGGAAGGCAAAATCCATCTCAAGGCGACCTGCGCCCCACACTATTTCCGGGTGATGCGGCAACGCGCGAAGGCGGATGGACACGCCATGCCCGCCAATGCACATCCGCACAAAGGCATGCATCCCGCCGCAGGTCACCCCAATGACGCGCAGCCTGGTGGGCCCGCGGACATGACGGCGATGACCAAAGGTTGCCTGGCGGGTCAGGCGGTCTGTTTTGTGTCGCATACCGGCGAGGTGTTTCCGTGCGGGTATTTACCGGCGAGTTCGGGCAACGTGAAAGACACGCCCCTACCGGAAATTTGGAGGCGCAGTCCGATCTTCGCGGACTTGCGCGATGTAAATTCACTTGAGGGTAAATGCGGCGTCTGCGAGTACAGCCGGGTATGCATGGGATGCCGCGCCCGGGCATTCTCCGCGACGGGTGATTATCTGCAGGAAGAGCCCAATTGCGGATATACACCGGTGCGGATGAGGTAAGAGAAATCGAACTTATACGTATTCTTATCTTCCGGCGACCGCCAGCTCTCCAACGGCTTTGGGGACGTGAAGCTCGTCAAGTTTTCGGTAGAGGCTCGAGACCCCAATTCCAAGATGCCGCGCGGTTTCGCCTTTATCGTAGTTGTGCCTGCGCAGGCTGTAGAGGATGTGCTGGCGCTCGAACTGCGACATGGCATCCTTCAAATCTTCACCGACGTCGTCGGCGATCCCTTCGACTTTGAAAGGCATGTCCTCAACGCCGATCTCGCGGCCTTCCGAAAAGATGACCGCGCGCTCGATCACGTTTTCCAACTCGCGAACGTTCCCGCGCCAGTGGTGATTGAGCAGCGCGCGCATGGCGCCGTTTGTGATTCCAAGCACCTTTTTGTTCATGGCGGCTGTGTACTTGTCCAGGAAATGATGGACAAGGAGGGGGATATCTTCCTTGCGGTTACGCAGCGGAGGCAGTTCGATGGAGACAACATTAAGGCGGTATAAAAGGTCCTCGCGGAACTGCTTTTCCTCGACCATTTGTTCAAGGTTCTGGTTGGAGGCAGCGATGATGCGGACATCAATCGGGCGCGGACGCGTATCGCCTACTGGGACGACGCAATGCTCTTCCAGCACGCGAAGTAAAGAGCTCTGGACGCTTACGGGGAGAGTGGAAATCTCGTCGAGAAAAAGAGTGCCACCGTTGGCGGCTTCGAAGTAGCCGGTCTTGTCGCGATTGGCGCCGGTGAAAGCACCGCGGCGGTAGCCGAAGAGCTCGGATTCGATGAGGGTGTCGGGGATGGCGCCGCAGTTGACGGCGATGAAAGGCTTGGTGCGGGTAATGCCGTTGTAGTGAATCGCTCGCGCGAATAGCTCCTTGCCCGTGCCGGATTCACCGAGGATCAGGACGTTGCTCTTGACGGTCGACAGCTTCCGCACGGTCTCGAAGAGACGCGACATGCACCGGGCGTTGCCCACGAGGTTGTGAAATGTGCTTTCCGAGGCCAGTTGCTCGGTGATGACGATTTGTGATTTGGACATTTCGCTGAAGCTGAGGGCGCGCTGAACCTTGAGCAGCACGTCGTCGAACTGCACGGGTTTGAGCAGGTAGTCTTGAGCGCCCGCGCGCAGCGTAGCCACCGCGCTCTCCACGGTGCCGTAGGCGGTAACCATCAGCACGGGGGTTTGCGGCGCGAGTTTGTGAAGGTGCTCGAGCAGTTGCATGCCATCCATTCCTGGCATGCGGATGTCGCTGATCACGAGATCCACCGAGCGGTCCAAAACCAGGTCATACGCGGCTTTGCCGTCGGCGGCTTGAAGAACTTCGTAACCTTCATCGCTCAACAACTCGGCAAGCGATTCGCGAAGCACTCGTTCGTCTTCGGCGATCAAAATGACTTTGCTCATGTTTAGAATCCTCATTCGATTGACCAATCCGGCTTCATGCAATCGACAACGTCCCAGCGCTTTGGCAAACCTTGGAAGAGCCGGCGGTGACCGAAGGGCTCAGGCCAATTTCCTCGTCGGTCAGATAGCACCCGGGGTCGCTTTCCCAGGGATCGCCGGTGGAGATTTCCGCTCGAGCGCGCAGCGAACCGCCACACACTTCCTTGAATTTGCAGGCGCCGCATCGGCCCTTGAGCATCGGCAGTCGGTCTTTGAGGCCGGCCATGATTGGGTCGGACACGTCCTGCCATATTTCAGAAAACTTCCGCTCTTTGACGTTGCCGAAGGAGCGGAACATGGAGAACTGATCCGCGTGAACCTTGCCATAAAAATCGATGTTGGCGATGCCCACGCCCGAGGAATAGCGTCCGCCTCCGTTCCATTTGATCATCTCCAGCACCTGCTCGGCGCGGGGATGACCTTCGCGAAGCATTTTGAGATAGAGGTACGGGCCGTCGCAATGGTTATCGACGGTGAGGATTTCGATGCGCTTCCCGCGCTTCAGCATGTCATTGGTTCGTTCGAAAATTGTGTCGATCGCGACGCGGGCTTCTTGAGCGGACAGCGCCGCAAGGCTCTTCCCGCGCCCGGCGGGGCAGAGGTGGTAGAAACAGGCGCGATCGATGCCTTCTTTCTCGAGAAGCTCGAAGATCCGATCCAGATCCGACGCCGTGTGTCGGGTCAGCGTCAGGCGAAGGCCAACCTTCTGGCCGACGCTCTTGCAGTGGTGGAAGCCATTGAGGGACTTGGCGAACGCGCCTTTCATACCGCGGAATTCGTCGTGAACGCAGGGGTTGGCACTGTCGAGCGAAATGCCGATGTAGGCGAACTGGAGATCCTTAAATTTCTGCGCTGTCTTGGCATCGATCAGCGTCCCGTTGGTGGACAGGACTACGTGCAGGCCGAGTTCCCGGGCAAAGGCGGCCAGTTCAAAAACATCCGGTCGGACCAGCGGCTCACCTCCGGAAAACAGTACCGCGGGCACTTTGAAATCTGCCAGATCCTTCAAAACGTCTTTGCACTGATTCGTGGAAAGCTCGTCGGGGTATTTGACGGCGGCCGAGTCGGTGTAGCAGTGAACGCACTTCAAATTGCACGTACGCGTGAGGCTCCAGACGACAATTGGCTTCCGCGATGCGGCGCTTTTGGCGACGGCCATGCGCTGGAATTCCGGAGGGTCAATCTGCGTAATTGCCCGGCCGTAGCGGTGCGGGGTGCTGGGGGTTTCAAGGCCACCGTATAGTACGCTTACATCAATCATTGGAATCTCCTGCTGCCTCGCGACCATTCTCAACTTGTAGAATCTTCGAACTTACGAGCCTGCCAAGCCATTAGGGATGAGGTTGATTCTCAGATACGAGAATCAACACGCACGGCATCAGAGAATTCACCTACCGGAGCCCGCATCCATGTGCGTTTTAGTGCGGCGGCGCATATATTGATGAAACAAAGAAGCTATGGCGGATGAGGCAAAAATAGACTCGGAACAATCGCTGCGGCAGGCGCACGGTGAGCTGGAGCTGCGCGTACATCAGCGCACCGCTGAGCTCGCGGAAGCCAACCGCTTGCTGAAGCAGGAAATCGGCCAGCGTCGTCGGGCTGAGGAAGCCAACGCGAAATTTGCCGCAATCGTCGAATCATCCAGCGACGCGATCATCGGACAGAAACTGGACGGGACGATTGCCACGTGGAACGCTGGGGCGGAGCGGATATTCGGCTACACCGCCGAGGAAGCGCGAGGCCGGCCGATCGGGATCCTTTCACCGCCGGACCACAGCGAGGAAGCGCCGCAGATCATCCAGGCCATCCGCCGGGGAGAGCCGGTACAAAACATTGAGACCGAGCGAATCCGAAAGGACGGCGAGCGAATCCAGGTTTCGCTGACGATCTCGCCGATCAAAGATGCCGCGGACCGGATCGTCGGTGCGTCGCGAATCGCGCGGGACATCACGCAGCGCAAGCAGATGGAGCAGGCGCTGCGCGACAGCGAAGCCAAATCGCACGCGATTCTGGAGACGGCCGTCGACGGAATCATCACGATCAGCGAACGTGGGATGATTGAATCCCTCAACCGCGCAGCCGAGCGACTTTTTGGGTACAGCGCTGCAGAGATCACCGGACAGAACGTGAAGATGCTGATGCCTCAGCCTTATCAAGATGAGCATGATCAATATCTGAGGAATTATCTGGCCACCGGACGCGCCAAAATTATCGGCATCGGCCGCGAGGTCGTCGGGTGTCGTAAGGATGGATCGATCTTCCCGCTGGATCTGGCAGTCAGCGAAGTTCGGTTGGGCCACAGGCGAATTTTCACGGGTGTCGTCCGTGATCTGAGCGAGCGCAAGCGCCTCGAGCAGGAAATCCTGGACGTCAGCGATCGGGAGAAGCGGCGCATCGGCCAGGACCTGCACGATGGTCTCGGCCAGCTATTGGCGGGGATCGGATTCAAAAGTAAATCCCTGGAAAACAAGATCACCAGCAAGGGGTTGCCCGAGGCGCAAAGCGCCCGCCAGATCGCGGAACTGGTCACGCAGGCGATTGGCCAGGCGCGCGCCCTCGCACATGGGCTGCAACCGGTGGAAAAGGGCGCCGACGGCCTGATGCTGGCGATCCGGGAACTTTGCGAGGGTCTGGCCAAGCTTTACCCGATCAATTGTAGTTTTATTTGTCCCCAGCCGGTCATGGTCGACGACCCCGCCCAGGCGACTCACTTTTATCGCATCGCCCAGGAAGCCGCCAACAACGCGCTCAAGCACGGCCACGCGACCGACGTCGTGATCTCCCTGATGCACGAAATCCCGGGTGTGCGGCTATCGGTGCAAGATAATGGCAGTGGGTTTGACGAACAGGGAACGTTGACGAGCGGCATGGGTCTTCACATCATGCGTTATCGCGCAGCAATGGTCGGTGGAATCCTGTCGATTCAGAAAGCGCCCGGTGGCGGAACGCTTGTCACCTGCGCCACGCGAACGGTATAGAAGATCAACGAGGTCCATGACATGGCAGCTAAACCGTCCGAATCCAATCCACTTCGTCAAAAGGCGAAAGTTCTAATCGTTGACGATCACGCGATTCTTCGTCAGGGATTGGCGGAACTAATCAACGATCAGGAAGATCTCGTCGTCGTTGGTGAGGCCGACGGGCCTCCCCAGGCGATCAAGATCATTGCCGCATCCTTGCCCGACATCGCCATTATCGATCTGACGTTAAGTGGAGGCGACGGCTTGGAACTGTGCAAGCATGTCCACGACCAATGGCCTAAGCTGCCGCTGCTAGTACTGTCGATGCACGACGAGGCGCTCTACGCCGCGAGGGCGCTGCGAGCCGGGGCAATGGGGTACGTGATGAAGCAGGAGCCGCAGGAGAAAGTGATGAGCGCGATCCGGCGAGTGCTCCAGGGCGAAATCGCGCTCAGCGAACCGATGGCGGCGAAATTGCTACGCAGCTTTGCCGGTTCGCGCGGCAAGGACGACGCGGCGCCGCTGGAGAGGCTGAGTGATCGCGAATTACAAATTTTTCGCATGATCGGCGAAGGACGCAGCGTCCGGGACATCGCCGAGGGACTTTTCCTCAGCCCCAAAACCATCGAGACGCATAAAGAGAATATGAAGCAGAAACTCGGGCTCGCCAGCAGTAACGACCTGCTGCGCTACGCCATCGAGACGCGCGTGAGCGAGGGAATTTAAGACGGATAGTCCCGCAACCGAAGGTGCGCCGCTCCGTCGGGGAAAACCCCGATCCCGCCGCAGGTCAATTTTCCACTGCAAAAGCAGCCTGGTGCCTGATTTCTCAGGTTGGCTAAATCGCGAAAGATAACAATGAAGAAAAAAGGCCGAATTAGCCATCGGTCCTTTGATCCCATTGGCTATGACTCACGCGCGCCGCTCACGGAGACGTGCAATGTTCAAAAAAATTCTAGTGGCAATCGACGAAGGTGAGCCAGCCGCGTGCGCCATGAAAAAGGCAGTGGATCTGGCGGTGCAGCTTAAGGCAAGGGTGGTCGTGCTCCACGTGGTGGACACCGCCGCCGCGCTCGTGCCGGCGCTCGGCGCGATCGATGACGGGGAACTCACTAGACTGCGCTCCGTCGGCAAGACCCTTCTGGACCATGCCCTCACTGCGGCCGAGATATCCACCGAAACACGACTGATCGAAGGTGAGCCGGCGGACACCATCCTTGCAGCTGCCCGCGAATGCGAGGCCGACCTGATCGTGCTTGGCAGCGACAGCCGTGGTCGACTTTCGCACTTTCTTCTGGGGAGCACCGCGGATTCCGTAATTCGCCGAGCGTCGTGCCCCGTCGTCACTGTCCGAGCCGTTCGCGATCAATCAGCCATCCCATCACGCGCGGCTGCGATCGTCTCGCAAGTGCAAGGAACTTATCGATGACAACCGCCGAAATTCCAGGTGCTGCGCGTCCACAAAATATTCCGTTGCCTCGGCGACCGCTCGAGGAGCTGTTCGCGCCCAGGTCCGTGGCGGTCATTGGCGCAACCGAAACGCTTCATAGCGTCGGTCGAACAGTGCTCTGGAATCTAATGTCCACCCCCTTCGGTGGGCCGGTGTATCCGGTCAATCCCAAGCGTCACAGCGTTTTGGGAATCGCCTGTTATCCGACAATTGGCGCGGTTCCGGAAACGGTGGATCTGGCAGTGATCGCCACGCCCGCCGCCAGCGTGCCGCAGATTATTTCGCAGTGCGTGGATGCCGGGGTGAAATCGGCGGTGATCCTGTCGGCAGGATTCAAAGAATTGGGTCCGGCCGGCGCTGAACTTGAACAACAGGTTCTGGCGCACGCGCGCCGGGGAGCAATGCGCATCATCGGTCCGAATTGCCTCGGGGTCATGAATCCGATCACGGGGTTGAACGCCACCTTTGCCGCGGGAATCGCGCGCAAAGGGTCCGTGGCGTTTCTGAGTCAAAGCGGTGCGCTGTGTACCGCCATTCTTGACTGGAGCATGAAAGAAAAAGTCGGTTTCAGCGCATTCGTTTCCACCGGCTCGATGCTGGACATCGGCTGGGGCGATCTCATCGACTACTTCGGTGATGACCCCAACACGCGCAGCATCCTGATCTACATGGAATCCATCGGTGACGTCCGCGCATTCCTCTCGGCTGCGCGCGAGGTCGCCCTGACAAAGCCCATCATCCTCATAAAAGCCGGTCGCACGGAGCAGGCTGCGCGCGCCGCGGCTTCACATACCGGCGCGATGACCGGCAGCGATGCTGTTCTCGATGCCGCCTTCCGCCGCGCCGGTGTTTTGCGCGTCGAACGAATCTCCGATTTGTTCTACATGGCCGAGGTGCTCGGCAAGCAGCCGCGCCCCGCAGGTCCGCGCCTGACGATCCTCACCAACGCCGGAGGCCCCGCCGTGCTGGCGACTGACGCGCTGGTGACCCACGGTGGTGAACTGGCAACACTTGCGCCCAAGACGCTCGATTCTCTCAATCAATTTCTGCCCCCGCACTGGAGCCGCGGAAACCCCATCGATCTTCTCGGCGATGCAGGCGCTGATCGTTATGCAAAGGCCCTGGACCTGGCCATGGCCGATCCCAATAGCGACGGCCTCCTCGTCGTTCTCACACCCCAGGACATGACCGATGCAAGCGGCACCGCCGAGCAGCTTTGCAAGCGCGCCAAGGGCGCCACTAAACCGATTATCGCCAGTTGGATGGGCGGCCCCGCCGTCAACGCGGGCAACGATCTGCTCAACGCCGCCGGTATTCCAACCTTCGATTATCCTGATACCGCCGCCATGGCTTTCAATTACATGTGGCGTTACAGCACAAATCTCAAAGCGCTTTACGAAACCCCTGCACTCCCCGAAGGCGATGACAGTAATTCCGCTCGCGCCGCGGCCCAAATCATCGACGCCGTCAGATCCGCCGGACGAACCCTTCTGACCGAAGCAGAGTCCAAACAGCTTTTAGCCGCTTACCGGATTCCCACAGTTCCCACCGAGATTGCTCCCACCCGCTCGCAGGCCATAGCGTGTGCAGATCGAATCGGTTACCCCGTCGTGCTGAAACTCCACTCCTACACGATCACCCACAAAACCGATGTTGGCGGCGTGGTCCTGAATCTCTGCGACGCTCAAGCAGTCGGGGACGCCTTTGACAGCATCCGCGGTCGCCTCACCGGCAGCGCAGGCCCTGAACATTTCAACGGCGTCACCGTTCAGCCCATGGTTCGCACCGACGATGGTTACGAATTAATTCTCGGCAGTTCCATCGAAGAACAATTCGGCCCCGTCCTCCTCTTCGGCAGCGGCGGTCAGCTCGTGGAAGTCTTCAAGGACCGCGCCATTGCCTTGCCACCCCTCAACGCAACGCTCGCCCGCCGGCTCATCGAGCAAACACGAATCCATGCCGCGCTCAAAGGCGTCCGTGGCCGAAAACCCGTCGACTTGCACGCGCTCGAACTACTTCTCGTTCGCTTCAGTCAACTCATCATCGAACAAAAGTGGATCAAGGAAATCGACATCAACCCGCTCATCGCCTCGCCCGCGGGTTTGCTCGCGCTCGACGCCCGCGTCGTCCTTCACGACCCCTCCACACCCGAGGACCGGCTGCCCCGGCCCGCGATACGCCCGTATCCCGCACAATACGCCCACGCTTCAACGCTGAAAGATGGAACCGCCCTGAACATTCGCCCCATTCGTCCCGAAGATGAACCCTTGATGATTCAGTTCCATCAGACGCTCTCCGAAGAAAGCGTGCAATTCCGTTACTTCCACGCCCTAAAGCTCGACCAGCGCGTTTCCCACGAAAGGCTTATCCGCACTTGCTTCAGTGATTACGACCGGCAAATCGCCCTTGTCGCCGAGCGCTTCGATCCCGGCTCCGGTTGTCACGAGATCATCGGCGTTGGCCGGCTCAGCAAACTTCCTCAGCCGGGCGATGCGGAATTCGCGCTGATCGTCAGTGACCACTGGCACGATCGGGGCTTGGGGACGCTGCTCCTTCAACGCATCGTGCAAGTGGCGCGCGATGAAAAAATCCGTCGTCTCACTGCCGACATCCTTCCCGACAACTACCGGATGCAGCGGCTGTGCACCCGGCTCGGGTTCCAGATCACATCTTCTGCCGACGCGGAAATTGCCAAAGCCGAGTTCTTGATTATCCAAGACGGGCCTGCATCCTCATGACGCAGGCCATTGCAAGTGCACAAGTTCGGCCGAGTTTCCATCGCACCGATTCGGTGCGATCCGGCAACACGCTCCAACTCATTCTCAGCACCGGCGCGTTCATCGTTTGCTTCGCGGTCTTCGGTTGCGTCGCGGCAATGACGCCGGCAATTACCGAGCGATTCGGCCTCACCGAAGCACAGGTCGGCGTCGTGCTGGCGATCCCGGTTCTTCTCGGTAGCCTCGGCCGAATCCCCCTGGGCATGCTGACCGATCGCCTCGGTGGCCGCCGCGTTCATCTGGCGGTCATGAGTTTCTCCCTGCTCCCCGCAATTTTTGTCCCCTACGCCCATTCCTATTCCCAGTTGCTCTTTTGCGCGTTTCTCCTGGGCGTGCCCCTCGCAATTTTCCCCGTAGGAGTCGCGTTTGTCAGCGATTGGTATCCACCTCGCCGCCAAGGAACGGCGCTCGGCATGATGGGCATGGGCAACCTCGGCCAGTGCATCGCGCTATTTGGCGCGCCGATTCTCGCGGCTCACTTCGGGTATCAGTGGGCCTTCTGGACCTATGCTGCGCTCCTTCTCGCCTGGCTTGCCGTCTTCTTTACCTTTGCACACGACGCTCCGCGTAAACAAGCCCCCAAGAACTTCCGCGATTTTCTCCAGCCTCTCGCCAACCCCCTCAGCTGGATGCTCAGCCTCTTCTACTTCGTCACCTTCGGCGGCTTTCTCGCAATGGCCGCTTATCTTCCAAAATTCCTCACTCTCACCTTTCATCTCGCCAAGCCCGATGCCGGTTTCCGAGCCGCCGGTTTTGTCCTTCTCGCCACATGCATGCGCCCTGTCGGTGGCCTGTTGGCGGATCGCATCGGCGGCAGAACCATTCTCCGGTGGGTCTTCATCACCACTGCCTTTGCCGCCGTTCTAATGTCCTGCCCCTACATCCCCACCTTCACACTCGGCGCCCTCGGAATGGCCGCCGCCATCGGCTTGGGCAATGGCGCAATTTTCAAGCTGGTGCCGGAGTATTTTCCGGATTCGGTGGGGAGTGTGACGGGTATTGTCGGTGCCGCGGGGGGATTGGGAGGGTTTTTCCCGCCCCTTCTCCTGGGCATCCTTCGCCAATACACCGGCAGCTTCACGTTGGGTTTTCTGCTGCTCTCGCTGTTTTCGCTGAGCTGTCTTTTGGTCTTGAACTCAGGAAAAGCAACATCCCCGAAATAAGCGTCCATGCGGCGACTGATCCGAGGATCACCGCCATTCTCATCCAAGGCATCCCCTCTTCCCTCCGAACCGTTGCGATGCTCATCGCCGTGCGCACCCATTCGATGGCGCCGAGAAGCAGAATGATTTGAAGAAGCCGGGTCGCCCATCGCCGGCGGAAGATCATCAAGCCGGGCGACGCGCAGCAGATCAACACCAGCAGCAGTTCCCCGTTCCGAAAAAAGTGCGCCGCCAGCATCAACATGCTGATCAACATCGGAATCACCAGTGCAACCTGCATCTCTTAACCTTTTCAACGTGGAACCTGCGAACGTCGCGTTGGGAACGGCAACGGCGCTAACTGCTGCGGCCGCACACGAGTTGGCGCAACTTCCCCCGGTGCCACAGCGCCGGCCACACCGGGATAGCTCAGGGGCGAGTGCGCAACTCCATGGCAGCTCAGAAAACACGTCCCCGTGCGCGAGCCCAGACTTCGATACTCCAACCGATTCGTCACCGGATCCGGCTGAACAACCGTCGTATCAAAGTTAATGAGGCTCGAATTGTTCATCGCGTTGCCCTGAGCTGACGCGATCCCATGCGAATCGTGGCACACCGAGCAAGGCGTGCGTTGATCGACGATATGCTTGCTGTGCGATGAAAAAGACGCATTAGAC
>Ga0070714_100001732_pt1 | contig 15906 bp, 13 predicted proteins | sample LARL83metaG_FD_65450 | JGI IMG/M metagenome (GOLD analysis project Ga0070714, IMG submission 65450) | Corn, switchgrass and miscanthus rhizosphere microbial communities from Kellogg Biological Station, Michigan, USA - LAR L8-3 metaG | ecosystem: Host-associated > Plants > Roots > Rhizosphere ...
GCGCCGCCGGTGCCGGTGCCGCCGCCCTCGCCGGCGGTCACGAACACCATGTCGGCGCCCTTGATGACCTCCTCGATCTCCTCGGCGTGGTCCTCGGCGGCCTTCCCGCCCACGTCCGGGTTGGCGCCGGCCCCGAGGCCACGGGTCAGCTCCCGGCCGATGTCCAGCTTCACGTCGGCGTCGCTCATCAGCAACGCCTGCGCATCGGTGTTGATCGCGATGAACTCGACCCCCTTGAGGCCGACCTCGATCATCCGGTTGACGGCGTTGACGCCACCACCACCGATACCGACGACCTTGATCACGGCCAGGTAGTTCTGGGGTGCTGCCACGGCAGTGCCTCTCGCTGTTGAGCTGGCCGGGCGGGTGCGGGCCGAGGTGCTCCTCGGTGGCTGCGACCCGATGCAGGCCAGACGGGTGTACGTCGGTGGGGAAGTCGACCGAGGCCGGTAAACCCTAACCCTGAAGTAGAGGGTTATAGTTATGTCAACCTCGAACTGCAAGACAACGTAGGTGATCGGCTCGAGGCGTTACAAGCAACACGCGGGGCGCCCAGCGACTTTTCCCGATCAATGCCCCGCAGGGCGCGGCTCGGCCTGGTCTCAGCGCCGGATCGCCGGACGGCTCGGCACCGTGACGTCGTAGAAGTGCGCCTTGTGCTGGAGCAGCACGGCCAGCACCTTCGCCTTGTCCGCGGATCCGTCCGCGCTCCCCCACAGCACCTCGCGGCCGTCCCGCAGCCGCAGCGAGATGTCGTCGATGGTGCGCACGTCGACGTGCGCGACCTGGGCCGCCAGGCCAGCGGGCAGCGCGCGCACCACCTTCGCGGCCTCGGCGAGCGCGTCGGCGCGGGTGTGGCTTCCCGACCGCACCAGCGGGAGGTTCCCGGGTCGGCTGGCGAAGCGCTGGAACAGCACCCCGTCGGCGGCCAGTCCGTGCAGCACCCCGTCGCGGCGTACGACGGCGACCGACTGCCGCTCCTGGACGTCGATGCGCACCGCGTCCGGCCAGCTGCGTGAGACGTCGACGCTCCGCACGGCCGTCAGCCTGCGCACCCGGGCCGCCACCGCTCCCAGGTCGACGCTCGCCAGCGGCTGCCCCATGGGCACCGCCGCGGCCTCGCGCACCTGGCGGGCGGTGAGCACGGAGTTGCCGTCCACCTCCACTGCGGACACGGCGAACACCGAGGAGAAGAACAGCAACCAGAGCACCGCGACGGTGCCGGCCAAGGCCACCGCGGCCACCAGCCCGGTGCGCCAGGCAAGCCACCGGCGAGCCCATTGCCGCCGGGCGAACTGCCGGCGGGCGATCCGGACGGTGCGCTCGTCGTCGGATGCGACGGAGCCGCTAGCTCTCGGCATTCCCGGGCTCCTCCCCGCGCTCGTCGAGGCGGCCGGCACCAGACCCGCGCGTGGCGAGCAGGGCCAGCACCTGCGGACCGACCTGCGTGACGTCCCCGGCGCCCAGCGTCAGCACCACGTCGCCGGGGAGGGCCCGTTCCACGAGCCGCTGCGGTGCTTGGGACCAGTCCGGCTCGAAGTGCACCCGCTCCGCCGGAAGCGGCACGTGCCGGGCGACCAGGTGGCCGTCGACGCCGGGCTCGGCGTCCTCGCGAGCCAGATAGACGTCCATCACCACCACCTCGTCGGCAGCGCCGAGTGCCTCGCCCATGGCGGGCCCGAAGATCTTGGTGCGCGAGACCAGGTGCGGCTGGAAGGCCACCACCACCCGCCCGTCGCCGGCGAGCGCGCGCGCCGCCTGGAGGTCCCCCGCGATCTCCTTCGGGTGGTGGGCGTAGCTGTCGTAGACCCGGACGCCGGCGGCCTCGCCCTTGAGCTCCATCCGCCGGCGGGTCCCGGAGTACGCCTCCAGGCCCTCCTTCAGTCCGGCGAACGGGTAGCCGAGGGTCAGCCCCGCGCCCAGCGCGGCCAGCGCGTCGAGCACGTAGTGGCGGCCCGGGATCCGCAACGACACGGTGCCCAGCGGCGACCCGTCTAGCACCGCGGTGAACGTCGAGGTGTTGCCGGCGAACCGCAGGTCCTCCGCGCGCAGGTCCGCCGCACTGCTCTCGCCCACGGTGACCACGCGCCGCCCCTGCCCCCGGGCGCGATCGGCCAGGGCCGCCGCCCCCGGGTCGTCCGCGCACGCCACCAGGAAGCCTTCGGTGTCGATGCGGTCCAGAAAGGCGTCGAACGCCGCGCGGTAGGCCGCCTCGGTCCCGTAGTTGTCGAGATGGTCGGCCTCGACGTTGGTCACCAGCGCGGCGAACGGGGAGTACACCAGGAAGGCGCCGTCGCTCTCGTCGGCTTCGGCGACGAAGAGGTCCCCGCTGCCGTCGTGCGCGTTGGTGCCGGTCTCGGTGAGCTCGCCGCCGATCGCGAAGGACGGGTCCGCGCCGCTGCGCTGCAGGGCCACGGTGAGCAGGGAGGTGGTGGTGGTCTTGCCGTGCGTGCCGGCGACCGCCACCACACGGCGGCCGCGCATCACCGACTCCAGCGCGGCCGACCGGGGCAGCAGCCGCAGTCCGAGCCGCTGCGCCTCGACCACCTCGGGGTTGTCCTCGCGGACCGCGGTGGACACCACCACAGTGTCCGCGTCGTGCACATGCCCGGCCTCGTGGCCGACGTAGCAGCGTGCGCCGAGCGCGCGCAGCCCCTCCAGGAGAGCCGAGTCCTTGGCGTCGCTTCCGCTGACCGGGACACCGCGGGACAGCATGATCCGGGCGATGCCGGACAGCCCTGCCCCGCCGATGCCCACGAAGTGGACCCGGCCGAGCTGGTCGGCGGGCAGCAGCCGCTCGGGCACGGGGATGATCACCGGGCCATCATCGCGCCGCGGCCCTCACCATCCGGGCGAGCTCCTCGTCCGCGTCCCGTGGGACCAGTCGCTGCGCGGCGATCGACATCGCGGTCAGTCGCTCCCGGTCGTGCAGCAGGTCGGGCACGGTGGCCGCCACCCACTCCGGGGAGAGCGCCTCGTCGGCGACCATCAGCGCCCCACCGGCGTCCACCACCGGCCGGGCGTTGAGGGCCTGCTCGCCGTTGCCGTGCGGCAGCGGCACGAACACCGCCGGCAACCCGACCGCGGCGGCCTCGGTGACGCTGTTCGCGCCGGCCCGGCACACGGTCAGGTCCGCTGCGGCGTAGGCGAGGTCCATCCGGTCGACGTACGGAAGCACGACGTACGGCGGGTCGCCGGCCGCCCGCTCGACCCGCACCTCACCGGAGGGGCCGGTGACATGCAGCACCTGGACACCCGCGTCGGCCAGCGCGCGCTGCGCTCCGGACACCGACTGGTTCAGCCGGCGCGCGCCCTGCGATCCCCCGGTGACCAGCAACGTCGGTCGGTCCGGGTCCAGGCCGAAGGTGCCGCGGGCCTCCTCCCGCCGGACCGTCCGGTCCAAGGTGGCCACCATCCGTCGGATCGGCAGCCCGACGTAGCGGGCGTGCGCCAGCGGGGTGTCGGGGAAGCTCACCGCGACGTGCTCGGTCAACCGCGCGCCCAGCCGGTTCGCCAGCCCGGGCCGTGCGTTCTGCTCGTGGATCACCACGGGCAGGCCGCGACGCCGCGCCGCCAGGTAGGCAGGGGTGCACACGTAGCCACCGAACCCGACCACCACCGCCGGTCGCAGCCGGTCCAGCAGCTGCCCGGTGGCACGCACCGCGGCGTACAGCCGGGCGGGCACCAGGGCCAGGTCCGCGGAGATCCTCCGGGGCAGCGGCACCGGCGGGATGAGCTCGAGTCGGTAGCCCGCCTCCGGCACCACCCGGACCTCCAGGCCGCGCGCGGTGCCGAGCGCGGTGATCTCGACGTCGGGGTCCAGGCGACGCAGCGCGTCCGCGGTCGCCAGCAAGGGCGAGGTGTGCCCGGCGGTGCCTCCGCCGGCGAGCAGCACCCGCATCACAGCCGGCCCTTCGGTCCGCGCGCGCTGACCCCGGCCGCGCGGTTGCGCCGACGGGCCCGCAGTGCCGCCGCGGCACCCGGCTCGGAGCGCGCGAAGGACATCAGCAGGCCCAGCGCCACCAGCGAGGGCAGCAGTGCCGAGCCACCGTAGGACACCAGCGGCAACGGCAGTCCGATGACCGGAAACAGGGCCAGCACCATGCCGATGTTGATGACCATCTGCACGGTGAGCCAGATGGTGATGCCCGCGGCCATGTATCGCACGAAGGGGTCCCGGGTGCGGACGGCGATCCGGATGCCGGCGTACGCGATGGTCAGGAACAGCCCCAGCACCAGCAGGGTGCCGACCAGGCCCAGCTCCTCCCCCAGCACCGCGAAGATGAAGTCGGTGTGCGCCTCGGGCAGGCTGCCCCACTTCTCGACGCTGGCGGAGATGCCCTTGCCGAGGATGCCTCCGCTGGCCATGGCGAGGATGCCGTGCGCGGGCTGCCAGCCCGCGCCCTGGTAGTCCTTGAACGGGTCGGAGAACGTGGTCAGGCGGGCCAGCCGTTCCGGGCTGGTGAGCGCGAGGTACCCGGTGAGCAGCGCGACCACCGCCAGCGACAGGCCGAACACACGGAAGGGCGCACCCACCACCCACAGCATGCCGAGCACGATCGCGAAGAGCACCAGGGCGGTGCCCAGGTCGTCCTCGATGAGCACCAGCAGGATCATCAGGCCGGTCACCGGCACCATCGGGATCAGCACGTGCCGCCAGTCGCCGAGCAGCTTCTCCTTGCGGGCGTAGAGGTCCGCGCACCACAAGATCAGCGCCAGCTTGGCGATCTCCGAGGGCTGCAGCGTCAGCGGACCGAGGGCCAGCCAGTTGCGGTTGCCGTTCACCTCGAAGCCCAGCCCGGTCTGGGTCAGCGCGACCAGGAACATCGACAACAGCAGCGCGGGCCAGGCGAAGAACCGCAGCGCCCTGTGCGGCAGCCGTGCGGCCAGCACCGTGATGGGCAGGGCCAGCCCGACCCACGTCAGCTGCTTGAAGAACACGTGGTAGCTGCTGCCGAAGGTGCGGTAGGAGTAGACGCTCGACGCACTGAGCACCATCATCAGCCCGAGGGTGAGCAGCAGGGTCGACGCGCCGAGCAGCAGGTAGTACGACGTCAGCGGCCGCTCGAGCAGCTGGCCGACGGAGTCCTTGGTAGCGACCAGCCACCCCATGAAGGAGCCACGACCCGTCGGCCGATCGGCTGCCGACCCTGTCGTGCTGGTCACATCTGCCCTTTCGCCCTGCTGCCGCCGGGACCGGCGAGGCTGTGCCTACCGGCCGCGCAGCCGGCGCACCGACTCCGCGAAGGCGTCTCCGCGGGCACCGTAGTTCGCGAACATGTCCATGGACGCGCACCCGGGAGCCAGCAGCACGGTGTCGCCGGGAGAGGCGAGCTCCGCGGCCGCTGCGACCACGCGGTCCATGGCAGAAGTGTCCCTGCCGTCGACTTCGATGACGCGGACATCGGCCGCGTGTCGCGAAAGGGCCGCCGAGATCACGTGCCGGTCCTGGCCGAGCAGCACCACGCCGGCCAGCCGGCCGCGCACAGAACGCACCAGCTCGTCGAACGACGCCCCCTTCGCGAGGCCGCCCGCGATCCACACCACTCGGTCATAGCCGGCCAGCGAGGCGGCGGCCGCGTGCGGGTTGGTGGCCTTGGAGTCGTTGACGTAGCGCACCCCGTCCACGGTGGCCACCTCGGCGATCCGGTGCCCGTCCGGCGTGAACGAGGCGAGCCCGGCGCGGACCGCGGCCGGCGGGACGCCGACGGAGCGGGCCAGCGCGGCCGCGGCCAGCGCGTTGGCCACGAAGTGCGGAGCGTCCGAGGCCAGGTCGCCCACCGTGCACAGCTCCGCGGCGGTTGTGGCTCGCTGCTCCACGAACGCGCGGTCGGCGAGCACACCGTCGACCACACCCACCATGCCGACGTCGGGCACGCCGAGGGTGAACCCGATCGCCCGGGCGCCCTCTTGCACGTCGGCGTCCCGGACGAGCTGCTCGGTGACCGGGTCGGCGACGTTGTAGACGCAGGCCCGCCGGACCCGTTCGTAGATCCGTCCCTTGTCCGCGGCGTACTCGGCCATCGACGGGTACCAGTCGAGGTGGTCCTCGGCGATGTTCAGCACGGCGGCGGACTCCGCGGCCATGGTGTGCGTGTAGTGCAGCTGGAAGCTGGACAGCTCCACGGCGTACACGTCGTACGGCACGGGATCCATCACCGCCTCGACGATCGGCAGTCCCACGTTGCCGCAGGCAACGCTGGCGGTGCCCGCGGCCCGAAGCACCGCCTCCAGCATCTGCACTGTGGTGGTCTTGCCGTTCGTGCCGGTCAGGCAGAGCCAGCGCCCCGGGTGATCCGGGTCGCGCACCCGCCAGGCGAGCTCGACCTCGCCCCACACCGGCACCCCGGCCGCGCGGGCCGCGACGAGCACGGGTGCGGTGGGCCGGACTCCCGGCGAGGTGACCACCAGGTCCGCAGCGCCTTCGAGGCCGTCCGTCGCGCCGACGCCGATCCGCACCTGCGCGCCGAGGATCTCCAGCAGCCGCGCCTTCTCCTGCTGGTCGTCCGTCGCCGACTCGGCCAGCACCGTGACCTGCGCACCGAGGTGGACCAGGGTGTCGGCGGCTGCGAACCCGGAGACGCCGATGCCGACCACCACAGCCCGCACCCGGTCCCAGGGGCCCCGGCGGTCCAGCGTGTCGAGGTCGACAGGCCCCGCCGGGCCGGTGCTGGCTGGCGTGCTCACGAGCCGGCGACCCACTCGGCGTAGAAGATGCCCAGGCCGGCGGCCACACAGATGCCCGTGATCAGCCAGAAGCGCACCACGACGGTGATCTCGTCCCAGCCCTTCAGCTCGAAGTGGTGGTGCAGGGGCGCCATCCGGAACATCCGCCTGCCTCCGGTCGCCTTGAAGTAGCCCACCTGCAAGATCACCGAGAGGGTCTGGATCACGAACAGCCCGCCGAGGATCGCCAGCAAGAACTCGGTGTGGGTGAGGATCGCCATCCCGGCCAGCGCACCGCCGAGCGCCAGCGACCCGGTGTCGCCCATGATGATCTTGGCCGGCGAGGCGTTCCACCACAAGAAGCCGAAGCAGGCACCGGTGAGCGCCGCCGCGACGACCGCCAGGTCGAGCGGGTCTCGCACGTCGTAGCACTTCGGGCCGGGGTTCAGCTCGCACCACTGGTTGTTCTGCCAGATGTTCACCAGGGTGTAGGCGCCGAACACCATCGTCGAGGCGCCGGCGGCCAGACCGTCCAGCCCGTCGGTGAGGTTGACCGCGTTGCTGGCCCCGGAGATGAGCAGCAGGAACAGCAGCACCGCCACCGCGGTGGGCATCGTCCAGGCCGGGATGTCGCGGATGAAGGAGACCGCGTGGGACGCCGGGGTGCGTTGCGCCACGTCGTCGGGGAACGAGAGCGCCAGCCACCCGAACACGACGGCCACGATCACCTGGCCGACCATCTTCGCCTTGCTGCGCAGGCCCAGGCTGCGCTGCTTGACGACCTTGATGTAGTCGTCGAGGAAGCCGACCGTCCCGAGCCCGACGAGCAGGAACAGCAGCAGCAGCGCCGACACCGACGGCGTCTCCCCGGCGATGAGCTTGGCCAGGAAGTAGGCGACGACGACGGACACGATGATGACCAGCCCGCCCATCGTCGGCGTGCCGCGCTTGGTGTGGTGCGTGGTCGGCCCGTCGTCGCGGATCGGCTGCCCGTAGCCCTTCGCGACGAGGACCCGGATCGCCACCCGGGTGCCCACGAGGGTCAGGAACAGCGCCAGCGCACCGGCCAGCAGGATCGCTTTCATCGGCCGGTGTCCTCCCTCACGCCGGCCACCTGAGCGGGACCGGGGGGGTCGTGCAGCACGGCCCGAGCCACCTTTCCGAGATGTACGGCGTTGGACGCCTTGAACAAGACCACGTCCCCGGACCGGAGGTTCTCCCGCAGCCACCGCAGCGCGGCATCGGTGTCCGGCACGAAGACCGACTCGCTGTCCCAGGAGCCCTCGAGGGAGGCGCCCAGGTGGATGGGCCGGGCCGGCTCCCCCACCACCAGCAGTTGGTGGATGTTCAACCGGACCGCGAGCCGGCCGACCGCGTCGTGCTCCTCGAGGCTGGTGTCGCCGAGCTCCAGCATCTCGCCCAGCACCGCGATGGTGCGCGCTCCCGGGCGCCGACCGCCGATCGCCGCCAGCGCCTTCAGACCGGCTCGCATGGAGTCGGGGTTGGCGTTGTAGGCGTCGTCGATCACCGTCACGCCGTCGGCGCGCTCGTGCACCTCCATGCGTCCGGGTGAGAGGACGCAGAGGTCGGCCACCGCGCTCGCGATGAGTTCGAGGGGCAGCCCGAGCGCCAGCGCGACCGCCGCCGCGGCGGCGGCGTTCATGGCGTGGTGCTCGCCGACCAGGCCCATCTGGACGTACGCCGAGCCGTGGCGGGTCACCAGTTCGAAGCCCGGCCGCCCCAGGTCGTCGAGCTCGACCGCCGCGAGCCGCACGTCCGCATCACCGGTGGTGCCGAAGGTCTGGACCTCACCGACGGTGCGGCTGGCCATCGCCGACACGAGCGAGTCGTCCGCGTTGAGCACCGCGACCCCGTCCGCGCGCAGCGACTCCACGATCTCGCCCTTGGCCTGGGCGATCGCCTGCTGACTGCCGAACTCGCCCAGATGGGCCTTGCCGACGTTGAGGACCAGCGCGACGTCCGGCGGTGCCACCTGGCACAGGGCGCGAATGTGCCCGATGCCGCGCGCGCCCATCTCCAGCACCAGGAAGTCGGTGCTGGGGTCCGCGCGCAGCACGGTGAGCGGGAAGCCGAGCTCGTTGTTGAAGGACCCGACCGTCGCGACCGTCGTACCGGCGGCGGCGAGCACATGGGCGATGAGGTCCTTGGTGCTGGTCTTGCCCTGCGACCCGGTGAGCGCCACCACCCGGGTCCGGTCGAGCCGCATGACCACGTGGTGAGCGAGCCGGGCCAGCGCGTCGCGGGCATCCTCGACCACCACCGTGGGCACGCCGGTCGGCCGGGAGCCGAGCACCGCGGCGGCGCCCGCCTCGACCGCACCCGCCGCGAAGTCATGGCCGTCGACGTGCTCGCCGGCGATCGCGACGAACAGGCCGCCGGGCACCGGCTTCCTGCTGTCCAGGAAGGCCGGGCCGGTGACCGGGACCCCGGCGTCCGCGTGCGCCGTGCCACCGACGATCCGGGCGACCTCGGCGAGGGTGAGTGGGATCATCGGACAGCCAGTTCCTCGCGGAGCACGTCACGGTCGTCGAAGTCGTGCGTCACCCCGTTGACGAGCTGGCCACGCTCGTGGCCCTTCCCGGCGACCACCACCGTGTCGCCGGCGTGGCCGAGGGACACGGCCAGCCGGATCGCGGCGCGTCGGTCCCCGACCTCGTGCAGCTCGGCGCGCTCCGGGTCGGGCACCTGGCGGGCGCCCTCGAGGATCGCGGCCCGGATAGCCGCGGCGTCCTCCGACCTGGGGTTGTCGTCGGTGACCACGAGGACGTCGGCGAGCCGGGCGGCGACCTCGCCCATCAGCGGCCGCTTCCCGGGGTCCCGATCGCCTCCGGCGCCGAGCACGATCACGAGCCGACCGGTGGTCTCCGGGCGCAGCGCCTCCAGCGCGGCCGCGACCGAGTCCGGCTTGTGGGCGTAGTCGACGACGGCGAGGAAGTCCTGGCCCGCGTCGATGCGCTCGAGCCGGCCCGGCACGCCGCTCACCTGCCCCACCGCCTCGGCCACGGCGGCCGCGTCGAGGCCGAGCTCGCCGAGCGCCGCGATCGCGCACAGGGCGTTCGCGATGTTGTAGCCGCCGGGCAGCGCGACCGCGCCGGGGAAGGACCGACCGTCGGGGGCGTGCACCGTGAACCTCGACCCGGTCGGTGCGCTCACCACGTCGCGAACCGTCCAGTCCGCATCGGCGCCGTTCACCGAGAAGGTGCGCACCGGGATCGTGGCGTCGGCCACCAGCCGGCGGCCGTACTCGTCGTCGAGGTTGACCAGACCGCGTCGGGCCCGTTCCGGCGTGAACAGCATCGCCTTGGCCCGGTAGTAGTCCTCCATGTCGGTGTGGAAGTCCAGGTGGTCCCGGCCGAGGTTGGTGAACCCCGCAACGTCGTACCGCACCCCGTCGACCCGGCCCATCACCAACGCGTGGCTGGACACCTCCATGGCGCACACCTGCACGTGGCGCTCGCGCATCACCGCGAAGAGCGCGTGCAGGTCCGGCGCCTCGGGGGTCGTGAGCCCGCCGGGGACGTCCAGGCCGCCGATCCGGGTGCCCACCGTGCCGACCACCGCGGCGCTCCTGCCGGTGCGGTTCACCGCCGCCTCGGCCAGCCGGGTGGTGGTGGTCTTGCCGGCGGTGCCGGTCACCGCCACCAGCCGGAGGTCCGAGGCCGGGTTGCCGTAGATCGCCGCCGCGAGCCGGCCCAGCACCGCGCGGGGCTCGTGGACCACGAGCACGGGCACGCCGTGCTCGGCGCAGACGTCCGCGCCCGCCGGGTCCGTCAGCACGGCCACCGCGCCGGCCCGCACTGCGTCCGCGGCGTAGTCGGCACCGTGCGCCCGGGAGCCGGGCAGCGCGGCGTACAGGTCACCGGGGAGCACCGCCCCGGAGCTCAGCGTCAGCCCGGTGACCAGCCGGTCGGGGTCGGAGCCACGCATCTCCACCAGTACGTCGGAGATCCAGCCGGCCACCGTCCGCAGCCGGGTCTGCGGCGGGTTCGACGGTCGCACGGGGGTCACGTCTGGCACGCCGAGAGGGTACCCGCGGTCACCATTCGAGCGGGATCTTGGGTGGCGTCACGTCGGTCGGCGGCACGCCGTACTTCTGCAGCAGGTAGGTCATCACCTGCTTGAACACCGGCCCGGCGGTGGTGCCGCCGAACCCGCCGTTGCGGGGGTTCTGCACCACGACGTACACCAGGAACCGGGGCTGCTCGGCGGGCGCGAAACCGACGAAGGACACGGTGTGCGTGCCGTCGTAGCAGTGGCACTGCTGGTTCACCCGCTGCGCCGTGCCGGTCTTGCCCGCCACCTCGTAGCCGGGGATCGCCGCCATCGGCGCGGTGCCGCCGTCGCGGGTCACCGCCTCCATCATCCGGGTCTCCTCGAGCGCGGTCTTCGCGCTGACCACCCGGTGCCGGGTGCGGGTGTCGGAACCGACCACCCGGCCGTCGGAGGTCTTGGCGCGGCCCTTGACGATGCTCGGCGAGACGTAGACCCCGCCGTTGGCGATGGTGTTCACCGCGGCGGCCATCTGCACCGCGCTCACGGCCACACCCTGCCCGAAGGCGATGTTGTCCTGGTTGATCTGCCGCCAGCCGCGCCACGGCGGGAGCACGCCGGCCGACTCGCCGTTGACGCCGAGGTCGGTGGGCGACCCGAGCCCGAACTTGCGCAGGTAGTCGTAGAGCTGCTTCGGCCGGAACTGCCGGTCCGCGATCACCGTGCCGATGTTCGACGACTTGGCCAGCACCCCGGTCAGGGTCAGGTGCCAGGTGCCGTGCGCCACGTCGTCGTGGATGTAGTGGTCGCTGGACTTGATCACCGGGGGCACCACGATCTTCGTCCGCGGCGTCACCTTGTGGGCGTTGATGAGCGCGGAGGTGGTGAGCACCTTCTCCACGGAGCCGGGCTCGTAGACGTCCCGCACCGCCCGGGATCCCAGGTCGTCCGGGTTCGCCGCGGTGAAGTCGTTGGGGTCGTACGTCGGATCGTCGGCAACCGCGAGCAGCTCCCCGCTGTGCACGTCCATCACCACGGCGGAGCCGGACTCGGCGTTCGCGCCCTCCACCGCGTCGCGCAGCACCCGCTGGGTGTACCACTGCACGTCCCGGTCGATGGTCAGGTGCAGGTCGTGGCCGGGCTTGGGCGGGGTGACGCTGTTGTCCCCGAGCGGGATCCGGTTGCCTCCGCTCTCGGTGTAGGTGGCCCTGCCGTTCTTGCCCGTCAGCCACTTGTCGAAGACCAGCTCCTCACCGTCCCCGGGCTGGTTCTGGTCGTTCATGAACCCGACGATGTTGGCGGCGACGTCGTGGGCCGGGTAGTCCCGCAGCGGGTCACGCCGGGTGGTCACCCCGCTGAACCCCTTGGCGTCGATGGCCTGCACGACGGCGCGGGCCTGCGCGGCCGGCACCCGCCGGGCGAGGTACTGGAACTGGGTGTCCGGGGCCTGCAGCCGCTGCAGCATGGCGAAGTAGTTCAGGTGCAGCTGGCGCGCCAGGATCGTGGCGATCGCCGGGGCGTGCGCGGACGTCAGGGTGGGGTCCGCGACGATCATCTCCCCGTCGACGGACTCCGCCAGCGGAATGCCGTTGCGATCGGTGATGGAGCCGCGGGTCGCGGGCAAGGTGACGTGCACGAGTCCCTCGGCCTGGGCGCGGGCGGCGTAGGCCTGCGCGTCGATGCCTTGCAGCTCGAACAGCCTGACCGCGAAGACCGAGACGACCATCGCGATGAGCAGGAAGCCGACTCGCAGCCGCAGCAGGCTGGCACCGCGCAGCGACCGCCGGCGACGTGTCCTGCTGCGGCCCGGGTGGGGCGGCCTGCTCTGGGTCAATGCGCGCTCCCCTGCCGCTGGTGCTGAGACTTCTTTGTACCTGCCGCGGAGCCGTGATCCCCGGAGGCCGCGCCGGTGGCCCCGCCCCGAGGTGCGGTGACGACCAACGGGGACGGGTTGAGGTCGGCCGGCTTGGGCACCGGCGGCGGGTCGATGCGGAAGGCGTCGGCCGGCTGGGCCGGCGCCGGGTCACCGAGGACCTTGCCGTCCGCGAGCCGGAGGAACGCCGGGTTGGACGTCGGAACCATGCCGAGCCGCTTGGCGCGCTCGGCAAGCCGCTGCGGGGTGCGCATCCGGGCGAGCTGCATCTGCAGCGACTGCGCCCGCGCGTCGAGCAGGTGGGCGCGCTGCTCCAGCGCGGTGGCGGTGAACGACCCCTGCTGCAGGTTGGTGTTCACCAGCAGCAGTCCACCGATGCCGCAGACCAGCAGCAGCGACACCAGCACCAGGAACGGCACGCGCGGCGCCTTCTGGGCGTGCCGGGGAACCACAACGGTGAGCCGGGCACGCGCGACCGCCGCCTCGGCGAAGCGGGGCGCCCGACTGCGCGCCGGGTTGACGGATGAGCTCATGCGGGGCCCCCTGGGCTGCGACGGGTTGGAGTGGTGACCATCAGGCGACGGCCCGGTCGTCGTGGACGCGTTCGACGGCGCGCAGCCGCACCGAGGCGGCGCGCGGGTTGTGCCGCACCTCCTCCGCCGAGGCCTTCTCCGCGCCCCGGGTGAGCAGCCGCAGCGCGGGCTCATGGCCGGGCGGCACGAACGGCAGGTCGGGAGGTACGTCGCTGGTGGTGCGCACGGCGAAGGCCCGCTTGGTCAGCCGGTCCTCGAGCGAGTGGTAGGACATCACCACCACGCGGCCGCCGACCCCGATCGCGTCGATCGCGGCCGGCAGCGCCCGCCGCAGCGTGGTCAGCTCGTCGTTGACCTCGATGCGCAGCGCCTGGAACGTGCGCTTGGCGGGGTGTCCCCCACTCCTGCGGGCAGCGGCGGGGATCGCGTCGCGGATCAGCTCGACCAGCCTCGCCGACCGGGTGAACGGTTCCTTGGTCCGCTCCCGGACGACCGCCTCCGCGATCCGGCGGGCGAACCGCTCTTCGCCGTACTCCCGGAGCACGCGGGCCAGCTCGTCGGCCGAGTAGGTGTTCAGCACGTCGGCGGCGGTGCGGCCCGTCGTGTCGTCCATCCGCATGTCGAGCGGCGCGTCCTCGGCGTAGGCGAAGCCACGCTGCCGGAGGTCGAGCTGCATGGAGGAGACCCCCAGGTCGAACAGCACCCCGTCGACCTTCGGGTAGCCGAGGTCACCGAGCACGGGGGCGATCTCGTCGTACACCGCGTGCACGAGGGTGAGCCGCTGGTGGAACGGGGCCAGCCGTTCCCGGCAGCGCTCCAGCGCGTGGGGGTCGCGGTCGATGCCGATCACGTGCGCGTTCGGGCAACGCTCCAGCACCGCTTCGCTGTGTCCCCCGAGCCCCAGGGTGGCGTCCACCAGCACCGACCCGGGCCGCTCCAGCGGCGGCGCGAGCAGTGCGACGACCCGGTCGAGCAGGACGGGGACGTGGCGAGGGTCGGCCATGACGCTAACCGGCCAGGCGGGGCAGCGTGGCGAGGATGACGGCGACGGCCGACGACGCCACCGCGCTGAACGCGACCACCATGAGTCCGTCTCGGACCTCCTGGCGCACCCGGCGGACCGGCCGGACCGCCGGGGTGACCCGGCGAGGCCCGGAGAGCCGGCTGCGCAGCCGACTGCTGGTGATGACGCTCATGGCTCGACCCCTTGTGCGTGTGTGCGTTCGTGCTGGCTGGGACCGTTCGCCGGACCAGGTCCCCGCCCGCTCGCCCTCGGGAAGCTGTCCTCTGGCGCCGGGGAAGGTGCGTCAGATGACAGGTAGGGAGAGCGGACGTGAGACCTCGTCCTGCGACTCGGGTCGTCGGTGGATGGGGTCAGGCCCCGGGAAACACCTCCTCCGACAGGTCGGCGAACGCCTGCTCCTGCTGCTCGGAGTAGGCCTGCCAGGCGGTCGCGTCCCAGATCTCGACGCGGTTCATCGCGCCGATCACGATGCAGTCCCGGGTCAGCGACGCGTAGTCGCGCAGCATCGGCGGGATGGTGATGCGGCCCTGCTTGTCCGGCGTCTCGTCGGAGGCGCCGGCGAACAGCATCCGGACGTAGTCGCGGGTGCCCTTGTTGGTGACCGGTGCGGCCTTCATGCGCTCGGTGAGCCGCCCGAACTCCTCGAGCGGCCACACGGTGAGGCAGCGCTCCTGACCTCGTGTGAGCACCAGACCCTCCGACAGCTCGTCGCGGAACTTCGCCGGGAGGAACAGCCGGCCCTTGTCGTCGAGCCGTGGGGTGTAGGTGCCGAAGAACATCCGGCCACCTCCCACGCCGCTCCACCGAGAAGGACCCTTCCTCCACTGCGCCCCACCATACTCCACTTCACCCCACCGTCAACCAAAAACGCCCGGCTCAGCGGCGGGTTTTCCGGCCGTGCCGCGCCCCGTCGCCGGGCGCGCACGCTGGGGCGGCGCCGTGGGGCGAGGTGGTGGGGAGAAGTGGGGCGCAATGTGGAGGACTCGGCCACGATCCGGTCTCGATCGGGCCCGCGGCGCCCCAGTTCGATGACAGCCGGGGGTGCGGTGGGGTTCACTAACGGTTCCGGGGCGATGCGCGGGGACGAAACGGTTGCGCCCTACCGGTCGTCGGGTTCTGAGGGAGAGGATGGAGCCGTGAGAACTCTGGACCACGCGGGATCCGGCGCGGCATCGGGCGAGGATGCCGACCTGGACATGCTGGCCCGGGTGAGTGAACGCATCCGCGGTTGCATCGATGCGGTCATCGAGGGCAAGCCCGAGGTGTCCAAGCTGGCGCTGGTCGTGCTGCTGGCCGAGGGCCACCTGCTGATCGAGGACGTGCCCGGGGTCGGCAAGACCATGCTGAGCAAGGCGCTGGCCCGGTCCATCGACTGCACCGTGCGGCGCATCCAGTTCACCCCGGACCTGCTGCCCTCCGACGTCACCGGGGTGTCGGTGTTCAACCAGGACACCCGGCACTTCGAGTTCCGGCCGGGTGGGGTGTTCGCGAACATCGTGGTCGGCGACGAGATCAACCGGGCCTCCCCCAAGACGCAGTCCGCGTTGCTGGAGTGCATGGAGGAGCGGCAGGTGACGGTCGACGGTACGACGTACCAGCTCGACGTGCCGTTCATGGTGATCGCCACCCAGAACCCGATCGAGATGGAGGGCACCTACGCGCTGCCGGAGGCGCAGCGCGACCGGTTCATGGCGCGGGTGTCCATGGGCTACCCGGTCGAGTCCGCGGAGATCGCGATGCTGGACTCCCACACCGGCCACAACCCGCTCGACGACCTCGAGCCGGTCACCGACGCCGCC
>Ga0070714_100001734_pt1 | contig 15897 bp, 15 predicted proteins | sample LARL83metaG_FD_65450 | JGI IMG/M metagenome (GOLD analysis project Ga0070714, IMG submission 65450) | Corn, switchgrass and miscanthus rhizosphere microbial communities from Kellogg Biological Station, Michigan, USA - LAR L8-3 metaG | ecosystem: Host-associated > Plants > Roots > Rhizosphere ...
GCCCTCGCCCGGGAGGCCACCGGGGGTGCCGAGGCCGGGGAAGCCGGGAGAGCCGGGCATGGCACCGGACGATCCAGGCGGCAGGCCGCCACCGCCAGTTGGCCCGCCGGGAAAGCCTGGTACGCCGGGGAAACCGGGACCACCGCCGGAACCGCCGGGGCCGGGGCCACCGCCACTGCCGGGGAAGCCTGGCGTGCCACCACTGCCGCTGGGCACGGTGACCGGGGGTGGTGGGGCGCTGGACACGGTGGTCACCTGGCCGCCGCCGGCCGGGGCCGACGGGCTGACGCTGTAGCCGGGCGGCGGTGGCATCGGCTGGTGGTTGTTGATGCCGGACTGGCTGTTGTTGCCGTACGAGTTGAGCGCGTCGATGGCCTGCTGACGGGCTTGTTTGGACCGGGACACCTGCTGGGCGTTGTCGGCCGTGTGGCCGGTGAGCGTTGCGCCGGCCGCGTCGAGGAAGCTCGTGGTCGGCGGGCTCTGCAGGTCGCTCACCGTGGGCACGGCGTTCTTGGCGGCGGAGAAGGCATCGCCCTGGTTGGTGACGCCGGTCGAGTTCGCGCCGCCCGCGGCGCTCGCGCTGCCCCCGTAGGCGGCGGACTCGTTGGTCATCTCCTGCGCCAGCTCGGAGGCCGTGCTCTGCCAGTTGATGCCGATCGCCTGGAGCTGGGTGTGCAGGGTCTGGTCGATCTGCTGCAGGTTGGTCGCGATCGTGTTGAGCGCCTGCGCGGCCTGCTGGACGCCCGCGGCGCCGGGTCCGTCGTTGAGCAGGCGGATGGCGGCCGCGAGCTCGCCGTTGGACATGCCCTCCCAACGGATCGCGTCCGGGTTGGCCGAGTTCTTGCCGCTGAACATCTGCTTGGCCGCGTGTGCGACCGCCACCTCGATCGAGGCGTGGATCTGGCTGAGAAGTCCGTCGGCCATGATCTGTCCTTACTTCGGCGTCTGCGCGGTCGCCAGCACTGCGCCGGCGACCTCCTCGGTCTTGGCACAGGACTGGGCGGTGGTGGTGCCCCTGGCCGGCTGGCCCAGGTTGACCGTGAACATCTGCCCGTTGGCCACGCTCACGGCGGTGGTGCAGCCCTGGAGCAGGTCGGGCGGTCGGAGGGTGATGTCGAGCGCGGGAAAGCCGCTCACCGTGGCCGGTTTGATGATGTCGGCCAGCATCGGGTCGAGGTAGAGCTGGATGCCTTCTGCGGTGTCCACTGCGATGTTGTACTCGGCGCCCGGTGTGTGGTCCGCGAACCGGAAATCGCAGGTCGGGCTGTTGTTCGCCAGTTGCGCCGGCGGACCGGGTTGGCCCGCCGTGACGGCGAGCGTGGTCTGTTGGGCCGGTGTGAGCAGGGAGCAGGGGTTGACGCCGGTCAGCGACACGTCGTGCGGGCGGGGCGGCAGCGTGATGGTGCCGGCGCCGTTGGTCGGGACCTGGTAGGTCGAGCGATGCGCGGCCGGGATCGCGTTACCGCCCTGGGTGGTCGTACACCCGGTGATCGCGATCATCATGCCCACCGCCATGCCCACCGATACCGGACGCCGATCAGGCACCCGGTCCGGCCGATCCGAACGCGTCGGCGATCTGCTGTTCCGTGTAGCCGTACTGCTGTGCGGACGTGACGAGATTGCCCACCAGGGTCTGCAGGTTCTGCAGGTACTGCTCGACGCGTACCGAGTAGGAATCGGCGTTGCCGGTCAGCCGGTCGTTCCACGCGGCGGCGGCCTCGACGCTGATCTGGTCGGCGCCGGGCGCGATGACGCGGAGCAGTGGGAGGTTCGCGCGGATCGTCTGGCCCTCGTTGTCCAGCGCGTCCTGGATGATCTTCGCGGCCTTCAGCACGTTGTCGCCGTTGACCGCGATGCTCTGCGTCTGCGGCACGCTCGCCAGCTCGATGCCGACCTCGGTGTTCGTGACGGCGCCGGCCACCGCCGCGTCGATCGACTGGTCTTTCGCCATGATCCGAAGAACACCCCCGTACGTCCCGTAGCCGTGCGGTTCCTCGTCAGCAGGCTACCAAGCAAGTGCGTGCGGTTACGTGGGTTGGACGAGTGGGACGGCGGATCGGTTCCCTGGTGACGAGCGGGATCTCGGGTCGCTGGCTCACACCCGTCGGGCGGCCCGGTCGGCTGGCACGAAGTTGTCCACAGGCCGGCCGTAAACCGGTCGCGCCGCGACCCATGATCGACTAGAGTTGATCTTAGGGGTTCCCCCTCGAAGGGGACCCCTAGCGGTGTGGGGTGGGTGTGCGGGATTACCCGGGTGCGCGGGGATTACCTGGGCGCGATGACCTGGCCGGCCACCGCTCGGGCCGCTATGTCGGTTCTGTGGTGTGCGCCCGGCAGGTGCACGCCAGCTACTCGCCGATACGCGTCGTCCCGGGCCGATGCCAGGTCGGTGCCTTGGCCGACGACCGCCAGGACACGTCCGCCGGCCGAGACCACGGTGCCGTCGTCGCGTCGTCGGGTGCCGGCGTGCAGCACTCCGTCGGCCTCCGCGCCCGTGATCACGTCACCGGCACGCGGTCGACCCGGATAGCCCTCGGCGGCGATGACCACCGTGACCGCGAAGCCATCCCGCCACCGCAGCGGCGGCAACTCCGCCAGGCGACCGGTGGCCGCGGCCGACAGCACCTCACCGAGTGGGGTGTCCAGCAATGCGAGCACCGACTCGGTTTCCGGATCGCCGAACCGGCAGTTGAACTCGATCACCTGCGGCCCGGTCGACGTCAGCACCAACCCGGCGTACAGCAGGCCCTGGAACGGCGTTCCACGCTGCACCATCTCGTTCGCCACCGGATTGACCACGCGCGCGAGCACGTCGTCGACCAGGTTGGGCGGTGCCCACGGCAGCGGTGCGTACGCGCCCATGCCGCCGGTGTTCGGTCCGGCGTCGCCGTCGCCGACCCGTTTGAAGTCCTGGGCCGGCAGCAGCGGAACCACCGTGCGGCCGTCGACGACGCAGAACAGCGACACCTCGGGACCGTCGAGGTACGACTCGAGCAGCACCGGGTGGCCGCCGTCCAGCAGGGTCAGCGCGTGGGCGCGGGCAGCGTCCAGGTCGTCCGTGACGACGACACCCTTGCCGGCCGCGAGGCCATCGTCCTTGACGACCCACGTCGGGCCGAAGTGGGACAACGCGGCGTCCAGTTTCGCCGGATTGTCGACGAGTTCGCTGTGCGCCGTGGGTACACCGGCGGCCAGCATCACGTCCTTCGCGAATGCCTTCGACCCCTCGATCCGGGCCGCGGCGCGGGACGGACCGAAGCACGGGATGCCGGCGGCGCGCACGGCGTCGGCAACGCCCGCGACCAACGGCGCTTCCGGGCCGATGACCACCAGGTCGGCGGCAAAGCTGATCGCGAGTTCCGTCACGGCGGCCGGGTCGGTCGCGTCGACCGGGTACGGCTCGGCCTGCAGCGCGGTACCGGCGTTGCCGGGTGCGCAGGCCAGCGCCGTCACCGCCGGATCCCGGGACAGCGCCAGCACAAGAGCGTGTTCTCGGGCCCCTGACCCGATGACCAGTACGCGCACGGCCAAGTAGCCTAGCGGCCTACTCAGACCGCCTGTTCGTCCACATAGCACCAGCGCCAGGTTTCGCCCGGTTCGTACGACCGGATCACCGGGTGGCCGACGGCGTGGAAGTGCGCCGTGGCGTGCTTGCCCGGGCTGGAGTCACAGCAGCCGACGTGGCCGCACGTCAGGCACAGCCGCAGGTGTACCCAGTTCCGCTCACCCCTGGCCAGGCAGTCGGCGCAGCCGTCCGGTGTGCCGGCGGCTACGTCCTCCGCGGGCAGGTCGTCCACATGTGGGCATGTCTCGCTCGCGCTGGTCATCGGGACCACCTCCGTGTGTTTCGGATACGGCCGGCGTCAGCCGAGTGGGTCGTGGCGGACGATCGTCTGGTCGCGTCCCGGGCCGACGCCGATCACGGAAATGCGCGCGCCGGAGAGTTCCTCCAGTCGCAGCACGTAGTCTTGGGCACTGCGCGGGAGTTCGTCGAACGTGCGGCACGTGCTGATGTCCTCGAACCAGCCGGGCATCTGCTCGTAGATCGGCGTGGCGTGGTGCATGTCGGTCTGCGTCATCGGCATGTCGTCGACGCGGAAACCGTCGACCTCGTACGCGACGCAGATCGGGACCTGTTCCAGGCCGGACAGAACGTCCAGTTTGGTCAGGAAGTAGTCGGTGATTCCGTTGACACGACTGGCATAGCGCGCGATGACCGCGTCGAACCAGCCGGTGCGACGGGATCGGCCGGTGGTGACGCCGAACTCGCCGCCGGTCTTGCGCAGCAGCTCGCCCATCTCGTCGTGCAGTTCGGTCGGGAACGGCCCGGAACCGACGCGCGTCGTGTACGCCTTGAGAATGCCGAGAACCGCGGTGATACGGCCGGGGCCGATGCCGGCGCCGGAGCACGCGCCGCCCGACGTCGGGTTGGACGACGTGACGAACGGATACGTGCCGTGGTCGACGTCGAGCATCGTGCCCTGCGAGCCTTCCAGCAGCACGGTTTCGCCGCGTTCCAACGCCTGGTTGAGCAACAGGCGGGTGTCGGCGATCCGGTCGGCGATGCGCTCGACCTGTGACAGCACGTCGTCCACGACCCGTTCGGGATCCAGCGCCTTCCGGTTGTACACCTTGACCAGGATCTGGTTCTTCACGTCGAGCGCGGCTTCGACCTTCTGGCGCAGGATCTTCTCGTCCAACACGTCCTGGAACCGCACGCCGACCCGCGCCACCTTGTCCTGGTAGCACGGCCCGATACCGCGGCCGGTGGTGCCGATCTTGGATTTGCCCAGGTAGCGCTCGGTGACTTTGTCGATGGCCACGTGGTACGGCATGATCAGATGCGAGTCGGCCGAGATCAACAGGCCGGTCGTGTCGACGTCCCTGGCCTCCAGCGTGGCCAGTTCCTCCAGCAGCGCACCCGGATCAACCACGACGCCGTTGCCGATCACGTTCGTGACACCGGGCGTGAGGATCCCGGACGGGATCAGGTGCAGCGCGTAGGACTGGCCGTCCGGCAGGACAACGGTGTGACCTGCGTTGTTGCCGCCCTGGTACCGCACGACCCACTGGATCCGGTCGCCGAACAGGTCGGTGGCCTTGCCCTTCCCCTCGTCACCCCACTGGGCGCCGATGACCACGATGGCAGGCATGTGAAACTCCTGGAGGATCGGCGCCGAGGATGGGGCACATGGGTGCCGACTGCCGAGAGTAGACCAGGAGTTGATGGTGGGAGCGATAGTGCTGGCATGCGGGCGCGGCGGGCGGGTGGCCGGATCGCCGATGCTGGCGGGCCGGACCGGGGTCAAGGTGCACACGCTGCCCGACCGACCGGACAAGGACACCGTGGATCCGCTGTTGGCCGAGGTTACGGTGGGCGGCGAGTACGACCGGGCGGTCGTGGTCGGGGACGACGGCGACCTGAACGCCGTGGTGCTGCGGTTGCTGCGCACGGAACGGCTCGGCGAGGTCGCCGTCGGTTACGCGCCGGTGATCGACGACTCGGAAGTGGCGATCACGTGGGACCTGCCGTCGGAACTGGGGCGGGCGTTGGACGTGGCGTTGGCCGGGACGCCGGACCGCGTGCCGCTGATCCGGGACGACAAGGGCGGCGTGCTGATCGGGATGGGGCGGATCGGGCCACTGCGCGGAGTGGCGTACTGCGACGACACGCCGGTGTTGCGCGGCCCGGCCAAGGTGATCCGCGTGGTGCCGACCGGGGTGGGGATCGAGGTGTCGGTGGCGCACCGTGGCCTGTTCAACCGGCGGCAGCGCAGCACGACGGGCCGTGCGTTCGAGGTGGGCTGCCTACCGACGCGGGTGGTGCGGGACGGGGTGCCGTACGAGCGGCCGGTGAAGAAGTGGCACTGGTACCGGCACACCGAGGACCTGCGGCTGGTCCGCGGCGTGGCTTAGCGTCCTTAGCCCCTGGGTTGGCTTGTCCCGGGTTGGCTTGTCCCGGGTTGGCTTAGTGGTCCGATTCGGAAGTTCTTCGGGGGTCGATCACGCCGCTGCTGGAACTTCTATGACGGCCTCCTGCCGTTCGTGCTGATCGATCCGCGCGAGCAGGTCACGCAGGTCATCGCGGGTGAACTTCCACCCGAAGGGCTGCGCGGTCTGGTTGTAGCGCTTCTCGAACCCACCCAGCCGCTGTTCGACCTCGGCCAGGTCGGAGAAGTCGTTGGGCGACACCACTTTGCGTTGTACCACCGAAAAGTAGACCTCGACCTGGTTCAGCCAGGAGGCGTGTACCGGCGTGTGCACCATGACCGCGTTCGGGAACCGCGCGGCCAGCCGATCGATCGCGGCCTGACCCCGATGCGACGAGCCGTTGTCCACCACCCAGAACACCCGCTTCGCCGACGCATACGGCTGCACCGTCATGACCTGCTCGACCAACGCCATGAACGGCACGATCCCCGTCGAGGCAGCGCAGCAGCCGAACACCCGGGCCCGGTGCACGTCGTAGGCGGCCAGGTAGGCCAGTGCCCCACCCCGGGTGTATTCGTGATTGACCCGCATCATCCGCGCCTTCCCAGGCGGCAGACTGGGATGGCAACGGCACCGGGCCTGAATGGAGGTCTTCGTGCGCCACGAGGCGCTGATTGATCGAGTGGAGGTGAGAGACCCCCACCGCCGTCCTGTCGCAGCAGAGCGGTGAAGTTGAGGGCAGCCCGATCCGGGAGGTGCCGGGGAGGGTGGCAAGCGGCCCTGACAAAGCCGGGACGGTGCGGTACTGCCAGACGTGCCGGGTTCGGCAAACGAGACGGGAAGGTATACGCGAGACACCGGTGTGGGAAGCCTCCTAACGATACGCCGGCTCAAATCTGGTGGATATGGGCCGGATGCAGCGCGCACCCGCTCCGGGTCTGGGAGCGGGGAACTCCTGAGCTGTTGGAAGACGACGGCAGGGAGGCCACGGTGAAGGTCTGCGGCGTAGCCGTTGGCGATGCTGCGGGGGCAAAGCCGGGTGCCTAACCCGACGAGCGATCGATTGGTGAACGTGGGAACCGTCCCTGGGTCCCCTCCTGGCGCGCGAGCCGGCGTGTGAGAGGGAAGGCACACCGTCTGCTGGTGACCGCGGGGATGGGGCGGAGCCGCCGTAGTAGTCGCGGGAGTAACGACCCGTCACGGAGTCCGGGAGAGCCGGACACAGGGCCAAGGGCGGCAGCGTGATGTTTGCCGTGCACGTCCCGGTTGCGACCGGGGCCAGCGGCACAACCGCAGGGGAGGACTGACAATGCCGCAAGACGCGCTGGTGAAGACCGGCGCCGGAGGGCCGACCGATCTACAGGCTCGGTCCACGGTAGCGGGGATGCAGGCCAAACTGCACCGTTGGGCGGTGGCCGATGGGGGTTGCCGATTCGACGACCTGTTCAACCTGGTCTGCGACCCGGCGTTCCTGGTGATGGCCTGGTATCGGGTCGCGGACAACAAGGGTGCCCGGTCGGCCGGAGTCGATGGGGTCACCGTCGCCTCCATCGAACGGACGATTGGGGTGGAGGCGTTCCTGGACGATATACGAACTCGGCTGAAGGCGCAGTCCTTCAGTCCTTCCCCGGTGCGGGAGAAGATGATACCCAAGGCGAATGGGAAACTCAGACGCCTCGGGATTCCCACGGTGGAGGATCGGGTTGTTCAGGCGGCGTTGAAGCTGGTGCTCGAGCCTATCTTCGAGGCGGATTTTCGCCCATGCTCGTATGGGTTTCGGCCACGCAGGCGCGCGCACGACGCGGTCTCCGAGATTCAGTTCTTGGCGTCTCATTCGTATGAGTGGGTGCTGGAGGCTGATATCGAGGCGTGCTTCGACAACATTTCGCATTCGTTTCTTCTGGAGCGGATGCGACGGCGTGTCGGAGACAAGCGGGTGGTGCGTCTGGTTAAGAAGTTCTTGAAGGCCGGGATCTTGACCGAGTTGGGGATGGAGGAGGACACCTACACCGGCACACCACAAGGCGGAATTCTGTCGCCGCTCTTGGCAAATATCGCCTTGTCGGCTCTCGACGATCACTTCGCTGAGGAATACCGATAGGAGATGGCCACCGACTACCAGCGCATGAAACGGAAGCGTTTGGGGCTGGGGACATGGAGGATCGTCCGCTACGCGGACGATTTTGTTCTTCTGGTCTCCGGTGTCCGCGCGCATGCCGAGGCGTTGCGGGAGGTGGTGGCCGAGGTGCTGGCTCCGATCGGGCTTCGCCTGTCGGAGGCGAAAACCTCGGTGTGTCATATCGATGAGGGGTTCGACTTTCTCGGGTTCCGTATCCAACGGAAACTCAAACGAGGTAGTCACAAGCGCTACGTATACACGTTCGCGTCGGCGAAGTCGATCGCCAATGTCCGACGGAAGGTGAAGGCGCTGACCCGCAGGTCGACGTTCGGTATGACCTAGTAAGTAGCGGTAGAGGTTGATCCGGAGTCCATCGCGGAGCATCTCCTTCGTGCGAGTGTTCGGGTTCTGGACCAGTTGCTACCGAGGAGGATGGTGTGCCCCACAGCAGGGCGCTCACGCGCGGTGACCGTCGACGGAACGAACGGTTGGCCCGGTTGCGGTCGATCGTGCGCCGCGAGTACGCGGTCATCGGGGTCGACCTGGCCTCGGCCAAGCAGGCAGCGGTGGTCACCGACCACGACTCGATGGTGCTGGGGCGGCGGATGTTCACCGGTGACGCCTGGGTGATCGACGAGATCCTGGACTGGGCCGAGCCGATCGCGGCCCAGGCCGGGTTCGCCGGTGTGGTACTGGGCTGCGAGCCGACCGGGCACCGTTGGAAGCCGTTGCTGGATCGGGCCCGCGCCCGGGGCGTGGAGTTGGTCTGTGTCAACCCGATGCTGGTGCACCGTGGCCGGGAGGAAGAAGACTTCACCCGCGACCGGTCGGACTTCAAGGACGCCACCATCATCGCCAAGAAGGTCACCGAACTGCGCTGCTACCAGCCTTTCATGCTGGAAGGCCACTGGTGTCGGCTGCGGCATCTGGGAGCCCGGCGAGCCGATCAACTCGTCGTGGCCGGCTCGGCCCGCCAACGCCTGCGGGACCTGCTGGAATGCGCGTGGCCGGCGGTGCTGGCCACGGCCGCCGATCCACTGGACGCGACCACCTGGCGGGCGGCGATGGCGGTAGCGACCGACCCGAGCCAGATCACGGCGATGGGCTACGACGCGTTCGCCGCCGCCGTGCGCGACCAGCTGGCCCGGTGGGGTGGCACCCGCCGTAACCTGCGCATCCTGCGCGCGATCTGGGCCGCCGCGTGCGATCCGGGCGGGGTGGCGGGCGAACGGGCCGCCGCCTGCGAACGCGCCGCCTACGCGCTGAGCGACTGGCGCCACGCCCTGGACCAGATCATCGATGTCGAGGCCCGCATGGTCGAGGTGATGGACACGCTGGGACTGTCCGAATTGGTCACCAGCATCACCGGTCTGTCGGTCGTCGGGGCGGCGGCGATCCTGGCCGAGACCGGGGACCCGGCCCGCTTCGACTGCGCCCGCACCTGGGCCAAACACGCCGGATTGTGCCCGCGTGCCAACGAATCCGGCAATTTCCACGGCGCCACGGCGGTGTCCCGCCGGGGCCGTCCCGGGCTGCGCACCGCCGCGTGGCGGGCGGTGTGGGGCGCGCTGCGGCACAACCCGGTCTACACCGCCCGCTACACCCACCTGACCACCCGGGCGGCCAACCCGCTGCGCCCCGGGCAGGCCCGCGCCGCGATCGCCGCCGCGTTGTTGCGGCAGTTGTTCGTGGTGGTGACCCGCCGGGTGGCGTGGGACCCGGCCATCGCCGCTGGCACCAGCACCGGCAAGGAGGTGGCGCGCCAGGCCGCCTAGCGCCACACTGGCCGTGGGCGGGGCGAACCCGACTTGTCCTTGGGTAGAACCCGTAGCTGAGCAGGGGCGCCCCGCCCACCCTCCACCCAAGCTCGGATGAGGGCTGTTGGGCCAAACCCGGTTGTTCGCTAGGTCGAGCACGGAGGGTGAGCGTCGGCACCCGCTATCACGGCCAGTCGCATCCAACACCGAGTCACCACCCGCCATGATCAACCCCGCCCGCCCGCGGGGGCGATGCCACACGCCCACACCTAGAAACCAGGACATTTGACTTCGCCCTCATAGGCTGCTCAGGTCAGGGCTGCGGTCGGCCGCGGAGAGCAGGGTGGCGTGGCGACCCAGTAGCCGATCGTATTCGTGCTGGTAGAACTGGGGTAGTGTCGACCGGTGTCCGTCATGGAAAGCGCGGAATTCCGGATCGGAGCGCAGCAGGTGGCGAATCCGTCGGAAGGCGGCCATGTCGGCGCGGAAGCTCGCCGTGCGTGCGAGGTTGATCAGTTTGACGCCGCGGCGCGGTGTGCTTGCCCAACGCCTGCGCAGCATCGTCACCGACGCGGCGTGACCGTAGAGTTCGAGTAGCTTGCCGTAGTAGTCCACCGGGTCGTAGTTCTTCAGAACGGTGACCAGGTAGGGGGCGTAGTAGAAGGCGAAGGGCATCGCCGTGAGAATCCGGTCGTCGGCCATCAGTTGGTCGTGCAACGGGGTTCCGCCGAACGGTACCGGAATGTTGATCGTCGGCCAGACGAACGGGGTGCGGTCCATGAACTGTTTGGTCAGCTCGACCGGCGCGTCGCCGGAATCGGTGTCCAATCCGAACATGAAGTTGGCCTGCAGATAGGGCACCTGTTCGGCGAGCAGCCGGAAATGGTCGGCGACCTGGCGCACCTTCTGGGTGCCAGCCATCCGGCCGACCCCAGCCTTGTTCGAGTAGTCGGTCCAGGATTCGACGCCGGGCGCCACCATGACGCAGTTCGTGTCGCGTAGCCGGCTCACCCGCGGCGGGCGCAGCATGGTCAGCGAACTCTCCATGATGTAGGGCGGCCGTTGGTCGGGCGGTTGATTTTCCAGCACTTCGAACACCTGCTCGAAGGCGACCGCGAAGTTGGGGTCGTGGAAGACGGCGAGTGTGCCCGGCAGATGGCGTGCGAGGTAGCGCAGGTCGTGCGCCAGCCGGTCGGGCGGCAGCAGCCGATAGGGGTTGTTCCAGTCGATGCAGAAGTCACACCGGTACGGGCATCCCATGCTGGCCAGCAGCGGCACCGCCGAGAACGCACGCGGTCGACCCCGGTAGAAGGCCGAGCGGCGGATCTCCGGCATGCGTTCCTCGACGGTCGGCACGTCGTCGAACGGCCGCTGGCTGGCCACCACCGAACCGGGATCGACGTGCCCGGCGATGATGTCCTCGATCAGTTCCTGGTCGCAGGTGGTCACCACGACGTCGAAGAACCGCTGGCAGTCCACGGGGAACGCCTTGGCGTGCGGACCACCGATCACCGTGCGCACCCCCTGCGCCCGATACAGCCGGCCCAACGCGTAGGCGAGCGGGCTGACCTGGGTGTAGCTGGCGATGAACACGACGTCCAGATCGTCGGGCAGCAACCGCTGCGGGTCGCCATGCCCGTAGTAGGTGGCGTAGTAGGTCGCGTGTCCCGCGCGACGACACCACACCGAGATCGCCTGCGGCGTGATCCCGGCGAACTGTTTGGTCAGCAACACCTGGTACGCCGTGCTGGCCGGTCCCCGGGACGGCAGTGCGAGTATGTCCAGAATCCCGACACGCATCGGATCGTCTCCTCACCAGGAATACTCGGGCAAGCGAACTCGACACCGGCGATCGCTCGCCGGGTTCACCGCTTCGCCCGACCGGCCGGAGCCGGAGCCGGGTGAAGATCCGCGGAAAGCGTGTGTCCGGTGTGGACACGACGAGAGGGCCCAAGCACGACGCCGGACGGCGGGCTGGGCATGCTCCGTCGCCGGGAGGTGAGCACCCGGCCCACCGGGCATTCGTCGGCAAGACCGTCTGTCGGCGACTCCACGGCACACCCCGATTCGTTCGGCGGTCGAGAGGATTATTCGCCGGGGTCCGGGGCGGCGTCCCAGTCTACGCTGGACCGCGCGGCGCCGTCAGTGCCAGCCGGGTGATCCGGGCGCGGCGGTTCGCAGCGCGGGTCGGCCGTGGTGTTCGCCGACGGCGCCGGCGTGCCCATCAACTCCACAGTGGACAGTCGGTTCCACCGGCGCCGAACCGTCCTTGGGAGGACTCACGTTCAGGGAGCCCCGGAGTGTCGGTCCGCGACCGCCGGGGCCAGCACGACGGCGGATGGCAGCCGGCGCTCGGCCAGCGCGCGCGCCACGTCGCTGAGGCGGAGGTTGTTCCGGCGGGCGTAGCCACGCAATGCCTGGAAAGCCTCGTCCATGCTCAACCGGCCGCTGACGGCGAGGGCGCCCTTGGCCTGCTCGATGATCACCCGGCTGTTCAACGCGCTCTGCAGTTGCTCGGACAGGACCTCGCCCCGGCGGATGGCGCGCTCCTGCAGGATGCCGATCGTCGCGGCGTCGGCCAAACCCTGGGCCAGCGCCACGTCCTCGGCCGACAGCTCGCCCGGCGTGTAGCCGAACAGGTTCAGCGCTCCGATGGTCTGCTTGCGCAGGCGCAGGGGCACCGCGTGCACCGAGGCGAACCCGTCCCGGACCGCTTCGGCCGCGAAGCGCGGCCACCGCGCGGCCTGCGCGGCGATGTCGGCCACCAGCACCGGCGTGCTGGTGGTGAAGCACTCGACGCACGGTCCCTCGTCGATGTCGAGCTGGAACAGTTCGAGCAGGCGTGCCTGCTCGGTGGAGGACGCGAGCACCTGCAAGCCGCCGCGTTCGTCGACCAGCGTGAGCCCGGCGGCGGCGACGTCGAGCAGCGCGACGCACTGCCGCACCAGCAGGTGCAGCAGGTCCGCCACGTCGTAGTCATCGACAAGGGTGTCCGCCAGTGCGACGAACGCGCGGGTCACCTCTCGTTCACGATCGGCCATGCCCACCATCTCCTGGTTGCTCGTCGGATGTCATCATGGTGAATCCCGCCGGAACGTCTCGTCCAACTCCAGTCGCCCGGCCACGACATCGGCCGCGACCTCAAGCAGGGGACGTCCGTGCCCGAACGCGTACGCGCGCAGCCGGGCCAGGGCGGCCGACGCGGACAGATCCAGGTGTGCGATCAGCATCCCGGTGGCCTGGTGCACCTCCCGGTACCGCATGCCCACATCCGCCATCCACCGGCCCTCGCCGTCGAGCCAGGGGCCGCCCCCGGCCCGCAGGCCCGACAGAGCGAGCGCCGCGATGTCGGCCGCCTGCAGCGCGGCCGACAGCTCACCGGCGGTCAGCGAGCCCGGTCTCACACGGTAGGTGTCGAGGGTCGCCACCCGGACCGCCCCGATCTGTATCGGGAACGTGAACAATGCTCCCACCGGGTGCGCCGCGGCTTCGGCGGCGAACACCGGCCATGCCTGGGGCGGGGCGGCGACGAGGTCCGGCACCAGGACCGGCCCGCCGATGACGTACGCCTCGAAACATGGTCCTTCCCCGAGGGAGAACTGCAGCTCCGCAAGCGCCGTGCTCACCGGGTCACTGGCGTAGACGACCTCGCGGTGCCCCTCGCCGGCCGCCACCGACACCGCCGCGCCGTCCACCGGCAGCAGCAGCACACACGCCCGGCACACCCGGCCGACCAGATCGACCCCGTCGCCCGTGCCACGCTCGCCGAGCGCGGCCAGAACACTCGCGCGCAGCCGGTCGAGATCAGCCACTGCGAGCCTGGTTCTCCCGCATCCTGTTCCCTTCGAGTTGGTGTTCGTGATCGCCACACCAACTCGGACCGGAGAGCATCCGGATCAGCCCGCTACCGCGGTCGCGTGCTCGAATCATAGCCGCTGCCCGGACCGGACCACGCCGACGATCCACCGGCCGGCGCCGCTGGTGGCGAGTGCTTTGTCGGGTGGCCGGTTCAGGGTCGTCGTGAGTGCCGAGTGGTCAGCGTCCCCGGCGCCGTAGGCCTGCTCTGGTGGTCGCGGAGAACGTGGCCGCGTCCGACCGGTGCGCCGCGGGTGTGGGCCGGGTGGCTGGTTTCGGCTTCGCGGTGCCGTTTCCGGCGGCCCTGCGACCCGGCACGGGCGGTACGGGCGGGTCCTGGAACATCCGCTCACCGGGTGCCAGTTCGGTCAGCAGGGCGTCGTGCGGGCCGACCTTCGTCGTGGTCGGCGTGATGCCGGCCCGCCGCGCCAGGTTGGTCACGTCGGCCACCTGGTCGTCGGTCATCAGCGTGACCACCGTGCCGCTCGCGCCGGCCCGCGCGGTCCGGCCGGACCGGTGCAGGTATGCCTTGTGCTCGGACGGCGGGTCGGCGTGGATCACCAGTGCCACGTCGTCGACGTGGATGCCGCGCGCCGCGATGTCGGTGGCGACCAGCGTGGTCGCCTTGCCCCTGGCGAACGCGGCGAGATTGCGGGATCGGGCGCCCTGGGCGAGGTCACCGTGCAGTGCGACGGCGGCCACCCCGGCCGCGACGAGTTGTCGCGTCAGGCGGACGGCGCCGCGTTTGGTGCGGGTGAACACGAGTGTGCGGCCGGGCGCCGCGGCGAGGTCCACCACGATCGGGATCCTCGTCTCGGGACGTACGTGCAGCATGTGGTGGGACATCGTCACCACCGATGAGCGGTCCGAGTCGACGCTGTGTGTGACCGGGTCGGTCAGGTATCGGGCGGTCAGCACGTCGACACCGGGGTCCAGGGTCGCGGAGAACAGCAGCCGCTGGCCACCGGGCGGTGTGCGGTCCAGGATCTGGCGCACGACCGGTAGGAAACCGAGGTCGGCCATGTGGTCGGCCTCGTCCAGCACGGTGATCTCCACGGCGTCCAGACTCGCGTGGGAGTGCTCGATGTGGTCGAAAAGCCGGCCGGGGCAGGCGACCAGGACGTCGACGCCGGCTCGCAGGGCGGTGATCTGTGGGCCTGGACGCACACCGCCGAACACGGTCAGTGTGCGCAGGCGCAGGGCGCGGGCCGGTGCGGTCATCGCCGCGTCGACCTGGGCGGCGAGTTCCCGGGTCGGTACCAGGACCAGCGCGCGGGGCCTGCCGGGACGGGACGGTGCGCCGCTGGCGGCGAGCCTGGCCAGCAGGGGCAGGACGAACGCGTAGGTCTTGCCCGACCCGGTCCGGGCCCTGCCCAGCACGTCACGGCCGGCCAGTGCGTCGGGCAGCGTTGCGGCTTGGATCGGTGACGGTGTGGTGATGCCCCGGTCGGCGAGCACCCGTGTCAACGCGTCAGGCACTCCGAGATCGGTGAACGACACCGACGCGATGGCGGTGGGCGAGCGGCGAACCGCCATGGACTCTCCGAACGTGGAAGGGACGTCCTGCCCGGCGCGGACCGGTGGTCGCAGCCGTGGTTGTCGACGTCGAAACGCGACCCGGGCAGAACGGTCCGGAGTCGCGCGACCGACTGTACTCGACGTGGCTGTGGGGTGGTGATTGCCGTCGGCGGCTGTCACGATGGCCACTTGAGGGATCACGACGGCGAGCTCCCGCCACGACGGCCAGGGCGACCTGGCGGAAACAGGGAAGGTGCCGGATGACCTTGGCACGACAAGCCAATCCACCTCCGTCCACGCGGATCACGCGGGCCAGGAAGGCGCAGGAGTACCACAGCGCGGTGCAGAACGCGCGCGCCACCCGGACGGTGGCCAGTCACGCCGCCGATGCCGAGGACTGCTGCCGGCTGCTGGCGATGCTGGGGTTGGCGGCCACCGATGCCGTAGCACGCTGAACGACGTCGGCGGAGCGGCTTGAGTCCTGTGCGGGCCGCGTACGAGGACGACTGGGCGGTTGCTGACCTCACCGTGGGGTGGAACGACGCCGCTAGGAGAGTTCGGCATGGCGCAAGGCAGTGTGAAGTGGTTCAACGGTGACAAGGGTTTCGGGTTCATCGCCCAGGATGGCGGTGGACCGGACGTCTTCGTGCACTTCTCGGAGATCCAGGGTAGCGGCTTCAAGTCCCTCGACGAGGGCCAGCGGGTCGAGTTCGAGAT
>Ga0070714_100001735_pt1 | contig 15892 bp, 13 predicted proteins | sample LARL83metaG_FD_65450 | JGI IMG/M metagenome (GOLD analysis project Ga0070714, IMG submission 65450) | Corn, switchgrass and miscanthus rhizosphere microbial communities from Kellogg Biological Station, Michigan, USA - LAR L8-3 metaG | ecosystem: Host-associated > Plants > Roots > Rhizosphere ...
GCGTACGTTTCGGTGACGGCGCACGCGCTCGCGCAATTACTCGACACGTCTATCGATACCGTTGCGGCGATTACGACGGCCAATTCAAGGCAGCTGTTCGAACTGCCCTACTAGCCTGCAACAGGTAGTCACGCCGTTTATCGTCCACGCCCTCGCCGGCAGGCGCAATCGCGGCCGTCATCGCCGGCTATTAGCGACAACCTTCGGATTCTCAGGCGTTTTTGGAATTGGGAGTGATGCGCGCCAGTGGTTCGCGAAGTGCGATTTGAGTCCGCGTATGATATACGGATCGGCCGTCGTGAGCGACCAATCAATGTCGCCGCCGTTGAAGTATGGTGAGGTCGCATTTGCCGAGCCGATCCAGGCGCGCGCTCCCGCCACTGCGATCTTTTCGCTCGTCTTCGCCATGCGAACTTCGGCGCCGGCTTTTTCGAGTGAGAGCGCGGCGTCATGCGTTCGATGGTTCGCATTCTTGACTGCCCATTCCGAGACGAGCACGCGGCAGTGAACGTGGTGCGCGAGAAGATCGCGCAGTGCCTGGGAAACCTTGGACGCTCCGAGCTCCTCCGTCTCGACTTCGACCGTTCCGGCGCGAGAACGGCGCCGCAGCACGTGTGATTCAGCCTTGAGCGCAGCGTCCTTCGTGAGGGCCAGCCCGCCTATTCCGGAGCCTTCGCGCTGCAAGACGGCGGCTCGGATGGCGCGCACGTGCGCCGGCGTGTCGTCGCGCATCACCGTGTCCCCGCCGCGCGCCCAGTTGCAGTCGTCCAAGAATGCGGCGCCATCGCAGACCGCTGCCTTAATGTGCAGGCCCGGACCGTCGTGCTTGCGCAGATGTAGGAACGTCACATCCGCTCCGTAGCGGCGCAGCGTCCGGGCAATCTTATGGCTTTCAGCAGACCAGCGGGCGGTGCCGCCGTAGAGCGCCCCGTCCAGGCGCACCTGGACGTGCGCCCCGCGCTTCGCCGCCTGCTTCAATCCCTCAACGATAGTGCCGCCCTTGAGGAAGTATGCGGCAAAAGTCACGTCCCGGGCCGTCCGCAGGGCCCCGAGCATCTGTGCGGTCGAGGAAACCGAGATCATGCCTATCCATCACCCGCGGGGAATGAACGTCTAGGCTTGATGTGAAAGCAGAACGGTTCGTATGACCTTTTCCCAGGGCACGGGCTCGCCGACCGCAGACAAGGGCGCCTTCGTGCGTGAAATGTTCGCCCAAATCGCGCCGCGCTACGATGCGGCCAACCGCGTTATCAGCGCGGGAATGGACGAAGGCTGGCGCAAGCGCGCGATCGCTATTTTGGCCGCACCGCACGATGGCCGAGTGCTGGACCTGTGCTGCGGCACCGGAGACGTCGTCTTTCATCTGCTGCGTACCGATCCGTCGCTCCACGTCACCGGCGCCGATTTCTGCGAGCCGATGTTGGAGAAAGCGCGCCTGCGCGCCGCTAACGAAGCACACGGCGACGCAGCGTTCGTCGAAGCGGACGTCATGGCTCTGCCGTTCGAGGATCGCTCGTTCGACGGCGCGACAATGGGCTTCTCGATGCGCAACGTCGTCGACATCGACGCCACATTGCGCGAGATCCGCCGCGTGCTGCGGCCGGGTGCCAAGTTTGTCAATCTCGACATGAGCAAGGCGCCGAACCGGATTTGGAAAGCCTGCTTCGATCTCTATTTTTATCGCGTGGTGCCGCTGATCGGGGGGCTGGTGGGCGGCTCGCGCGCCGCATACACCTATCTGCCGCAATCGCTCACGCACCATCCCAACGCCGAAGCGCTGCGCGACCGCTTCACTTCCGCAGGGTTTACCGATGCCGGCTTCGTGCGCTTGATGGGCGGCGCGGTAGCCATTCACTACGGAACCGCATGATGATCGAACGCCAGCCGCGCACGGATGCAAGCCTCTATTCGCTCGTCGAGGATTTCTTCCGAAACAGTTTTACCACCGACAATCCGCTGATCACCGAAGCGATCAAACGGATGCTGCAGGCAGGCGGCAAGCGGCTGCGTCCGCGCATTACGCTGCTCGCAGCCGAGGCCAACGGCGCGGCGGCCGAAGATCATCTGCATTTGGCCGCCTACATGGAGCTGATCCACGTCGCAACGCTCATTCACGACGACGTCGTGGACAACGCGCAGACGCGCCGCGGCGTTAACGCGACGGCGGTCGATTACGGCAACCGCATCAGCGTGCTCGCCGGCGATTATCTGTTCGCGTGGATCTTCAAAAACGTCACGGCCCAGTACCCGCACCCCGTTCCGAACATTCTGTCGGCCACGCTCGCCGACATCTGCGACGGCGAAGTTCTCCAGCTGCGCGCGCTCGGCAATCTGGATCTTGCCTTGGGAGCGTATGTAGAAATTGTGATGAAGAAAACCGCCTCGCTCTTCGCCGCTTCTGCCGAGTGCGGGGCTATCATGGGTGGCGGCGGCCCGCTGCAGGTAAAAGCTCTGCGCGACTTCGGCATGTACTACGGCATCGCGTTCCAGATGATGGACGATCTGCTGGACATGACGGCGGACGCGCAGTCGCTCGGAAAGCCTGTGGGCAACGACTTGGCCGAGCGCAAGATAACGATTCCGTTAATTCTGGCGCTTGCCCGGGCGGACGGTGACACCCGTGCCCTCGTGGAACGTTTCTATGCAGGGGACCAAGACGGCCAAACCGCGGCGGTCATCGCCGCCATCGAGCGCTGTGGCGGCTTGGACGGAACCCGCGAGCACATCGCCCAGTATGCGCACCGCGCGAAACTCTCGTTGGCACCGCTCGAGAACGGCCCCGCGAAAGCGGAGCTCGGGCGCCTGGCCGACGCGCTGCTCGCAGAATAATCACAGGAGATCGAAATGGTATTGCATCCCGTTCTCGCGCTGTTCAGCCCGGAAATTATCGGCATCGTCGTCGTTGCCGCCGTGGTGCTCTTCGGCGCCGAGAAACTGCCGAAACTGGCGCGCAGCGCCGGCCAGGCGAAGAAAGAGTTCATGATGGGCCAGGCCGAGGCCGACGCCGCGGCCGAGCAAGTGCGCGAACAGGCGCGCCTGCGCGCGCAATCGCAGAAGGCCGACGTCATGGACAACGTCAGCCAGAACAACGCCGCGGGCGTAGGCGAAAACGTCCCGCCGCCGACGCCTGACAAAGGAACCTTAAGCAGCTAAATCATGCTCGTCGAGCAGGCCCCCATCGCCGCATCGCAGCCCGAAGAGGGCAACTGGGATCAGAAGGAGATGTCGTTTACGGAGCACCTGCGGGAGCTCCGTCATCGTCTTCTCGTTGCGATCGGCACGGTTTTCGGACTCGCGCTCGTCCTTTTCTGGCCATCCCAGTACATCATTCCGTTGATGACGCGCGCCTATTTCAAAGGCATGCAGCTGCACGCGTTCGGGCCGGCCGACGTCATCATGGTCGAGTTCAAATTCTCGATCTACGCGGCTATCGTGGTCGGCTTGCCGGTCCTGCTCTATCAGCTGTGGATGTTCGTCGTTCCGGCGTTTCATCCGAAAACGCGCCACATGGTGTATGCCTACGTCGGTCCGTCATTCGGCCTTGCGCTCCTGGGGATCGCTTTCGCCCACTTCATCGTGCTCCCGCGCGTCGTCGGCACGCTGCTGCACGTCACCAACAACGTGGCGACGCCTACCTTCGGCATCGAGTCGACGCTCAATTTCATCCTGCTCGTCTTCCTCGCGTTCGCGCTGATCTTCCAAACGCCGATCATCATGATCGCGCTGGCGCGCATCGGCATCATCAACTCGGCATTCCTGAAGCGCTCGCGGCGGTACTTCCTCTTCGGCTTCTTCGTCTTCGGCGCGATTGCGGCGCCGGACGGCAACCCGCTCACGATGCTGATGATGGCGGTGCCCATGTACCTGCTGTACGAGGCGAGCCTCTGGATCATCGTGATGCTTGAGAAGTCGTGGCGGGCGGAGCCGGTGGGGTATTAAGCTGCAGCTCCGATGACGGCAACCGTGCGCGCATACTACGAAGATTTCATCCGCACGTTCAGCAACGTGCTGTTTGCCGTTTGCCTGCTGCTGATCTGGGGATTGATGACCCTGGTCGGCGTCATCGTGCAGCAGGGCAAAGATCCGAGCGACTACTTCGGTATGTACGCGCCGCCGCTGGCGCGGATGATCCTGCGGCTCAACATCGACAATATCTACCACTCGCCCTACTACGTGGGCATGATCGGGCTGATTCTGATCTCGCTGACGGTCTGCACCTTCAAGCGCGTCATTCCGGCGCGTCTGCCTGCGCTGCGCCCGGTGAAGATCGACAAGATCCCGCTCAACGCCGGCGTCGACGTGCCGGGCGACGAAGCGAGCGTGCGGGCACACGTCGAGCAGTTCTTCGTCAAACGCGGCTGGCAGGTGCGCAACCGCGAGTTCGACGGGACGGAATGGACCTTCGCGGACAAGCACAACTGGGCGCGCCGGGGCGTGCTCATCGCGCACATCGGCTTTGCCATCATCGCCGCGGGCACCACCGTGTACTGGGCAAAAGGCTTTTCAGGCGACAGCGCCGTTTTGGTCGGACAGACGATCGACGTGCCGCATCACAATGCCACGCTGCGCTTGAACAACTTCAATTTCAAGATTCAGCCGATCATGACCAAGAGCGGCATGGTGTATCAGCCCATCGACTACGTTTCCAACGTGACGGTCGTCGGCGATGACGGCCTGCCGAAGAACGAAACGATCCGGGTCAACCATCCGATCGACATCGGCGGAACGCTCTTCTATCAGGCGAGCTACGGTTTCGCGCTCAAGTTTCTCGTAACGCACGACGGCACGCGGTCCGCCGCGCTCTCCGACAAGACGTATTTCACCGGCGATTCCATTACGCTGCCGGGAAGCCAGCGCCAGATTCAGGTGATGCAGTTCGTGCCCACGGTCGACCGGCAAACGGGGCAGCCGTCCGCCGATCCCCGCATCAACGATCCGGCCGTCGCCCTCGCGGTGGCGGAGGGCGGCCAAACCGCCGGCGCGGCGCTCGTGCCGATGAAAACCTGGATCGACGTGGGTGACGGCTGGCGCGTCACGCCCGAACAGTACGTCATGGTGAGCGGCCTGCAGTACCGCTACGATCCCGGCGTTCCGCTGGTGGGCATCGGCGCATTCGTGCTGCTCGCCGGGCTGGTCATCTCGTTCTACTTCCTGCCCGCCCGCTTGTTCGTGCGCGTGCAATCCGCGCCGCAGGGCTGCACCGTTGGATTGGCAGCGATGACGGTCAAGGGCTACGATATCTTCGAAACGCAGTTCGGCGAACTGGTCGCCGATCTGCGCAAGAGCCTGGCGCCGTCCGCGCCGGCGAGCTCGCTTTCTCCCGCGGAGGCTACTACGTAATGCAACAGCACATGCCGCTCGATGCGGTCCTCATGGTCATCGCCATAGGCGCGTACGTCATCAGCGCACTCGCGCTGCTCGGCTACTTCTTCTCGCGTGAAGAGTGGCTCAAGCATTTGGGTATTCCGCTGGCAATCGCGGGCGTCGCCGCGCAGATCGCGCAGCTCGTCGCGCGCTGGGAGATCACCCATATCTGGCCGCTGCTCAACCTGTACGGCTCGCTCTCGCTCTTCTCCGTCGTCTCGGTCGGGATCTTCATCTACTTCGCGTACCGCTACAAGCTGTGGTTCGCGGGCGGATTCGTCGTCGGGCTTGCGGCGTTGTTCTTGGCGTACGCAACGACGTGGTACGAAGGCGCGATGCCGGCCGTTCCCTCGCTGCAATCGTACTGGGCGAAGATCCACGTACCGCTGGTCGTCGCATCGTACGGCGCGTTCATGGTCGCGTTCGTCGTCTCGGCGATGTATCTGCTCAAGTATTACTACGAGCAGCGCCTTGCAACCGCGCCGGCACCGGCGAATCTCGCGATGGCGGGCGGCGGCTCGAGCGCGAATCTGAACACGGGCGAAATGCGCGTGCGCTTGGATTCGCCGAACATCGCGGCCGCAGCGGCTGCCGGAAACGCGACGGCATACTGGTTCAACACCATGCCAAGCCTCGCGCAGCTCGACATTCTCGTCTACCGCGTCGTCGCCGTCGGACTGCCGCTGCTCACGCTGGGCATCATCACCGGCGCCATGTGGGCGCACGAGGCGTGGGGCGCGTACTGGCAATGGGATCCGAAAGAGACGGCGGCGCTGTTCTCGTGGATCGTCTACGCGATTTACATGCACCTGCACACGCGCAGCGCGTGGCGCGGCGTACGCAGCACATGGATCAGCGCGGTGGGCTTCCTGACGATCATGTTCTGCTACTTCGGCGTGAACTTGTGGATTAGCGGCCTGCACAGCTACAAGATGTAACGCAGTGCTCCCACTGCTCGCACTTGTTTCAACGTCCTGGCTCGGCGTCACGCTCGGCGAGCCGTACGCCGCGGTGTACGCGCGCATGGGCGACCCCGTCATCGCAACGAAAGATCCTCACGTCACGAAGTTCGTGTATCTCACCGAGCACGAGAATGCGTTCGTAACGGTGGTCACCGAGCGCGGCCGCGTTTCGGGCGTGCGCCTGTGGTCGCTGCCGACGGCGCAGCCGAAGACCGCCGATCCGTTCGGCGTGACGCTGAACGAAGAGATCGGAAAAGTGCTTCAAACGCGCGGCAAACCCACGCGCATGGCCAGCGACTCCGACGGCCCGTTCGACGCGTATCAAGGCGGCGACGTGCTCTGGCTCTACCATATCAACGGCAATCAAACCGTTCGAACGATAACGGTGTCCACCACGGAATCGGCGATCGAGGATCTTTCGGAGCAGCCGCTTCCGGATCTCCATACCGGCGACTCGCGCGCGGACGCGGTCGTCATGGACGTGTCCTCGCCCGACGACGCCAAGCAGTGGGAGAACATGTATCTCGCCATCCGCCCGTGCGGCACCGACGGCAAGTGGCACGTGGACAAACGCGCCGCGCAAACGCAGGACGGCGCATCGTACGACGCGCTCAGCGTATCGTGCTCGTCGGGAGGCGCGACCCAGACGCTCTATTTTGAGCTCGCGCCAGCGCACTAAGAACAAGGTCGCCCACTTGGCGCGCCGAACGAGCGAGCCATGCATAGCTTACGGGTATGGGCTTGGCTTCTTGCTCTTTTCGCGTTACTCGCGGTCGTACCGGCACCGCCGAAGACGCCGCGCCCCGAACGTCCCCCGGTGCTGGGCAGTGACGTCGCACCGCTCTCTTACAATCTCCGCATAGCTCCCGCCAAATGGGACTTCCACGGCGGTACCGCCGACGGCGAGGAGACGATTCTGGTTGCGGTGCGAAAATCCGTGAGCTCGCTGGTCCTCAATGCCGCGCTGATACGCGTTATCTCCGCGGATATCGACGGCCGGCCCGCACGCGCGAGCGTCTATCGCGTCGCACAACAGATCGCATTCGCAACCGGAGACACGCTCGCACCGGGACGGCATACGCTGCATGTGAAATTCGCGGGACGAATTCTGCCGGATGCCGCGGGACTCTGGCCCGATGCGCTGGGATCGCCGATCTCTGCGAATCTGGTCACGCTGTTCGAGCCATCGCGCGCGCGAACGCTCTTCCCGTGTTTCGACGAGCCGCGTTTCCGTGCACGGTTCACGCTGCATGTGGTGGCGCCATCCGGCTGGAGCGTGATCTCCAACATGCCGCTCGCGCAAAAGGCTCCGGCGGGCGCCGACAAGAGTACGTTCACGTTTGCACCGACGCCGCCCATCCCGCCATACTTGCTGACGATCGATATGGGCGAGTTCACTGCGGTTCACGGAAAAGCGGGCAAGACTCCGATTACCGTCTACATTCGTCCGGGAAAAGAGCCGACCGCGCGATCCGTATTGCACGATGCGCAAGATTCTCTCGCGTTCTACGAGCGGGACTTGGGCGTCGCATATCCCATGCCCAAACTGGATATCGTCGTCGCATCAGGCGTGCTCAACGATGCCGAAGAGGGCCTGGGCGCGATCACGATTTACACGGAATACGACGTATCCGGAAAGCAATTCGGCGGTGGCATCCGCGGACGCCGGGAAGCATTCGACTACGTAGCGCAGCCGATAGCGCAACAGTGGTTCGGCGGCCTTGCCGGCATTCAATCCTGGAAAGATGCCTGGCTGACCGCGAGCCTAGGCTCGTGGGCCGAGGCGCGGGCGCAAGCGCAATTGCATCCCGAGTTCGCCGCAATTCCCAAAGACATCGACTGGGCTTGGAATGCCATTAGCCTCTGGGGCTCGCTGGATCCGCTGCGCAAAGGGTATGCGGACGATCGCGATCAGGCCGCCTTCGCCAGCTTGATGGCGGCTGCGACCGATTCGGGCGAAGCGGTCGCCGACCAGTGGGACGCATACGACGGCGATGCGCGTATGCGCGCGGCGGCGCATCGGTATCTCGAATCGTTCGCCTGGCGCAGCGCCACGAGCGCGGACTTCTGGTCCGCCTTCAACTCGAGCGCCGCGTCGCATTACGGTCACGCATGGCTGAACGAGCCGGGCGCGCCGGTCATCGACATCAACGTTCGCTGCCGCGGCGGTAAGCAGTTTGCAACGTTGCGGCAGCATCCAATCCGCAGCGGCTACTTCAGATCCCGGCGAGAAACACTGTGGCCCGTCCCAGCTTCCGTCAGCGCGGGCGCGAAAACATCGTGGACCTTGCTCGCGGCAAAACATGCAACGGTTGCAGCCGGTTCATGCGGAGGGGCCGTGCTTGTCGACAAAGGCTTGCGCCCGCAATATCCGGTTCACTACTCGATGGGCGACTTGCGCAAGCTGCAGGATGCGCCGCTCGCGTCCGTCGACCGCACGCGCATTCTGCGCGACACCGCCACACTCTACCATGGCGCCTCTGCCACACTGCCCGAAATGCTGGCGGCGCTGCGCATTGGTGTGCGTGCGCCGGGGCTCCTGGAACACGTGTATGGGATCCTGGGCGACCTGACCGATGACGCGCAGGCGCTGCAAGGATCGCCTTACGCCGGCAAATTCTTCGCGAGCGTAAACGCATCGCTGATCCCGGTGTTGCAGCGTGCGGGTTTCTCGAAAAACGCGAGCACGGACCAAAACAATTTGGCGCGAATGTACGCGGTCGTTGCGTACGATCCGCAGCCGGCATTTGCGCACTCGGTGCTCGATGCGTGGCGCGCCGCGCGCGCGTCTTCGTCGTTCTTTCCGTTTTCCGACTGGTCGGTGCTGCCGTACGCCGCCGCGGCAGGGCAGCAACGCGATTTCGATTGGGCGCTCGCGAACGTTCGCAATACGCCGAACGAAATTCTGCAGAACGATCCGTTTTGGTTTCTCGCCGGCGCGCGAGACGCATCGACAATTACCCGGATCCTCGACACGCTGCACGAACGCCGTATCGATTACCCTTCTTCCGTATGGGCCATCGGCAAATACGAACCGCGCATCGTCTCGGCGTACCTCGACGCGCACGTTCACGACGTGCTGAGCGCGCTGCCGCCGACTCAGCAGGCGAACGCGTTAGCTTATGGCGTTTCCAATGGGCCGTGGACGGCACGCACGCCCGCGGCCTGGCGCGCATTCTTCGAGCGCGTCCTCTCGCATTCGGATAAGGCCACCATCGACGGTGCCATGGGGGTCATCGAGCAAAAATGGACGTTGCGCCACCGGCTGGAGGCACAGCTTCGCAACGCTCACACTTAGTGCGAAGCCATCGAATCGTCGAGCAATTCTATATTGACCATCGTGTGGACTTGCTCGTAGCCGCCCTGCACGATGCTGCCGTTCACCAGAGACGTGCGAAGCATCGTATCTTCCGAGATTTCGCGCGGAACGGTAAGATTCGAATCGTAGACCATTTTGCCGTCCGTCGTAGCGGAGAAGCCCTGCACGCCGGGCATTTTCGTTACGCGCTCGAATGATATGCACATGATGCCGCTGTCGTTGCAAGTAATGCGGTAGTCGCTGGTTTCGCTTTCGTCCTTACCGTTTGTACCGACGCTCCAATGATTCTTGGCATCGATCATCGACGGATTCACGAAATGCCGGCCCATGTAGCGCAGCAGCGCCTGTTCTTCCGGCGTCGTATGCTTTCCGGGCTCGCACACCACGGTTCCGACTCCCCACGTTATGCATTGCGCCGTGTCCGGATGCGGAATCTCGCGCGAATTTTCGAGCACGTTCACGACCAGGCCGCCGTCGGCACGAAGTCCGACCACGTCCACCGCGATCGTGCCTTCCGTCGAGCCGGAAGCCGTTGAATTGGCGACACCGGATATGGGGCCGCCGCCAATCCCCGAGGTGTGGTTCGTATCGGTCGTCTGCACGCTGATGCCGAAGTGAAAGTCCAGATGCCTAATGACTTTTGGCGCCTGCGTAGAGGCGGCCAAGGCAAATTCCGCTAGCATCTCACCCTCCAACCCGGAAAAGAGGCGCCCACACCCTCTCACGACGTGTGGCAAGTATTTGGCAACGAGCGACCGGTTCCTTTACGCGTGCTTTACACTGAAGTGACGCCGGTAGGTTTTGAGGGCTCCCTTGCGCGACGAAAGTCCGAGGAACGTCGACGCCCTGTGCGCCGGAGGGGGCGTAGAATCGGTGTGAAAAACCACGCCTACTTCTAAATGCTTTCGGAGACAACAGCTTTGTCGAGTCACGCGCACGCCTCCCCAGGCGAAGGGGCACACCCCCGGATTACGAGCGCCTACGACGACGCAGGTTCCGCTGAGGAAATCTCGCGCCGCAAGTTCATGGCTAATGCCACCCTCACTATCGGCGGCCTCATCGGCCTCGGTCTTGCGATTCCGATCGTGGGTTCTCTGATTCCTGACGTCGGCGCCGGCGGCGCGACGTGGACCGCGCTCGACGAAGCCGGCTGGAAAGACCTGCAGACCGCAACCGACAAAGCGGTGCAGATCAACTTCAACCTCTCCACGAAGGACGCGTACCTGCCCACGGAGAGCGTGCCGGAGTCGGTCTGGGGCATCAAAGTGAACGATCCCTCGAAGTTCAAGGCCGATCGTTCGGACCTGTATCTGCCCGGCGGCAAGGATTCGCTGCCGTATCAGATCGTCACGCTGGGCTTCGTGATCTTCAGCCCCATCTGCCCGCACCTGGGTTGCCGCTACAACTACGACTCCGCGGCAAACAAGTTCGCGTGTCCGTGCCACGGCTCGCAGTTCGACAATCAGGGCAAACACATCGCCGGCCCGGCGGCGCGCGGGCTCGATCCGCTGCCGCTGCGCGAACAGAGCGGTAAAGCAGAGATCGAGTGGATTCGGTACAAGCCGACCGTCCCCGATCGCATCGTCGTTTCGTACAGCAACTAACGGAAGAGTAGGTAGTACAGGATGCTCAACTGGATCGAGCGGCGCACCGGCTTTGTCAGCATGACTAAGGATTTCCTCACCGAGGACATCCCGGGCGGCGCCAGCTACTGGTACGTGTTCGGCAGCGCGACGCTGTTCGCGATGATTCTGCAGATCACGACCGGCATTTTCCTTACGTTCTTCTATGCGCCGTCGGCAGCGACCGCATGGGAATCGACGCGTTCCATCTACGTTCATCCCTTCCAGCACTTCATTCTGAGCGTCCACTATTGGGGCGCCTCGGCAATGATCGCGCTGGTCTTCCTGCATTTGCTGCAAGTCGTCATTTGGGGCGCATATAAATCGCCGCGCGAGATTCAGTGGATCGTCGGCGTGCTGCTGCTTCTGGTCACCATGGTGCTCGGCCTTACCGGTTATCTGCTGCCGTGGGACATGGATGCGTATTTCGCATCGCAGGTCGCGATCAATCTGACGCTCACCGCTCCCGTCCTCGGGCCGTTCATCCAGCAGTTCACGCAGGACGGCACGACGATGGGCACGCTCACGATCAACCGCTTCTTCGGCTTGCACGTGTGGCTGATGCCGGCGGTGCTCGTCGCGCTCGTCGGCGCGCACTTGGCGATCTTCCGTTGGAACGGTCCGGCCGGACCGCCGGTCGAAGACCCGCGTCCGCTCAAAAAGGGCCGCTTCTGGCCGGATCAGATGTTCATGGACGGGTTCGTCTCGTTCATCATCTTCCTGATCATCGTCGCGCTGGCAGCGTTCGCGCCGCCGTATCTCGACATGAAAGCCGATCCGGCAAACGCGACGTTCATCCCGTATCCGGCGTGGTACTTCCTCGACTTGTTCGGCCTGCTGCAGGTCGTACCGGGCGACCTGGAAGTCGTCGGCGCACTCGTCATTCCGGGCGTTGCCACGCTGATTCTGCTGCTGCTGCCGTGGATCGATCGCAGCACGACGCGCATGGTCGGCAATCGCAAACCGATTATGTGGCTGCTGGGCCTCTCGCTCGCGGTGATGTGGGGCCTCACGCTCTACGCGCAGATGACGGTTCTCTCGAAACAAGCCGCGGCACCGCCGAGCGCACCGCAAGCGCAGGTTCTGGCTATGGAAGAAACCAACGCCGCTGCCGGCGGCAACGCAACGGCGCCCGGTGCAGGGAACGTTTCCGGTACTTCCGGCGGCGGCGCGGCCGCGAGTCCGCTCGCGCAAGCCGGTCAAAAGGTCTTCTCGCAGAACTGCTCGAGCTGCCACGGCGCAACCGGCATGGGTACGCCCGGCGCGTTCCCGCCGCTCGCAAACAATCCCACGGTTACGGGACCGGCGGACGACGTGGTCAAGATCGTTCTCAACGGCAAGAGCGGGGCGATCACGGTGAACGGTGCCGGTTACAACGGACAGATGCCGGCGTGGAAAGCCTCGCTCTCCAACAAAGACATCGCCGCCGTCGTTACCTACATCCGCTCCGGCCTCGGCAACAACAAGGCAAGCGCGGTGACCGAGAAAGACGTCGCGAAGCTCAAGAAATAAGGGCCTCGATACACCACGACACTACGGAGCCGCTATTGCGGCTCCGTTATTTTTTGCAGGGGCGGCCTTCGTACAAATACAGTACGGCTCTGCCGCTCGAGGAGATCGCGCGGCGTCCGTGACCGAACGTGGGAGTCTGGCCTTTCGCAGGGGCGATCAGCCACGTGCGCTGCGCCGAGCAGATCACCGTGCGCGGACTCACGCCGAAGCCGCCGGGATTCGGATCGTGCGGGCCGACGAGCACCCACACGCGCGGGCGCGTATAAAACACCAGCGCGTTTCCGCCCGAGACGTGCAGAATGGCGACGGCATCGCCCGGCCGGCGCTCCGCGTTGATGATATGCGCGAATTGCGGAACGGGCTTGAACGCTTCGGCCTGCGGCAGCGCGAGCAGGGCGATAAACGCCAGCGCGAGCACCATGGAGGCGCCGATCGCGTACGGCGCGGCGGCGCGAATCTTGGGGGCTCCGGAGAGAAACAGGAAAAACGCTGCAAGCGCGCCCACGAAAATCGCCGCGGCGACGTACACCAAATTCATCGCCAGCTGTTGGAACTCGTTCGTCAAGCGATTGTCGCGCGAGAACCATACGAGCGCGATGCCGAGCAGGAAAATGAAGACCGGAACGATCGCTGAAGAGACGAGCGCCGATCGGCTGCGTACGCGCTGCACTGCCCGATCGAGATACAGCGCGGCGAGAATCGCCGGTGCCGGCAATTCGAGCGCGATGTAATTCGGCAGTTTCGTCTGCGCAAAACTGAAGAATAGAAACGGCAGCACCAGCCAGCATAACGAGAGGCGCGCCCACCGCGCAATCTCCGCATCGCGCTCCGTACCGTCCGCACCGCGCAGCCGCGAGAACGCAAAGGCAAGCGACGACGGAAAGAACGCAATCCATGGAAAGAACGCCAGAATGAAAACGGGGATGTAGTACCACCCGGGGCCGCTCTGATTCTCGATGGTTCCGGTGTAGCGGCCGACGGTGTAATGACCGATGAGCTCGATCACCGCCTGCACGCCGCTGCGCTGCACGAGCGCACCGAACCACGGCGCGACGACCGCGATGAAGACCGCGGCACCTCCGAGCCATCCGCGCCACGACGGCCAGCGCACTCCGCCGGCCCGGCTTTCCCAGAGCGCATACGGTACGACGACGAGCAGCGCGACGACGGGTGCCACCGGGCCTTTCGCAAGAAAGCCGAGCCCCGCGGCAATCGCGCCGAACCACACGTACCGATCTCGCCCCGTCCGCAGCGCCGCGAACCAATAGAGGACGCTCACGCACACGGCGAGATCGAGCAGCGCGTCCATAATCGCAAGCCTGCCGACGATCGCTTGCATCAAACACGTCGACAGCGCCGCGCCCGCGTAGATGCCGGTGCGCGTGCCCAGCCGGCGCGCGAGGGCGTAGCTGAGCGCGGATCCGAGGCCGATCGTCGCAAGCGCCGACGGAAGGCGCAGCGCAAACGATGTCAGCCCGAAGACTTTTGCGCAGATCGCCGCGATCCAAAAGTAGAGCGGCGGCTGCACGAACCACTGCTCCCCGTTGAGATGCATGACGACCCAATCGTGCGTGAGCAAGATCTCACGGGCCACTTCACCGTATGCCGTCTCACTGTTGTCCCACAGCGTTCCGCTGCCCAGGCCCGGAATGGTAACGAGAGCGGCAATCGCCGCGCCGATAAGCGCCGCACGTACGGTTTTGGACACGGAAAGCAGATTTGGGCGCCGATGCAGCGAAGTCATGCGGGCTCATGTCGTCTCTCGAGCGCGGCTCCGAGATCATCGCCGCTGCGGCACGCACGCTGGCCCGGATGCGCACCTACATCAAAACCGTCCTTCCGCCGGCCGAGCGCGGCAAGGTCTTTCATGCGTTGGCGCAGCTGCCCATCGAACGGCTCGCCGCGATGAATCCCGTGCAAGCCGAGCACGAAGTGGAGCATGCGGTACAGCGAGTGGTTCGACAGGATCGCCATGACGAGGGTGAGGGCGCAATCGCGTCGCTCGTATGCGCATCCAGGGCAAGCGCACTTGCGATGACGCAAACGCGTGCCGTCGCTGCAAAGCTCGCGCAGCACGGTATCGCGACCGAGATTCTGAACGTTACGACCACCGGCGATCGCGTGCAAGACCGGGCGCTGGTCGCGATCGGGGCCGAAAGCCTCTTCGTCAAAGAATTGGAGCTCGCACTTCGGGACGGACGCGCGCAGTACGCCGTTCATTCGTGCAAAGATCTTCCCAGCGTGCTGCCGCACGACATGAAGATCGCCGCGATATCCGTGCGCGAAGACCCTCGCGACGCATTCTGCAGCGAGCGCTACGAGTCGTTTGCATCTCTTCCGGCAGGGGCGCGCGTCGGCACGTCGAGCCTTCGGCGCCGCGCGCAGCTGGCCGCGCTGCGAGACGACCTGGAGTATGTCGACATCCGCGGCAACGTCGATACGCGGCTGCGCAAGCTGCGCGAGGGGCAGTACGACGCCATCGTCCTTGCATCGGCCGGGCTGCGGCGCTTGGGCGTTCGAGCCACGCACACCGTGCCCTTCGACGTGAGCGAAATCGTGCCGGCAGTCGCGCAGGGCGCGCTGGCCATCGAAACGCGCACCGACGCGCAAGACGTCGCGCAGCGCATCCACGAAGCGATCGACGACGAGAGCACCGCCCGCGCGGTTTTTTGCGAACGCGCGGCGCTTCGCACCCTGCAAGGAGGCTGCCAGGCGCCGATCGGCATTCACGCGCGCTTCGACGGCAGCGAGCTGCTCGTCGACGGCGTCATCGCATCGCTCGACGGGAAGAGCGTGCTGCGCGAACGCCGCAGCGCACCCATCGTGAATCTCGCCGGCGCGCAAGCGCTCGGTGTGGAACTCGCGCAGGCGCTGCTCGAGAAAGGCGCGGCCAAGATTCTGGCGGTGAGCCCCCGCCCGCAGGCGCTGCCGCTCGCGGGAAAGGTCGTCGTTCTGCCCCGCACGCACGAACGCGCCAGCCGCATCGCCGCCGCACTTCGGGCCGACGGCGCAGAGGTCGTCGAGCTGCGCTCCGGCGAGTCGCAGGCCGGCCGTCTGGGGCAACGCGTGCCCGACGTGATCGTTTTTCCGTCGAGCGCGGCGGTAAGCGCAGC
>Ga0070714_100001736_pt1 | contig 15891 bp, 10 predicted proteins | sample LARL83metaG_FD_65450 | JGI IMG/M metagenome (GOLD analysis project Ga0070714, IMG submission 65450) | Corn, switchgrass and miscanthus rhizosphere microbial communities from Kellogg Biological Station, Michigan, USA - LAR L8-3 metaG | ecosystem: Host-associated > Plants > Roots > Rhizosphere ...
ACCTCAACGCAGAATTTCACACCAAGGGCCAACAGGCGGAACTGGGCTGGTCCATGCGCGGACTGAAGCTGTGGACCACGCCGTGAGAACCACGCTGCAAGGGCCTAACGAGTGAGGGGCGCGGCCAGCTGTCTTCCCGCACCTCGAGCAGCGCATGCGCAGCGCGAGCTCCTTTAGCGTCATCTTCCAGCCGACCAAACGCGCAAGTGCCTGCGGCTGAATCTCGCGGCACGCGCCGCACTCACACACCACGCGCACGAGGAAGTCGCCGAAGTAGTCATCGAGCTTTCGGATGTGAGGGAGCACGCGCACGCCCGAATGGTGCGGAGCGGTGGCGAGCGCGTCCAGGCAGTATGCGGGGACAATCAGGGCTGTATGCGTCTAGTGATGATGGGCGTACCAGACGAAGCCACAGACGATTGCGGTCACGAGCAGGTACGGTGTCCCACTTGCTACGTAGCCGCCATGGTCGAAAGAGATAGATATCGGGACCCACCCAGGTGGCCGCCTACTCGGCTGGTGTTCCTGCTAGATAGAGTGCGGCGAGCAGGAGATGCACGTCGAATGCGCCCGGTGCGGGCACACGGCGGACGAGACCTACTCGACATGCCATTCGCCAAGTCGAGGCCGATGGAGTCTTGCGAGACCGGCGAGTGCCCGGAGTGCGGAGCGCCGGTACTGATGTACCTGAAACGGCCGCAGCAGCGACAGTAGGATTAACCGCGCGCCTCGGCAGGCATCATCCGATGATGCGCTTGATAACATCCACGATGCGCCTGGTGACACGCGCGGCGGCCGACGGGTCCCAACCGAGCCATACGCCACGCGAGGGGCAGCCGTCGATTACCTCAAGGGAAACGTTGAGCTCCTGGGCTAGCCTGTCTTGCGGCGTCTATCGGCTCCCTAATTGGACTGGGGTACGCGGCGAGGCTTGGGCATTTCAAACGCTGGCTCAGGCGGGCGAGGCAACGCGCGCTGGCGCAACGCGCACGTAGCGTTGCGCCAGCGCCGGCAGCACCAGGAGGTTCAACAGCGTTGACGAGATCAGCCCGCCGAGCACGGTGACTGCCATCGGTCCCTCGATCTCCTGACCAGGTCGATTGAGGCCGAAAGCGAGCGGCGCGAGACCAAGCGCAGTGACTGCGGCGGTCATGAGGATGGGGATCAGCCGCTCGTTGGCGCCGCGCAGGACGAGCTCTGGCGTCCACGTTTCGCCTTCGGCTTCGACCAGGTGCTCGTAGTGTGCGAGCTGCAGTATCGAGTTACGGGCGCTGACACCGAAGACCGTGACGAGGCCGACGACTGTGCCGAGCGAAATGCCCAGACCGGTCACTGCGATCGCGAGCACACTGCCGATCAGACTGAAGGGCAGATTCGCCAACACCAGCCAGACGTTAATCCGCCAGTGGAATGAGGCGAACAGGATGACCAGGATCAGCGCCAGTGCCAGCGCGAAATACAATATCAGCTCGTTACGGGTCTGCTGCTCCGCCGCCGCCGCCCCTGTAAATTCCAGATACACACCCGCCGGCAGCTTGACTGAGCTGGCAATGACGCGTTGGGCTTCCTTTACCACGCTCCGGAGCGGGGCGCCGCGGACGTTGAAGGTCACGCTGATGCGACGCTGACCGCCGTCGTGCTCGATGCTGTAGCGATCCTCGCTGACGTCGATGCGCGCCACTTGTGACAGCGGTACGGGACCTAAGGGGCTCGCGATCATCAGGCGTGCGAGCTCGGCGGGCTGATGGCGCGCGGCTGGCGGCAGCAGCACATCCACATCGATGGTGCGGGTACTGCGGAATGTCTGTCCCACGCGCGCACCCGCATACGCGGTTTCGATGGTGTCGAGAACGTCCTGGACTTTGAGGCCCGTTGCGGCGAGTGCCTGCGGGGAGAGCTGGATTGCGAGCGCGGGAGTGCCGCTCTGTCGCTTGAATTGCAGATCGACGATGCCCTTGATCTTACCGAGGGCCGCTACCACGTCGGCGCCGGCCGCATCGAGCGCGTCCAGGTCATCCCCGAACACCTTGATGGCGACCTGGGCCGTCTCACCGCTCAGGCTCTCGCTGATGCGATCACCGAGGAAAGTGACCACCTCGCTTTGCGTGCCCGGGTAATGCCCGAGAATGGCGCGCAACGCCCCCTGTGCAGTTTCCTGATCGACCTTTGCGTCGGGTTTCAGCTCGACATGAAACTCGCTACGGTGCGGTCCCCACGTATCTTCGCCCAGCTCGGCGCGCCCGACCTGCTGATTGATGGTCTTCACATAAGGCAACGCCAGCACCTCGGCACTGATGCGCCGACCGAGCGCGAGCATCTCATCGAGCGAGGTGCCGGGGATCGAGCTGGAAACCTGCAGGACAAAATGTCCCTCACGAAAATCCGGCATGAACGTGCCGCCGAGAAACGGCAGCGCCGCCGCCGCGATCACTGCAAGTCCGCTCAGCGCCAGCATGGTGAGCTTCACATGTGCGCTAATACGCTGCACCGAGCGGCGCTGCCCTACCTTGAGGGTTTGCAACCAGCGTGCGTCCGAGCGTTCATCATGGCGGCGCAGCAGCAGAGCGCACAGCGCCGGCGTCGATGTGAGCGCGACGACGAGCGAGGCCACGACCGCGCAGATAAACGAAAGCGCGAGCGGACCCACGAAACGTCCCTGCACGCTCGAGGTGAACAGCACCGGCAGAAAGACCACGATCACCACCGCGGTGGCGTATATGACTGGGGCGCGCACTTCGAGCGAGGCATCGCGAATGATCTCGAGGCGTGCACTCAGGGTTTCCGGGCGAGGGTTCTCGCGCAGGCGCCGCATGATGTTCTCGATGCCGATGATGGCGTCATCGACGAGCACCCCGAGCGCGACCGCAAAACCGCCGAGAGTCATCGTATTGAGGGTGATGCCCATGTGGTTAAGCACCACCAGCGCGGCGAGCAGGGATAGTGGGATCGCCGTGAAGGCGATGAGCGACGCGCGCCAATCGCTCAGAAAGAGGTACAGCACCGCGAGAATGAGCACCGCCGCGAGTGCTAGCGATTCCTTGAGATTGCCGAGCGCGCGCTCGATGAAATTGGCAGGGCGATGCAGCGCCGGATAGACAGTGATGCCCCGGGCCTTCAGTGACGGCTCGAGCGCGCCGAGGGCACGCTCGACCGCGAGCGTCACGCTGAGCGTGTTGGCTCCGTATTGGCTGGCAAGGGACAGGAATACTCCGGGTTTCCCCATGACGAGCGCGTCGCCGAAGCGCAACGCCGGCGCCTGTGCCACAGATGCTACATCGCGCAGCAGCACCGGCGTGTCGTTGCGGACCGCGATCACTGCCTCGCCGAGCGCCGCGATGTCAGGTTCGGGTGTGGGAGATTTGATCAGGACACGCTGCGCCGCGAGATCGATGAAGCCCGCGCCACGCAAGCTGAGAGCGGTGCGCGCAGCATCCGCCACCTCGCTCATGGTGATGTTGTAGCTCGCGAGCTTGCGGGTATCCGGCAGGATCTGAATCTGCCGAACCTGGCCGCCAAACACGATGACATGCGCGACGCCGGGCACCGCCAGCAGCCGTGGCTTGATCACCCAGTCCGCGGTGTCACGCAACGTGTAGGCATCGACCTTGTCGGACAGCAGGCCGATCTTGAGCAGATCCATCGTCGAGGACACCAACGGCGAGAGCTTCGGCGTGCCGACGCCAGCGGGGAGTGTGCTGCCGAGCTCCGACAGGCGCTCCGAAATGCCCTGGCGCGCGATGTGCACATCGACATCGCGGGTGAAGGTGATGTGTAGCACTGAAAGCCCTGGGATTGACTCGGAGCGAAGGGTGGCGAGCCCCGCGGCGCCGTTCACAGCGTTCTCTATGGGCTTAGTGACCAGCTCCTCGACCTGTTGCGGAGCGAAGCCCGGTACTTCGGTCTGGATGGTGACCTGGGTAGGTACAAACTCTGGGAATACATCGAGCGGCGAGCGCAGCGCGCTCCATGAGCCCAGTACCAGCGCCACCAGGGTCAGCGCCGTTACCGTGCCGAAATGCCGCAGGCAGAGCGCGACCAGTGCGCGCATCATGGGTCAATCAACCTCGGAGCTGGGGTTGGTTTCGCGCGCCAGCAGCAGTCCAGCCGAGGTGGTGACCACGTGCGCACCCGCCGCGAGACGCTCCCTCACGAAATAACCGTCGTCGGTCGGCATGCCGGGGTCGACCTCGGCTCGTACGAACAGGCCGGGTTTCTGCTCGACGTAGCACCAGTACTTGCCGGCGCTGATGACGGTCGCAGAGTAGGGCACCACGACGCCATTTTCGGGGGCACCGACAGCGGCGTGCGCGAGGAGGCGCTCTCCTTCGCTGGCGTCGCCGCCGTTGAGTATGGCGAAGAAGCTCCTCCCGGGAATGGTGGCGTCGGCCGGCCCGCTCCACACGCTGAGCGTTTCGATGCTCTTCGAGCCCGGTCCAGCACCGATGCGCGTGATGCGCAGCCTGGCAGGCACCGCGGAGCCGAGCGCCCCCAAGGGAAAGGTTACCCGTGCCAGCTTGGTGTCGCCGCGAGCGAGGGATGCCAGGAGCTGACTTGTGTAGTTCTCCTTCCACGGGGCGTTCTGACCATAGGTTGCCGACAGACGCCGCTCGGCTAGCACGAACGCCGCATGGTCGACAGCCGCCTGGCGCTCGGCGGCCTCCTGCGCTTCGATGGGCATTGCACCCGGGGTCCCGGCCAGACTGCGTGCACGAGTGAGCGCCAAGCGACTCTGCCGCTCGACGGCGGCAGCACTGGTGAGGTCCGCGAGCGCCTGTGCGATCGTCTCACGCGTCATCACGACCGCGTAACCTGTGCTCTCGGGCGTGTGATCTACGGCTATGAGCGTGGCGGTCTTGATGCCTGCCTTTTCAATCTCCTCGGGCTTCAGCGTGACGCCATCCGCTGCGGGTGCATGCTTGTCCTTCGCCTCTGTCGGCGGGCCTTCGGCCGCCGAGGGACTCTGCCGGCAGCCCGCGAGGAGAAGGGCGGCGATCCACCCCGCGACGAGCAACAGGATCGTCGCCATTCCCGGCAGGGAAGTCCGCGCGCGGACCGTGGGCTGGCCACCTCGGCGCAGAATCATCGCTGGACCTTCATGAGGTAGGGGAGCTGCTGGTGGCTCTAGGAGGGGGCAGCATCGCGTGCCCGAGCCACAGCCGCGCCCGCAGGGGTTTGCGTCGCGGCAACCGAGACACTCCAGCCGCCACCGAGCGCTTTACACAGCGTCACCAGCGCCTGCAGGCGCGCCAGCCGGTACTGCGCGAATCGGTCACGGGCCGCATACAGAGTGCGCTGCGATTCCAGCAGCGTGAGAAAGTCACCGGATCCCCGCTGATAGCGCAACTGCGCCCCCTCGAGGGCGCGCGCGCTCTCCGCCACGCTGCCTTGTTGGAATTCGCGCACCGCGTCCAGGTGTTGCACAGCAGCCAGTGCCTTCTCGACATCGACCAGCGAGGCGATGATCGCTGCGCGATAGGTCGCGAGGAGCTCCTGCTCTTTGGCGAGCGCTTCGTCTCGCTGCGCCGCCAGCCGCCCGTGCTCGAAGATCGGCTGCGTCAGGCTGGCGATGGCTGAATACGAAGGACCAACGCCTGGGATGGTCAGGACTGTCGCCGGTAGCGCCGGATTCTGCACACCGGCGGCGGCGGTAAGGGTCAGATTCGGGAACATCGAAGCGCGTGCCGCCGCGAGGTTCGCATGTGCGGCGCGGAGATTCGCTTCGGCCATCGCCACATCGGGCCGGCGAGTCAGGAGCTCAGACGGCAGTCCTGCCGCGACGACGGGCTCCCGCAAGGAATCGAGATTTTCTGCCCGAACCTGCAGGTTCTCTGGAGGACGTCCAAGAAGCAACGCGAGCGTGGCGCGCGCCTCCATCTCCAGCTGCTCGAGGTCTGATATGACGATTTGCGCTGCGTACCAGGCCGCCTTCTGTGAGGCGAGCTCAGTGGGACTCGCGACCCCGGCGTCGTAGCGTGCCTGAACGGCAGCTAGAATCTTCTGCGCCACGTCCCGGTTGGCTCGCGCGATCGAAAGACGCTCCCGCAGGGCCAGCACCTGAAAATACTGGCCAGCCACGCCGCCAAGAAGAGTGAGTGCGACCGTGTCGCGCTCCGCGCGGAAGGCGCCGGCCTGAAATCGTGCTGCGTTCGCAGTCGAGCGATTCTTCCCCCAGAAGTCAACCTCATAGCTGGCGGAGAGCATCGCGAACCAGTCGAGCTCGTGACCGCTTCCCTGCTGTGAATGTCCCGCAAGATAGGTTGCGTTCCCATCGGCGCTTACCTTCGGCAGGATTGCTGCGCCGGCTTGGCGCGAGCGCGCGTCCGCCTGGGCGACACGTTCGCGCGCAACCGTCAGATCCGTGTTGTCGTGGACCGCGCGATCGACGAGCTCATCGAGCTCGTCGCTGCCAAATCCCCGATACCAGTCCTGTGTGGGCCATGACGCGCCCGGAGCTGCGGTAGCGTAGTCGAATGCGCCGGGTGCGATATGTGGCGACTGCGGCGGGCCCTCCGTAGTGCAGCCGCACACGAGCAAGGCAAACCAGAGCGCCGAGGCCGGCCAGCAGTCGCAGGCCCTACGCGCATCCCTATGAACGGCGCGCATGCGTTTTATCCTACCCGAGGTACCTTTGGTTTCGGTTAATACGGCGACGGTCGAGTTACACTGCGGTACCATGAAACTGTTGCTGGTCGAGGACTCCACACGGCTCGCGGCGGCGCTCATGTCCGACTTTTGCCGTGAAGGATTCGCCGTCGACCACGCCGAAGACGGACTGGCCGCCCTGCGGCAGCTCGAGGCACACGAGTACGACGTGATGATTCTCGATCTGATGTTGCCACGGGTCTCCGGGCTCGAGGTGTTGCGCGAGCTGCGAGCGTCACAGGCCCCTACGCGCGTACTCGTTCTTTCCGCCCGCGACCAAATCGAGGACCGAGTCACGGCCCTCAACCTCGGCGCCGACGACTACCTGGTGAAGCCGTTCGATCTCAGCGAGCTCAAGGCGCGCACGCTTGCGCTCCTGCGCCGCCGGTATGGGGAGACCTCCGGTGTGCTCTCACATGGCGAGCTGACCCTTGACACGAATGCGCGCGTGGCGACTGTGCGGGGATCAGCCCTGCCTCTGGCTCCCAAGGAGTACGCATTGCTGGAGACACTCTTGCGGAACCGTGGCAAGACGTTCACACGTGTGGCTCTTTTCGAGCAGCTCTATGACGGTCTGAGTGATGCATCCGACGCCGTCGTCCTAGTCATTGTGAGCACGCTACGGACTAAGCTCGCAAGCGCCGGAATCAACGAACTCATCGAAAGCCGTCGAGGCTTTGGTTATCGTGTTCCGTGAGTGGGCTCGCCAATCGCTTCAGCGGCGGCTGCTGGTCTCGCTGCTGGTCGGCGTGGGATTGAGCCTGGCAGCCTTTCAGATCGTCGTCGATCGGCTCGTCGATCGCTACATCGAGCGCAGCTTCAATGGCCCATCAGTCGATTTGGCGCAGCGTGATCGGCTGCTGCGCGAGGTCGATTTCATCCTGCTCGGAGGTGTTGTAACGGTGCTCGGCGTCTGCGCGCTCGCCACGGTACTCTCCGTCCGCCGGGGATTGAAGCCGCTCGAGCGGGTGGCGAGCGCCGCGCGGGAGATCTCCGTCGATCAGCCTGTGCACGCGCTGCCGCTCAGCGGGGTGCCGGCTGAGATTCAGCCCCTCTGCGATCGCTTTAATCAGCTCATTGAGCGCTTGACGGAGGCGCTCGAGCACGAGCGCCGTTTCTCTGCTGACCTCGCACACGAGCTGCGAACACCGCTCGCCGAGATCCGCACCCTCGGCGAGGCTGGCCTCGCGCGCCACGATGTGGCCGGCCTCCAAGACTTTCTCAGGCAGACGGCGGCTGCCGCCATCGGCATGCAGAGCGTGATCGAGTCCCTACTGGCCGTGGCGCGTGCCGATCGCGCGGTCGTGCAGCAGGCTCTCGAGCCGATGTCAGTGGATGCAGCGGTGCGTGCCCGCCTCGAGCGCCTGAGCATCACGGCACCCGATGACTGCGCACGGATCGTGGCACGCGTCCCGCAGGGTCTATGGATCCATTCCGAGCCGCGCCTCTTCGATGCGATGCTGCTCAATCTGTTGACGAACGCCATCCAGCACGGCGAACGGCGAACGCCGATCGAGATCGACTGGCTACTGGAAAGCAGCGGCGCAAGCGGTGCCCTGCAAGTGCGCAACGCGGCGCCGGAGCTGGAGCGTGAGGATCTGCCGCATCTCACGGATCGCTTCTGGCGCGGGATACCGGGCAGCGGGGCGGAGACTTCGGGACTCGGCCTGGGTCTCTGGGTGGTCGCGCGCCTCTGCCGCGTGCTTGAGCTGAGTCTGGCACTGCATCTCGATGAGATGCGGCGGCTAACTGTGCGCCTCGCGGGATTTCGTGCCCTAATTCCCTGAAAGTCCGGCAATTCAATCCCGCTGAAGCTCCTGGCACATGATCGTGAGAGTGGGGGTGCGAGTCATCGATTCCCCCTTCGCGGGTACGCGGTCCATGCGCACGACGGTGTGGTCGACGGCTTTTTCGGAAATCGTCTAGGGATAGTGGGGCGACTGCACCGTCATCACGGCAACGGCGGAGCTGAGGGCATCGTATCGGAACTCGAGGGACAGCTCGGGAGCAATCCGGTAATGACTCCAGCGCTTACCCGGGTCCAACGGCTTAGTCGAGATGAGCTCCATGCCTTGCGCATCGGCGACCCGACTCCTTGACGGGGACTGAGGGATGCACGCAGATGACGGCGCCGCAATGAGAGGACGCATATCAGCAAGCCTCCTCTCGACACCTGGAAACAGTCTAACTCCAATGCTCATGCGGATGCCGTCCTGGTTCGCCACGGCATCTGGGTAGGTGCCAAAGTAGTGGTCAAAGGAAACGTTCTCCTGAAAGATTGCCACTATGTGCTTGGTCGGTGTGTTGGTGCGCGCGTTTCTCATCGGCGATGGCATTATCCACTACGCACGTGGCGCGGAGCGCTGCCCAGACCACGGCGTGAACGCAAGTAACGATGCTGCTTGGCTGTGACCTAGACCCGCGCCTTAAGTCTTCCGGTTTGAACGCGACGGCGCGTGGCCGCCGACCTGCCCGGATGCTTTTAGGTGTCAATTGTTGCGCGGGCGTGACGCAGTGATTACGGCAACGTTCCTGCACAAGGCCGCCAATTGGGGCGGCGCTTCGCACGCGATTCCCATTCAGCGGGAGGGCATCATGGAAGCTATGAGGTCAATGCCGTGACTGCGAGATTTGTGATGCTGCTGGGCGCGATGCTTGCCTTGCTGCCCGCTCATCCAGCGCGTGCGGCCGTCAGCGATCCTGCCGCGATTCAGGTGCAGACGCTCACCGATGCGCTGCTCAAATCCATGCGCGCCGGGTCGAAGGAGTCCATGCCTGAGCGTTACCGGGCGCTCGAGCCGGTGATCGAGCAGGTGTTCGCGCTACCCACGGTGACGCGGCTCGCGGTAGGCCCTGATTGGGCCAGTTTCTCCGCGGACGACCAGAAGGCGGTAATCGCCGCCTTCACCCGCTTCACGGTCGCGAACTATGCGCACAATTTCCGCGACTACGACGGTCTGAAATTCGAGATCGACGATAACGTGGTCACGCGAGGTACGGACAAGATCGTGCGTTCACGCATCATTCCCGCTCATGACGTGCCGGTGAGCCTGCTCTACCGGATGCACGAGGAGGACGGCGCGTGGAAGATCATCGATGTGTATTCCAACGGTGTGAGTGAGCTCGCCCTGCGCCGTGCGGACTTCGCCGCCGCACTCGGTGCCGGTGGCGCGCCCGTCCTGATTGCACACCTGAACAAGGCCAGCGATGGCCTCATGAAGTGACGCGCAGTCCCTCGCTGCCCGGGCGCGCCGGACCCATGAGCGCAGGCTGGAACAGCAACGCCGATGCGAGCGTCCAGACGAGGGAGATCATGAGAAGCTTCCCCATGCTGGCGGTACCCGGATGGCTCGAGGCCCACAGGCTTCCGAAGCCGGTCGCAGTGGCGAGAGCGCTGAAAAATACCCCGCGCGCAAGACTCGAAGTCAGCAGATGTGCTCCGCCCGACCGCCACGCCATGACGAAGTAGATGTGGAACGCCACTCCGATGCCGAACAGCAGGGGCAGGGCGATGATGTTGGCGAAATTCAGCGGCTGGCCGATCAGAACGCAGGTACCCAGGGTCAAAAGACCGGTCAGAACGATGGGCGCCATGGTGATCGCCACATCGCGCACCCGCTTGAGCGCAAGCAGCAGCAGGCCGCTGATCGCCACGAATGACAGCACGCCGGCCTCGATGAAGGCATCAACCACCTCCCGCGCGTAGGCCTGCACGTAGATCGCTGCACCGGTGGCGTCCGGCGCTATCCGGAGAGCGGCGGCCGTGAAGCGGCGCAAAACCGCATCGTCGTTCGAGTCGCCCTTCGGTAATACCGAGACGCGTGCGCGCCCATCGACGGTCTGCCAGTCGCGCACGGTCACCGGCGGTAGCGTGGCGATGCTGACCGGCTGCGGCTGCAGAAAGCTGCGTATCTGCTCGAGTGTCGTCATGAACCCCGGAATGAGCATTTGCGCCGCCTCTGCGCGTGCTGCCGGAGTGCCGTGCGCGAGCGCGTCGAGCGCCGCGGCGAGCCGGTGCGAGTCGGCCCGTAGCGCTGCGTCTTGTGTGGAAATGTCCCGCAGCTTCGCGGCCGCCCGCGCCAGGCTGTCGCTGAGCTCCGCATCGGTGGGTGGCGCCGCAACCTCGAGCGGATTCAATGTGAGGTCGACGAGGTTGGCGGTGTCGGCGATGAGTGCGATCTTCTGCGCTTGATCCCCGGGAATGAAGCTCGAAAGGGTGAGCGCGCTGTGGACCGTCGGGTTACTGCGGAAGGCCACCGCCAGCTCATCGGCCGCAGCGAGGTTGGGCCGAATGACTTCCACTCTATTGGGTGAGCGATCCGGGTCGCGCATCAGATCGACCAGCGTGGAAACCGACTCGACCGTAGCGCTGCGCAGGTGGATTGGATTGTAGTCGAAGCTAACCAGTGGCAGCAGTGCGGTACAGACCAAGGCCGCGGCCGCGCCGGTCCCGACCACCAGCGCGCGGTGGCCGAGCACATAGTCATCGATCATCGCCAGGCGTGTCCCGGGTTGCAGCGGCACGCCTGGCGAGCGGGTGAGCGCGATCAGCGCCGGCAGCAGCGTGAGATTCAAGCCAAGGGCCGTCAACAGCCCCAGCCCGGCTATCACGCCCAGTTGCGACACCCCGTAGTATGCGGTCGGCGTAAAAGCGAGAAAGCCTGCGCCGATTGCAGCAGCTGCCAGGGCAAGTGATTTGCCCATGGTGCGTCCGGTGGTCACCAGAGCGGCAGCCCGTTCTGCTCCTGAGGCGCGCTGGGTTCGATAACGCACGCTGAACTGAATGCCGAGATCCATGCCCATTCCCACGAACAAGGGAATAAAGGCGACGGAGATGACATTGAACCGCTGAAACAGCGCGAGGCCGAGCGCCGTTGCCGTCAACAGGCCCACCAATGTCGTCGCCAGTATCGCCGCGATCAGTCGTGCCGAGCGCACCGCAAACCAAAGCATCAGAATGATGGCTGCGCTGGCGAGCGTCGCGATCAGCCCTACGCGTTGCGCGAGCGTTGCGAATTCCTCGTCCTGCAGGGGCACGGGACCGGTGAGGCGCACCCGCACGCCGTGTGCGGGGTCGAGCTGCAATCGCTGCGCCATGGCGTGGATCCCATCGATGGGCAGCTTCCCGGGCTGCAGGTGAGTGAAATCGAGGCTTGGATCGACGAGGATGATGTGCCGCAGCTCGCGTTCCTCGGGCGCGTTACCTGTGATCAAAGTGCGCCATGAGAAGAACGGCCGGTGCCCTGCCGTCAGGCCCTCGAGCGCATCCGCCAGGGTGCGCAGCGGAGTGCGCAGATCCTGCACCGAGGTCTGCCCATCGTTTATACCCTTGGTTGTCAGCGCAAGAGTATTGGCGAGACCGCGTAAGGACGGATCGGAAGCCATGGAGCCGAGGAATGGCTGAACCTTTACGATCTGAGCCAGGGCCTTCTTCACATTCTCGGTCGACGCGAACAGCAAGCGGTTGCGTGCCCAGAAAGGTCCGCTGTCCAGCTGCTGCACGGAGCGAAACAGTGTCGTGTCAGCGCCGATACTCGCAGCGAGCGCGTTCGCGCCCATCTCACTCAGTTCCGGCGTGCGCCCGTCGACCACCACGACGATGTCCGGGTTTCCCTGGGGAAAGGCCGCGTTGAAGGCGTCCTGTCGAACGCGCCAGGGAAGCTTCGTCGATAGCAGCGCGTTCGTGTTAGTGGTCATCGCAAAGTTGCCGCTGACGTAGTAACCCATCGCCAAACACAGAACCGTTACCACAGCGACCAGCATCCACGCGCGCGCGACCGACCAACCAACCAGACGACCGGTGAGGGAAGATTCCCGCCGCAGCGCCGCGGATGATTCGGGTTCGCTCACTCGCCGATCCGCGGGCGCGTCGGCGGCGGCTGCCGTGGCCGCAGTGAGGCGAGCGTCGTGGGAGCGAGATTCGCATCCCCGGCGACGGCGATGACACCGGTCACCACACCCAGCAGCAGATCACGAGCGCGTCGTGCGAAGGATGCCGCGATCCCTGCGGCGGGCGGTATGCCGAAAACCGCCACGGAGAGCAGGTAGCTCGCCTCCTGTATCCCGGCCGCAGCCGGCACCACCCAGCCAAAGGTACGCAGCCCCGCGACCGTGCCGTCGATGGCCAGCGCCTGATACGGTGTCAGGTCGATGCCGAGCAGCCGGAAGGTGATCCACACCTCTGCCGCACCCAGAAACCAGCAGACCAGATGCAGCGTGAACGCCGACCACAACTGACTGCGCTCGCGCAGGATCCGCTCGAAGCTGCTGCGTATCTCGCGATCCGGCGGGCCGTCGGTGGCCGAAAAAACCTCCGGCCAGCGTGCGCTGATGGCGCGCACCAGAGCTTCGAGGGATGCGGTCAGTGAGCGACGTACGAACAGCACGACCACCACGAAGATGCCGGTGGCCGCGAGCGCGAGCGACAACGGACGCGTCAGCCTGGACTGCGGTGCCAGCACCAGCAGGGCGAGCAGTGCAGCGAGCGCATAAGGCACCTTGGCGATGAGCTCGATGATTCCATCGATGCTGGCGGAGACTGCACCGACGGTGATCGCCCGGCCGCGGCCGAGCGCGCGCACGCCGAAAAGAACGCCACCAAGCTGCAGAAAGGGCAAAAGCTCTCCGGCTGCATCGCGTACGAACCGCGCCCAGATGAATCTTGACGGCGCGGCCGGGGGATCGCTACCGGAAGCCAGCCACCACGCGAAGCCCATCAGCACCACGGCCGGCAGGTGCACGAGCATGAGGAGCAGGAGTCCGCTCAGGCGCAGGCTCGCGATCGCATGCACGACCGCTCCGGCTCCGGCATAGAGGACGCTGGCCGCTACCGCGGCGATACCGACGAGCAGTGCGATAACGGTGCGTCGCCGCACGTCAGGCCGGCACGCCGCCCAATGACTCCATGGCGAAGTGCTCTGTCTCGATACCGAAGGTGGCGGTGTAGGTGGCAAAGCGCTCGCGCAACAATCGCGCGTCGAGTCCGAATTCGGCCAGCCGGTAATCGCGCCAGGGTCGCGTGACGTTGGCTGCGGCGCGCAGCCAGCTGCGCATGCGCTCTTCGGCTTCCTTGCTCAGCGGCAGACCGCAGTGGCGGTATACGGCCCGGACCGAGTCGAGAGGTTGCGCCACGATATGGCGATAGTTCAGATGCAATACCGAAGCGTCATCCGCCAGTGCGCCCATGCGGCGTGCGCCCTCGATCCAGGAAGCGCTCACCTCGCGCCCGATCTCCATGCGATCGATGCTGCGCGCGAACGGGCGGCGCAGCACCTCGGTGAGTTTCGCGACCGAAGCGAGCACGCGCACCGGATCGCGATGGACGAGCACCAGATGCGCATCGGGGTATACCCTGCGGATGTCATCGAGAGCGAACAGATGATCGGGAGACTTGAGGATCCATCTTCCTCCCGGCAGCTGCGCATCCAGATGCTGCAGAAAGCGGCGATGAAAGCGATAGGCGTCAAGGAAGCCATTACGCTCCAGCCAGCTGTTGTAGGAGGGCACCCGGTACATGGCATCGAACCGCAGGCTCTGAAACACCTGCGCGGTGATGTCGGTGCACTCCTCCGGGGACTCGACCGCCACCGGGTGGAGCGTGTTGAGCTCCGGGGCGATAATGCGAAACAGGGCCAGCTGCAGGCTGACCCAACGCTTGCGTAGCGCGGTGCCGAAACCAGCCCGCGAGGCATAGGGATACACCAGCTGAAACAGCCGCGGGGCGATGGTCCCCGGATCCTGCAGGATCAGGCGGTGGAGGAAGGTGGTTCCACTGCGCGGCATGCCGGTTATGAACACCGGGGCGTAAATGGGACGCGACAGCACGGCGGGGCAGTTGGCCTCCATCCGATCGAAGTGCAGCAGATTCCGCAAGCAGCGCAATACGTCGATTCTCAACGCGTGTCTACCGAAGGAGCTGAGATCCGCCTCTTCGTTGCAGGCCTTGAGCAGAAGCTCGAAGTGACGGATGAACGAGCGGTCGGCGAAGTCGCTTCGCTTACCTCTCCTCAGCGCGGACTCGAGCAGCTCATCGGCGCGCAGCAGGGGCCTGCGGATCGCCCCAGCCGCGATCAGGCGCGCGCCATTGTTTGGGTCTGCCATGCTCAGGCTCCGCAAGCTGTTCTGGAACTCGGCGGCGAGCGCGCGCCAAACCCCGCCGCGTGTGCCACTTGTTCCCGGCAAAATCGCAAACATATCGCTTCTGCCCCGTGCTGAGCACTGGCCGAAAGTACCATGCTCCGTAGAGTGGCCCGATGCGCTCAAGGCCAAGCCGTCCACCTCGGTGGGAAGGCTCGCACACAAGGAGCCCTCCAGTCCGACCCGCTCAATCGCCGAACGTCACGAGCGGCAGCCGGAGCGCGTTAGTATCTGGTCGACAACGAGCGTGCAGTAAGGCCGTGGCCGAATCCGAGACACGAATTCTCAGCACTCCGCGCGTGGACGACCTCGGGCTCAGGCCGCTGCGCAACCGGTGCGGTTTCCAGATCAGCCTCCTTCCCAATGGCGCAGTTTTCTCCATCGAGCATGTGGCTGAAAGCCGCCGCGTGATGGTCAACCGCTGCTTTGGCTCATCGATCGCCGGCAGCATGGGCCGGCTGTATGTGCGCTGCGGTGGTCCCGGGGCCCCGGTAGTCCCCGTTGCCGGCGCGCCCTCGCGCTGCTTTACCGCGAGCACGGCGGAGCACTTCCTGTGGCAGGGAGAGCGCAATGGAGTCGTGCACGAGGTGACATTGCGTCTGCATCCCGATCGACATCTCTGGCTCTGGCGCGTGGCAGTGCGCAACGACACCGGAGGCGGCCTCGCTTGCGACGCCGTTCTCATCCAGGACCTGGGGCTGGGAGATCCCGGTTTCCTCATGAACAACGAGGCCTATGCGAGCCAGTACCTCGACCACTACGTCGGGCAGCATCCGCAGCTCGGCGCGGTACTCATGGGACGACAGAATCTGGCGCAGAGCGGCCGCTATCCATGGGTGGCGCACGGCTGCCTCGAAGGCGCACACGGGTATGCGACGGATTTTTGCCAGCTCATGGGCCCGGCCTGGCGCGACGCTGACGATTTCAACATTCCTTTCGGCACGCGCCTCGCCTCGGTGCGTGTGCAGCACGAAACCGCCTGTGCTGCGTTACAGTCGCGAGCCGTCAGCCTCGCTCCCGGCGCCCGTGCATCCTGGACGTTTTTCGGTGCCTATCGCGAGGATCATCCGGACGCCTCGGGCGAAACGGACCTCGCAGAGGTAGCGTCGATCG
>Ga0070714_100001737_pt1 | contig 15889 bp, 15 predicted proteins | sample LARL83metaG_FD_65450 | JGI IMG/M metagenome (GOLD analysis project Ga0070714, IMG submission 65450) | Corn, switchgrass and miscanthus rhizosphere microbial communities from Kellogg Biological Station, Michigan, USA - LAR L8-3 metaG | ecosystem: Host-associated > Plants > Roots > Rhizosphere ...
TTCGTCCGGGTCGCAGTTGGTGTCGAGGATGGCGACGACCGGGATGCCCAGCTTGCGCGCCTCGTTGACGGCGATGTGCTCCTTCTTGGTGTCCACCACCCAGATGGCGCTCGGCACCCGGGACATGTCTCGGATCCCGCCCAAGGTGCGGTCAAGCTTGTCGTGCTCGCGACGCAGTTGGAGCAGCTCCTTCTTGGTCAGGCCGGAGGCCGCCACGTCGTTGAAGTCGATCTCCTCGAGTTCCTTCAGCCGCTGCAGCCGCTTGTACACCGTGGAGAAGTTGGTGAGCATTCCGCCGAGCCAGCGCTGGTTGACGAAGGGCATCCCCACGCGGCGCGCCTGCTCGGCGATCGCCTCCTGCGCCTGCTTCTTCGTGCCGACGTACATGATCGTGCCGCCGTGCGCGACGGTCTCCTTGATGAACTCGTACGCGCGGTCGATGTAGTCCAGCGACTGCTGAAGGTCGATGATGTAGATGCCGTTGCGCTCGGTGAGGATGTAGCGCTTCATCTTCGGGTTCCAGCGCCGAGTCTGGTGTCCGAAGTGGACGCCGCTCTCCAGGAGCTGCTTCATGCTGACGACCTGAGCCATTGGCTTGGTCCCTTCACTGTTCCGCGCCGCCTCGTCGTGCGTAACGCTTCCCCGTGGCGTCCCCTTGCGTGACACTTGGTGACCGTGGAGTTAGCGTTGCGTCGTTGCGGCGCTGCTCGGTTGGTTTCCTGGTGTCCGTTGGTCTGACGCGCCTGCAGCCAGCGTTGTTACGCCGGCGGACCGAGCGGCGCGCCCCCGCCGTTCGCCATTGCGGCTCCCGGAAGGCAAGCGGACACGCGATTTTGGCCGTCACGGCGGCGGGCTCGGTGAGCCCAGCCCTGACGACCGCCCTTAAGAATACTTGAAGTTCAGCGTTTCCGGGTTTCCGGGTGTTACTGGGCGCGGCTGCGCCCGCTCTCCGCAGGCGGAAGATCAGGACCGCACTGGCGGTCAAGCGCGGGGGTGGGCCTGGCGGTAGCTGGCTTTCAAGCGTTCGATCGAGACGTGCGTGTAAATCTGCGTGGTCGACGGCGAGGAGTGGCCCAGTATTTCCTGGACGCTGCGCAGGTCGGCGCCGCCCTCGAGCAGGTGGGTCGCCGCGGTGTGCCGGATGCCGTGCGGGCCCGGATCCCGGCTGGCCCCCGCCTCGCGGAGCCGGGTGTGAACTATCCGCCGCGCGGTGCGCGGATCCATGCGGCGACCCCGTATCCCGAGGAACAGCGCGGGCCCGCCGGCCTCGGTCAGCAGGACCGGCCGGCCTGTCCGTTGCCAGCGGGTGACCGCCCGCATGGCGGGGATGCCGACAGGCACGGTGCGTTCCTTGTCGCCCTTGCCGCGCACGCGGACCGTGCGACGATCCTGGTCCAGGCTGCCGGTATCCAGGCCGCACAGCTCGCTGACCCGGATCCCCGTCGCGTAGAACAGCTCGAGCACCGCCGAGTCTCGCAGCGCGATCGCGGCCTCGGCCGGCTCGGCGGGCGAGGTCGCCGCCGCCTCGTCCAGGTCGCTGAGGACCGCCGCCATCTCCTCGCGACGCAGCACGTGCGGCAGCGTTCGCCGGGTCTTGAGCGTGCCGAGCAGCGGTCCAGGATCGGCGGCGAGCCACCCCTGCCGGTGCGCGAACGCGGTAAAGGCTTTGGCCGCTGCCCCGCGCCGCGCCACGCTGGCTCGGGCCGCTCCCGACTCATACTGCTCGGCCAGCCAGCCGCGGAGGTGATGCAAGTCAAGACCGTCCGGTGCGGTGATCCCGTCGCGATGCGCGTAACCCAGCAGGGACGCGACGTCGCCGTAATAGGCACGGATCGTGTGCGGGGACAGCGACCGTCCGGCCCGCAGGTGGCGCTCGAACTCGGCAAGCGCCATGGCCATAGCCGCCGGAAGATCCTGCAGGGGCTCTTCTGACGCACCATTAGCCATGTCCTCAGTGTGCCAGGGTCACACCGCCTTCCTGGTGAGGCGCCAGCCGCCGTCCGCGCGCTCGATAAATCCGAAGCCCGCCAGCACGCCGATGCAGCGCAGTACGGTGCTGGGTTCCACACACGCTTTGCGTGCGATCGTCGACAGGCCGACGATGGCGCGGACCGGGAACGCGTCGAGCACCCGGGCAGACTCCAGGTCGAGATCGTCGCGGGGATCAGCCGCCCCGGACCCCGCCCTGCCGGGGGTCCACCCATCGGCGCCGATGGGTTCGAGCATCCCCCGCACATCCTCGGCGCAGGTGACGAGCGTGCCGCCGAAGTCCCTGATGATGCGGTGGCATCCCGCGGACTGCGCCGAGGTCACCGGGCCGGGCACGGCCATCAGCGGCCGGTTCAGCTCGGCGGCATGCCGCGCGGTGTTGAGCGCGCCGCTGCGCTCGCCGGCTTCGATGACCACGGTGCCGCCGGTGAGGGCGGCGATGATCCGGTTGCGGACCAGGAACCGCAGCCGGGTTGGGTGGCTGCCGGGCGGTAGTTCGCTGACGATCAGGCCGGCGTCGGCGATGGCGGCGAACAGGGTGTCGTGCCCGGCCGGGTAGGCGTGGTCGACGCCGCAGGCCAGCACGACGATCGTGACCCCGCCGGCGGTCAGGGCGCCGCGGTGGGCCGCGGCGTCGATGCCGTAGGCGCCGCCGGAGACGATCGTCCAGCCCTGCTCGGCCAGGTCCCCGGCGATTTCGCCGGCCACGTGGGCACCGTACCCTGTCGCGGTCCGCGACCCGACGATCGAGACCGATCGCCCGGCGGTCGCGGACAGGTTCGCGTTGCCGCGCAGCCACAGCATGCAGGGTGCGGCCAGTCCGAGGTCGTCCAGCGCGGCGGGCCATTCGGGGTCGCCTGGGCAGGCGAGCCTGATCCGGGCATCGCCGGCGGCGCGGGCGGCTAGCCTGTCCTCGGGAGGCAGATCGGGGAGCCGGAGCCGCCACCGGCTCAGCGCCCGGGTCAGCGCGGCCCACCGGGCCCGGTCGGTCTCCCGGCATGCCCGGGGCAGTTCGCCGGCCTTGATCGCGGCCAGCACCTGGTCCGGCGGGCAGGCCTGGAGCAGCGTGCCGAGCGCCGGATCGCCGGGCTCGGCCAGGTAGCTGAGCGCGGCCCGGGCCAGCCGCTGCCGGCCGAGGTCCGCGTCGGTCGTCACGGTCTCAGTCAGGGCGCTCATCGCGTGACCCCCAGCCACAGTCCTAGTGCCTTGTCGCATTCGTCTTTGCCGGGGCGGTCGCGGTCGTCGAGGTCGGCGATGGTCCAGGCGACGCGGATGACTTTGACGACGCCGCGGGCGCTGATCGTGCCGCGTTCGAGTGCTTTCTCCACCGTGGCCAGGGCGCCTGTTGCGGGTGCCCAGGTGCGGCGCAGTTCGGCGCCGGGGACCTCGGCGTTGAGCCGCCACGGGGTTCCCGTCAGCCGCTTGGCGGTCCGGTCGCGGGCGGCCGCCACGCGGGCGGCCACTACGGCGGAGGGCTCGGCGAAGCCTTTGTCGTTCAGCAGTTCCTTACGGCCGACCGGGAACAGCTCGACCTTCACATCGACCCGGTCCAGCAGCGGCCCGGAGATCCGCCCCAGGTACCGGCGGCGGGTCATCGCGCTGCACGAGCAGCCCTCGGCCGGCCCGGCGACTTTGGCGCACGGGCACGGGTTCGCCGCCAGCACCAGCGTGAACCGGGCCGGGAACCGGGCGGTCGCCCCGGACCGGGCCAGCACGATCTCCCCGGCCTCCAGCGGCTGCCGCAAAGCGTCCAGGCAGTCCCGCCCGAACTCCGGCGCCTCGTCCAGGAACAGCACCCCGCGGTGCGCCAGCGACGCCGCGCCCGGCCGCAGGTTGCCGCCGCTGCCGCCGCCGGCGATCGCCGCCTTGGACGCGGTGTGGTGCGGCGCGACGAACGGCGGCGCGGTGAGCAGCGGCGCCCCCGGTTCCAGCATCCCGGCCACCGAATGCACCGCGGTCACATCCAGCGCATCGGCGGCATCCAGCGGCGGGAGGATGCCCGGGAGCCGCTCGGCCAGCATCGTCTTGCCCGCCCCCGGCGGCCCCAGCAGCGACAGGTGATGCCCGCCCGCCGCGCAGATCTCCAGCGCCATCCGCGCCATCACCTGCCCGAGCACTTCGGCCAGATCCGGGCCGCCGCCATCGGGGCGGGGGCGGCGGGCGGCCGCGGCGGCACGGTCGAACTCGGCCGCCGCGGCTACGTCGTCGTGCAGGCCGGGGGTGCCGCGCAGCCAGTCCGCCGCCGCCGTCAAGCTGCCCGCCGCGATCACCGCGACCCCAGGCACCAGCGCCGCCTCGGCCGCGTTCTGCGCCGCGACCAGCACCGTGCCGAACCCCTGCCGGGCCGCCGCCGCGACCGCCGGCAGCACCCCGCGGACCGGCCGCAGCCGGCCATCCAGGCCCAGCTCGCCCAGGCACATCACCCCCCGCGCCGCATCGCGCGGCACCGAACCCGCCGCGGCCAGGATCCCGATCGCGATCGCCAGGTCAAACCACGAGCCCCGCTTGGGCAGCGACGCCGGCGACAGGCCGATCGTGATCCGCCGCTGCGGCCACTGCTCGCCGCTGTTGACGACCGCCGCCCGGATCCGGTCCCGCGCCTCCCGCAACGCCGTATCCGGCAACCCCACCAGCGTCATCCCCGGCAGCCCGTTCGCGATATCCGCCTCGACCTCCACCACGTGCCCGGCCACCCCGGTCAGCGCCACCGAATAGGTACGGGCGAGCGCCATCGCTACCCCACCCCCCGCAAGTGCTCGATCGTGTACCCGCCGGTCCCCTCGTACACCAGGCCGACGATGTCGATCCGGATCTGGTCGAACCGGACCCCGTGCGCGTCCAGCCACGCCACCGCCAGCCGCCGCAGCCGCCGCAGCTTGGCCCGTCCCACCGCTTCCAGCGGAGTCCCGTGCTGTATCCCGGACCGGGTCTTCACCTCGCACACCACGAACACCTGGCGGTCCACCGCCACGATGTCGATCTCCCCCGTGGCACACCGCCAGTTTCGGTCGAGAATGCGGAACCCGGCTTGTTCCAGGTAGCTCACGGCGGCCTGCTCCCCGTCCCTGCCGAGGACGTCCTTGGCTCGCATAGCCATCGCCCATCACCTCCGGAGACGACGATGACCGCGGCCCGCACAGACCGCATCCGGAGGCGGCCAGCCTGTGGATAACCTCCAAGCGTGCAATGTCGACTGTGGATAACCGCGAGAGAATGTCAGACCCTCGTGCTTTAATCCTCGCGGGGCGGTCTGATCGCGCAGCGGGGTTCCATCGGCGCGGGCGGCTTCCAGGGGCGGGCTTCCGTCGGGACGCCCGCCGGCCGCGCGCGAGACGCCCGCCGGCTGGGCGAGACGTCCGCCGGCTGGGCGCTTTGCCGCCAGCCAGCGCCGCGAGACGCCCGCCGGCCGCGCGCTTTGCCCCGATCCGCCCCTTATGGCGCGACGCGCCGCGCGCTATTCCGTGTTAGAAAAGGGCCTTGTGGTAGAAAAGGCGCCAGATCTGGCGCCTTTTCTACCAGAGAGCACTTTTTCGACATGGAAGCCGTTCGCTTGCGGCTCTTTAGTAACTTGCGCAACATCCGTCACGCGCGCCGTCGAAGGGGCCAACGGTAGGGGCGCCCGCGGCGTGGCCGGCGCCCGCAAGCCGGGGCCGGCGCCCGCAAGCCGGGGGCCGGCGCCCGCAAGCCGGGGGCCGGCGCCCGCAAGCCGGGGGCCGGCGCCCGCAAGCCGGGGGCGGCCAAGCCGCGGGGACGGTGAACGGGTTACGAGCGTTTGTAGGGTTCTCGGCCGGGGGGCTGGGCGGGACGGGGCCCGGCCTTCAGCGACGGGACTTTCCGGACCACCGGCTCGTCGGCGCCGAGCGTGAACTGGTCGCCGTGGTGCAGCAACGGCAGCGGCGCACCGTCCAGCAGCTCGTATCGGGCCTCCGCCGCGGTCACGGTAACCCGGAGCTTGCGGCCCCGGTACCGCAGCCGGAACGCGAGTGAGGAGATCCCGCGCGGGATCCGCGGCCTGAACGACAGCGGATCCGAGTGCGCCCGCAAACCGCCGAACCCGCCCACCAGCGCCAGCCAGGCACCCGCGAGTGATGCCATGTGGACGCCGTCCGAGGTGTTGTGCTCCACGTCCGCGAGGTCCATGAACGCCGCTTCGGCCAGGTAATCGTAGGCGAGCTCGAGCTGGCCGACTTCGGCGGCCACCACGGCCTGGGAGCACGCGGACAGCGAGGAATCCCGGACCGTGAGCGGTTCGTAGTACGCGAAGTTCCGCACCTTCTCCTCGAAGGTGAACGCATCCGGCCGCGCTTGCATGGCGAGGACCAGGTCGGCCTGCTTGACGACCTGCTTGCGGTACAGCTGGAAGTACGGGAAATGCAGCAGCAGCGGGTATTTGTCCCCGGGCGTCGCCTCGAAGTCCCACCGCGCGTAGTCGGTGAACCCCTCGTGCTGCGGGTGCACGCCCAGCCGGGAATCGTAGGGGATGTACATCGCCCCGGCCGCGTCCCGCCACGACGCCGCCTCCTCGCGCGACACGCCCAGCGCGGCGGACTCGGCCGGCAGCTTTTCCGCCAGCTCGGCCGCGTACAGCAGGTTGTGCTGGGCCATCAGGTTCGTGTAGACGTTGTTGTCCTTGACCGCGCTGTACTCGTCCGGCCCGGTCACGCCGTCGATCCGGAACCGGCCAGCCGCGTCGTGCTGCCCCAGCGACCGCCACAGCCGGGCCGTCTCCACCAGCAGCTCGAGCGCGACCATGGACTCGAACTCGGTGTCCTGCGTGGCGTCGAGGTACCTGCTGACCGCGTACGCGATGTCCGCGTTTATGTGGAACGCCGCCGTGCCGGCCGGCCAGTACCCGGAGCACTCCTGGCCGCGGATCGTCCGCCACGGGAACGTCGCGCCGGCCAGCCCCAGGGCGGCGGCCCGCTGCCGGGCCTCGGGCAGCACCATCTGCCGCCACCGCAGCGCGGACGCCGCCGCCGACGGCCACGTGTAGGTCAGCACGGGCAGCACGAACATCTCGGTGTCCCAGAACGTGTGCCCGTCGTACCCGGTCCCGGTCAGGCCCTTCGCCGCGATCGGGCGGAACTCCGCTCGCGCCCCCGACTGCAGGATGTGGAACAGCCCGAACCGCACCGCCTGCTGGATCTCCGGGTCCCCGGCGACCTCGACGTCGGCGCCGTCCCAGTACTCGTCGAGGTACTCCCGCTGTTCGGCGAGCAGCCCGTCCCATCCGGTCAGTTGCGCGGCCGCCAGCGCCGCGACGACCTGGTCGATCAGCGCGGGCTTGGAGCGCTGGCTGGACCAGCCGTACCCGATGTACTTCACCAGGCGCACCTGTGACCCCACCGGGACTTCGGCGGCGACCGTCGCGCGGCCGAGGTCCGGGTAGGACTCGTTGCGCTTGATCATCCGGTCCGGCCCGTGGATCTCATGCGCCATCCCCGACGCGACCCGAAGCCCCGAACGACGGGTGCGATGCACCATCACGCACCGCGACCGCTCCCCGTCGTAGGTCTGATGCTCCTCGCTGGCCAGCGGCGCGTCCAGCACCGCCGCCATCCGCGGGTCGGTGCCGGAATGCGGCAGCTCCTCGTTCGCGACCAGCTCCGACTGGAGCACCACGCGCAGCGGCTTGTCCACCGGCTCGACGGTGTAGCTGATCGCCGCGATCGCCCGCTGGGTCAACGACACCAGCCGCACCGAGGTCACCCGCACCCGGTCGCCGGCCGGCGACTCCCAGTCCACCCGCCGGGTCAGCGTGCCCGCCCGCATGTCCAGCACCCGCTCGTGCGAATGCAGGCAGCCGTACCTGATGTCCAGCGGCTCGTCGTTGACCAGCAGCCGGATGATCTTGCCGTTAGTCACGTTGATGGCCGTCTGCCCGTCGTCGGGGAACCCGTACCCGGCTTCGGCGTACGGCAGCTGCCGGACCTCGTACACCGAGTTCAGGTACGTCCCCGGCAGCCCGTGCGGATCGCCCTCGTCGAGGTTGCCGCGCAGCCCGATGTGGCCATTGGATAGTGCGAATATCGATTCGCTCTGGGCGAGCACGCCGAGGTCGAGTTCCGCCTCGCGGAGCTGCCACGGATCCGGTCCGTAGGCCCGCTGCCTGATCATGGCTTGTCCGTCAGTTCGGCGAGATCCCGCACCACGATGTCCGCGCCGTGGGCGCGCAGCGCGTCCGCCTGACCGACCCGGTCCACCCCCACGACCAGCGCGAACTTCCCGGCGCGGCCCGCGGCGACCCCGGCCAGCGCGTCCTCGTACACCGCGGCCTGGGCCGGGGATACGCCTAGGTCCGCCGCCGCGGCCAGGTACGTGTCCGGCGCCGGCTTGCCCGCCAGCCCGCGCTCGCTCGCCACGATCCCGTCGATCCGCACGTCGAACAGGTCACTCAGGCCGATACCGTCCAGAACTTGCTTCGTATTGGCACTTGAGGAAACTATCGCCGTTCGGACATTCAGATCTTTTTTAGCAGAACGGATATATCCCACAGTTCCCGAATAAACCTCAACGCCACCGCGTGCTATCCGCTCGAGGACGAGATCGTTCTTGCGACTGCTGAGTCCCCAGATGGTCGGCGAGCCGGGCGCATCCTCCGGCGCGCCCTCGGGCAGACCGATCCCGCGCGACTCCAGGAACGACCTGGTCCCGTCCAGCCGCGGCTTGCCGTCGACGTATTCGTCGTAGTCATCCTGGGTGAACGGAGGTAGCCCGCGCTGGCTCAGGAACTCGTCGAACATCTCCTTCCAGGCCGCGGCGTGCAAGGTCGCCGTCTGCGTGACGACCCCGTCCATGTCGAACAGGCACGCGGTAACGCCCGCTGGCAGCCCGAGCATGTGCCCCCTCGATTTCAGTGGCCGAAGCCTGGTTTGTCCTCCGGCAACTCAAGGTCGGCCTTGGCCAGTTCCTCGATGTTGACGTCCTTGAACGTGACGACCCGCACGTTCTTGACAAAACGAGCAGGCCGGTACATGTCCCAGACCCACGCGTCTCGCATGGTGACCTCGAAGTAGACCTCGCCGTTATCGCTCGTCCGCACGTTGAGCTCGACGTCATTGGTCAGGTAGAACCTACGTTCGGTTTCGACCACATGCGTGAACAGCCCGACGACGTCGCGGTACTCCCGATAGAGCTGCAGCTCCATCTCGGCCTCGTACTTCTCAAGGTCCTCCGCGCTCATGAGTCCATTCTCCTCTCATCCGCCCAGACCACCCCCGGGGGGTTGACCCGTCGCACGTTGACGAAGGATCGCCGGTGCTCCGGGCAGGGGCCGTACTCGTCCAGCGCTCGTACGTGCTCATCTGTTGAATACCCCTTATGACGGTCGAAACCGTACTTGGGATAACGCTCGTGCAGGTCTACCATCATCCGGTCCCTGGTGACCTTGGCCACCACAGAGGCGGCCGCAACGGAAGCAGTCACCCGGTCCCCCTTCCACACCGCCAGGCCGGGCGCGCCGAGGCCGCGCACCGGGAAGCCATCGGTGAGCACGTATCCGGGCTTGCAGCGCAATCCGGCGAACGCCCGCCGCATGCCGTCGACGTTGCACACGTGCAGTCCGGTGCCGTCGACCTGGGTAGAGCTGTAGACGACCACGTGCCAGTCCAGCGCCCGGGCCAGCACCTCGCCGTACGCGTCCTCCCTGGCCTGCGGAGAGAGCAACTTGGAGTCGGCCAGGCCGGGCATCCGCTTGATGCTGGCGTGCTCCAGGACCACCGCCGCCACGACCAGCGGCCCGGCGCAGGCCCCGCGACCTGCCTCGTCGATGCCGGCGACCGGGGTAAAACCCGCCTTCGCCAGCACGGCCTCGTAGGCGCCCAGCCCGGCGTCTCGCCGTGGGGTGTAACCGGCGTACCGCGGCGGCAGCTGCGCATCGGATTGACGGACCATGACACTCGCAGGGTACGCCAGTTCAGGGACTTTCGCGGCGCCGTCGCCAGACCATCCGGGCACGGCGCTGCAGCACGGTAAGCGGGACGGCGCCGGCGAATCCGAGCGTAAGGGGCAGCGCCGGGCCGGCTGGCTGGAGCCGCGCGTCGAGCACGCCCGCGTCATCCTCGGCCTTCCCCGCCGATGCGGTCTTCTTGTCCAGCGCCGGCTGCTGGAACGTGGCCGGGATCGGCAGGATCCGCCATCTGCTCGGCGGCCAGATGATGATGAATGCCCGGCCCAGCACGGCGCTCTCCGGGACCGTCCCGCCCCCGGGGTCGCCGAGGTGCCCTCGGGAGTCATCCGACACGGACCGGTGATCGCCCATCATCCACAGGTGGCTGGCCGGGACCACGATGTTGAACCTGACCAGCGACGGCACGTCGCCCGGGAACAGGTAAGACTGCTCGGAGAGCGGCACGCCGTTGACCGTGACCCGGCCCTGCGCGTCGCAGCACGCCACGCGGTCGCCCGGCAGGCCGATGACCCGCTTCACCAGGATCACGTCCGAGCCCCCGAAGCCGAACATGCTGGTCAGGTTGCTGAAGAACTGCGAGAACGGGTTGGAGTTCGACGGCACCGACCCGGGATACCAGGAGCCGTCGCCGTCGAAGACGATGATGTCACCACGGTGAATGCCGCGGAAGTCGTAGACCAGCTTGTTGATCAGCACGCGGTCGTTGACCTCGAGGGTGTTCTCCATCGAGCCCGACGGGATGAAGAACGCCTGGAGGGCGAAGCTCTTGATCAGGACCGCGAGCAGCAGCGCGACCGCGACCAGGATCGGCAGCTCGCGCCAGAACGACCGCCGCCGTCTGCGCCGCCCCGGCGGGCTGGGCGCCTTTGGCTTGGCGCCCGCGCCGTCCCCAGCGCTGTCTCCCGCGCTGTCCTCCGCCGTCTCGCCCGCCGCCGTCTCGCCCGCCGCCGTCTCGCCCGCCGCCGTCTCGCCCTGCGCGGTCGCGCCCGCCGCGGGCTTGCCCGCCGCGGGCTTGCCCTGCGCGGTCGCGGCCTTGCCCTCGCCGCCGGCCGCCGGGGTGTCCTCCGCAGGCCGGTCCGCGGCACCCTCCCCGTTCAGGCTCACGTCGTGGGCCGGGTCCGCGTACGGGTCAGTGCCAGGGCCGCCACCTCGACCCGGCTCGTCCATCGGTGACCTACCCCTCGTCAACCCTCGGCATCAGCTTATGCAGCCTAACGAGAACGCCTGCGGCGCTGGCGCAGGAGCAGCAGCGGCGCGCCGGCCACCCCGGCCGCGGCGGCCGTTCCCGCCACGGGGGCGGCCGCTACCACCCCGAGGGCCTTCCCGCCGAAGTCGAGCGCGGAGCCGCCGACCTGGAGCACGGCGGCACCCGCCGCGCCCGAGTGCAGCGCGGCCTGCTGGAACGTGTTCGGGATGGGCAGGTCGGTGAACTGGGACGGCGGCCAGATGACGAAGAATGCCCGGCCCACTACCTCGTTCTCCGGGATCGTGCCCTGGTTCGGGAAGCCGTGCAGCTGATGGTCGAGGGAGTCGTCGGAGTCGTACCGGTTGTCCCCCATGACCCACAGGTGCCCGGCCGGCACGGTGGCATGGAAGGGCGCCCAGCTCGCCGGGATCTTCTTGTACGGGTTCAGGTAGGACGACTCGCTGAGCGGCACCCCGTTCACCGTGACGCGGCCCTGCGCGTCACAGCACGCAACCTGGTCGCCGGGCAGGCCGATGACCCGCTTGATGTAGTACGTCTGCTCGTCGTGCAGGCCGATGGCCGAGAGCAAGTCGTCGGAGACGCGCACCACCGGATTGCTCGACGGCGGCGGGGCGTCCGGGCCCCACGAGCCCTGGCCGCTGAACACGATGATGTCGCCGCGGTCGACGCCGCGGAAGTGGTAGACGAGCTTGTTCACCAGGACCCGGTCGCCGACCATGAGGGTGTTCTGCATCGAGGCCGACGGAATCCGGTACACCTGGACGACGAGCGCCTTGATGATGAGCGTGAGTACGGTCGCCGCGATGACGATGACCGCCAGTTCGCGCCAGAACTTCTTCCGCCTGCCGCCGGGGGCCTTCTTGTCCTGCTCACCGGGCTGGTCCAGGGCGGACTCGGCCAGCAGGTCATCTCGGTCGGCCGCGCCGAACTGCTCCCCGACGCCGAACTGCTGGGCAGGATCGTCTCGGCGTGACCTGGCGCCAGCCGCGTGTTTACCTTGCGGACGGCGGCCAGCCCCGGTAATCACCGACCAGGGATCACGCTGATCCCGCCCAACCGGCACGTCAGCTGCCGGCCTGCTCGCGACGCTCCTTGATGCGGGCCGCCTTGCCGCGCAGGTCCCTGAGGTAGTAGAGCTTGGCCCGCCGGACCCGGCCGCGGGTCACGGGTTCGATCTTCTCCAGCGACGGGCTGTGCACCGGGAAGGTCCGCTCGACGCCGACGCCGTAGCTGACCTTGCGGACCGTGAACGTCTCACGCGCCCCGCTGCCCTGGCGGCGGATGACCACGCCCTGGAACACCTGGATCCGCGAGCGGTTGCCCTCGGTGACCCGGACGTGGACCTTGAGCGTGTCTCCGGGCCGGAAGCCCGGGATGTCAGACCGGGTCTGGGCCTGCTCGATTTCTGCGATCGCGGTGTGCATGACTGCGGTTCCTCGGTGGTGGTCGTGTACCGGGCAGAGGGGGTACTTTTTCATCCCGGCCGCATGCCCGAAAAGACGGCGACCTTCAGTGTGCCATATCTTTGCCGCTAACCGGAAAACAGGCCGTCCTCCGCCAGCACCTGGCGGTCGCGGGCGTCCAAGTCGAGGGCCCCGATGAGATCGGGCCGGTTCGCCGCGGTACGGCGCAGCGCCATGTCCCGCCGCCAGCGGGCGATCGCGGCGTGATTGCCGGAGAGCAGCACCTCGGGGACCTCGCGCCCGCGCCAGGTCCGCGGCCGAGTGTAGACGGGTCCTTCCAGCAGACCGCTCATCGCACCGCCCTCGCCGCCGAACGAGTCGTCGCCCGCCGAGCAGACGTTGCCGAGCACACCGGGCAGCAGCCGCCCGATCGCCTCGACCATGACCAGGACCGCGGCCTCGCCGCCAGCCAGCACGTAGTCGCCGACGCTCACCTCGTCCACGGGCATCTGCTCGCGCACCTCGTCGACCACGCGCGAGTCGATGCCCTCGTAGCGTCCGCATGCGAAGATCAGCCGCGGCGCCGCCGTGTAACCCGCGGCCATCGCCTGGGTAAACGGCGCGCCGCTCGGGGTAGGGACGATCAGCCGCGGCGGGCCTTGGCCCTGGCCCTGGCCCTGGCCCTGGCCCTGGCCCTGGCCCTGGCCTTGGCCCTGGCCCTGGCCCTGGCTGGCGAGCGCGACCACGTCGTCGAGCGCCGCTCCCCAGACGTCCGGCTTCATCACCATGCCCGGCCCGCCGCCGAACGGCACGTCGTCGACGGTGTGGTGCACGTCAGACGCCCATTTCCGCAGGTCATGGACGTGGAACTCGATATCGCCGCGCTGCGCCGCCTTGCCGATCAGCGATGCGTCCAGCGGTCCGCCGAAGTACTCGGGGAAGATCGTCACGATGTCGACGCGCATGCTCACTGGGCCTGCTCGGGATCGAGGAGGCCCGGCGGCGGATCGATGACCAGCATGCCCGCGGCTACGTCCACTTCCGGCACCAGCGGAGCCACGAACGGCACGAGGCGCTCGTCGCCGCCGTCGGCTTTGATGACCAGGAGATCCTGGCCATGGTGCAGGACATCGGTCACCACACCGACCTGTTCGCCACCGACGGTCCGGACCGACAGGCCGATCAGCTCATGGTCACGGAACTCGTCGGGATCAGCGATGGGCGGCAGCACGGCGGAGTCCACGCTGAGCCAGGTGCCGCCCAGGGCGGCGGCGGCCGTCCGGTCGGCGATCCCGTCGAACGCCACCAGCAGCTGCCCCGAATGCCAGCGCGTCGCGGCGACGGTCAGTTCGGCATCGGGCGTCTGGTCGCTGTCCCGCCCGGCACCGAGCCGGGCGCCCGCGGCGAAGCGGAGGTCAGGCTCATCTGTCCTGACCCCCACCACGACCTCACCGCGGATCCCGTGCGGACGGCCGATGCGACCGACGATCACCCGCATGGAGTCAGCGGACCTCGTTCGCGTCCAGCAGGTCGATGCGGACGTAACGATTTCCCGCCAGGGCCCCGATCACGGTACGGAGCGCGCGGGCGGTACGCCCACCCCTGCCGATGACCTTGCCGAGGTCATCGGGATGCACGCGAACCTCAAGGACGCTGCCGCGACGCAGTGTCCTGTTCGCCACGTGGACGTCGTCCGGATAGTGGACGATTCCCCGGACGAGGTGCTCGAGGGCTTCCTCAAGCACGTCAGGCTCCACTCCCCGACTCGGCATCGGCGGCCTTGACCTCCTCGGCGCCAGCGGCCTCGGCGCTAGTGTCCGCAGTGCTTGTGTCCGCAGTGCTTGCGTCCACCGGGCTAGCGTCCACCGGGCTAGCGTCCACCGGGCTAGCGTCCACCGGGCTAGCGTCCACCGGGCTAGCGTCCACCGGGCTCTCGGCCTCCGCGGCGGGCGCCTCAGTGTCCGTCTTGGTCTCCTTGGCCGCCTTGGCCTCGGTGCCCGTCTTGACCTCGGTGTCCGCCTTGGTCTCCGCGGCCGCTTTGGCCTCGGTGTCCGTCTTGGCCTTGGCCTCGGCCTTGGCTCCGCCGCCCTCGCCCGCCCCGGCCTGGGCTGACGCGGCCCTGCCGCGCGCCGGCTTGGTGTCCTTGGCAGAGCTGTCCTTAGGGGAGCTGTCCTTGCCCGCGCTGTCCTTGGCAGAGCTGTCCTTGGCGGACCTGGCCGACCGGCTGCCGGACTTGCTCTCCTTGGCCTCCTTGGTGGCCATGCTCTCCTTGGCCGCGGCCGCGAAGGCTTCTTTCTTGTCCGCACGGGGCTCGGCGGTCCTGAGCGTGCCCTCTGCGCCGGGCTCACCGTTGAACTTCTGCCAGTCACCGGTGATCTTGAGAATGGCGCGGACGGGGTCCGTGGGCTGCGCGCCCACCTTGAGCCAGTGCTGAACCCGCTCCGAGTCCACTTCGATGAACGACGGCTCGGCCTTGGGGTGATACTTACCGATCTCCTCGATGGCACGCCCGTCGCGCTTGGTGCGCGCGTCCGCGACGACGATCCGGTAATACGGCTCCCGGATCTTGCCCAGGCGCTTCAACTTGATCTTGACAGCCACAGCTGTGGTCTTCTCCCAGAAACTAGATGCGAGGCGGCGGACCAGCGCCGACCGGGGATCAGCCGACGGGACCACACAGATGAGCCTGGCCGCGCGAACGAGGAGAGGGCGTCGCGCAACCTGGCGGTCAGCATCACATTGTGCCAGAGAACGGCCCCAGACCAGTAATCGTCGCGCCGCGAACACCCCGCGCGCGGCCCCACCGTCGCTTCCGACGTCCGATGCGTGAATGAAGTTGCTCAAGTTGCTCCAGAACAAGGTGTGTCCGCGGTGTGTCGCGCGATCCGGCTGACAGTGGCTGCCCGCGCCCGCGAACCGGACAAATAGTCGTATTGCGGGTGTGGCCGCGGGCGCGCCGTCTGTGCCTGGAGTGCCGTAAGCGGCTGCCGGGACAGGAGCGCACCGGCACGCCCGCCAACGACGTGGAAGATTACCCCGTCGTGGTGGATTGACCCTCGTACACAAGGGGCCGGCTACCACGAAGCGGGAAACTGCCACGTTATCGCGGGCCCAGCGAGCCGACCGAGCCCGAACCTCGGCCGCTGACCTTACCGGGGCGGCCAGCGATCCGGGCCAGCCCCGCAATAAACCAGCAGGGCCCAGATCGGGGGGGTAACTGTCCGCAATGATTTTCGATCGCCTCGCGGAGTCCGCAGGAGACTGCGAAACGGCGACCCTGCTGGTAATTGGGTGTGCTTGGCCGTTGCCGGCCGACGACGGGCCGCCGTGGCGTGGCCACCGGGTGCGCAGCCTGTGGCTGGAGTGCAGTGTGCGGCTGCC
>Ga0070714_100001741_pt1 | contig 15880 bp, 13 predicted proteins | sample LARL83metaG_FD_65450 | JGI IMG/M metagenome (GOLD analysis project Ga0070714, IMG submission 65450) | Corn, switchgrass and miscanthus rhizosphere microbial communities from Kellogg Biological Station, Michigan, USA - LAR L8-3 metaG | ecosystem: Host-associated > Plants > Roots > Rhizosphere ...
CCGGCGAATGCCATTCGCGTTCCATCCGGACTCAGTGCCATCTGTCCGATCCGGCCATCCAGTCCAGCGACCTTGGTGTTATCTCCACCGGTAGCCTTCACAACATACAAATCGGTATGCGGCGTTTCGTAGTAAGGCTCAGCCACGCGCCGCGAAGTGAAATAAATTTGTGAACCATCGCGCGACCACACGATGTCGCTCTCGCTGAACTCCCCCGAAGTAATCTGCTTGGCCTTCTGCGTTTCACCCGCGACCTTGGGAACCTCGATCGCCCAGATATGATTAGGGCGGTCCGGCTCCATATATCCGGAGCCGTTCATGCGATAAACAGCCTTGGTGATCACCCGAACATCGCTCTTTTCTTCGGCATCCTTCTTCTTTTCAAAGTCGGCTGTCAGCGTGGTGGATGAAAACGCGATTGCCCGTCCGTCCGGCGACCAGATCGGCCCGCTGGCGCCCTTTGGCAAATCCGTGAGCGGCCGTGCTTCCCCGCCCTCCATCGCCAGTAAATATATTTGCGAAGGCTGTGGCTTGCCATCCTTCTCCGGCGCCCGCGCGAATGCCAGCGTCTTGCCGTCCGGCGACCATTGTGGCGATGAATCGTGCGGTCCACTGGTCAGTTGCCGGGCCGGGCCGCCACTAGAAGAAATGATCCACAGCGCGGTTTCATACCCGTCGTGCTTCGAGTTCACCGCGACGTGCGCATATACAATCTGCGACCCATCGGGCGAAATTCGCGGATTCGCGAGCCATTGGAAGGAGTAGATGTCGGTCTCGGAAATCGGCCGGCGGCCGGCGGCCAGCAGTGTAATTCCGAAGCAAAACAGGGCGGACAACGCCACCCGGCGCGAAAGCCTGTGAGGATAGGTCATCGATAGGATTGTAACTAAGATCCTACCGACCGGCCTACTATAGCTCCATGATCTCTTTTTCTTTGGCCTTCGCCGCCTGATCCAGCTTCTGGATCTGCGCGTCGGTCAGCTTTTGGATTTCGTCATGCGCCCGGCGATCCTCATCCTCGCTGATGACCTTCTCCTTGGCCAGCTTCTTCACATTTTCGTTCGCATCCCGCCGCACATTCCGCATAGCCACGCGATGATCTTCCGCGACGTGGTGCAGCTTCTTCACCAGCTCCTTCCGGCGCTCTTCAGTGAGCGGCGGAATCGGCACGCGTATGATCTTGCCGTCATTGGCCGGATTCAGGCCCAGGTCCGCCGAACGGATAGCCTTCTCGATTACGCCAATCTGCGACACATCCCAGGGCTGGACCGTGATCAGCGATGGCTCCGGAACGTGCAACGTCGCCAGCTGGTTCAGAGGCGTCAGGGTTCCGTAGTAATCGGCCCGCACGTTGTCCAGCAGGCTGACCGATGCTCGGCCAGTGCGGACTCCGGCCATGTCATGCTGCAAATCGGCCAGCGCCTTATCCATCCTGCTCTTGGCGTTCGACTCGATTTCTTTCACGCTCTTAAAGGAAATTGCGGCTGGTGTTGCTTGCGGTTCGTTTTTCATATCGTTCGATCAGTGAATGAGAGTTCCAATGGGCTCGCCCATCGACATACGCATTATATTTCCGAACTCGTTTAAATTGAAAACCACAATCGGGAGCCGGTTATCGCGGCACATGGCCACCGCCGAGGCATCCATCACCGCCAAGGCCTTGGCCAACACTTCATGATAAGTCACTTCTCGATACTGCACGGCGTCGGAATGCCGCAGCGGATCCTTGTCGTAAACACCGGATACGCGCGTGCCCTTGGCAATGATGTCGGCATGGATTTCGAGCGCCCGCAGGGTAGCCGCAGTATCGGTCGAAAAATAAGGGTTCGACGTGCCGGCCGCGAATATCACCACCCGCCCCTTTTCCAGATGCCGGATCGCCCGCCGGCGAATGTACGGCTCCGCCACTTGATGCATCTGAATGGCGGTCATGACGCGCGTCGGCACGCCCGTCTTCTCGAGTGCGTCCTGAAGCGCTATCGCGTTGATGACCGTGGCCAGCATGCCCATGTGGTCGGCCGCGACGCGATCCATATTCATCGCCGCTGCAGCGACTCCGCGAAAGAAGTTGCCGCCCCCCACCACCAGGCCGATCTGCACACCTGTCTTCCCTACTTCACCGATCTCCGCCGCCAGGCTCTTAACCCGCTCCGGATCGACGCCGAAAGAACCGCCACCGGCGAGCGCCTCGCCGCTGAGTTTGAGAACGATGCGCTGGTATTTAGGCACGGCCGACATATTTGTGTGTGGGACGTGACGCCCCGTCTTTGTACTCGTGGGCCGGACGCCTTAGTCTTTGTGCTTGTGGGGCGGACGCCCTCGTCCGTGCTAGACGCCCCCGTCCCGCCACCCATGAACACCCGATCCTTTATGCCTCCGGCGGAGATTTCTCCGCCGTCTCCTCGATCAGCGCCGCCTCGCCCACCTTGAAGCGTACGAAGCGCGAAACCGAAATGTTTTCACCAAGCTTGGCAATCGCCGATTTGATCAAGTCCCCTACCGTTGTCGCGTTATCGCGTATAAACGGCTGCTCATACAAACAGATCTCTTCGTAAAACTTGCTCATCCGCCCTTCGATGATCTTGTCCACCATCTTCTCAGGCTTGCCTTCTTGCAAAGCCCTCCCGCGCTGGATGTCGCTCTCTCTGTCCAGAACCTCTTTGGTCACGTCCTCTTTGCGAATGAACTGTGGATCGGCGGCAGCCACCTGCATGGCCAGATCCTTCACCAGGTTCTGGAAATCGTCCGTTCGGGCGACGAAATCGGACTCGCAGTTCACCTCCACCAGTACCCCCAATTGGGCGCCCGGATGAATATAGCTGCCCACCGTGCCTTGCCGCGTCGTACGCGTCGCCTTCTTCGATGCCGAAGCGATTCCGTGCTTCCGCAGAATGATTTCTGCTTCCGGAAGATTACCCTTGGCCTCGACCAAGGCTTTCTTGCACTCCATCATGCCCGCACCCGTTCGGTCGCGGAGCTCTTTCACCAACTTGGCGCTAATCTCCATGATTCCAGTTTCCAATTTCCTGTCTCTCGTTTCTTTGTTCCACCGGCTGAAGCCGGTCACCGAACATTATTCGCCGGACTTCGATTTACCGACTTCTTCCGGTGTTTCCGGTTCGGTCGCTTCCGATCCAGGTCCCTTGCGAGGCAGCGACATGGACGGCAGATCTTCATCGGACAAACCTTCCGACATGAGCTGATCCAATTGCTGCGGATCGAACTGCGTATACTCGGGAATTTCTTCGGCCGGTGTCTCGTCGGTGACGATCTTCTCGGCCGCGAAATCTTGCTCGGTCGCCAGCGCGCGCCCCTCGATGACAGCATCGGCCACCTTGGTCGTGAAAAGCCGTATCGCCCGCAAGGCGTCGTCGTTGCCGGGGATCACGTGGTCCACTTCGTCCGGATCGCAATTGGTGTCCACCACCGCGACCACGGGGATGCCCAGCCTGCGAGCTTCCTTCACCGCGATGGCTTCCTTATTCGAGTCCACCACAAAAAGCACGTCCGGCAGACCGTTCATTTCCTTGATGCCCGCCAGGTTCTGCTGCAGATGTTTGCGCTCGCGCTCCAGACGACTGGCTTCCTTCTTGGCTCGGCCTTCGTAGCCGCCGCCTTCGGCTGCCATTATGTCCAGCTCTTTAAGCCGCTTGATCGACTTCTGCACCGTCAGCATGTTCGTAAGCAGCCCGCCCAGCCAGCGTTGATTCACGTAATATTGGCTGCAGCGCGTCGCTTCTTCCGAGATCGCTTCCTGCGCTTGCCGTTTGGTTCCGACAAATAGGACCGTCTTGCCTTGCGCAGCCATCTCGGCCACGTACCGCATGGCGTCCTTGAAAAGTTTCAGCGTCTTCTGCAGATCGATGATGTAGATCCCATTGCGTTCGCCAAAGATGTATTCTTTCATCTTTGGATTCCAGCGCTTGGTCTGGTGCCCGAAATGAACGCCTGCTTCGAGCAACTCCTTCATTGAAATTGACGGCAAAAATGCCTCCTTTTTTTCCGGGTTGATGATTTCGCCCGATCTTGCCCGCGCACACGGCCCAAAGCGGAATTTGTGTGCGCCGGACTAAAACCGGCCGCTTCTGCTTCTAATGTGGCGTACGCATTCTGTGGCGCACGCACTCTTGCGTGCGAAGCTACCGTTTCGAGAACTGGAACCGCTTGCGCGCGCCCTTCTGTCCGTACTTCTTGCGCTCGTGGGCGCGAGGGTCGCGTGTCAACAATCCGAGCTGCTTCAGTTTTGGCCGCAGTTCGGAGTTGAATTCGATGAGTGCCCGTGCGATGCCCAAGCGCGCCGCTCCCGCCTGTCCGGTCGGGCCGCCGCCATGCGCCAGGATGAGGATGTCGAACTTGTCGGCCATCTCAGTTGCCAGCAGCGGTTGGCGCACCATCGCGCGCGACGACTGATTAGCAAAATAGTTATCGAAGGGCCGCCCGTTGACGGTGATATCGCCCTTCCCCGATCGCAAAAAGATACGTGCGACCGAAGTCTTCCGGCGCCCTGTTGCCAAATATTGCACTAACGTAGCTGCCACTCCCAATCCCTTTCTCTAAACTGCCGTCATGCCCACCGGCTTTTGAGCCTGATGGGGATGCTTGTCGCCTACGTAAACCTTCAACTTGCGGTACATCTGCTTGCCGAGTTTCGTCTTCGGCAGCATTCCCGCGATGGCTTGCTCCAACATCCTGGTCGGCCGCGAGGCGCGCACTTTCGCCGCTTTCACTTCGCTGAGCCCGCCCGGATAGCCGGAATGACGGCGATAAACTTTTTGCGCGTCCTTTCGCCCCGTTAACCGGATCTTCTCGGCGTTAATAATGATCACGTGGTCGCCCGTGTCCAAAAAAGTCGTATAGGTGGGCTTGTGCTTGCCCATCAAAATCATCGCGGCTTTGCTCGCGACCCGGCCAAGCACCTGTCCATCGGCGTCCACCACATGCCATTGACGCACGATCTCGCGCTCGGTCGGAAACTGGGTTTTCATAAAGACAGACCTTCTCCGCTAAAGACTTACAGTCACTTTAGCTTACCGAATCCGGCCCGGAAGTGTCAAATTCTCTATGCGGTTAGTCCATGGCGGCCTTTGCTAAACTGAAGTTGAAGCCGTGACCATAGTCGTCAAGCGCAAGACCCAACTGTCCGTACCGCCGAGCGTTCAGCGCCGGGCTCACATAAAGCCTGGTGATGAGTTGGAATTCATCGTTTCCGGCGGCGTTATAACAATCATTCCTCGACTACCCTTAGCCGACGACGAATACACCCCCAGGCAACGCGCCATTGTTGCCGCACAACTCGCAGAGGGTTTAGAAGATCTCCAGAAGGGTCGAGTCTCACCGCGCTTTGAAACTGTCGGCAAAATGCTGGCTTCGCTGAAGAGTGGTAGGAAGACTGCTCGACGAACGAAATCCAGGGCTTAGTGCATTACTAGCGCGGAATCCTTTACATCCTTTGCCAAGAAGTACGACGTGGCCCAAAGATCTCTGGCAAGCACCCGTCAATCGTGACTGGAGATTCTACTTCATCATTGACCGCGATACCTACGTCATCGTCCGGATTATTCCGCATCCAAAATAGTTTCCTTTCGGGGAACCTTGCGCGGTCATCCCACGTAATGTCCAGCAGGGAGCCCGCATGCACCACGCCATCCTCCAGGCCGCCGCCCAGCTCCGCGCCATGTACCCGCCCGCCCCGCCTGAACCATTCGCAAAAACTTTGATCGGGATCTTCGTCGGCACGCTCCTCCTGGCCCTCCTCTTCTATGTTCTGGAGCGAATGTTCCCCGAACAACCCCATCAGCCCGCCATCCGCGAAGGCATGAAAACCGACGCCATTTACTGGTTCTTCGACTTCTTCGTCGCCCAACGTCTCGTAGGCGCGGCCTCCATCCTGTTCCTCATATCTCTGGTCGCACTGAAAATGCCGCGCCTCACGCTTCTGGCCCATCAGGCGCTCTGGCTCCAAGCCCTCGAAGCCCTGCTAGTAGCCGACTTCTGCGGATACTGGGCGCACCGTATGCTGCACGAAATCCCCGTGCTCTGGCGTCTCCACAAAGTACATCACAGCTCCGAGACGCTCGACTGGCTGGCCGCCGCGCGAGTCCATCCCCTCGAAAGCGTCTGGAATAAACTGGCGACATTGGCGCCTCTATTCGTGCTGGGCTTCTCCCCCAAAATCACGGTGTTCTTCGGGCCGCTGCTCGCACTCTATCCGATCTTTATCCATAGCAACGTCCGCTGGCGCTACGGCTGGATCGGCTATGTCGTATCGAGTCCCGCGTTCCATCGCTGGCATCACTCCGCCGACAGCGAGGCGTTGAACAAGAACTACGGCGGGCTGTTGCCGATCTTCGACTTCCTGTTCGGAACAGCCAACTTTCCTAAGACCGGAAAACCCTCTCGTTACGGACTGGCCGGCGAGCACGCACCATCCGGCTTTTGGCAACAACTCCGGTGGCCGTTTCGCGCCGATGCCTCAGCTCAATGAGCTTCCACCGGATACGGCCCTTCTGCAAACTTCCGCGCATGATATCCTTTTGACCCAACTGCGCGCGCCAGTGAACTCCGCGGATCATTCCCCGCCCTCAGCCGCTCGATAACGTACCGGAAGTCATACTGAGGCCGCCAACCCAGCTCCGCCCGCGCGCGTTCGTTCACATACACCCGGTCGATGCCGGGAAACATTCTCCAACCACGCCGCTCGTACTCAGCCTCATACCCCGGAACCCTTCGCCTCACTACCGCCGGCGCATTGGCCCGCAACTCGGCGAGATCCTCCCGCGTAAAGGGTGTGGTCGCACTGATAATGTAGCGTCCGAAGCCGATACCGCGAGCGTTCTCGACGGCCAGCAGATGAGCGTTCACCACATCCTCGAGGTCCACCCGCCGGTAGAGAAATTCGTTCGTCTTGACGTTGCCGTCGTCGTAAGCCTCCCGCGTCTCGAGGCTGTCGTCCTCCTCCGGAAAGAAGCGCGACGTTCTCAAGATCAGGCACGCGAGCCCGACTTTCCGGTGGAGTAGCTCGCACAGATCCTCCGCCGCCGTCTTCGTTACTCCATAAATGTTGCGGGGAACTGGTTTCACATCCTCCGTAACCCAAGCCGCAGGAGCTCCAGCGGGCGGCGTGAGCGCACTGCCGAAGGCACTGGTCGTGCTGGTGAAAACGAACGAGCCCACACCCGCAACCACAGCCTCTTCCAGGAGATTGAGAGTACCGGTGACATTCGTATCGACGAAACTCTGCTGGCTGTGAGTGGCGACGTGCGGCTTGTGCAGCGTCGCCGTGTGGATCACAGCGTCCACACCTTGCATGCATCGTTTGACGAAATGCCGGTCTACTATCGACCCGATCTCGCTCGTGAATTCTGATGGAACAACATCGGCGCCGATGACTTCCCGGTTCTGGTTCCTCAACGTCCGAACCAGCGCTTCGCCCAAATGACCACTGCTGCCTGTAACCAGGATCTTCACACGCGCACTACTTAAAAGTCAGATTCGTCGCATTCGCCGCGTTCCCATCTGCTGTCAACGTGATCGTCACTTTACCCTGCCCCGCCAGCGACCGTGGCAGCGGGCCCAGGTTGATCTGGTCCTCGCCCACGTATGTTCCCTGTGCGCCTGCAAACAGCACCGGAACCGTCGCGCCTCCCACCGTTGCCGTTACACCTTGAGCATTCCGCACTCCCGTCCCATAGAGCAGCAGGTAAACCTGCTCGGTGTCGGGCCCCAGATCGATCGGCAGCGCGACCACGTTACCGGCCGCGTCAACCTGGTAAACATTCTCCACGGCCTGCGTCCCGTCGGCATGCACGCGCACCACTAACGCTGCAGCCAGACCGCTTTGAGGATTCAAGGTAAACACACCCGGGGCCACGTTGACGATCTTAAGCGGCGCGCTGAAATTCGTGCCGCTCGTAATAACGCTAACCGTCGCATTTCCGAGCGCCGTACCTGCCGGTATCTCGAAATTGATCTGTGTCGGCGAAACATAAAATAACGGTGCCGCACGAACGACGCCCAGTGCGTCCTGAACACTCACCGCCGCGCCATTCAACACAGTCGGCAGTGGAAGCACCGTCGCCGAGCCCTTGGTCGTCGAGAACCCACTTCCGTACACGCTCGCGATCGACTCCGGCGCCAGAGGACCAACCGCGAAACTCGCTGCATTCTCCAATCCCAATGGCGTCGCTATCGTATTAAGCAGAATCTTTACAGAACCGGCAGGCTGCGGACCTGGTCCTCCGGTGTGAAAAATGTAATTCATCAGGTTCTGAAGATTAATCAGATCGACCGGGAAGGACACCGCCGCCAGGTCCGGCCGACCGTCGCCATCGAAATCGGCGGAAACGACGGATGTGGAAGCGATCCCGGTGGTCACTGGAGTGAAGCTCTTAAACGTCCCATCGCCATTGCCTACCAGAAAGTCGACGCTCCCCTGGCAACAGAACGCCATCGGTAGCGCGATGTCGGGCCACGGCGTCCCGCGAAATGCGGCCAGTACCGGCAGTCCCACCGATCCACCCCCTAATACGGACTGCGTATAACTCTGCGTGAAAGTTCCGTCTCCTTTTCCCGTCATGACCGCCAATCCGCCGCCCATCCCGTTCACCACCAGGTCCTGAATCCCGTCCCCGTTCACGTCACCTACCGTCACGGGCCCCGGCCCGAACGAAGGGTTGTAGCTATCGCCGATCCGGAATGTGCCGTCCCCATTGCCCAGCAAAATAGTGATCGGGCCGCCCGAGGGTGGCGTCCCCGAAATCGCCTGCAGCGTCAGGTTACGCGGTGATGAAACAACCAGGTCGATCTTCCCGTCCCGATTGAAATCCCCCGCGCTGACCGAGGCACCCGTGACATTCGGCACCAGTTGTGCTGGTCCAAACGTGCCGCCGAAGCGGCCCAGCATCACATACAGGCTCCCTGAAATCGACGCGCTCGCCGAAGCGGTCAGATCGTACGACAGAAAAGCTATGTCCAACAGCCCATCGCCATTGAAGTCCCCGATTCCGGGCCGTAGATAATCCAAAAAGCCCAGCACGCCCACCGGCGCGACCGTCGATATTGCCGATCCAAAAGTTCCGTCACCCCGCCCCGGCAGTACATATATGTTAGGGCTCGCGATGCAGACCACCAGCAGATCGGGCTTCCCGTCCTTTACGAAATCGCCGACTGTCATATGCACCGGCTGGCACGGCAACGCGTACGACGACAGTGCGCGAAACGTGCCGTCGCCATTGCCCATTAGCACCGACACCGTGAAAGATATGATGTCCATCGTCGCCAGGTCCGCCTTTCCATCGCCGTTGAAATCCGCGGTGACGATCGACCCTGGGGCAATCCCAACCGAGTAGCTATTCTTCTGGCTGAACGTGAACGACTGGCTCAACGCGGTCCCAGCAGCCGCCGCTACAGCCAGCGCGAGTATCAGGATTTGTCTTGTCATTTCCTCACAGCTTCATGTGTAATTCGCGCACCAAGAACGCGAATCGATCGGTCGCTTCCTCAATTAGCTTGGTGGTAGGTTTGCCTGCGCCATGTCCAGCCCGCGTCTCGATTCGAATCAAGATCGGTGCCGGACCCGCCTGCGCTGCTTGCAGCGTGGCCGTGTATTTGAAACTGTGTCCCGGAACGACGCGGTCATCGTGATCCGACGTCGTAATCAGCGTCGGCGGATAGCGAACGCCCGTCCGAATATTGTGCAGCGGCGAGTAAGCTCGCAGCGCCTTGAACTCATCCGCCTTCTGCGGCGATCCATAATCGCCCTCCCACGCCGCTCCAATGGTGAACTTGTTGTAGCGCAGCATGTCCATGACGCCGACAGCCGGCATGGCGGCGCCGAACAGCTCCGGCCGTTGGTTGAGAACCGCGCCGATCAACAGCCCGCCATTGCTTCCCCCGTGAATCGCGAGCTTCGGCGACGACGTGTACTTGTTAGCGATCAGCCACTCGGCCGCCGCGATGAAGTCGTCGAACACATTCTGCTTGTGTAGCTTGGTTCCGGCCTGATGCCAGGCTTCCCCATATTCCGATCCGCCCCGCAGATTCGCGACCGCCAGGACGCCGCCCGCTTCCATCCATCCCAGAAACCACGGACTGAACGTCGGTGTCATCGCGATGTTGAACCCGCCATATCCATATAACAACGTCGGATTCTGCCCGTCCCGCTTCAGCCCTTTGCGATGCACCAGAAACATCGGCACGCGCGTGCCGTCTTTGCTCGAATAAAATACCTGCTCCGTTTCGTATTGCGACGGATCAAAGCTCAGCTTGCTCTGTCTATAAACCGTGCTTTGATTAGACTGCACATCGTAGCGATAAATCGCCGCCGGCGACGTGTAGCTGACGAAGCTGTAAAACAGTTCCGTGTCCGTCGAGTAAGCCGGTGACCATTCCACTCCACCCAGACCCGGCAGCGCGATCTCGTGCTGCAGCTTTCCGTCCAGTCCCACCACCTTCGCCTGCGCATGCGCGTCTTTCAGATAACTCAAGATCAATCTGCCGCTCACTAACTGCGCCGAGCTCAATGTCTCTTTCTGCTCCGGAACAAGCTCCTTCCAATTGGCTCGTTCCGGATGACTCACATCAATAACGATGATCCGGCCCTTGGGCGCGCTGTCAGTCGTATGGATGTAGAACTTCGTGCCGTCATTCCCCAGGAAATTGTATTTGGCCTTCTGCTGATTGATCAGCTCCACCATCTTTCCCTGCCCCACCTGCAGGTCCCGATAGAACAGCAGATTCCAGCTCTCGTCTCCACCAAAAATTCCGTTGATTAAATATCGCCCGTCATCGCTGACTTGTGGACTGTACAACCAGCGGGGCTGATCGGGTCGCTCGTAAATCAACTGATCGGAGCTTTGCGGCTGGCCGATCCGGTGCAAGTATAACTTGGCTTTCTCATTCGATGCGGTGAGCGCCGCTTTGCTATCCGGCTCGGGAAAACGTTGGTAGTAGAAACCTCGCCCATCATGCGTCCAGGCCGCGTTCGTAAACTTGGTCCACTGCACCGTGTCCGACAAATCCTTGCCTGTGGCGATGTCGCGCACATGCCATTCCGACCAATCCGAGCCGGCTTGCGCAATCGAGTACGCCAGCAGTTTCCCGCTGTGATCCACCGAAAGCGCGCTGAGGGCGGCCGTTCCATCCGCGCGCAGCACGTTCGCATCCAGCAGCACCCGCTCCGGACCACCCGGCTTATCCGTCACATACAGCACGTACTGGTTCTGCAGGCCATTATTCCGAAAGATGAAATGCTTGCCGCCCGCCTGAAATACACCCGCGTATTCGTCCAGATACAGTGCCGGATAGCGCTCGTAATCGAATAACTCCGTCAGCCGCTTGCGGATTTTCTCTCTCTCCGGGATCTGCGCCAGGTACGCTTGGGTCACCTTGTTTTCAGCTTCCACCCACGCGGCCGTCTCGGGCGAGTTAGTATCTTCCAGCCACCGGTAAGGATCGGCTACTTTAACGCCGTTGTAGTCATCGACGACGTTGACTTTTTTCGCTACTGGGTAATTCGCGGATTGCGTGACCATCGCACTCGCTACCAACAAACATGCTGCATATTTCATAGCAATGCGTTCAGTATACCGAGTTGGTTGTGCGGCGGCCCCCCAGGTTGATTTGTGGGGCGGACCCCAGGTCCGCAGCCGACGCCCTCGTCGGCTCATAGCGTCCGATAATACGCAATCAAGTCCAACGGCGGCGGCGTATGCCCCATCGCCCGCAAGAACCCCGATACCTGCCCGCGATGGTGCGTCGCGTGATTCACTACGTGCAGTAGAATCTGCCACAGCGGCGACTCGTACGGATTCCCCTTCAAGTCTTTGTACGAAATCTTCGCCACCACATCCTGGTCGCTGAGCGGCGCCGCCCATTCCTTCCAACGTTGTTGCAGGGCCGGCCACTCCATTCGAAGAACGTCCAACTGCCGGTCCTTATCACCTATAAAGGTAGCTGGTGGTTTCCCTTGGATCCGGCCCAGCCACACGCGATCCGCCGCGAAGGCATGCGCTAGCGTGCTAACCACACATTTGTCCGAGGTCTTGAAATCGCGATTTAGCTCTTCTTCGGTTAGGCTTCGAGCCGCCTCCAGCATGCGATTGCTCGCCCAAGCGCTGTAGTCCAGGTGCAAACGAAGTGTATCGGCAGAAGCAGGCATATTGTTCAATAATATCTCGGCATCTCGTCAACGCGAGACAATTGTTATTTGCGAACGATCCTGTCTATCGCCGCTCTCGCGATCTGCGCTTCCGGCGCCTCCCCCGAAGCCACACTGGATCTCGCCCGCAAGGCCTTGCTCAACGAAGGAGTCGCCACCGCCTGGAAGCTGTCTCAACAAGCTCTAGCCGACACGCCGTCTTCTGCTGCCGCCCATGAGTTCACCGGAGAAGTTCTCTTCCGCCGCGGTGATTTCAAGCCAGCCGAAAGTGAGTTCAGAGCGGCCTTGAAACTGGACCCGAATTTCGCCTTGGCTTGGTGGGGCCTGGCTCGGCTGGCCGAATGCTCATCCCTTCACAAGACCGCCGCTCAATATTACGACCGCGCTTACGAACTTAACCCTAAAGATCCGAGAATTTTTCGCGATCGCGCCCTCCGGCTCACTGGCCCGCAACATATCGAAGCGCTCGAAAAGTATCTGGCTATGGCCGATCCCAGTCGTGTTGAAGAAGAACTCGAAGATCTTCGCCAGCATATCCAGCTGGACCGCGCCTTGAATGGCCGCCGCCTCTTCACGCTCGCCACTCCATACGAAAAGACCGAAATCCCGCTCGCTCCCCTCACCAGCGAAGCGACCCATATGCGCATCTACTGCCTCGATGTCAAGATCAACGGGACTCCGCTCACACTTCAGTTGGACACCGGCGCGTCAGGCATTCTCATCCCCCGTCGAGCCGCCGACCGGGCCGCAGTCGAACGGCTTGCAGACGCCACCTTCGGAGGTTTCGGTGACAACCTGAAATCGTCCCGTGGCTATAACGGTCTCGCGGCACATCTGCGTATCGGTACCGTCGAATTCAAGGATGCCCTGATAAAGGTCTCAAACCAGGAAGCAGTCGGCGCCGCCGATGGCCTCATCGGAACCGACGTCTTCTCCCAGTTCCTCGTCACGCTCGATTTTGCAGTCCAGAAGCTGCGCCTCAATCCGCTTCCCGGCTATCAGTCTTCCGACGAAGAACTTCACGATCGCATAATTTCTCCCGATATGCGAACTTTCGTTCCCGCGTACCGCTTCGGCCATCTGCTCCTGGTCCCGACTCGTGTAAATGAATCACGCGAGGTCTTATTCGTCGTCGATACCGGCTCAGCCAAGACTCTCATCTCGTATGAGATGGCTGAACAGGTCAGCAAGATTAACCCGGATGCTCGCACCCGGATCAACGGCATCAACGGCCAAGTCGCCGACGTCTACCAGACCGGCGATCTGTACCTGCAATTCGCGGGGTTCCGCCAGAAAAACCTGGGGATGACGGCATTTAACATGTGGGACCAGAGCCGCCGCCTCGGGACAGAACTTTCCGGCTTTTTCGGCCTGCCGCTTCTGAATCTCTTCACCTTGACCATTGACTACCGCGACGGGCTCGTAAACTTCGACCGTCCGACGCAGTAAGCAAGAAAACAATCCCGCGGAAAATTACAGCAACACAGTGCTTGACGCACTCCAATCAAGCATATATAATCGGCACCTGACTTACGAGGCACTTGACTTTTGAGCGACAAAAAAGTGTCGGAATGAATAACTCTGCTCCATCGTACACGGGTTTGTGAAAAACAAACGGAAGGAAAACGAGAGATCTGCCGATGAAATTCTGGAAACCACTTACACTCTCACTAATCATGGTCGGCATTTCACGTCGATATAATTGATAGCCGTGTCTATTTCGGCGGCAGAAATCTTGGCGTAGTCGATGCCGAAACCAACACATTCCTCGGTTACATTGCGCCCGGTACCCAAACCGCCGCTAGCGCCAGCGGCCATTCGATCGCTGTGGACAGCTATACCAACTACGTCTTTGTACCTAACAGTGGAGGCATTAAGGTGTACGCGCAAGCGGCGCCATCAACACCATCGCAGTAATTCATGACTTTGGCGCAGGCCTCCTGCCTGCCCATACGCCGGGATCTGCACACACCGGCTCGAAGACGACAAACCCTGGGGAACGTTCGGCCTCAAATTTAACGGAAGGACGAGGATTCAATGAAACAGAAGAACCTGTTCAAAGTCTCAACGTTTGTAGTGGCCGTCTTAGCCCTGTCCGCAGTAGCGTCTGCCCAGGTCTCACTCTTGCCTAACTACACACAAACCACAACAATTGTTCCCCCCGGGGGACTCCCTGCCGGCTTCGACATCAGTTGGGTCGATCCCGCCAACCAAAGATACTACCTGGCCGATCGCGGTGCCACACCTAAGCCCGGCGGCAAGAACACCGCACGCATCATCGTGGTCGACACCCAACAAAACAAGTATCTCTACAGCATTCCCTCCAGCTCCGCTGAGATCGGATTTAGCGGACCAAGCCCAGCTGGAGCGCCGTGTAACCAAGGCGGGCCGGATGGGGTCGTGGCGATTCCCCAACTGAATCAGCTTTATGTCGGTGACGGCGACAGCACCGTGAAAGTCGTGGATCTGGGTGCCAAAGCTATCGTCGCCAGTATCCCGACCGGCGGTAAATGCCGGGCCGACGAGCTGGCTTACGATCCCCTCGATCACATCATCATGATTGGCAACCCCAACGATAATCCGCCGTTCTTGACCTTTATCTCCACCGACACCCAAACGATCTTGGGGCAAATCGTGTATCCCACTTCCCAGAGTGGGCTGGAGCAGCCTGTTTGGAACCCGGTAACGTATAGGTTCAACATCTCTGTGCCGCAAACTGGCTCGAATCTGGGATCGGTTGATGAAATCGATCCGATCGCCATGAAGATTACCAACAGTTTCAAAATCACCACAAGTCCCGCCGGTTTGGCCATCGGACCCAACCAGCGCGCCATGACCTCTGGCGGGGTCGCAATAGATGCCCGAACCGGAAGCGTTCAGGCAGTGGTCAGTATAGCGGGCGCGGGCGACGAGATTTGGTACAACCCCGGAGATAATAACTATTACTTCGGAAACGCAACCGTTGCTGTGATCAATGCCGAAACCAATCAGCTCGTCGGCTACATTACCGACAAGGGTGGACATTCGATCGCCGTCGATGCCAACAACAACAACATCTATGTGCCAGTCACCGGCGTGGGCATAAAGGTATTTCAGCCCATGCGCAAGTAGGTAGTGTGGGGCAGGCTCTCCAGCCTGCCCCACCTTGACTTTGCTATAACCTTCTACATACGCAGGATACAGATCACCGTCGACCACCTGCGCCGCTTTGCCGTCGCCCGCGGTCTCTTCACACCTACAACGCTGAAACGCGCGTTCCAAAGGCTAGGCTTCGTGCAAGCCGACCCAATTCGCGCTCCGGCACGCGCTCAGGATCTGATCCTGCGTCATCGCGTCCAGAACTATCGTGACGGCGACCTCGAACGCCGCTACACGAAGCTCGGCATTGAAGAGGACTTCTTCATCAACTATGGCTTCGTGACCAGATCCCTACAGGCGCTGATGCATCCGCGCTCGGATACCTGCGTCCCCGCCGATGGCCGCGGGCCGTGGCCTGCGGCGCGCAACCAGCAGGCGCAGCTCCTGCTGAAGTTCGTCCGCGAACGCGGCGCGGTACATCCACGCGAGGTGGACGGCCATTTCTCGCACGGCACGGTGACGAACTACTGGGGCGGTTCGTCGAATGCCACCACCCATCTGCTGGACGCCATGCTTTACCGCGGCATGCTGCGTGTGGCCCGTCGAGACCGTGGCATTCGTATCTATGCTGCGCATCAGCACGGG